>JABAOF010003885.1_pt1 | contig 87025 bp, 74 predicted proteins | sample 7062171 | NCBI WGS metagenome assembly JABAOF01 (sample SAMN14538628, study PRJNA623070) | marine sediment metagenome | biome: marine biome [ENVO:00000428]; feature: marine pelagic biome [ENVO:01000023]; material: deep marine sediment [ENVO:00002113] | place: India: Gulf of Khambhat ...
CAAAAAACATACTTTTGAGACATGCTCTATAAGATTTAGGAAAATTACTAAAGATATATTATAAATAATGTATTAGTTTCGGTTGTTCTTTATGTTTAACGAAAAGGCATATAAATAAAAATCATATAGTAGAATAATAAAAATAAAGAAACTAAGCAATGGAAAATATGAAAGATTAAAACATATTGTAAAAGTATTTTGGTAATCTACCAAATTTACAAGTTAAGAGTATAAAATAAATTTATAATAAATCAGTAGAATTGAATTAATATAAAATTATGGTGAAATTAAATATTTTAAAAAAGTTATTACGACTAGATTGGGTTTTGAAAATAAATTAACTTAAAAAAATATTAATAGCATTTTTAAAAGGCAGAAAAAATAAAACTGCAAGACAAACTTTATGAAAGATTTACAACTTAAAAATAAAAACCTTTAAGCCAAATGTAAACTTTAGTAATAATAAAAAGACTATACAAAATGAAGAAATAATTTGGGAGAATAATATTAAATACTATTAAAACTGCGATAATTATAATAAAAAATTACAGATGGAGTGTTTTATAAATATAATTTGGTTCTGCTTCAAAAAATTAAACCATAATCCTTCCAAATATCAATATATTTTTATTATAATATGTTTTATAATTGTATTTGTATTATTCAATTTAAACAATGTATTTGGACAAAGCCTGAAAGGAAAAATTGTAACTGCTAATAATACACCGATAGAATTTGTTACTGTTTCATTATTAAAAGATACTATTAATCTTGAAAACACAATAACAGACAGTAATGGTGTTTATCGTTTCACAAGACTTAAAATTGGACATTATAAATTATCGGTTTCACATATAAATTATGAAAATAAAGAAACAGCTTTTAATATGTTAAACGACACTATAATAAATGTTATGCTATTTCTTAAATCAAAAGAGCTTAAAGAAATAGCGGTATCAGGAAAAAAGCCGCTTATACAAAGAAAAGTTGACAGAATAATATTTAATGTAGAAAATAGTTTAACTGCAATTGGCTCAAATGCTTTAGAAGCAATAAGTAAAGCGCCGGGAGTTCGTGTTATTAACAATACAATTTCATTAGTTGGCAAAAGTAAGTTAGCGATTATGTTTAATGGACGACTATCTCAACTGACAGGAGACGATTTAATAAACTATTTAAAATCCACTTCAGCAAATGATATTTCTACAATAGAAGTTATTACAAATCCTCCAGCAAAATATGATGCAGAAGGAAATAGTGGCTTAATCAATATTATAACAAAAAAAAATACACAACTCGGATATAACTGCTCTGTACAATTAGGTGATGCACAATCTACTTATAATACGCTGTTAGGTGGAGTGAATTTAAATTATAATAAGGAAAAAAATAAACTGTACACTTTATTCAATGCAGGTAACGGATCAACCGCACCAATAGAGAAAAACATAATTTTTTATCCAACCCAAACATGGAAGAAAACCAATAATCGAAGAGACTACAACAGATATATTACAGGCACAATCGGTTATGATTATCAACCCAATGCTAAAACTGCAGCAGGATTTAATTATTCATTTGGCGCTCTTTCCCCTAACATGAAAGAAGCAATAAGTACACCAATATATAATTTATTCAATACCATTGATTCATCAATAAATACAAATGCCAATTCAACTAGAAATATTAACTATCAATCAGTAAATATTCATTTTGAAAATAAAATAGATAGTGTTGGAAAAAAAATAACGATTGATGGAGATTGGTACTTTTATCAGGATAACAATGAAAGAAAATTTACCAATGAAAATTATAATGCAAATGGGGAACTAATGCCAAATACATTAACTCAATATTTGTCGGGCAGCAAACAAAATATAAATTTATATACTTTAAATATTGTTGCAGATCTTCCATTTAAAGCATATAAAATTTCAGTTGGTGGAAAATTATCTTTTATTAATAACAAAAGTGATGTTTCATTTTATCAACGGATCAATAATAGATATGCATTTGACAATTCTAATTCAAATAATTTTATATATAATGAAAATACACAGGCAATTTTTGCTAATTTTAGTAAAACAATAAAGAAATTTGACTTTCAAGTGGGTTTACGGTCTGAAAATACAGGCACAACAGGAATTTCACAAAACAATAATCAGACTACAAAAAATTCATATTTTAAATTTTTTCCAACAGCCTATATAACATACAATTTAAATGATATGAATTCATTTTCTTTAAGTTATGGCAAAAGAATAAACAGACCCAGCTACTATAAATTAAATCCATTCAAATGGTATACTAATAGTTACTCATATTCAGAGGGAAATCCTTTTTTGCAACCATCATTTAATAATAATTTTGAAATATCACATACTTATAATAATTTTTTAACAACAGCTCTTTCTGTGAGCAATGAAAATAACAGATTTGACCAAATAACAATTGTACAAAATAATACAAATCTACAAATTACAAAGTATCTTAATTTTTTAAAAACTTATACCTATCAATTAAGTTCATCAGTGTTTATTAATAAAATAAATTGGCTTGAAACTAATAATCAGTTTCAAATATTTTATTCCGTTTCAAAGTCCAGCCTACCCGAAACTAAGCCGATAATTAAAGGTTGGGGGGGGTATGTCTCATCAGATAATCAAATCGTATTCAATAAAGTTAGAACAATACTAGGGGAATTAAATTTTTGGTACCAATTTCCATATATAGATGGACTAGATAAATCATCTGGCTATTATAACATTGATGCCGCTATTAAATTTTTAGTCCATAAAAAGAAACTACAGGTTACAATAAGTGGAAATGATATTTTAAAATCAAACAAACCAATTTATTATAGTCTTTTTAACAATATAAAACAACAGAACAATAACTACTATGATAATCAACAAATAAATATTTCTATATTATACAAATTTGGTAACCAGAAAATAAAGAAAAATTATAGACAAATAAACAATTCAGAAGAAACCAAAAGAATAAATTAAAATTTTCCGGAAAATGCGAGTATGAAGCATTAAAATTCATATCATGTTCAACAAATACCTAATAACATTAAACTTTGGTAATTTTTTAAAACTAAATTTTTTAAAATGAAGAATTCAAATTTGGAAAGTGCTCTCAAAAAATTAAATGAACATCAAGCTGGAATACCAAAAAATGAGAAAGGTGTTTCATTTTTGAGTAAGGACGATGCTAACAAAGTAAAGGGCGGAGTAGCTGCACCATCAGGATGCAATAAAGGTGGTTTTTCTTGTCCAATGTTTACGTCATGTGGCAAATTTTAGCTTGCCCACTTGTGGGGTTAATTTTTTAACCCCACAATTTTATTAATCATTAAATTTTTAAAAATGAATTTTAAACTATCACATTATGTTATTTTTTCAGATATAATCGATGAAAAAAACAATAGATTAATTTATACAACTAGAACTGGCTCTTTATTAAAAATTTCTGACAAAGTCTATTCACATTTGTTAAATAATGATTTTACAAACATCTCTAATGATGATATTATGCCATTAATTTTAAATGAGGCAATAGTAGATAATAATGAAGACGAATTTAAAGAAGTATTACAGAGAAACAGATTGGCTATTAAAGACAAGAGATTAGTAGCTTTTACCATACAACCAACAGGAAATTGTCAGTTAGGATGTAACTATTGCGGTCAAGTACACTCAAAGAAAACTATGAACGATTTAATAAAAAATAAAGTTGTTGAAAGAATTATTAAAAAAGTATCTGCTAAGCACATCACAGGACTTACTGTGGAATGGTATGGCGGTGAGCCTCTAATGGGTTTTGCAAAAATTATGGAGATAAGTAAAGATTTAATAGATTATGCTGAAAGAAATAACAAAACATATTTTGCAAGTATAATTACAAATGGACTTAGCCTAAAACTCCCAATTTTCAAAAAATTGGTTAAGGATTGTCAAATTAAACTTTTTCAAATTACGTTAGATGGCTTAGCTGAGACACATGATAAGCGACGTATTACAAAACAGGGTGAAAAAACATTTGATATTATTTTTGATAATATCAAAGCAGTGATTAATAGCAAGGAGTATGATGATAGTGATTGCGGAATTCTAATCCGTATTAATATTGATAAGACTAATGGTGACAATGTTACTAGGTTAATTGATTTACTTGCTCAATATGGATTTCATGAAAAAGGTGTAGCTTTTGAATTTAGCCCTGTAGTAAATTGGGGCGGCAATAATGCAGCCAAGAATAGTTACTCTCCAAAAGATTTCGGAAACTTAGAAATAGATTGGATACTTCATGCAATAAAAAAAGGATTTAAATATAAAACAGTTCTTCCATCCTTAAATCCAATAGTTTGCCAAGTTGTAGATAAAGAATCAGAGGTTTTTGACGCTGATGGAAATATTTATCCTTGCTACGAATTTCCATATACTCCAAAATATGAAAATGATAACTATAAAATAGGCAATATAATGTTTCCTGAAGAATCTTTTAACAATAATGCAATAACTAGAAATTGGAATACTGATATAGAAAAAGGTATCTCATTTTGTCCGACATGCAATTTATTTCCTGTATGTGGTGGAGGGTGTCCTAAAATTTGGTATAACAATGAAGTCGCATGTCCCTCTTTCAAAACAAATATTAAAGATAGAGTTGTTTTAGAATATATATTAAAACATGAAAAGTGTCAGGAAATTATTTCTAGTTTATAATTTATTAAAAATAAGATTAATATGAATATTAAAGAAACAGATATATTAACAAATGTGTCTAAAATTAGAGCATTTGAAAGAAAACATATATTCTTTAGCGTTTTGGAATTTAACGATAAATACTCTACAAGTAAAGAAAGGATATTAATGATTTACTTGTTTAATTATTACCAAAAAACTTTAGAAAATTATAGAGAAAATAATTTTGAAACGGCTAATCACTTTTTAAATAAAATTTCAAATGACATAAATAATTTAAATAGTATTAGTAAAATCGGTATGGACCTTGTATATTATCCAGTCATTGCTTACAAAGAGTATAAATTCAAGAATTATGAAATGGCATTCTATTATATTGATATAGCAATTAATAAAGGATATGAATTAATTGATAATAATTTTAATCTAAAAGATGCATTATTAGCAATTCTTGAGCAAAATTTTAATAAAATAAAAATTTTAATAAAGCTAGAAAGAATCTATGATGTTATTGATATTTCTAGTCAAATGATATTATATTTAACTAATGGGGAAAAAAATAATTTAATTAAAATTTCATTCAATAAATTTATTAATGAAAATTATGCTTATTGGTATGAAATTGTAAGTTACTACGTGGATTCAATAATAATATTACTAATTAATTGTATCAATAAACATTCATTTAATTTTGATGTATTTTTTGAAATATTATTGGAAAAAATAAATATGTCAGAGATTAAAAGAAAATCTTCAGGATATAATAATTTTACATATACATTATCTTTGCTTTGTAATAATTGGAAAAGCTATACTAAAGAAACTAAATACGAAAAGGGATTTAAAATTAACCTTGATTTTATTCCATTATCAATAAAATATTTACTCTTATATACCATAGATAAAAATAAAGAAAATTACGAAAATAAATTCAAAATACTCATTCAGAACAACTCCCAATCTATTTTAACATTATCATCCTTGTTAGCTTTTAATGAAAAACTAAATAACCTTGAAAGTTAGAAATTATTTTCATTTCCCATTTCAACCTCAGTATGACAAAATGGATTGCGGCCCCGCATGTCTAAAAATGATTACACAATTTTATGGTAAAGCATATTCTTTAGAATATTTAAGGCAAGAATGCTTTTTAAGTCGTGAAGGTGTAAGTTTACTTAGCATAAATGATGCAGCAGAGAAATTAGGCTTTCGTACACTTATGGTTAATTTAACTTTAAAAAATTTAACAGAAAATAGTCCATTACCTTGTATTTTACATTGGAATCAAGATCATTTTGTAGTACTCTACCAGATAAAAAGAAAATTATTTAATTCAAGCAAATTGAATTTTAGGATTGCTGATCCTGCATATGGGTTAATATCTATAGACAAAGATACTTTCTTTAAATCATGGATTAGTACGGTTGATGAAAAGGGAACATCATTATTATTAGAACCAACACCTGAATTTTTAAAAAAAAATGAAGTAAAGGAAAAGAATAAAGGTTATACTTTTTTATTTCGCTACCTTAAACCTTACAAAAAATATATTGTTCAACTATTAATTGGAATGTTCATCACCAGCCTGATTTCACTAACATTTCCATTTCTTACACANNCACAAGTTTTAATTGACATTGGTGTTACAGATAAAAACTTATCAATTCTATATTTAATTTTATTATCACAACTATTTTTATTTACAGGTAATACTATTATTGAAATTATACGAAGTTGGCTTTTGTTACACATCAATGCAAGAGTAACCCTCAATATCATTTCCGATTTTTTAATTAAACTATTAAAACTACCAATTAAATATTTTGATACAAAAGCAATAGGGGACATTTCTCAACGCATTAGTGACCATCATCGTATTGAAAATTTTTTGACAAACTCGACACTTAGCACATTGTTTTCAATAATTAACATTGTCATTTTTTCACTTGTATTATCATTTTACAACATTAAAATACTCTTTGTATTTATAGTTTTTAGTATATTAGCTATAACTTGGATTTTTTTATTCCAAAAAAAACGTAAACAATTAGACTATAAACGATTTGCTAGAAATAAAGAGAATCAAGACAAGTTATTTGAAATGATAACTGGTATGCAGGAAATAAAATTGTATGGTAGTGAAACTTCCAAGCGATGGGAGTGGGAGCAATTACAAGTAAAATATTTTAAATTGAATATTAAGAGTCTTGCTTTAGAGCAATACCAGCAATCGGGATTTATTTTTTTTTCTCATTTGAAAAATATTATTATTTCATATATTGCAGCAACCGAAGCTATAAAAGGAAATATGACAATTGGTGTATTGTTAAGTATTTCCTACATAATTGGACAAACTAATAGTCCATTAGAACAATTAGTAAGTTTCATAAAATCAGCACAAGATGCACATTTAAGCATGGACAGATTGCAAGAAATTCATAATAAAACCGATGAAGAAAATAACAAAACAAATAAATTCCAACAACAAATAACTAATATATTACATCAAGATATTAAACTTCAAGATCTATCCTTTCAATATGAGGGACCTAACTCTCCATTTGTTTTAAAAGATATTAATTTAACTATTCCCAAAGGTAAAATTACAGCAATAGTTGGCACAAGTGGTAGTGGAAAAACAACATTATTAAAATTATTATTAAATTTTTATCAACCAGTCAAGGGTAACATATTAATTGGTAATGATAACTTACAATCATTATCACCAAAATTTTGGCGAAAACAATGTGGAATAGTAATGCAAGAAGGCTTTATTTTTTATGATACAATAACAAAAAACATTGCATTAGATGGAAAAGAATTAGATTATAACGCAATGGAAAATGCTATTAGAATAACCAATTTGCAAGAGTTTATTAATGAACTTCCACTAGGTTATACAACCAAAATTGGAAGTTCAGGAGTAATTTTAAGTGGTGGGCAAAAACAAAGAATATTAATTGCTCGTTCTGTATATAAAAATCCTAATTATCTTTTTTTTGATGAAGCTACGAGTAATTTGGATGCCAATAACGAAAGACAAATAATGGATAACCTAAATGATTTTTTTAAAGGGAAGACTGTTTTAATTATTGCACATCGCTTAAGTACAGTAAAAAATGCTGATCAAATAATAGTTTTAGAAAAGGGTAAAATTGTGGAAGTTGGGAATCATGAAAAACTTGTAAGAATCAAAGGTAAATATTTTGAATTGGTAAAAAATCAATTAGAGCTAGGCAATTAAAAAATAAAACCATGATATCAAATAAGTTTGAATTAAGAAGTAATGAAGTGCAGGAAGTATTTCAAAAATCTCCTCACTTATTAATAATGTGGGGAAATACTTTTATTGGAATAATTTTAATAGCAGGATTTTATTTACTTGATAATATAACTATACCGCAAAAAATAACTATACCATTTCAACTAATACAAACTAAAAAGCCATATAACTCTGAAGAAGTATTTGCTTTGCAGATAGATTCAGAATATACTTCACACATATACCAACACCAACCAATTAATATTAATTTTGAAAAATACCCTTCAAATATTTATGGAACTATCCAGACAGAAATAGACACAATTATTTCCTTTCAAAATAAAAAAATAATATTCTTTAAATTACAAAATGAACAATCAAAAAATAATTTATCATTCAGAGTAACATTAAAACCTTTTTTATTAGGTAATTTAGTAACACAAATTGACAAAAAAAATTTTCTTTCCACAATTAAAAATTCATTATTCTCCAAAATAAAAACAAAAGATAAAAGATAAGTAATTTCACTTTGTTATTTTAGTCTGTTGTAATTGTGTAAGCTCCCCTTTTTTTAATGCCATTGTTAATTAGAGATTTCTAAGGTACTGATCTTTTGTTTTTCAATCACTTTATCCACTAAACGGCTCTCTTCAATTAATGAATGATTTGCGTTCGCCTTTTTTGGATAAAGGGATATATCTACACTTTATCTTTTGTAATTTTCTTCAGCAAATTTTATGGGAGATGAGTATCCTAGAGATTTGTGTGGTCTGTCTGTATTGTAATCAATCCTCCATTGCTCTATTTGCTCTCTTACTTCCAATAAGCGATAAAACAGGTATGGATTTAATACTTCTCTTCTCCTCATGCTTCCATTTTTTCTTTCGATGTATGCAATTTGTGTGGGTTTCCCCGGTTCAATAAATTGAATTGTTATTTGTCTGCGTTGATCACTACACCATTCTTGCAGCTTATGGCTAATAAATTCAGGTCCGTTATCACATCGGATATTGGCAGGTTTACCTCTTTGTACATTCAGTTTTTCCAGCACACGGATTACTCTTAGTGATGGTAACTAAGTATCCACTTCAATAGCCAATGATTCCCGATTAAAATCATCCATAACATTAAACAGTCGGAATCTTCTTCCATCTACTAGTGTGTCACTCATAAAGTCGATGCACCATACCTGATTAGGTGCTGACGGAAGCGTTAATGGTTGTTTTATCCTTTCAGGTAGCCGCTTTTTAGCCATGCGACGGATATTCAACTTCATATCGGTATAAACCCTGTAGATTCTTTTATGATTCCACTTGTGTCCTTTATTCCAAAGACGATAACAACATTGCCAAAACCCAATGGCAACATGCTTTGTAGTAAGTGCCATCAGTGCATCCTGAATTGCTCCATCGTCCTTGGGCTTTGATTGATACTGGTAGGTGCTGCGGGATATACCTATCAGCTCACACGCCTTACCGTTACTTAACTGTTCTTCTTCTAGCAAATGATGAACAGCTTCCCGTTTCGCTTCAGGCGTTAAAACTTTTTTGCAATCAGGTTTTTCATAGCTCGATTCTCAAGACTCAGTTCTGCTACAATCTTTTTGTAATCACTGAGCTCTGCTTCCATCTGCTTCATCTTTACAACCTCACTTACCTCCATGCCGCCATACTTCGCTTTCCAGTTGTAAAATGTCGCTTCACTTATACCCATTTCCCGGGCAATGTCTTTAACAGCAATCCCTGATTCCTGTTTTCTAATAGCAGATACTATCTGCGCTTCAGTAAATCTTCCTTTTTTCATTTGGTTCAAAATTTAAAGTTAACTAGCTTTTTTGTTAACTCTAACTTCAAATGGACAACTTTTGGGGAAGCTTACAAATTTCTATTAAAAAGTATTATAACATCAGACCATGATGTGCAGTTAAATGTTTTTGAACCTTATGAAGGTACATTTTACAATCATTGCCTTGCTACTAAAAGTATCAATGTATCCTCAAACAAAGAATTAGTTATACCTATTACCGTAAAAACTTCTACTTTTTTTAAAATAACATTTGATGGTGTCCCTTTTTTTATCTATGCCCAGCCTAATGACTCCTTGTATTTTAATGCAACTGTTTTGGGTGATACACCCCCTGTAAATACCAATTGGATACATTTAACAGGCAGCAATGCAAAAGGAATTTTGTTATTCAATCATCAATTCAATTATCCCTACCCTATTTCTAAATTCACCCCTATATTTAATTTATTTGAACAAAAAAATTTGAATCTTCCTGATTTAAAGAAAAACTTAATTATCATCATCAACACTTACACCCATCCTTATGATTCGCTATACCACGAAAACAAAATAACGGAAAGCTTTAGAAACGCCATTGGCATTCAATTCAAAGCAATATTAATGGACGAATTCCTAAAGCCATTTATAAGAAAAAGAATTAAAGAAATTCACTTTATTAGTGCAGATATAAGCAAAGCAAATATTTTACAAATGGCAGAAGAATTGCAAAAACCATTTAATATAGCAGTATCAAAATGTGTGCTTGGAACATTTTACGTTTCAAGCTATTTATGTTTAAAATACATGAATGTAAATAAATTACAAACAGATAATGATATTAAAGACTCTACATTTAAAATAAACAATAATACTTATATTTTTAGTAACACTTTTGTTCCTACGCTATATGCTACTGATAATATTAAAACCAATTTAATTGGGAATTATATGATTGCAGCGATTACTTTATTTCCGGAGAGTGTTACTAAAAGCGACTTAATTATCTTTAATCACTTTGCACCCAATAATTATTATTTAACAATCCTTCAAAATAAATACAATTTTAATAACACACAATCAAATATTGATGATAATAAAAATATAAAATTTATAGATACCACTAAAAAAATTAATACAATTAATGATTTGATAGCACTTTATAAAGGCAAACGTTTATACATTGATATTTGGGCTACCTGGTGTGCACCCTGCATTCAGGAATTTAATAGCTATAAATTTATTGATTCAGCGTTATTTAAATTGAAAATAAATAAACTATTTATTTCCATAGACAGTTATTCAAATTATAATAATTGGGTGAAGACTGCTAAAAAATATTCCTTAGATGGTGCTCATTTAATTGCAAACAAAAATTTAATAGATAATATCCAGGAGAAGATATACGGTAAAAATTCATTTGAAATTCCTCGCTATATCATCGTCAACGAAAATGGAGAAATTCTAAATTTAAAGGCAGAACGACCCTCTTCAGGTGGTAAGCTAATTGCAGAATTGAATAATTATTTTAAGTGAAGCAATCAATTTTTCCCTTTATTCACCAACTCAATCAAATGGATTGCGGCCCTGCATGCTTAGTTATGATTGAATAACTTTTTACAAAATGGGGAACTGTTGATTATCAAATTAACCCGCAATGGCTAATACTCTCCATTAACAACATTACCACGACTACTACATTCCTCTATAGTCAAATTTTTAAATACAATAATACTTTACCTGCCGGTGTAAACATCATTACACAACTGGAACACTATTATAACAATGGCTCTGTTAATCATCAAAACACATTTTTTGCAGATTTACTCTTAAAAAAACAATTAAAAATAAAACAGATATTGAATGGGGCGTTCGCAATTTAATCAACAACAATTATATAGTAACTACTACCATTAACCCCTATTATACCCTGCAATCAGGAATGAATGTTCGGCCAAGACAATTTACTTTAGCCGTTCGTTTTGCCTTTCAATAAATGAATATGCTACGGAAACTTTCTCAACAATGTTAAACGCAGCAAAACCTCTAACACAATCAGCACCAACGTAGCTAATACAAACCACTGAAACTGCTCGGTATAACGTTTGTAGGTAGTAACGGTAATATTACTCTTTTCTAAACCGTCAATACTCTTGTATATATTTTGCAGTGCAGCATTATTGGTAGCATGGTAATACTGTCCGCCCGTTTCGGCAGCCAGTTGTTTTAATAAACCTTCATTAAAGTCTAACGGAATTGAGTTGTCGTTGCTCAGTGGATGATGGTTATCATCTATTCTATTGGCATTACTTCCCACGCCAATAGTGTACACTTTAATACCATATAATTTGGCCATATTCAATGCCACATCGGGTGGTATTTGCCCGCCAAAATCAACCCCATCTGTTAATAAAATAATCACTTTACTTTTATTGGTACTGTTTCGTAAACGGTCTACACTGGTGGCTAAGCCTGAGCCAATGGCAGTACCCTCTTCCTGCAAATATCCATTCTGAATATTATTAATTTGATTCAACACAGTGGCATGATCTACCGTTAACGGACATAACGTAAAACTCTGACTGCTGAAAATTACCACGCCAATTTCATCGCCGGGCCTGCTATCTACAAAAGATGTGGCTACCTTTTTAGCAGCTTCTAACCGGTTGGGCACAAAGTCCTGCTCCGTCATGCTGCCACTAATGTCAATACAAAGTATAATATCAATACCTTTTCCATCAATCTGCTGCCGGGTAAACTGCTCACGAGGGCGGGCCAATGCAATTACAACAGCACAAAGCGCCAGCATGCGCAACACAAAGGGCAAATGCTTTAGTTTAGATTTCATTCCGGCAGTACCCCTTAAAAAATGCGTAGTTGTAATACGAACCGCAGGAATTTGTTGACGATAAGTTTTTATATACCAATACACCAAATAAGGCACTACCAGTAAAAAAGGTAACACCCAGGGATAAGCAAATTCAGTATGATGTAGCCAGGCAGAGAGCATTACTATTTGGGTTGAAATGAATATTTATACATTGTTTTTACCATATCTGTTGCAATTACAAAGGCATTTTCAACTTCTTGTTCTGTGGGAATATAGCGGGCAAACTTCACGGCATCTGACAAACGCAGCAATTGAAAATAATCTGTTTGCACCGGTTCTGCCCCTATTTTATTTTTTACGGCTACCATGTATTCATCGGTTGTAAAACTATGGGTATCCTGCCGCAATTGAGCATCTGAAAAAACACGACATAAAGCAATTAATTCAGTAAAAAATGCCTGATGTTCACCAATAGAATAAGGATATTTTTCCCGCAACTTTTTGATAGCATCCAATACTTGATCATTACTTTGTGGTGGTATAACGGGAAGGGGATTGCGTCGTTTCGCCAACCTTATCCGTTTAATTAACAGTACAATCAACAGTATTGACAATACAGCTGAAACTAAGATCCACCAGGGAAAAGGTTTAGCAGGTTGCGGCACTTCAATAATATCGGTAAACCCGTTATAATCTTTCATGCCCGAAACATCGGCAGGTAATACAGTAAGTACAGGCGTATTTTTAATGGCGAAAGTTTGTTTGTTCTGAAACACCACAGTTAATACCGGTATTTTCCAGCTACCCGAATCAAAAGAAGTGAGGATAATATGTTGGGTAAGAATAGTATTGCCATTAACGGTAAAGGTATCAATAGCTGAACGGTTTACTACCTGTATATGCGCAAAAGTATCGGGTAACTGAAACCATTGCTGAATACCACTGCTATTTTGTTGTACATTTTCTACCTGCAAAGTAAGTTTTGCCTGATTACCGATTAATATTTTATCAGGATTGAGCTGAACACCGGCTTGTTGCGCAATTGCAAATACCGGCAGAATAAACAAAAAAAATAAACAATATTTTTTAAGAAAATATCTACGTAAACCATTGCTAACGGCATGGCATTGATGTATGAATTGATGTATCCTCATGCCCGTTGAATAAAAAATTGTTGTAAGGTTTTAACATAATCCTGCCCGGTAGCAATTTGCATCAAATCAGCACCTGCTGTTCTAAATACTTTTTTAGCGTCCTGCTGGATTTTGGCAAATTGGGCTGCATATTGTTGACGTATTTTTTTATTGGAAGTATCCAACCATAATTGTTCACCAGTTTCCGGATCTTCTACCACCACCAGGCCCATATTGGGCATTTGTACATCTAACAGATCATACACCTGAATGCCAATTACATCGTGCTTTTTAGCAGCTATCCGCAGTGCTTCTTCATAACCTTCATCGGCAAAATCACTTAATAAAAAAACAATGCTTTTATGCCGTGTTATATTATTTAAATATTGTAAGGCTTTTACAATATTGGTTTGTTGATGGCCGGGTTGTAACGATACCAGTTCGCGTACCATATACAAAGCATGTTGACGTCCTTTTTTAGAAGGTATATACTTTTCTACCCGATCGGTAAAAAACAACAATCCGGCTTTATCATTATTGTTCAATGCACTAAAAGCCAGTACGGCGGCTATTTCTGTAATTAGCTCCTTCTTGGTTTGTTGCCGGGTACCCATCAGGTTACTGGCGCTGGCATCTACCAGAATAAACACTTCCAATTCTCTTTCTTCTTCAAATACTTTTGTAAAAGTATCGTTCATACGGGCGCTTACATTCCAGTCAATAAACCGAATATCATCTCCGGCATGGTATTCTTTTACTTCTTTAAAAACCATTCCACGCCCTTTAAAAGCAGAGTGATACTCGCCGGTAAACAAATGGTTGGTAAGCCTTTTGCTTTTAATTTCTAATTCACGTACTTTTTTTAATAATTCGGAAGCTTCCATATTCTATGTGTTCAGGTGCCGGAAATAAGTTTCAACAATTGCAATCATTTAAGGTACCTGAATGGTAGCCAGTAATGCATCTATTATTGATTCAGTGGTACTGTTTTCTGCCTCTGCTTCGTAAGTTAAACCGATACGATGGCGCAAAACATCTTTTGCTATAGCTTTTACATCATCGGGTATAACGTAACTGCGTTTGTGTAAAAAGGCAACGGCTTTTGCTGCAAGGGCTAAGTTAATACTGGCACGTGGCGATCCGCCATAACCAATCATTTGCTTTAGTTTAGCCAATCCATATTGGTCGGGATAACGGGTGGCAAAAACCAAATCCAATATATAATTTTCAATTTTTTCATCCATATAAACCTGCCGCACCAAATTTCTCGCAACCATAATTTCGCTGATATCAACAACCGGCTGTACCTGTTGTATTTCTATACCTTGTACCTGTTGGCGTATAATAAGTTGTTCTTCCTGTTTATCAGGATAACCCACTACTACTTTCAGCATAAACCGATCTACCTGTGCCTCGGGCAACGTATAAGTTCCCTCCTGCTCTAATGGGTTTTGCGTAGCCAATACCAAAAATGGTTCGGGTAGCGGATAAGTAGTTTCGCCAATGGTTACTTGTTTTTCCTGCATAGCTTCTAATAAAGCGCTTTGCACTTTTGCAGGGGCACGGTTAATTTCATCGGCCAATATAAAGTTGGCAAACACCGGGCCTTTTCGTACCAGAAATTCATTTTTAGACTGGTTATAAATCATGGTTCCAATTACATCGGCCGGCAATAAATCAGGGGTAAATTGTATGCGGCTAAAACGGCCATTCACCGCCTGAGCCAGCGATTTAATGGTGAGGGTTTTGGCCAATCCGGGAACACCTTCTAACAGCACATGGCCATTGCTGAGTAAACCAATCAACAGGCGATCTATCATATATTGCTGCCCTACGATTATTTTAGAGAGTTCGGCTTTAATGCGGTCAATAAAACGTGCATGTAATTCAATCTGTGTATTCATTTCCTGAATAGCCTCTGGTGTCTGCATGGGTTATTTTTATTTGTGAAAGTACAAACTGCCGTGCATTTGGGGATCATATTGTACTGTTTTTGGGAATATTTTATCGGGTAACCGGTAATTCGCATGAAATTTAACCATTAATAGTCATGCATCAAACAAAAAATCATGCTATTTATTAAAATGAAACCAGGCATTTTAAAAACGAGTGGATGAATAAATGAATATCTTCGCACACTATGCCAACGCAATTTGCACACGATACAATTGTTCCTGATGAAAATAGCGATCTGCATAAAAAAGAGCAGGTAGCTGAAATGTTTAATAGTATTGCTGCGAAATATGATTTTTTGAACCGGTTTTTAAGTGGTGGTATCGATATAATATGGCGCAAAAAAGCCATTCAACAGTTAAAAACCATTCAACCCAAAATAATATTAGATGTGGCTACCGGTACTGCCGATGTAGCTTTAATGACCTATGCAGGTCTGCATCCTGAAAAAATTATTGGTATAGATATTAGTGAGCGGATGTTAGATTTAGGCAAACAAAAAATTGAAAAATTGGGCCTCTCACAAAAAATTATATTGCAGAAAGGGGATAGTGAAAATATTGAATTTGAAGACAATAGTTTTGATGCCATTACCGTTTCATTTGGGGTACGCAATTTTGAAAACTTATTAAAAGGCCTGCAGGAAATGCATCGGGTTTTAAAGCCCGGTGGCAAATTGGTAATATTAGAATTTTCAAAACCGCGTTTTAAACCCTTTCAAATCATTTATAATTTTTACCTTAGTACTTTAGCACCTGGATTTGCACAATTATTTTCTAAAAACAAAAAAGCCTATCAATACCTGAACAATAGTGTTCAAGCCTTCCCGGAAGGTAAATTATTTTTAACAATTATGCATGAAGCAGGATTTACCCAAACGTATTTAAAACCACTTAGTTTAGGTATATGCACTATTTATTGCGGTTCAAAATAATTGTATATTTTCTGCCCGTTTTTTGTGTATTGCAGGCTTCGGCGCAAAGAGAAATTTATCGCCCTTACCACGATGATATGCCCTATTATTTTGGATTAACGCTGGGTTATAATTCATCATATTTACACCAGTTAAAGTCTAACCACTTCCTGGCTAATGATAGTGTATTAACAGCTGAACAAGGCTCAACCGGAGGTATATCGCTGGGCTTATTGGCTACCGGACGATTGAATGATCATTTTCAAATTCGATTTAACCCAACGCTCATGCTGGGTGGCTCCCGTTACTTTACCTACACTTTGGGCAGCACTGCACCCGGCGAATCGAAAGAACAAAAACAAACCCTGCCTACTACCATTGTAAGTATGCCTGTTCATTTTAAATTCAACTCCGACAGAATTGATAATTTTAGAACCTACTTGCTATTTGGCGTAAAATTCGATACCGATTTATCGAGCAACTCGGCTCTGCGCAATGTGCCCAATATTATTAAACTGCGAAAAAATGATTTTGGGTTGGAAGGCGGGCTTGGTTTTAACTTCTTCCTGCCGTTTGTAACCATATCGCCCGAAATTAAATTCAGTTACGGACTCACCAATTTGCTGATACCTGATCCTAATTTAAAGTATGCCAGTGTTTTTCAGCAATTACAATCACGCATGATTATTTTTTCTATTCACTTCGAAGATTAAAAATTGCACTTTAAAAATCAAACGTTCTTCTACCCATATTCCACCGCATACCCAGCATAATAATATTGGAAGTAAAATCAGGCTGATTTACCACTTTGTACTTTCGAATGGTTCCTGTTACATCAAAAAATAAATTAGGAATTAATTCATACGTAACAGTAGTTGAAACCATGGCTGTTTTGGCCAATAACCCACTGCCGATATGAAAACCATAATCGCTGATGCGGTTAGAAGTATAAAACTCGAACGGATTGGCACCAAAATTATATCCGGCAGAATCTAACCCCTGCTCTATGTACATGGCTTTTGCCGTTAATTGTAAACGATTAACGGGCTGGTATTTAATAACACCCAAAAATTCCCGCAAATTAGCACCCAATGGATGTGCCAGGGGTTGATTGTAATGGGTAAATGAACCTACCGAATCATAATGCGAGTATACAAATGGTCTGATTAAATTTACTTCGCCCTGCACATCTAAATTCTTTACCCCAAATACATCAATTGATTTAAAGCCTAATTGCAATGCCTGTTTGTTAGCGTAGTATCCATTTTTGTAATGCAATACTTCTTTCATTACAAATTCATTGATAATAATCTGGCTATACAACTGTGTGTTTTTAAAAACATTGGCTTTAATATTTCCACCCAGCGTTACTTTATCGGGGCTGCCCAACTGCTGTTCAACCGAGCGATAAAAAATTATGGGATTCAAATAATTCAAATCAAAACCGGAAGAACGGCCAAACATCACATCTTCAAACAAACCAATATTCAACCATTTGGTGGCCTGAAAATCTAAATAATGCATCGTCATATATTTCTGTGGCCTTAAATAATCCGGACCACGTTGGTAGCTGGATACCAACTGTGCAAACAAATTATAGTACTGAAATTTCCAAAAGCGTGTATTAATTTTTAAGAACAGCATATCATTACTGCCATCGCTTAAAATAAGACTGCGAATACCATTGCCTATAAATACCTTATCATAGGCAAACTGGAAATCGATTTTTTTTCCGGCCTTAAACATAATACCACCTCTTGCATCAAAATAATCAAAACCATCGGTTTGGTAATTTTTATAATACCCCGCACCCGGAACGGCCTGGTATTTTTGCGCATATTGTTGCACATAAAAAGGATCACGCTCCTGATTGGTGGTAAAATAAGAATAATAGCCAATACCTTTTGAAAGTGTTCCCCGTAAATAAAAACCACGCCGATTCATGAATAAAGGATGATTCAGATTATTATCATGTCCTAATTCCAAATCTAATAACGGAGAAATATAGGCGGAAAAATCGCCACGCTTTACACCAATATAGGCCGGATTTTTTCGTATAGAAGATGTGAATAGATTTTTGAGCGGAATAGTGGTATCGCCCATTCCCGGTCTCCAATCGAAATTGTCTTTTAAAACAATATTCAAATTATATTTATCTACCTTTGACAAATGAATTTTTCCGGCAGCAGCCAATGCCTGAATATAATACAACCTGTCGGTAATTGTTTTACGTTCAAAAGGTTTTACGGCAGAAAAATTTAATACAGAATCAGTGCGTAACTTTAACTCTAAACGGGTTAATAAATCATACTGGCGGCTGCCTAATTCCACATAATCAGACTGTGCAAACACAGTACCAAAGGAAATAAGCAACAGGAGCAGGGTTACATAACGCAAACATTTCATAATCTTGCTGAATTAATTTGAACAAAAGTAATGGAACATGCACACATACCTTATTAAAAACGGCTATATTATTAATGAAGGCAGAAAATATTATGCCGATTTATTACTAAAGGATGGCCGTATAGAAAAAATAGCGCCCCAAATAGACACGAAAGGCGCCGTAAAAGAAATGAATGCAGAAGGCAGATATGTATTACCCGGATGTATTGACGACCAGGTGCATTTCAGAGAACCGGGATTAACATACAAAGCTGGCATCAACACAGAATCAATGGCTGCAGTTGCCGGTGGCGTTACCAGTTTTATGGAAATGCCCAACACCATTCCCCCGGCATTAACACAGGAATTATTAGAAGAAAAATACCAATTGGCCCAACAACATGCTTTGGCAAATTATTCCTTCTTCATGGGTACCTCTAATAACAATTATGAAGAAGTAATGAAAACCAATAAAAGGAAAAATGACATCTGCGGTATTAAAATATTTATGGGCTCTTCAACCGGTAATTTATTGGTAGATAATCCGTTGGCGTTAGAAAAAATTTTTAGTGGCAGTGAAGTCTTGATTGCTACCCATTGCGAAGAAGAAAAAATGATTCAAAAAAACCTGCATGATTTACAACAACAAAAAACCCTTACTGCTGCCGACCACCCCATTATCCGTAATGATGAAGTTTGTTTTGAATCGTCCCTGAAAGCCATACAATATGCACAAAAACATGGCAGCAGGTTACATATATTACATATTTCTACTGCAAAAGAATTACAGTTATTTACCAATTTAATTCCATTGAAAGAAAAAAAAATTACTGCAGAAGTATGTGTGCATCATTTACATTTTACAGCAAATGATTATAGCCTTTTAGGCAATTTAATTAAATGCAATCCGGCCATTAAAGCACCACACAATCAACAAGCTTTATGGGAAGCCTTGTTGGATGACCGGTTAGATGTAATTGCTACCGACCATGCACCGCACACTTTAGAAGAAAAAGGTTACACCAGAGATGAGTTAAGCGGCAAATTGGTTTGTAACAATGCTGATTATTTACATGCACATGCAGGATTACCACTGGTACAACACAGTTTGTTATTGATGTTACAATATGTACATGATGGAAAAATAAGTATAGAAAAAGTAGTGGAAAAAATGAGCCATGCAGTAGCAGACTGTTTTCAAATAAAAGACCGAGGCTATCTTCGGGAGGGTTATTTTGCCGATGTGGTAGTGGTTAATCCACAGCAACCCACTACCGTTACAAAAGAAAATATTTTATACAAATGCAATTGGAGTCCATTTGAAGGAAGCAATTTCCCGATGCACATAGAAAAAACTTTTGTAAATGGCCATTTGGCTTATGCTAATGGTGTACTAGATGCATCTGTAAAAGGTAAAAGGCTTCAATTTAACAGACAGTAATACAAAACCGGTAAAGATTGAAGCAAAAGCAATTGATTATTCATAACTTACAGATTGTATGCAGGTAGACGATATCACTTTACACGATTTATCTATTTTAGGTAATAATGAAACAATTGCTATCTGGCAACAACTCAACTTTACACACACAGACGGCGGAAGGCAATATTTAAAAAAAATTTTACAGAAACCACTCAACAACATTGCCGCCATTCAAGATGTACAAAATACCATACAGCAATTGTTACAAATTGAAACGGACTGGCCGGTTACCATTACCAATGGTACCATTATGGTACTGGAAAAGTATTTTGAAACACCGGTTGATAGTTTTAAACCCGTGCCCGATCCATTTTCTGCATGGCTTTATGCCACACTAAAAAAGGGGGATTATTCATTAATCAAATATTCTGTTGAACACACCATTAGTTTTTTGCAGGGCTTGCAACAAATTACCATTTTACTAGGCAATGGCAATAGCAAATTGCTATCAACCTGGATGCAAACCATTCAGATTCAATTAAGCAAACCATGGGCGCAAAAAATGTTACAGTTTAAAAAAGAAAAGCCATTAACAAAAGTTGAAGTGCTAACATATGGGCATTTCATCCAACACCATTTCAAAAGCGGTATTGAAGAACTGATTGAAATATATAATAAATTAGATGCTTATTTAAGCTTAGCCATCGCCACAAAAAAATTTAGCTTTCATTTTCCCGATTTTAAAGAATGCAATGAGCCTTTTATTAGGGCAGAAGCCTTATACCATTTACAATTAAACACACCGGTGCCATATACCATTGCTTTAGAACGCAATCAAAATTTTTTATTTTTAACCGGTGCCAACATGGGTGGCAAAAGCACTTTTATTAAAGCCGTAGGTGTTTGTATATATCTTGCCCATATTGGCATGGCAGTGCCTGCTTCAAAAATGGAATTGAGTTTGTTTGATGGTTTAATCAGCAATATTAACTTAACCGATAACATTACAAAAGGCGAAAGCTATTTTTTTAATGAGGTGCATCGCATCAAAAAAACCATTGAAAAAATAAGTGATGGAAGAAAATGGCTGGTGTTGATAGATGAATTGTTTAAAGGTACCAACCAACAAGATGCCGTAAAATGCAGCATTAGCGTAATTGAAGGCCTCAGAAAAATGAATAATGCATTATTTATTTTATCAACACATTTATATGAAATTGGTCATGAACTTAAAACCCACTCAAATATTCAGTTCAAATATTTTCAAACCAGCATAGAAAACGATCAGCTTATTTTCAGCTATCAATTACAAGATGGCATTAGTAACGACCGCTTGGGTTACTTAATTATGCGTAAAGAAGGGGTGGTAGATTTATTGAATAAATTATAGTGCTTCACAATTTTTGTTATATATTAGTTTTTGAAAAATTAACGTATAACACAAAGCAAACATTTGCAGTGTCTCATAAATATAATGCTATGCAAATGCAAATACCCTGTTAACTATGCTTGTAAAAACCTATGGAAGTGCCGTTTATGGTGTAGATGCCATTTCAATTACCATTGAAGTAAATATTAGTGGCGGCGATATCAAATATTTTATAGTTGGCCTGCCCGATAATGCTGTGAAAGAAAGTTTACAACGTATTGAAAGTGCCATAAAAACCAGTAACTACAAAATGCCGCGCACCCGTTTGGTGGTCAATATGGCTCCCGCCGATATTAAAAAAACAGGTGCAGCATTCGATTTGCCCATTGCAATAGGCATTTTAGGTGCCGGTAATCAGTTACCGGATACAGATACATTAAAAGATTATGTGATGATGGGTGAATTAAGTTTAGATGGCACCATACAACCCATTAAAGGCGCATTACCCATTGCCATACAAGCCCGTAAAGATGGTTTTAAAGGATTAATCGTTCCCAAAGCCAATGCAAGAGAGGCGGCCATGGTCAATAATCTGGATGTATATGGCGTGCAACATATTTCTGAAGTAGTTGACTTTTTTTCAGGAAACAGCAAGGCAGAACCGTTAGTAGTAAATACACGAGATGAATTTTTTTCAACCCAAAATGAATTTGAGGTTGATTTTAATGATGTGAAAGGACAAGAAAATATAAAACGGGCACTCGAAATTGCAGCTGCAGGCGGGCATAATGCCATACTCATTGGCCCACCCGGTGCCGGTAAAACCATGTTGGCTAAACGGTTACCTACCATACTGCCACCACTTACATTACAGGAAGCATTAGAAACTACAAAAATTCATAGCGTAGCAGGTAAATTACCTGAAAATGCTTCACTTATTGCTAAACGCCCCTTTCGCTCTCCACACCACACAGTTAGTGATGCTGCTTTGGTGGGTGGTGGCGGTAATCCCCAACCCGGCGAAATTTCATTGGCACATAACGGTGTGCTATTTCTGGATGAATTGCCCGAATTTAAACGTACTGTTTTAGAAGTAATGCGTCAGCCTATGGAAGAAAGGCGTGTTACCATTTCACGAGCAAGATTAGCGGTTGACTTCCCTGCTAATTTTATGCTGATTGCTTCTATGAACCCCTGCCCTTGCGGTTTTTACAATCACCCCGAAAAAGAATGTACCTGTCCGGCAGGCGCTGTTCAAAAATATCTGAATAAAGTATCAGGCCCATTATTAGACCGAATTGATTTACATGTTGAAGTAACCCCAGTTGCGTTTAGTGAATTAAGTACCCGGCAACAAACTGCCGAAAATTCAGCAACCATTCGTGAACGTGTTATTAAAGCCCGTGCCATACAGGCAGAGCGTTATCAAACACTGCCCGGCATTTATGCCAATGCACAAATTAGCAGTAAAACCCTACGCGAATTTTGTGTGATTAATACCGCAGGTGAAGCATTATTAAAAAAAGCAATGGAAAAATTAAATCTTTCTGCCCGGGCTTATGACAGAATTCTAAAAGTAGCCAGAACTATTGCCGATTTAGAAAACAGTGCTACCATCGAAGCCCAACACTTAGCAGAAGCCATTCAATACCGTAGCTTAGATAGAGAAGGATGGGCAGGTTAAAATTGCAATCAAAAATGAGTGGCTACTATGCTAATACAATTCTTTAATAAATCTAAATTACTCAATAATCATAGCGAAATATTTTGATTAAGCATTAAATATTATCCGCTTTTAAATTTCAAAAGAAATTTTCGAATCGAAATCATTATTTTCAATATACAGCAACTATAGTATGTTATGAATCGTTTGTGTTCTAAAAGTGTTGGTGAATTCTTTTACCAAAGAATACAAACGTTCTGTAATTCGTTGTTCAACTTATGTGAACAATGCAATGTCAACACTCAAACAATTTTTCATAACCTCAACTTCATAGCAATAGGCCTTTTTACACTGTTTTCAGTAATAGTAAGAATAAAAATTTTGAATTAATTATTTGTTAAATGTATTCAGGAAAAGTGAATCCATAACCAGGCTATTTTATTTCAGACTTCAACAAAATTTTATAAGATGGCAACAACTCATTTAAATCTAAAGCCATTATTGATGAATTTGATACACAGAGCAGGTAAACAAGAAAAGGACACTTACTAAATTATTAATAAGACGAGCAAAAAAATTGGTCGAGATGATTAATGGGAAAACTTCTAAATACACTAATGAATTTTTGTGTCCTATCCCTATCATAAAAAATACCATTTTAAGGATACAAATATAGAGTCAGGTAAATAGCTATCTAAGAATATTACCTATAATTTACAATATAAAAACAAAATAACTAATAAGGGCAAATGGTTATTATATTTCTTTATAAAATTATAAATTTGAAAGATTGGCATAGAGGCATTGATTACCAATTTAGTAATAAAGATTATCTAAATATGCAAGGTTAAATATATTATCTGAAGAAGAAAGAATTTTGAAAAATATATCTTTCAAAATATCATGCTCAGGTAGTATAAGAAAAATCAAATACTTTCAAAAAACATCAGCAATTGCAGATTAAAATCTTTTTTTTAACGATCTAAACCACAAATCAATTAAAAATAGTGCCATACAATATGTTTTTCAACAAAATTGCAGGCAGTAGTATATATAAAAGCAGTAATTAGTATCTTGTAGGTACTAAAACAAATCATATGCTTAAGAAATACACTATTTTATCAGCAACGCTTTTGCTGATGTTCTCATGTGCAAGAAGCCAGAAAATAACTGCTATAAAGTGCGGGAAATTATTAGATGTAAAACTGGGTACCGTTGCTAATAACCAGGTAATTATTATTAAAGATAACATCATACAAAAAATTGAACCCAATGCATCATTTCAGGAAAAAGCAGACAGCATTATTGATTTATCGGATTATTTTGTTTTACCCGGATTAATTGATTGTCATACACATGTTTTATTGCAAGGCGATATTACCAGTGATGATTATGCCGAACAACTACTGAAAGAATCCATTCCATACCGAACCCTTCGTGCAGCTCGCAGCGCAAACATTGCATTACACAATGGCTTTACTACTATTAGAGATTTGGAAACAGAAGGTGCTATGTATGCAGATGTAGATGTAAAAAAAGCCATTAACAATGGCGTAATACCCGGGCCACGTATGTTTGTAGCTACAAGGGCTATTAATACTGTGGGGCACTATCCTATTAGCCCGAAAGAATACAATTGGGAGCTTGATTTGCCAAAAGGCATCCAGGAAATTAATGGAGCCGATGAAGCCAGAAAAGCTGTAAGAGAGCAATTGGCACATGGAGCAGACTGGATAAAAATTTATGCCGACAGAGGTTATTATCGCTTACCCGATGGTTCCTTCAGAAGCCTTCCCAACTTTACAAAAGCGGAAATAGAAGCCATAGGAGATGAAACACTGAAAAGCAGAAAAAATTTTGCAGCACATGCCATGACCCGCGACGGTATTTTAGCTGCTATTGCAGCAGGCGCCAGAAGTATTGAACATGGTAGTGGCATGGATGAAGAATGTGCCAATACAATGGCCCAAAAAGGTGTATTCTGGTGCCCCACCATTTTTGTAAACGATTATGTTGCAGATGGAAGAGCCAAAGAAGGCAGTTTCATTAATCAACAGTTTCGCCAAGCTGCTCCAGCTATATTTAAAACAGCTATAAAAGCAGGTGTAAAAATTGCCTATGGCACCGATATTGGCGGATATGAGTGGAATTTGCCGGAAGCAAAAGATTTTGAGTTTATGGTGCAATATGGGCTATCACCATTACAAGCCATACAAACCGCTACTACTACCGCTGCCGATTTATTACAACAAGATGGGAAAATTGGTGTTATAGCTCCGGGTGCTTTTGCTGATATCATTGCAGTAAAGGGTAATCCATTAAACAATATTCAATTATTGCAGCAGGTACAATGGGTGATGAAAGATGGTAAAGTATGGAAATCACAATAAACAAAAACTGACGTTTCGGCATCTAAAAAACCTTGCATCATTATTGTTTCTTGCACAGTGATTGGTAATTACAATCATCTATATTAAAGCCAAAGCCTGTTTTCAACCAATGTGCTGAACAGGCTTTGCATATTTCATTGATTAGAAACTATTATCAACGCATGAAACTATTATTACAATACCTAAAACCTTATAAATGGCTCATTGCACTGGCGCTGTTTTTAGCTGCCGTTAACCAGGTTTTTTCCATGTTCGATCCATTACTGTTTGGAAAGCTGATTGATCGTTACTCCAATCATCCCCATTTTTTTGACCACGAAAAAAAATTACCCAGAACAGAGTGGCAATACATTTATGGTGTGTTAGGTTTTTTAGGATTAATGGTAGGCACAGCAATGGTGAGCAGAATTGCCAAATCTTTTCAGGATTATGCAGTGAATGTAATTATCCAAAAATTTGGTGCGGCATTGTTTACCGACGGACTGAAGCACAGTATGCAATTACCTTATCAGGATTTTGAAGACCAGCGCAGCGGCGAAACCCTTTCTATTTTAACCAAAGCAAGGGCAGATTGTGAAAAATTTATTGGTTATTTTATTAATGTATTGTTTGGAATTATAGTGGGTGTTGTTTTTGTTTCTGTATATGCCTTTCATATTCATTGGAGTATAATGCCCACTTATATTATTGGTATTGCCATTTTATCATGGCTTACTAACCGCTTAAGCAACAAAATAAAAAGCATACAAAAACGTATTGTAAAAGAAACTACCATGCTGGCAGGTTCTACTACTGAAAGTTTACGAAACATTGAACTGGTAAAAAGTTTAGGGCTCACTGACCAGGAAATCAAACGCCTAAACAATAATACCTATAAAATATTAGGACTTGAACTAAAGAAAGTAAAAAGCATCAGAACCATTGGCTTTATTCAGGGTACATTCGTAAACTTATTAAGGCAGGTAATTATGATGGTTTTGATGTGGTTAATATTTAAAAATATATTGACTACCGGACAACAAATTACCCTTCAGTTTTACAGCTTTTTTATTTTTGGGCCTCTTCAGGAAATTGGAAATATTTTACTCAGTTATCGGGAGGCTGAAGCTTCCATTAACAACTTTCATTGTTTAATGAGCAAAGCGCCCGATCACACTCCTGTTAGTCCAACGCATATTGGTGCTATTGAAACACTAACTTTTGATCAAGTTTCATTTCAACACCAAACTGCAAATTATAAAGCCATTGATAACATCTCTTTTACTGTACAGAAAGGCGAAACCGTTGCTTTTATTGGGCCCAGTGGCGCAGGTAAAAGTACCTTAGTAAAATTATTGGTGGGTTTATACCGGCCAAAAGAAGGTACTATTTATTATAATGGCATAGATGGCCATCATTTAAATTTTGATGAACTGCGTAACCAAATTGGTTTTGTTACACAAGACACACAGCTATTTGCAGGTAGTATCAAAGAAAATCTTTTGTTTGTAAAGCCCGATGCTACAGATGAGGATATTTTAGAAGCACTGCAAAAAGCAAGCTGTAATCCATTACTGGCAAAAGCCGATAATGGCATTGACACACTAATAGGTGAAAGCGGATTGAAATTAAGTGGCGGCGAAAAACAACGCATATCCATTGCCCGGGCATTAATTCGGAAACCGCATTTATTATTATTTGATGAAGCTACCAGTGCATTAGATTCTATTACTGAAGAAGAAATAACCAATACCATTAAAGCAGTATCCAACCAAAAATCACAAATCACTGTTCTTATTGCACACCGTTTAAGTACAATAATGCATGCCGACAGAATTTATGTGCTGGAAAAAGGGCAAATTGTGGAAACCGGCAATCACCAAAGTTTAGTGGCTATGAAAGGATTATATTATGCCATGTGGCGCCAGCAAATTGGCGAACGCAAACTAAATACCGCATTTGCTGTTTAAATTTTTTTTTTCATATTTCTGATTGAAAACATAAAGGCCCCTCCGTAATAGAGTGGGCCTTATTTCTACCAAAACCAAACCAACTTAACTGCTTTTCTTTAAATTATAACTCAGCGGGAAATCTATTTTCAAGGATACATTTCTTCCCATATTGTAAATACCATGTTCTCTGGGGTTATCATTTGGGCCGGGATTTTTATAATCACCATAAAAATATTTCAATCGGCTTAAATGATCCCAATAAGCCAGATTAAACAGATTATTACCCATTACATATACATTAAACAGTACATCTCCTTTTTTATTGGTAATACTTCCTCCAAAACCTGCATTAAACAAACTGTAACCCGGAGTTGGTGTTTCGGTTCCGTAAGCACTGAAAACATTATTTTGGCTGGCATAATATTCCAACTGCACTTTTACAAAAGCATTCTTAATACCCGATTTTGCCAAATTAAAATTATATCGCAATTCAGAAGTTCCGTGCACAGGCGGAATAAATGGAAGATATTTTTCTGAATCAGCAACAACCTTTCCATCTGTACCTTTATTAATGGCATTTACAACAGATACACTGTTTTCAAAATGCAAAGGTTTAATGGGATGCAGATCTACACTAAACTCTCCGCCCCACAAATTTGCTTTGGATGCAACAAATTTAAATGTCTGATTACCCTGAACCAAAACGGAGTCCTGGCCATTGGCTCCCAATAATTTCTGATTATAGATATAGTTATTGATGGTATTATTGAATACACTTAACTGAATAACGGCGTATTTTGAAGAATACACCCAACCAATATCCTGCTGTAAACTAAACTCGGGCTTTAACTGATCGCTGCCAATTTGATAAATGTTTGTGCCGGGGTGCACGCCATTGGCTGATAGTTCGGCTATATTGGGCGCCCGGTAGCCTCTGGCAAGATTTACTTTCACCGAAAACTTTTCAGAAAAATTATAGGTTGCGCCTATGCTTCCGGAAAATCCGGAAAAATTATGTTTATAATTTGAAAATATTTTTTGTGCACCAATTGTATCTGCACCATATACCGGCATATCAAAACCTGTAACAGGATTTGCATTAGTGAACAATTTTTGATTATCAAATGTTCTGCCATCTATTCTTGCACCTCCGGCAATATCTAACCTACCAAATGTTTTCTTACCCAGAATAAAACCTCCGATATCGAATTGATGGTAATTGGGTATCACAAATTCGGTACCGTTAGTAACGGTATTGTTCTGGTACATTCCATTTACACCTGCGGTGATATCCCAATTGTCTAAAGAAGGAAAATGATATTTTACATCGTAAGTGTAGGTCTGCAATTGCAAATCCAGTCCTGGTACTGTAAATAATTCAGGATGGCTATATTCCCTGCGCCTGCTGTTTTGAAAACCGATGTTTAAATCTAACCTGCTTTCGCCCAAAATAAAATTATTGCTCCAATATATACGGGCATGTTGCACATGTTGGTGTAATTTTTCAATGGCATAACTATTTAAATCATGGTTAGAAACAATTGGCCGTACCGTATCAATTTCAGTAATTTGTCTGGTAAACTTCCAAGTGGCACTATCGCGGCTTCCATCGGGTATTTCCTGCAAGTCATCAAACAAAACTAAATTCAAATGTGAGTAACCCCATTTACGATGCAGACCCAATGAAGCATTTGCATCAGTTTCGCGAAAAGCCGTTCCAAACACTCTGCCATCTACTTTGTTTTGGTAATCCACCGCTTGTTTGTGCGAAACACGAGCCATCCATTCAAAACCATTCTTAGTGGCCCCTAACATGGCTGAACCACCAAAAAACTTATTGTTGGTTTGGTAATTCAACAAAACCTCTCCAATCATTTTTCCTTCGGGTGCAGGTTGTGTAGGAATAAGATTGACCACGCCGGCAAGCGCATCTGAACCATATGATAAACTGGCAGGACCTTTTATTACTTCAACCCTGTCAACACTAAACTGATCTATTTCAATACCATGTTCATCGCCCCATTGCTGGCCTTCTTGCCGCACTCCATCATATAAGGTTAAAATTCTATTGTACCCCAATCCTCTGATAATAGGTTTTGAAACATTGGGTCCGGTAGTAACAGTTCTTACACCAGGTATTTTTGCTATTGCATCAATAGCATTGGTGGCACTATTACTGAGCAGGTAACTATGATTAATGGTTACAATAGGTACCGGGCTTCTTTTAATTTGTGTTGCTTTTGAAGTACCCGTTACTACTACTTCGCCAATTTCAGTAGCACTTTCCAGCAAACTGAAATTAGCCGTTACAGTTCCTTTCAATGCAACATTTTTTGTAGCAGTTGCATAACCTACATATTTTACTTCTATCAAAAAATTACCAACTGGCAAGCCCTTTATTTGATATTCACCTTTATCATCTGTAATAACACCCAATTTTAAATCAGGAATACTTACTGTGGCGCCAACTAATGGTTTTTGCGTTTGTGCGTCTAATACTTTTCCATGTAAAACCACCTGCTCCAAATCTTCATTCCCATCCCATGCAATTGCAAATTGTGGTAATAAAATAAGTAAAATACTATATAATGGCAAAGCCAGTAATAACTTTTTCAACATAAAATTACATTAGTTAAATAATTAAATTACAACCAGATGAAGTTATTGACGGCAGAAGGAGGCCCGCGTGTTGCAAAAGTGTGATGGCCTGATGAAAATGTATTTTTAGATAAAATGGTAGTTGCATTGATAAAACTAACCGGCAGGGTAATTATTACATTTATTTGTTCGCCCATAAAAGGCAATACCACCACCATATTATTTACATCGCAATTATAACCAACTGCATGAATAACAGGCCCATTTTTAGGTATTGCAACACTGGCAGGTATATCGGTATGTTGTGCCAACCAATAATGCAGCCATTGTTTGGGCATTATAGCCAACAACATCACCAACAAAAGAAAAGCTGCGGTAAAGGATTGTATGTTTTCCCTATTTTTCAAATAATTTTTGTTACAGTGTTGCAAATGTAACTTTCTACTCAGAAATTACAAGCTATAGCAGCTTGAATTTTGAAAAAAAATGATAAACGGTTAAATACGATGTGCCGCTCAAAAGAAAAAAATTGCACAAGAGCAGCATTTAAAATTTCAAAATGTCCTATATTTAAGGGTAACTATTTATCCCGTAATGACTGAACAGGCAATAATAACTGGATGTATGTACAATGACCCCATTGCACAGCGTGAGTTGTATAACAGATATAGCCCTAAAATGCTATCGGTGTGTTATCGGTTTGCACATAACAGACAGGATGCGGAAGATATGTTACAAGAAGGTTTTATAAAAGTGTTTACACAAATGAATACTTTTCAAAACCGTGGTGCATTTGAAGGCTGGATTAGAAGAATTATGGTACACACCTGCATTAATTTTTTAAAAAAGAATAAAAAATTTAATGAAAGTGTAGAATTGTCGCAGGCAACACATTTGCATACCAAAGATGAAACCATCCCTTCCATATTGCAGGGAAAACAAATTATAGAATGTATCAGACTTTTACCTGTGGGATACAGAACCGTATTAAACTTATATGCCTTAGAAGGCTTTAGCCATAAGGAAATAGCCGAAATGCTGGATATAGAAGAAAGTACCAGCAGAAGTCAGTACACAAGAGCCAAAACGATGTTAGAAACTATTTTAATTAAGAAGAAAATTGTTGACAGCCCGAAGGAAGAGTACAACTGGCTGGCAGCATTTAGTAAATAAGTGCAGGAACGATGGAAAACAATTTTCATATACATGATGAATTTGAACAATTCCTGCAAGATGAGGTGAAACAACACCGCATGTACCCATCTGAGCATGTATGGGAAAATATTCGTACAGAATTGCATGGTACGGGTTCCTGGAAAGCATTAACATTTATTGCTATTTTTATTATTGTTGCATTAACGGCTACTACCATTTACAATTACCCGCCTAAAAATATTTTGATAAAGCCCCTTGCACCCATTGGTAACGTTCAGATGATTGATGCCAATACACCCGACAATAGCAATATACACGCTGATGCCAATAAAAATAGTTTATTAGAGCAAACCATTAATCCTACTGCTATTACCAATAAAACCATCAATAAACTTCACCACATCAATAAACCGCAGCACAATACGTACTATGCAGTTGTAAATACATCCAATAACATTACTTCCGGTAACGAGATTATTGTGAGTAGCCGCCACTTCAATAAAGGTATTCAAAATATTTCCATCATCAGCAAACATATTAACGGCAATAGTGAACCGGTTGAATTGATGAATACAGAAAGCATTAAAAACAATACCTATCCTTCAGGTAACACTACTTATTATTCCGGCAACAACAGCCTGATATTGTATCCTAATTTTGCATGGTTAGATCAGAAAAACAAAATCAGTGGTTTCAATAATGTGCTGAACAAATCAGCTTATAATACTTCAAAAAATTTATTAAAAACTACTGCTAAAATTCCAAGATTTTCTTACCAATTATATATTACGCCTTCCATCAGCTACCGAAATTTAGTTGACAATCAGGAAAGATTAAATTATGCAACATTGAGCACCTTCGCATTAAACAGTCCGGTTAACAATACCAACAATTTGGTAAATAGCAACATTAATGCAGCAGTACACCACAAACCTGCCATTGGCATGGAAGCGGGTGGTGCTATTTTATACCGTTTAAATAAAAACCTGCAAATAAAAACCGGCTTACAATTTAATGTTCGGCAGTATTATATTGATGCATATTGGTCGCCCTATAATATTGCAACCATTGCATATGTACGTAACCATCAGTTAGATTCTGTAAATATGCTTTCCAGTTATAGCAATGCAGGCGGCTTTCAATCTGCCAAATTAGATAATAAACTATACCAAATATCTATCCCCATTGGTGTTCAATGGAGTTTCTTTCCCGATAAAAAAATTGGTGTAGATGCAGGTATCAGTTTTCAACCTACCCTTACTCTTAACAAAAACGTGTATTTGCTTTCAACCGATTATAAATATTATACCAATGGAGCTCCCTTTTTCAGAAAGTGGAATGCCAATACAGGGATTGAGTTGAATGTTACCTATAAAACCGCAAACAGAACCTGGTTTATTGGGCCGCAGGTACGGTATCAACATTTTCCTACCTATAACGATTTGTACCCCATTAAAGAATTTAGATGGGATTATGGTTTAAAAATTGGGTTTACCCAGCCCATTCGTTAATTTTTTTCAAGTATAAATCATCAGCAAATAAGTTTATACAATGCGGTTACAAGTGTTTCAAATACTTTTGTAGCATGAAGTATTTGCTTTTTATATTAGTACCCATTGCAGTAACTGTTTGCTGTTCAGGCTGCCATAGTAACCAACAAAAGGCAGCAACAACCACACAACCGGTAAAAGATACCGGTACTTATTTTCCAATAAAAGAAATATTAACTGAAGAAATAAACGATGTAAATAGCACGCCGTATTTTATGTACAAAATAGAAACGAATAATGCAGGAAAAAAAGACTCTTCAGTTATTTATGCTAAGGAATTTGAACATTTAGCCCAACCCTTTTTGGATGCTGATATTAATAGCCCTGCACTAAAACCTTTACTCAATGAATCTGTATTTCATGATTTATCAACCAACAGTTATAGTTTTACCTATGCACCAGCCGCACAAGATGATACATTCCCCATTAAATCAGTAATTATTTTATTAAATGACGCTAATAACAAATTGAAAAATATTTTTATACACAAAATACTGCATCGCGCAGATACTACCATAGATGAGGCTTTACACTGGAAACCTACCAATTATTTTACAATCAATAAAGAATACTTATTGAAAGATTCTGTAATTAACAAAAACAAAATATTTGTAAACTGGAAACATTGATATGACTGCTGCTGCTTTTCAACTCATTGCCCATACCATACCGCATAAACCGGGCATATACAAATATTATGATGTATCGCATCAACTTTTATATGTAGGAAAAGCAAAAGACTTGCACAAAAGAGTAAGCTCTTATTTTTCAAAAACTTTTACCGGCTATAAAACATTTGAATTAGTTAAGCGAATTGAAAGTATTGAGTTTACCATTGTTGATTCGGAACAGGATGCATTTTTATTGGAAAATGCACTGATTAAACAATATCAACCCAAGTATAATATTAATTTAAAAGATGACAAAACGTATCCATATATTGTTATTAAAAAAGAACCATTTCCCAGAGTATTTTTAACACGTCAAAAATTAAACGATGGCTCAGAATATCTGGGACCATTCAGTTCTGTAGGGCGTGTTCGGGAATTATTGCATTTTATTAAACAATACATTCCTTTAAGAACCTGCAAACTGGCATTAACTGCAAACAATATTCAAAAGCATAAATTTAAAGTATGCTTAGAGTATCATTTGGGTAATTGTAAAGGCCCTTGTGAGGGTTTACAAACGGATAGCGATTATAACACCGGCATTCAGCAAATCAGAGAAATTTTAAAAGGTAATTTAAGTTCGGTAATGAACCGCTTAAAACTTGAAATGCAGTTACATGCAGCAAATTTAGCTTTTGAAAAAGCGGCAGCGGTTAAAAGTAAAATGGAATATCTTGAAAACTATCAGGCAAAATCAGTGATTGTAAGTAAACACCTTACCAATATTGATGTCTTCTCAATTGAGAAGGAAGGACATGTTGCATTCATCAATTACCTGATGGTAAACCATGGTACCATTGTACAAACGCATACCAGAAAAATTGATATACAATTAGAAGAAACCGAAGCGGAGGTACTGCCGATGGTAATTTTAGATATAAGAAAAACTTTTAACAGTACTGCTAAAGAAATGGTGGTGCCTTTTGAGATGGATTACCCCGAACCGGATATCACCATCACAGTTCCCAAGGTGGGCGACAAGAAAAAATTATTAGAATTATCCATAAAAAATGTAAGCTATTTTAAAGAAGAGCTCAGGAAGAAAAAAACACTGCATATTACTACTAAATCAGACGCAGATTTGATGCAGGTTTTAGAAGAAGTAAAAAATTATTTGCATTTACAGGAAACACCGATACATATAGAATGTTTTGATAACTCGAATTTTCAGGGTAGTTATCCGGTTTCTGCAATGGTTTGTTTTAAAAACGGCTTACCCAGTAAAAAAGATTACAGGCACTTTAATGTAAAAACCGTTCAGGGCATCAATGATTTTGCAACCATGAAAGAGGTAGTTTACAGGAGGTATAAACGTTTGAAAGAAGAAAACCAATCACTGCCACAATTGGTGATTATTGATGGTGGAAAAGGCCAATTAAATGCTGCTTTAGAAGCGTTGGATGAATTGGGCCTTTTGGGTAGCATGAATGTGGTGGGTTTAGCCAAAAATGAGGAAGAAATATTTTTTCCGGGCGATAACCGTTCCTTAAAATTACCCTGGGATAGTGACAGCTTGCTACTGATTCGGAGAATTAGAGATGAAGTGCATCGCTTTGGTATTACTTTTCACCGGAATAAACGTTCGGCGGGTGCTTTTAAAAATGAATTAGAGCAGATTCCCGGCATTGGTAAAACCACGGCAGATACCCTCTTAAAGCATTTTAAATCTATCAAAAACCTGCAAACGAAAGATAAATCTGCTATTGCTGCAGTTGTTGGCCCCGCAAAAGCCGAATTAGTGATACGTTATTTTAATTCCGCCAGGCAATAATAATATCAATTTGGGAAAAGTAATGGCATAAAAAAAGGGCCAGGATAAAAATCCAGCCCCGTCTTTAAAATCCAATATCCTATGAAAAACCGAGATAAAGGTACAGATTAGTTTTTAAATAACAATAATTTTTAAAAAAAAAATTCTACTGAAATTATAAAACAAATTTAATACCAAGTTAAAACAAGCCCCAGCAATGCTTAATAAGCCCACAAATCCTGTTCATAATTAAATATCTTTTCCTTAACTTTTTCGCCGGCCAGTAAACGGAATAGGGGGTCTTTAATATAATCTTTAAAATACTGATTTTTGAAGTTATCCATAGTTGTTTTAACAATATAACTGCTGTACATGTGGCTTTCAAACAAATCATCCCAACTCATTCTGGCGCCATTATTTTTTGGATTGTACACCTGCACTTTAGCAAAAGTTGCACGAATATCAGGGTAATAAACCCAGAACAAAGGATACAAATCATTACCAACTGTGGTACCATCCGATAAATATCTTTTCATCATGGGTGCAATACCAATAATACGACGCACCAATCTGGAAGCTTCTTTATCAAAAATATAATCTTCCTTAATTCTGAATTTGTAGATGGAATCTGCAACTATCTGCCGTTGTCTGATTTCACAAACACCGGTTGGCTGACCATCAATATTCCTTCTTTGAATAGTATCAATGCCACCGCCAAAAGTTTTCATAAAATCCGCTTTGCTCAGTGGTGTGGTAAAACGATCATCATTTGCATCAAAAGCGGTAACATCCCCATTCATCACAGCCTGCACAATAATTGAAATTAAACGCTGGTTGCCATTGTCTTCATTAGAGGCGTATCCAAATACCTGATTCATTTTTTCCCTGATGTCAATTTCACTCCAAACCCTTTCTTTAAAAACAGCATCATCTTCCCGAATAAAATCATAAGCCAAAGGGGTTTTATCACGCACCATTTCGTAATTGCGTGTAGGATCGTCCGGGCGAAGCGAAACCTTTACCGTATCAAATAAACCACCTTCACTGCTGCTGGGCATATTTACATATTCCCTACAGCCATTTTGAGGCTTTGGTGTATTTGCATTGGCATTTGTGTTACTGTTTGCAGCGGGTGCATTATTTGGATTGCCCGACAAATAAGGGTTGTTGCTATTCGTATTAGAATTATTATTCTGCAAATACGGATTGGCAGCATTATTGGCCGGTTGCTGTGTAGGTGGCGTTGTATTTCTTTTGGCAGTTCGCTTTTTTGCCTGCGCCAACGCAGCATTGCTTTCAAACATCAGCACAGTTACTGCAACAATCCACACAAAAATTTGAATGCTGGTTTTTTTCATAATCAAAAATTTAATATAAATAGAATGAAATGGGCGGTAATGAGGTAGTTCCATTCGGTCCTTCTACTTTAATCATATCAATTAAAACAGTAGAGTTGGGTCCTAATTTTTCAATTAAAGCACGAGTTTCACTATTAAAAACAGCGCCATTGTTTACAGAAATTCCTGGCCGCTCGGCAAAAGCTTTACCCGTCGCGATAAAAGTATAACTTAACACATTGTATTTTAAATTTTCAAAAATAAAGTTTTCCAAATCTGCCCGCACACCAGCCATTGCTTTAAATTCATTCAAAGCCATTCTACCACCTTTACTGTTACCAACTTTGGCAACGGGATCGGGTATGGTTTTTACCCTGAATTTAAAAGGTGTTATATTTTTTCCATCATTCACGGTAACAGTTGCTTCGCCGGGTGTAGTTACCTGTGCTTCATAATGACCGGGGCCGGTCTTGGTTAAAGAACCCTGACTTATAGAAACACTTACTCTTTCATCACCTACCCCTGCACCACCAATAACGGTTAGTGGGTTAGCTACACCAATATACAATACCCGGGTAGCATCAGCACTTACATTGGCACCTGTTGGTGAACCTACGGTATATTTTATATCAACATCTTTTGTTTCTTGCTTACCGGTTGCCTGGTTGAAATAACTGATATGTAATTTTTTTACATAAGAACCCGGACCACCTACTGTTGTTTTATACAATCCAGTACCATCGGGCTGTAACGGAACACTGGCACCGTCAATGGATATGGAGGGTCTTGATTCTTTATTAAATGCCCCAATACCGGCAGTAACATCCAACTCCTGTCCGGGCATTAAATATTGTGCACTTTGGCCTATTAAAGGCACATACGTGTCAAACACCATTTTCACCTCCCCGATTTTATTGTGGAAATATTCCACTGCACGGGCTTCAGAGTTCTTCACGTCATTTTGGAATTTACTTAAAATAGTAATACCTGCAATAGTAGGTGTCATATTAAAATAAGCATATGCCCAATCTTTTTTTGCAGCATCAGAAGTTGCTGTTTTAGGAATAGAAACATCTAAGGGCAAAGTAGCCGCATATTGCATAGCAAATCCGGTATCAATAGCCAGCAGATCTTTTTTAAACTGAATTAGCTTTTGCTGTAATTCATTTCCCTTCTTTTCTTCAACCATTAATCGTGAAGAAGCTTCTAAATCGTCTTCTTTAAAAGTAGTATCTTTTGGTGGGTTATATCCGGAAGCTCTTTTTAAAGAATCTTTTAATGATTCAATGTAAACATACATGTTTTCGGATAATTGCTTTGCTTTTTCAGCTTTTGGCCACCAAATGGCTGCTTTTTCTTTTGTATCGGCCTGATTTAATTTTTCCTGAAATGATTTAAAAAGGGTTTGATTTTTCTGTTCAATTACTTCATTTGAAGTACCTAAACTATTGTTCACCGTCTTAAATGCATTCAATATTTCAGAAGATACATTCAGTGCTAACAGTGCCGTTAATACCAAATACATCAGGTTAATCATTTTTTGCCGTGGCTCCTTAGGTAATGCCATAATTTATCTGCAGTTTATATAAATTTTATATGAATAGGGTTGCAATCAATCAGCATTGTATGAATTATGGTCTGCCCTGCATGGCAGTTAACATATTACCATATACCTGATTTAACTTACCTAAGTTATTGGCCAGTATGGCAATTTGCTCTTTTGCCTTCATTGCATCACCGGCAGAATTGTTCATGGCTTCAGAAGTTTGCGCTAGTTTACCATAGAATTGATTCAACACTTTTAAATGGTTATTGCTTTCCTGCAATTCCAACTCATATATTGTATTTAAAGAAGTAAGATTTTTGGTCAGCAACTGCACCTGAGTATGAAATTGTTTGGTATTTTCTGCCGCTGCATTAAAAGAAGATAATGAAGCAGTGGTTTGACTAACGGCACCGGTAATAGTACCCAAAGCACCTGCAGCTTCTTTTGCTTTTGCGCTAAAATCGCCGGTAGATTTTACTACATCGCCAATTTCGCCCATTTTTTCAACAGTAGATCCCAATTTCTGAAAACCTGCACTCAGTTTACTCAGGTTAGCGGGTGTGATATCAGCTTCCAATAACATTTTTTCCATGGTTTGTAAAGCCGGGTTTCCGGCAGGAACTTTTGCTCCGGGAATATGCACTTCATGATCATCCATATAAGGAAATATTACATAAAGTATACCATATCCTAAAAAGATTAATGCCTCTGTAGTTAAACCTACTTTCAACATTACATCTGCAATTGGAGTGTGTAAAATTTTCTGCAATGCACCGAAGATAACTACTGCTGCACCAACAGAAACACCAACATCGAACCATTTACTTACCTGAGGAGGAATTTTTGCTGCCATAATTAGGAGAATTTAAATTTTTACTGGGTTTGGGTTAATAGAATACTACCTGCGATTGCATCGCCTGTTGTATCCGTAAAGTTTATTAAAGTTTTAATCAATGAAATGTGCTGATTTTAGGGTTCTATTTTTTCATTCTTGGAGCTAAGTCAATTACACACCTGAATCCTATATAAGATTTTGCACTATCCTGGTATTCGAATGTGCGGGTACTGGTTTGCAGGAAATAACCTACATCTTTCCAGCTTCCACCTCTTACTACTTTTCTGCGCATTAATGGAGGATCAGAATCTTTAGCTTCATAGCGTACATCCGGACTCATATCAGACATAAAATTATAGGCACTTTCGTTGAAATAGGAATTGGTCCATTCAGCAACATTTCCTGCCATATTGTATAAACCGTAATCATTGGGCCAGTATGCATCTACCCGAACTGTATAGAAACCACCATCTTCAGCATAATTACCACGGCCGGGTTTAAAGTTGGCCAACAGACATCCTTTTTTGTTGCGGATATAATAGTTCCCCCAGGGGTACATTGAATTGGTTCTGCCACCGCGGGCTGCATATTCCCATTCTGCTTCGCTTGGTAATCGGTAATCGCTTTCAACAGCCATCTTTTTTCTTTCCAAAGCAGCATTTTGTATATGGGTGCGCCAGTGGCAAAATGCAACGGCCTGTTTCCAGTTAACACCTACTACAGGGTAGTTACCAAAAGCAGGATGTGCAAAATATCTTTTAGTCATCGGTTCATTGTAGGAATAGGAAAAATCACGCATCCATACCAGGGTGTCCGGATAAATGGGAACCTGATAACGCACAATAAATTTACTGCGTGGCTGCCCGGCATTTTCTCTTTTGGCAGCTTCAAATAAATTAAAAGTTTCTACCTGATACAACAATTTGTTGGGGTCAATATCCGGCTTGCCATATAATCTGTTATCCGGCGCAAGAATGAGCTTGTTGCCTAATTTTTCCAGATTTGAGGCATCATATTTAATGGTACGCGCTTTGTTCCAGTCAATGGCTATGGCAGAATCACCACCGGTAGCACCGGCAGATGATTTATAGTAACCCAACTCTTTTGCGGCAAGTGAGTCACGCACCCAATATACAAACTGCCGATAATCATTATTGGTTATCTCTGTAGCATCCATCCAAAAGCCCGGAATAGATACCTGTCTGTTACGGGCGGTATAATTAAAATTAATATCTTCATCACTGGGGCCCATGTGAAAGGTTCCTGGTGGAATGTAAACCATTCCTCTCGGTTTTCCCATACTTTTTCCGGCGCCCGGCGCTACTCCATGTAACTGGCCATCATCCAGCGGATTTTTACTTTTCCCTTTGAAACAGGCAGTAAACCCCACCGATACCAACGACACCAGCAAAATACTATAATGGTACTTCTTCATAATTTCTTGATAGAATATTGACAAATATATAGCAATAAGTAGCACACATGCTACTTTGTAAAATTAGCTTTAATTTAAATTTTAGTTCGAGTAAAGTTCAACGATGCATTTACTTAACGTTCTTTTTACTAACTTTATTTTCCGGGAGGGATAAACAGGGAGAGTGCAAATTAATGGTTTAATTGAAATTCAGAAAAAAAATTTGAAAAATTGGACTGAGGATTTTGGCAGGCATAATTTTCACAAACATGAAACATTGATTTACAGTTAAATTCTTTACCTATTAACAAAGGGAAGCCTTCATTAAATTTTATTGAAGCCTGAAAAATTTTATTGGGATAGTACTTTTTTAAAAAAGGAGCAATATAGTCTGTTGCCTCATTTCCGGTAAAAACCACTTCTTTATTGGGATAAATAAAATGTTGTACTACCAATGCCCAGTAACCAAATGACGTTGGATACTCAACAATAACTTTTTGAAGGCCTGAAATCATTTGCCTGCTTCGCGCTGCCCATTCTGGTTGATGAAAGATGATTGACAGATACCACAAGTTAAAAGCCATTATTGCATTGGCACTGGGTATGGCACCATCATATAGTTCTTTTTTTCTTACAATAATATCTTTTTGATACTGTGGTGTAAAATAAAAATAGAGTTGTTCTTCGTCAGAGTAATCGGCTATTACATGATTACAAAGTGTTTTTGCTTTTTCCAAATAATCAGCATTACCAGTAATTTCCTGCAAAGTAATATAGGCTTGAATTAAAAAAGCCTTATCATCTAAAAATGCGGGTATTCCAGCCTGATTCGACTTCCAGCTATGATACCAAATGCCATTTATATTGAAATTTGTTTCAAGAAATTGCATGTTCTGAATTGCCAAATCCCGATAACTTTCAATGCCCGTGGCAGCGTATGCTTTTCCTAATGCGTTATTCATCAATGCATTCCAACCGAGTAAAATTTTATCATCTAACCCGGGCGCAACTCTTTTTGACCGCTCTTTTCGTAATACAACCTTGCAATTTTCAAGCATGAGGTTGAAAGCATCGGGCTGAATACCTTGTTTTTCTGCAAAAACTTCTGTGGGCTCCTGTATCCATAAAATATTGCTATGCTCCCAATTACCTGCATCTGAAATTCCATAATATGCACAGAAGAGCGGTGCATCATCACCCAAAATTTGTTCTATTTCAGCTTTTTGCCATACATAATATTTGCCTTCTATCCCTTCACTATCTGCATCCAATGCACTGTAAAAGCCGCCATTTTCATGCATTAAATCTCTTTGCAGCCATTCAATGGTTTCAGCTATAGCTACCTGATAGTTGTTTTTTAGGGTGATTTGGAAAGCTTCTGACAATACCTCAACCAAAAGTGCATTATCGTACAACATTTTTTCAAAATGGGGCACCAGCCATTCTGCATCGGTACTATATCGTGCAAAACCACCACCAATCTGATCATAGATACCACCTTGCAGCATTTTATCAATACTCAATAATGCCTGCTGCAGTGCCTGTTCATTGCCGTTGTGATGATAATCACGTAATAAATTCCGTATCACCATGGTTTGTGGAAATTTAGGCGCTTTCCCAAAACCACCCCATTTGGTATCGGCTAACCGCAATATGTTTTGGGTAATTGTGATACCCATTTCTTTTTGCAATCCATCCATTTGCTGTTGCAGCTCTGATATGCCAAACTGATTGGAAACGTGAATATGTTGCGTTAGGGTTTCGGCCTGTTGCTCCACCTCTGCCCTTCTTTCTGTAAACGTTTTGTGTACAGCCACCAACACTTCATTCCAACTCATTCTGTTATATGCCCGTTCAGGCGGGAAATAGGTTCCGCCAAAAAATGGCTTTGCATCTGGTGTTAAAAAAACATTCAATGGCCAGCCGCCGCTGCCTGTTAAGGTTTGTACGGCATCCATATATATATGGTCTAAATCCGGACGTTCTTCACGGTCTATTTTTATATTAATAAAATATTCGTTCATTAAAGCAGCCGTATATTCATTTTCAAAACTTTCTTTTTCCATTACATGACACCAGTGGCAGGCAGCATAACCAATGCTCACCAAAATGGGCTTATTGTTTTGTTTTGCTGCAGCAAGGGCCGCTTCGCCCCAAGGATACCAGTTTACCGGATTATGCGCATGTTGCAATAAATACGGACTGGTTTCGTGTATTAACCGATTGGCATGTTGCATATTTGTGAATATTACCGGCAAATTACAGAAAAGAAAAAATCCTTCTGCAAACAAAAGGGCTTTTGATATGTGATTTAGGGAAAATTTTTAAATGAATCAACAACGCTTCAATGCTATTTTACCGGTTGATTGGATGCTAAAAAATGTTCAATGGCAGCAGTCATACTGGGAATATGTATATCGGGTGCTTTAATATTTAATGTAAGACCTGCTTCTTCCACTGCTTTGGCCGTATTGCCACCAAAAGCACCAATGAGTGTACCATTTTGATGAAAATCGGGAAAGTTATCGAAAATTGATCGCACCGCACTGGGCGTAAACAAACAAACCATATCAATATCATTGTTTGTAAAAAGGGGTTTGATGTTGTTACTAATACTGCGATACATAAAGCCTAACTGGTATTCACACTTATTGGTTTTTAACCAGTTTACAATCTCATTATCCTGCTGATTTTCACTGCAAACATATAAGAAATTTTCATTTTCTTTATGTTTGTTAATCACAGAAAATAAGCTCTTATTGGTACCATCAGCACCATAAAAAACCTTCCGTTTTCTGTATAAAATAAATTTTTGAAGATAGAGGGCTACTGCCTCGGTAATGCAGAAATACTTGGTATCCTGACTAATAGAAACCTTCATTTCCTCGCATATACGAAAAAAATGATCAATGGCATGGCGGCTGGTAAAAATAATGGCAGTGTAAGCAGCAATATCAATTTTTTGTTTTCGAAATTCTTTGGCAGTAATTCCTTCTAAACATATAAACGGCTCAAAAACAAATTGCACATTATATTTTCTTTCGATGTCGAAATAGGGCGATTTCTCACTTTCCGGTCTTGGCTGGGCAATTAAAATTTTTTTTACCGGTTTACTGCTAACAACGTTCGAATTTTTAGTTGCTTTTTTTACCATGCTGTTGTACTAAGTGAATACAAAATTAAAAACTATTTGTCTAAATATTGGAACATTAGCCTGTACATGCACAATACAGGTATTATTTCTACGGCGCAAATGTACAGGAAAAAATGTAAGCTGCTTATTTTAAGCTCACGCCGAAGAGTAGATAAACTAATGATAAAACGATACAACCATAAAAATGCCAGTAGGAAAAAACTAAACTGTAACGCAAATGAAGCATAGGGTTTAGCCGAAAATGCAATTAGCCAAATAACCGGAATTAAGAAAATGGCTGCCACTTTATTGATTAAAAAAACAATAAAATTGTAACCCGATGCAGCCTGTTTTACGTTAAAAATCCATCCGGCAGCCGAAAGAATTAAAAATTTACCCCCATATATAATAGCCAGCAGAACACTGCTGTACAGCACCAACAACCAGAATGAAAAAATATGAATGGAAAAATATTGTGCAATCAGCGCAATATATAATCCGCCATTCAAAAAAAACAGAATATTATAAAGCAATGATGACAATTGCCCCTGAATTAATTGTTCCCGCATTTGTTTTTGCCGGTAGGTGGTTTGAAAAAAATAAGCAAATAAATTATCAAAATATTTAGGAAACAATTGACGCAATAACCCTAAATAGAATAACACGCCACACAAAACATAAAACAATTCATCTTTGCCACCCGACTCTTTGAACCTGGTTATTTGATAAACAGGTGCTTTCAGAAATGGCAGGGTTGAAACAGGAAGCCATTGGGCGTAAGTGCTGGTATCCAAATTGCTTTTTACAACTACAGGTACTGGCACAACGATATTTAAAGCCGAATCAGTTACATTTTTAATACTGTCGGTTTTAAGCACAACGCTGTCTTTCCTAACCACGGGCCTTATTTTTTTTATCAACGGTTGTACCATTGTACTTTCTAATGCAGGCTGGGTGGTGGTAATTTTTTTTTGCAACTGTGGCAATGTGCTTTTTTCAGCTTGCTGAACCGGCAACTGATGGCCAGAATCAGTCTGTGCCGCAGAAAACCCTGGCATTAGTGCAAAAAAGAAACCCAACAAAGCAATGGCAATCCACTTCATGATGCGCAAAAATAGTGATAAGCCTTACCTGTTAATCAGATTTATGAATTTTTGAGTAGTTATTTTACCGGGCAATGTTGTCTATTACAGTAGTTCATACCTGTAACTTTACATTTTAATTGATACAATATTACCCATGGCAGGCATTTATGTGCATATACCATTTTGTAAACAGGCTTGCAATTATTGCAATTTTCATTTTTCAGTTGCAAAAAAACAGATACCCGAAATGGTACATGCTATTGCACAAGAAGCGGAATTACAAAATCAGTTTTTAAAGCAACAGATAGTTGATACACTCTATTTTGGAGGAGGAACCCCTTCATTGCTAACCATTGAACAGCTTTTGTTTTTGTTGGAAACCATACAACAACAGTATACCCTTGCCGCTGATGCAGAAATTACCTTAGAAGTGAACCCAGATGATTGCACTCCGGAAGCTTTGGTGCAATGGCGCAGTGCAGGCATCAACCGATTAAGCATGGGTGTTCAATCTTTTCGGGATGCTGATTTAGTATGGATGAACCGTTCGCACAATGCAACAGCTGCCGTACAAGCCATTCAACAAGCCTATACTGCCGGGTTTTATAATATTAGTATTGATTTAATATATGGTATACCCGGCTTAACAGAAGAAGCCTGGAAAGAAAACATAAATAAAGCCATAACACTACCTATTCAGCATCTTTCCTGTTATGCATTAACCATTGAACCCAAAACAGCCCTGCATCATTCCATTGAAAACAAATCAAAAGAAAATATTGATGCTGCTGTTCAGGCCAAACAATTTGAATTGTTAATGCAATGGTTACCGGAAGCAGGTTTTGAACAATATGAAGTTTCTAATTTTTCCAAACCAGCCTATGAAAGTAAACACAACAGTAGCTATTGGAAAGGGATACCTTATGTTGGATTGGGCCCATCAGCACATTCGTATAATGGCACATTGCGGCAATGGAATATTGCAAACAACACATTATATATACAAAGCATTCAAAAAGGAAAGATTCCTGCAGAAACAGAAGTGCTTACACCCGTTCAAAAAAGAAATGAACAAATTATGATTGCCTTACGTACCAGAGAAGGCCTCACTTTGTCAACACTTGATGATAACTGGACTGAAACAAACAAATTACGATTAATACGAGCTGCTCAAAAATGGTTATACCAGGGCTTCATGGAATGGCAGCCACAAAAAGAACAAATTCGTTTAACAAAAAAAGGAATGTTGTTTGCCGATGGTATTGCTGCTGATTTATTTGAAGTAAATGCTTAATTACAGCATTAAATTAAATAGCTTTCAATTTTTTTAAACCCTTCTTCCGGTGATAAATTTTCCCATAAAATGGCATAGATAACTGAAGCAATGGGAATAGATGTTTTAAATTGCCGGTTGATGGTAACCATACACTTTGCAGCATTATAGCCTTCAGCAACCATATTCAATTCCAGCTGAGCCGACTTTACGCTATAACCCTTGCCAATCATATTTCCAAAAGTACGGTTGCGGCTAAACAGTGAATAACAGGTTACCAATAAATCGCCCAAATAAACGGATGCAGCATAGTTAGTGGTATGATTTTTTTTATCGGGTAAATAGTTGGCAGTAACTACCGATAAAAAATGACTCATTTCATGAGAACAGTTGGCAATATATACGCTTAAAAAATTATCGCCATATTCTAATCCATGCGCAATACCGGCACCCAACGCATAAATATTTTTTAATACTGCTGCATATTGCACACCTATAATATCACTATTAACCCCGGTATTGATGTATTCTGTTTTAAAATAATTGGCCAATTGCTGCGTCATTGTTGTATCCATACCGGAAAAGGTAAGATAGGAGAGCTTTTCAGCCGCAACTTCTTCGGCATGGCAGGGGCCTAATAATGTATAATAATCAGATATTGGGAATTGAAATTTTTCTGACAAATACTCATGAAACAAATAATTCCCTTCAGGCAAAATACCTTTGATAGCCGAAATAATTTTTTTTCCCTGCAATGCATGAGCAGGCAAATCAGTGAATGCAGCAGCAACAAATGCAGATGGGATGGCCACTACAATTACTTCGCTTGTATTCACAACTTCATGTATGGAAGCTGACAAATGCAACAATTCCGGATTAAAATAAGCATTGCTTAAATAATGCGGATTGTGTTTGCGTTGCTGCATTACAGCAATGGTTTTTTCATTTCTAATCCACCAATAAATTTTGTTTTGGTTATCGGTTAAAATTTTGGCTAAAGCTGTTGCCCAACTTCCGCTTCCTACAATACCTATTTGCATACTTGTATTTTTTCGATTGAACAAACATACAATACAAAGAGTTGATCCCTGCAATTACAACATAAAAAACCGGCTACAGAACTGCAACCGGATAAAAAAATTGATACAGCAAAACTCAATTTGCTTTCACTTCATACAATTTATCTTTAGGGGTAACCAATACCTTGTCTTTGTCTTTCAATAATTTACTCACGGTTGCATAGGGCCCTGTTACCACTTCATCACCTAATTTTAAACCATTGGTTATTTGAATATAGTTTAAATCCTGAATACCGGTTTTAACGGGTACCATTTTAACGGTACCATCTTTCTGTATTACAAAAACTACTTCCCGGGTATTATCATTTGGGGTATTATTATTAACAGTAGCATCACTATTATTATTAGAAGTTGCCGTTTTTTTATTAGATGTGGAATCGGCATTCATATCGCGGGTAGTCACTGCATTCAATGGTACACTTAACACATTACTGGCAGTTTTGGTTTGTATATCGGCACTGGCACTCATACCGGGCCGGAAGGGGAAACGGCCTTTTACAATTAAATCTTTATAACTATCCTGCAACAAACGAATGTGTACTTTGTAATTGGTAACATCGGTTGAAGTAGTAGTTGAAGATGCATTGGTAACGGGGTTTGCTATTTTATAAACAACCCCTTTAAATTTCCTGTCGTTGTAAGCATCTACCTCCACTAAAGCAGTATCACCAATTTTAATTTTGGGGATATCATTTTCACCTACATCTACTTGTGCAACAATACTGCTTAAATCAGCAATCCGCATCATTTCAGTACCTACATTAAAACTGTTACCGGCCACACGTTCGCCCTTTTTAATACTCATTAAACTGATAACACCACTCATGGGGGCGGTAATAATGGTACGCGATAAATCTTCATTGGCTTTTGCCAACTGTGCCTGTGCATTTTTAATATTGGCTTTATTGGCAATAATATTTTGAAGTGCTGCATTGTAATTGGCTTCAGCAGCGCGATACGCTTGCTGGGCTGTTTCAAATTCCTGTCGGCTGATTACTTTGTCATCTAACAATTTTTTTTGGCGATTAAAATTTGCCTCAGTTTGTTCAACGGTTGCTTTTAAGCCTGCCAGGTTTGCCTGTGAATTGGCCACCTGTGCCTGTGCCTGTGCTACTACCGCAGCCACCTGATCGCGCTGTGTAACATATATGTCGGCATAAATTTTTGCCAATTCCTGGCCTTTCTTTACGGTGTCACCTTCATTTACATTGAGTGCAACCACTTCCCCACTAATATCAGGACTAATTTTCACTTCCACTTCCGGATAAATTTTACCACTGGCATTTACACTTTCAATAATGGTTCTGTTCTCGGCCTTTTCGGCAGAAACCTTAATGCCTTCATCTTTACCAATAATGCCGGCAGCTTTTAATCCCCATAAACCACCGAGTAGTATAACCAATATAATGATGGTCCAAAATAATTTTTTATTCATAATATTTTTTTATTATATGTTGATTGAGATGTTGGATGTCTTGTTGAAATATTTCGTTGCTTATAATTTTAAACCCATGCCTTTATAAAATTCTAATAATTTCATTTTGAAAATATAATCATACTCATTGGCTACCTGTTGCAATTTGGCTTTCAGTAAATTATTTTGATTGGTAATTAAATCAACCGTACCCAACATACCAATTTCATAACGTTTTAATGCAAAATCGTAAGCCTTCTGAGCACTCATTACGCTTTTTTTACCGGCAGTAAATTTTTCGAAAGCAGACTCTGCGTTGCTGTATGCTGTATAAATATTGTTTTTTAAGGTAAAATTTGCCTGTTCATTTTGCAACTGTGTGTTTTTGTAATTGAGCTTGGATTGCTGGTATGCAATTTTGCTTTGCCCATTGTTAAAAACAGGAATACTTAAACTTAAACCCAACCCCTGACCAAAGTTGTTGGTAATTTGATTACTCCATCCCTGCCACAACTGTCCAAAGTTTCTTTTAGACTGAGTAATAGAAATATTTGGACTTTGCACATAATAGGTATTGGTACCAATTTTTACAATAGGCTCTGCACCGGTTATTGGTGAATACCCATTGAAAGTGTACCCATCAATCTGATTAAAAGAATTATAAAAGTTGGTACCTAAACTTAGGCCAAACCCAAGCGTAGGATATAAAGCTGCTTTGGCTACCTGAATATTTTTTTGTGCAGCCTTTAACCGAAAGGCGTTACCCTTTTGTAAAGGCTGATTATTCAAAGCTAAAGCATACACAACTTCGGGTTGTAAATCTGCAAAGGATTCTAATGGTATCGTTGAAACATCTGGTGTATCTACTTCAAAGGGTGCAGCAGCATCCAAATTCAATACTGCTTTCAATTGTAAAACGCTTTGTAAAAAAGTGGTTTTAGCAGCAATGTAATTGCTACTATCATTGGCTAATTGTGCCTCTAGTTCAATTTGGTTCAACTCAGGCAATGCACCTGCATCTACCTGCTTTTTAGTAATATCTAACTGCGTTTGCGTTTGTTGAATTTGTACCTTACTAATATTAATTTGCTCATTGGCACTTAATACCTGTAAATAATAGGTAGCCACATTTAATGCCGCATCGTTCGATGCTTTTTCTACATCGGCCAAAGCCGCCTGTGCACTGAATTGAGCGGCAGAAACATTGCTCTTCAATCGATTCCAATTGTATAAAGTTACATTGCTATTGGCTTGTATATTTTGATACAAAGCCTGTGTATTGGTGTAAATATTGGTGGTTCTGTCAATTGACCGGCCAAATTGCACCCCAACACCCGTTCCTAACGAAACGGTGGGTATTTGAAATAATTTAGCCTGCTGTACCTGCAATGCAGCCAGTCTGGCCTGCACATCAGCCTGTTTTACAGAAATATTGTTTTTCATGGCATATTCTACGCATCGCTGCAAACTCCACTTGTCTTCTTTGTTTTGCGCATTGCTATACAAGAAGAGTAAGGAAAAACTAATCACCAAAAAATATTTCATGCATTATCGTTTGTGTCCATTAAAAAACATTCCCATACCAGTTAGATGCCTGATTCTCTATTTTATATGGATGTTTCGGAAAACTGCATTCCATACCTCCTTCAAATTGTTTAGCCCCCCGTTAACCAAAAACTATCTTCAATCAAACATCTTATTACAAAAATAACAGAATAGTTCAGGCACTCCGAAATTTTAGATAAATGGTTTATTGAGCAGGAGCAACGGCTTTTAGAAAGGCCTGTTGTAAATCGGCCACCAAATAATTGGCTTCTTCTAATCCAATATACAAACGAAGCATTCGGTGATTGGGGTTCATTTTGTTGTATTCATTTTTTGGCATACCGGCGCAACGGGGAATGATTAAACTTTCATAACCACCCCAGCTAACCGCCATTTTAATATGTTGCAGGGCATTACAAAATAATTCTATTGTTTCAAGCGCTACCGGCTTTAAAACAAGGGTACACAAGCCACAGGCGCCTTTCATTTGTTGCTGCGCCAATTCAAACTGCGGAAAACTGCTGTCGAACGGAAAGATAACCGATTCAACCATGGGCTCCTTTTTTAAATAACCAATAACCTGTTTCGTGGTTTGTGTAATATGCGCTAACCGCATGGGCAATGTTCTAAGGCCGCGAATTAACAACCAGGCATTAAAGGGCTGTATACCACTGCCTATATTCATATATTCACTATTAAAAATGCGTTGAATCATTGCGCTGTTACTACTTAAAACACCTGCTACCACATCGCTATGTCCGCTAATGTATTTAGTAGCCGATTGCAGGCTAATATCAATACCCATTGCAATGGGTTGCTGATAAACGGGTGTACAATAACTGTTGTCGATAACGGTAACAATGTTGTGCCGTTTTGCCAATGCTGCAACAGCACGAATGTCCTGCAGTTCATACGTCCAGCTATTGGGCGATTCTAAATAAAACAATGTGGTATTGGGCTGTAGTGCATTTTCCCAATTTACAATAGCTGTTCCATCAATATAGGAATGCGTAACACCAAAACGGGGTAAAATTTCTTCAAACATTTTTCTTGCCCAGGTATACACACCTGCTACACTTACAATATGACTACCTGATTTTACATTGGCCAGCACTGCTGCAAAAATAGCTGCAGCACCACTGTTAAACACCAAACAATCTTCCGCACCATCTAATGCAGCTAGTTTTTGTGTCAGCATTTTAACTGTGGGATTTAACCCACGGCTATAGAGCCAGGTATTGTATTCATCAGCAAAAGCTTCACGCAAATCCGCCACCGTTTTAAAGGAAAAATTAGAAGTTTGCACAATGGGTGGAGCCACCGCCCTGAAGTAGGCCTCATTATCTTCGCCCAGCTCATTTAAAATGTATGATAAAGAATAAGTATCTTCCATAGCAATTCAATAAATATTTAAATAATGGTTTCTTTTCGGTTTTGTTGTTTTTTATGAAACAGAAAATACAATGCAATAAATCCAGCCAATACCAAAATACCAACCAGCGCTGTATCAGGACTGTGAATAATAATGCTGATACAAACAAACACATAGGCAGCAATAAAAATAAGCGGCAGTAATGGATATAATTTCATTTTATATATTCCGGTGCCATCTAAGTGTTTTGTTTTTCTTCTTAAAATAAAAATGGTAGCACTGGAACCCACCATACCAAACGAATCTAAAAAAATAGTGAAATTTAAAATTCTTTCAAAGGTTTGGGCAAAGAATAAAATTACAATACACATTGCAGCAAATACCGTTAAAGAAACAGTTAACACCTGATTTTTATTATTTTGAACAGCAAATGCTTTAGGCAATGAACCTTCATCACTCATTGCATACATGACTCTTGGATTGCTAAGCAATAAGGCATTTACATAAGAAAGAACACCCACAAACAAAAAGAATGAAAAAATTTCAGCACCTCGAATGCCAAATACATTTTGAATTAACACATAAGCAATTTCTGTTTCATTTTTCATCTGATGAAAACCGATAACCCGATAATAACTCAGGTTTACCAATAAGTACAATACAATAATGATGGTAATGCCCATAAAAATACCACGGGGCATATTTTGGGCCGGCTTGTTGATTTCATTACCAAAATTGATGGTTTGCTGATAGCCTCCATAAGTAAACGATACAGCTATGAGACTAATCCCTAAACTTTGAATCCAGCTCATATGTGGAGTGCTATCAGCCATAACACTTGCTGTTGCTACTGCCTGATGATATGGAAAAAACAAGGCCGCAATGAGTACCACTATCATTCCTATTTTAATTAGCATTAAAATATTTTGAGCCTTTGCACTCATACGCAAACCCATTAAATTAATACCATAAAACACTAAAATAGCCCCGGCACTGATAATGGCTTTATCAATATCCGTCCACTGATGACCGGGAAACAATTTTGTAATATAACCACTTCCTATTAATGCAACGCCACTTAGTGATGCAGCATTGCTGATTAAAATGATACAGTTAATGGCAAAGGCAATACTAGGATGATAGGCTACTGAAAATATTTTATAATACCCGCCGGTAACCGGGTAACGGCTACCTATTTCCGCATATGTTAAAGCACCACAAAAAGCTATCAATCCACCCAATATCCATGCAGTAAAATAAACAGATGGCGTAATGGCATCCTTGGCAGAAGTAGCGGCGGTTCTGAAAATACCCATTCCAATTACCAGCCCTACTACAATCATGGTAAAGCTAAACAAATTCAGTTGTTGTTTTCCCTGCATGTTGCTAAAGTATGGCACTCAATATAGTAAAGAAATCAATGAAACACAGAAAAAGCTGTTCATTCTATAGGCCACTTTCTATCCATGCATAAATAGCAGGATAGATACCACCCTAAAAACCGACCCATGAATTGAACATAAAGCATCATTTTCCGGCAATAAGCAATGGCACATATCTGTTCAAAAAACAGCTCAATATATTGGTTTAGAAGTTGAGATGATTCTTTTTTCAATACGCCTGTCCGGCACAATCCAAATAACAGCTACTACCCCATATAAAAACAAAGCCACCCAGGCATTCCAAAATCCAACTGCAATGGCAATAATATAAATATAAACTGAAACTTTTCCCTTAACATCATTGTTTATGACTGCAGCTAAAGCAGCCTCTTTTCCATGCAATGCAATTAACGTACGAACCAAAATAAAGTAAGCAATGGCATTCATTAATAACACAAAGCCATACAATACCACCGGTAAACTTTCAAAATGATTTCACCATCCATCCCGACACAAATGGTACCAATGACAACCAAAAAAACAAATACAAATTTTCAATAATATTTTACCGTTTACAAGCGCAACACTTTGCATTAAATAAATGGTGGTGGTTACTCCAGTAAATTCCAATATAAATAAAACTCAAATATAACTTAGCAATACCGGCCATATTGCTTGTAATGCACTAAATGTAGCAGTATGTGGCACTTTAAACTCTAACACCATTATGGTAATAATTATGGCTATTACGCCATCGCTAAAAGCTTCCAATCTTCCTTTTCCCATGGTGAATCATTCGGTGAAAAAATGAAATTAAATAAAAAATGTACAATTCAAAGCAATTACTATTTTTGCCTTGTATTTGGTTCTTTTTATTGCATTGCAAGCCATTCTTTCAACGGTATGCATTGTGATAGAAGGATTAAAAGGGAAACCGGTGTAATTCCGGTGCTATCCCCGTAGCTGTAAGGGCCTCAGTAAAAGAGAAAGCGATAACAACCACTGTTCCTAAAACGGAATGGGAAGGTGCTAAAGCCCCAAGCCAGAAGACCTGCCAGATACAGCCTCATTGAAAAATGAGTTTGTCATTCACGGCTTTCGGGTGAAAAGCATGGAATGTAAAAGACTGTCTGCAGCAGTCGATTATATTTCTCCGTTTTTTTGTTTTCCTGAAAGCTCATTGTTTCATTTTAAAAACAATCAACAATGAGCAAAAAATTAACGCTCCTTCTTACATCCATAGCTTTGGGCTATGCAGCTTTTGCACAACAAGACTCTATGGCCACCCGCCAGTTAAACGAGGTGGTAGTAACCGCTTCTAAAACACCTATTAAAGAATCAGAAACGGGTAAAATTGTAACCGTAATTGATCAAAAAACCATTCAAAACCATGCAGGCAGCAGTTTAGCTGCATTGTTGAATACACAGGCAGGTTTTTTTATTAATGGCAGCAACAATGCATTGGGTACTAATTTAGATTTGTACTTCCGTGGTGCTTCTGGAGGCAATATGTTAATTGTGATTGACGGAGTGCCGGTGTACGACCCCTCACAAATCAACAATTCATTCGACCTGAATAATATTCCTTTAGACCAGGTAGAACGTATTGAAATTCTGAAAGGCGGACAAAGTACTTTATGGGGCAGCAATGCCGTTGCAGGTGTTATTCAAATTTTTCTAAAAAAAGAAGCCAAAAAGAAAATGGCCCTGAATGCCAACGCATCTTATGGCACTTATAACACTTTCAATAGTGGTGCCGGCATTAGCGGCTCGCTTAAAAAATGGGATTATTTGGTGCAGTACAACTACATTAAAAGCGCCGGTTTCCCTGCTGCTTATGATAGTACGGGTAAGCAGAACTTTAAAAAAGATGGTTTTGAGCAAAGCAGCGTAATGGCTGAAACCCGTTACCATTTTTCGCCTTCATTAACAGCAAAAGCGTTTGGCAATTTTAGCCATTACCAAACCGATTTACCTGCCGGTGCTTTTACCGATGAAAAAGATTATACCCTTAACAATAAAAATAATTTGGGTGGACTGGCATTAGATTTTCAACACAAAAAAGTAAACTGGATTTTACAGGGAAGTTACCAGCAAACCAACCGCCATTATGTAAACGACAGCACTTATGTTTCGAGCCCTTATTACAATTATTCGAACCAGCAATATAACGGCAATACCACTACGTTAGAAACCTTTGGCAGTATCCGTTTCCAAAAACATATTCGCCTGGTTTCGGGTATTCAGTACCAACATCAAAACACCAGCCAAAGCTATTTTAGTACCGGACCTTACGGACCCTACACTTCTGAACTGGGACAAGACAGCGCCAATGTTAACCAGCTTTCGGCGTATGCCTCTTTGCTGTTGCTGAATATTCATGGGTTTAATTTTGAAGCCGGTGGCCGCGTTAACCACCATTCCATTTATGGTAACAATGCAACTTATACCCTTAATCCCTCATTTGTAATTGATGAAAATACCAAGTTATTTATTAACATTTCATCAGGCTATAATATTCCTTCGTTGTATCAATTGTATAGCGCTTATGGCAACAAAAATTTAAAACCTGAAAGCAGTACTACTTATGAAATTGGACTCCAAACCCAAAGCACAGATAAAAAAATGAGCCTGCGCCTTGCTGCATTTAAAAGAGATACCAAAAACCTGATTATTTTTTATACCGATGCCAATTACAACAGCTACTACATCAATCGCGACCAACAACACGACTATGGCTTTGAAGTAGAAAGCAATACACAAATTGGTACAATTGGCACCTGGAGTAATAATCTTACCTATATTGACGGGCATGGCATTCAAAATGGTGTTAGTGTAAACAACCTGTTCCGACGTCCTAATTTTGTGATGAACAGTGTACTTACCCTTTCGCCCGTAAAAGGCTTTACCATTGCACCGGCCTTTAAATACGTAGGTACTCGTTTAAAAGGGCCTTATGATATTGGACCTGATTTACAGCCCGCTTATTATACTGTTGACTGTTTTATCAGCTACCGGGTTAACAAACAAATTCGCCTGTTTACTTCGCTCAACAATATTACCGACCAACAATATTTTGATATTGTAGGCTATAACAGCAAACGCTTTAATATGATGACAGGGGCTTATTTTAACTTTTAAATTAAAACAATCGTTATGTCTATTCAAAAATTCAATCCGGCAACAGCAATTGTATTGTTGTTTATTTTATTAGCCGCTGCTTTGCGTATTTGGAATGCCGGCAGTACCCTATCGCCTTTGGCCAATTTTACGCCCATTGGTGCCATGGGGCTATTTGGTGGTACTTATTTCAATCAGCCCTGGAAAAAATATGCATTTCCTTTAGGTGCTCTTTTTTTTAGTGATGTGATAATGATGCATACCATTTATGCAGGTTACGGTAACGGGTTGCTGTACAAAGGATGGATATACACTTATCTTGCATTTGCAGTAATTGTTTTAATAGGCACATTGATTAAGCATGTAAAAATGAGTACGGTAATCACCGCGGCATTTGCGGCTGCACTGGCACACTGGATTATTACAGACTTACCCGTTTGGTGGTTTGGTGGATTAGATATCAGAAACGGCCAACGCTTACAGCGCAATTGGGATGGGTTTGTTCAATGTTATGTTCAGGCTTTACCCTTTTTAAGGAATATGCTGGTAGCCAATATTGTATACGGCGCCATTTTTTACGGCAGTTTTGAATGGCTGCAAAAAAAATATCCGGCCTTATCAGTGCATGCGGTTTCAAAATAATAAACGTACAGGGCTTGCTGCAGTAGCCCTGTTTTTTCTTAAACCCATACTATGCTAAAAATTGTTTCCTTTTTGCCGGCCGCCACACAAATGATATATGATATGGGCCTCGACCATATGCTCTATGGTATTACCTTCGAATGTCCTGAACCTGCCCTTTCTCAAAAACCCAAAGTGGTTCGCTGTGTTTTAGAAGACAACCATTTAAGCAGCACTGAAATTGATACTATTTTTTCTGCTGCGAAAGCATCGGGAAAAAGCTTGTATTATGTGGATGAAGATTTACTCCAACAAATAGAACCCGATATTATTTTTACACAGGATGTTTGTGAAGTATGTCAGATTGATACGGCCTGCACTGCCGCTGCCATTGCCCGATTGAAGAAGCAACCACAGTTAATTGCCTTAACACCGCAAACACTGCAGGATGTGTATCAAACTGCCATCACTATTGCTACTGCCATAGGTAAAGAAGAAAAAGCATATCAGTACCTGGCACAACTGCAACAAACCACAAACCATATTTTAGATAAACTTCGTCAGCACCAAATGCCGCTTAAAACCGTGGCATTGTTGGAATGGATACAACCCATTTATAATTGCGGACATTGGATTCCTTACCAGATAGCCATGGCCGGTGGCATAGACATGCTCAGCCATCCCGGTGGCGATTCCATTGTTACCCCCTGGAGCAAAATTGTACGTTACAATCCGGAAATTATCATCATTGCACCCTGTGGCTTTTCCATTCATCGTGCAAAAGAAGAAATACATCTTTTAACTCAATTTCCGGAATGGAATGGTTTAAAAGCAGTACAAAACCGGCAAGTTTATCTGGCCGATTTTGATTTGTTTACCCAACCCAGTGCCGGAACACTTGTTAACGGTATTGCCTTGCTGGCAGCATTATTTCATCCCCAATTATTTCAGATTCCTGCATCATTGCAACATAAATATCTTCAGCTTTATCCCCAAACCTTTGCTTATGCCACACCATGAAGAAAAATTATGCGCCCGCTGCCAGCAACCTTTTGAATGTAAAGTGGGCGATATAACCCATTGCCACTGCACTGAAATTACATTAACAGATGCGGAAAGATCTTTCATTGAAAACCGTTACAGCGATTGCCTTTGCAAAGCATGTTTATTGGCACTAAAAAACAAATATATTTTATTTAAAGAAAAATATTTTTTACCATGATTATTTTAATAACCGGTGGAGCCAGGAGTGGCAAAAGTAATTATGCGCAAAATCTGGCATTAAATATGAGCAACAGCCCGGTTTATGTTGCCACGGCTAAGGACTGGGGAGATGATTTCACCGAAAGAATTCAACACCATAAAAATAACAGAGGAAAAGAATGGATGAGTTATGAAGAAGAATTTGAAGTGAGCAAACTGCCTATTCAGGAAACAGTTGCAGTAATAGATTGCATTACGCTATGGCTTACCAATTTTTTTATCAAAAACCAAAACAATATTGATACAGCACTAATAGAATTTAAAAAAGAAATAATAGCCATCCATCAAATGCCGGGTACTTTTATCATTGTAAGCAATGAAATTGGAATGGGTGTTCACGCAGAAACGACCATTGGCAGAAAATTCACGGATTTACAAGGCTGGGCTAACCAATTCGTTGCCTCACTGGCCGATAAAGTGATTTTTATGGTGAGTGGTATTCCTGTAATCATAAAAGAAACAAATCAATAATGGCACATCTATCTGTTTTTAACTGGAGTGGCGGCAAAGACAGTGCATTGGCACTTTATAAAGTTTTTCAAAATACTGAATGGCAGGTTGGCGCATTACTTACCTCTGTAAATCAAACTTATAATCGGGTGTCTATGCACGGTGTTAGAAGTATATTGTTAGAACAACAGGCTGCCGCCATTGGCATACCGTTAGTAAAATTATTACTGCCAGAACAACCTGATATGGATATCTATAACAGACTGCTCACCAATACCATGCAACAATTCAAAGCACAAGGGTATACCCACTCCATTTTTGGCGATATATTTTTAGAAGATCTGCGCAACTACAGGGAAGAAAAAATAGCAGCAGCCGGCTTTCAGGCACATTTCCCTTTATGGAAACGCAACACTATTGAATTGGTGCATGAGTTTATTGATCTCGGCTTTCAATCTATTATCGTTTGCACAAAGGCAGAACTGTTAGATGAAAGTTTTGCAGGCAGAATCATTGATCATGATTTTCTGAAAGACCTTCCCGCAAATGTTGACCCATGTGGCGAAAACGGTGAATTCCACAGCTTCGTTTTCAATGGCCCTATTTTTAGGCAACCCATCCCGTTTACCATTGGCGAAAAAGTATTGCGGACCTACAACGCACCTAACAATGCAAGTAACCCCTGTTCATCACAAAATCATCAACAAAACCAGATGGGCTTTTGGTTCTGCGATTTAATTCCTGCTAACCATGGAACTATTTGATGTATTCAATAAAAGAAGAGATACCCGGCATTTTACCAATGATGTTGTTCCGGATATGGTATTAGAAAAAGCACTGCGGGCAGCACACATGGCTCCATCTGTTGGATTAAGTGAAGCCACCAAATACTATTTGCTATTAGAGCAGCATATCAAGAATGCTATTCACGAACTATTTCAAAGCGAAAACCAAAAAGTTGAAGCAGAACTTTTACACAACACTGCTCTGTTACAACAGTACAAAAAATTAAAACTGGAAGCAATTAAAGAATCGCCCGTTGGATTAATTATTACAACTGATTATAGTGTACTGGAAAAATTTACCATTGGCATTTCAGGCACTGCCGATACCCTGCAATGGAGCAGTGTTTGTGCTTTACAAAACCTATGGTTATCATTAACTGAAGATGGATTTTCACTCGGTTGGGTATCTATTCTAAATTTTACGGCATTTAAAAATTTACTGAATATACCGGCGCATGAATACCCATTGGGATATTTTTGTATTGGGAAACCGGCAACCGATTATGGACAACAACCCATGCTGCAAAAAGATGGCTGGAAGTCCAAATCAAAAAATTCGGAAGTAAAAGAAATTAAACAGTTATATCCTACTGCAAGTAATGCTGCAAACTTTCAATTCAGTAAAATTGCCGGAACAAACAATACTTTGCTCAAAGAAGCACTCATCAAAAAAACAAATGGCAAAACCAAACCCGTAGGTGCATTGGGTATATTAGAGTCCATTGCAGTTAAAGTTGGATGTATACTGGAAACAACTGCTCCGGAAATAAAAAATCCGAACATGATTATTTTTGCGGCTGATCATGGTATTGCTGCAACCGGACTGGTAAATCCATATCCGCAGGTAGTTACACAACAAATGGTTCGCAACTTTTTACAAGGTGGTGCAGCCATTAATGTTTTTTGCAGGCAAAACAACTTAAAACTTACCATTGTTGATGCAGGTATCAATTGCGTTTGGAAAAATGAGGATTTAGCATATCCCAATTTTACAGTGAGCAAAATAAATATGGGTACTAAAAATTATTTGGAAGTACCTGCAATGACCAAAGACGAGTTGGTAACCTGTTTACAAAAAGGGAGGGAGTATATTCTCCAACTAAAACAACAGCAATGCAATACAATTGCCCTTGGCGAAATGGGCATTGGCAATAGTTCATCGGCAGCACTTATTATGCATGGCTTATTAAATATTCCTTTAGCAGCATGTGTGGGAAGAGGCACTGGCACAAATAATGACCAATATCAAAAAAAATTGAAAGTATTGGAAAAAGTGGCTCATCAATACCACCTCCATCATAACAATATCGACCCTTTACAACTTTTACAACTAATTGGAGGATTTGAAATTGCCATGTTAACAGGCGCTTACTTGCAGGCGGCTGCGGAAAAAATGGTGATTATTGCTGATGGATTTATTACAACAGCAGCATTGCTTGTAGCAAAAAAATTACAGCCAAATGTTACAGATTATTGCATAGCATCACATCTTAGCAACGAAAAAGGTCATCAGCAAATGTTAGCCTATCTGCAATTACAACCATTGTTGCAATTAGAATTACGTTTAGGTGAGGGAACCGGTGCAGCATTAGCCCTTCCCTTAATCCAGTCGGCTATTGCTATGCTGAATGAAATGAATGATACCGATTCCTTTCAAATCAACGGACCTTCCAACTAAATTAAATTTTTTATTTGTATACATGAAGAAGCAAATACAATTTTTTTTTACTGCATTAATGTTTTTTACCCGATTACCGGTTCCAAAAAATATTAACCACAACCAAAATTTACTGCAACAGTCGGCTCGCTATTTTACCTGGGTGGGTCTCTTGGTTGGTTGCATTACTGCAACTGCATATTATGTTTTCAGCCTGCTGCTGTCTGCACATCTTGCCATTGCTTTTTCTATGTTAACAGGTATTTTAACTACAGGTGCTTTTCATGAAGACGGCTTTGCAGATTGCTGTGATGCATTTGGCGGAGGCTGGACAAAAGAAAAAATTTTACAAATTATGAAAGACAGCAGGCTGGGTACTTTTGGAGTAACCGGCTTAACAGGAGTATTGGCATTGAAGTATTTGCTATTGGTTGAAATTAGTCCTCAAATTCATAGCAAATACTTTTTACTGCTTTTTCCATGCGCACATGCTGCCAGCAGGTTTATGGCCATTGTTATCATGCAAACAAGTAGTTATGTACAGGATACAGATACCAGTAAATCAAAACCATTGGCTAATAGAAAATTAACCGTTATTGAAATAGCAATTGCTATTGCAGGAGCCTTAATTCCATTTTGTTTTCTTCCCGGCATTTGGCTTGTTACATTAGTGCCCATGTTATGGGTAACATGGCGGGCTGACACATATTTTAAAAAATGGATAGGCGGTTATACAGGCGATTGTTTGGGCGCCACCCAGCAGGCTACTGAAGTTGTTTTCTATATTGCTGTTTTGATCATAGTTAACCACCTGCATTAAATATATAAAATGATCATTTATTTAATACGTCATACCACACCTTCTATACCAAAAGGAACCTGTTATGGTCAAACTGACATTGAACTATCCCATACTTTTGCTGAAGAAGCAGCAACCCTTGCAAAATTTATTCCACCACTTAGTTTTAAGGTATACAGCAGCCCCTTACAACGTTGCAAATTATTGGCTAAAAAATTGTTTCCGGATGTGCCCACTCAATACATACCTGAATTAATGGAAATAAACTGTGGCCAATGGGAAATGAAATTTTGGGATGATATTCCAAAGGAAGAACTCAATACCTGGATGTTCGATTTTGTAAATTGCCCCTTCCCAAATGGTGAAAGCTATATACAGTTCCATGAAAGAATATCAAAATGTTTTCAGCATATTACATCCAACCCAAACTATCCTTTGGCCATCATTACCCACGGTGGTGTAATCAGAAGTATTTTATCCTATCTTACCCAAACACCCTTGCAAAAATCATTCGAAATTTTTAATATACCATATGGTTGCATCATTCAACTTACCTTACAAAACAATCAAAGCAGCTGGCAATATTGTTACAATCCACAACCAACACAAACAGAACAACACAGACCTGCTTAATCGTTTTTTGATTGTACCTTAGCAAAAACCTAACCGAATGACGATTCATTTCGACCAGCTCATTACCGTAACATTTACCTTGTTTGCGGTGATTGATATTGTAGGCTCCATTCCACTGCTCATTTCTTTAAAAGACAAAATGGGCGATATTCGTTCGTCCAAAGCCACACTGGTTTCGGGCGGCTTAATGATTTTGTTTTTATTGGTGGGCCAACAGTTTTTAAGTATTCTCGGTTTAGATATCCGCTCTTTTGCAGTGGGTGGGTCCATCGTTATCTTTTTATTAGGTTTGGAAATGGTATTGGGCCACGAAATATTTAAAGGCGATGCCGATGCTGCCTCGGGCACTGTGGTTCCCATTGCATTTCCCATCATTGCCGGAAGCGGAACCCTTACTACCATCATGTCGCTCAAAGCCAACTTTCAACAGGGTTATATTTTAGCAGGCATCCTCATTAACCTGGTCATCGTGTATATTGTACTTAAATCATTGAAATGGATTGAGCATGCCCTCGGAAAAGCAGGCCTGTTGGCTGTTCGCAAATTTTTTGGGGTAATATTATTGGCCATTGCCGTAAAAATATTCAGCAGCAATATTGGGGCATTCGGCAAATAATACTTTTGTTACCGGCTTTGGCTATGCTATTGAGCTTCCGTTGCGTCGCACCCTTGTACGTTCTGTTCATAGCGCAGCTTTGGGTATCACCGCAACAGTTTATCAGAATTATTGACGTTTCAATAGCCGAAACATTTATTTTTGCGGCCGAACAACTACAGGCCTCGTAGTACAATGGATAGTATAAGAGTTTCCGAAGCTCCAGATCCAGGTTCGATTCCTGGCGAGGCCACAATCTACCCTTTGAAACCCTTATTTTAGCTGTAAATATACAAAATCAGGGTACAAAGAAGGGACGATTTATTATGACACTGAGCCAATCCTTAACAATACCTCAAAACAAATTTTGACCTCTCCCCAAAAAATTAAACAAGAAAAAATTATAAATATCCTGCCTTAACCCCTTAATACCCCCACCCAAATAAACGAGCGTTTTTTTGCCTACTTGTTTTATATTTGAAAGATTAAATATGCAAGTAGAATGTTTGAACAAACCTTTAAAAATATTGACGATATACTTCACAAAGACGCTGGTTGCGGTAGTGAATTGGATTATGTGGAGCAAACCAGTTGGATTCTGTTTCTCAAGTATTTGGACGACTTAGAGAAAGACCGTGCCACAGCAGCCGAACTTACAGGAAAGGCATACACGCCTATTATTGACAAAGAATATCGCTGGACAACCTGGGCTGCACCTAAAAACAAGGACGGTAAACTCGACCACCACAACGCTTTGACAGGTGACGACCTCACCGACTTTGTAAATGGCAAACTCTTTAACTACCTCAAAAAGTTTAAGCAAAGTGCCGAAAGTGCCGACACCATTGAATATAAGATTGGCGAAATTTTCAGCGAACTGAAAAACCGAATCCAAAGCGGTTACAACTTACGGGAAGTGATTAACCTCATTGACCAGTTGCGTTTCCGCACCCACGCAGAAAAGCACGAAATGAGCCACCTCTATGAAGACAAGATTAAAAATATGGGCAACGCTGGGCGTAACGGTGGCGAATACTACACGCCTCGTCCGCTCATTACGACCATTGTAAAAGTGGTTGCCCCTAAAATTGGCGACAAAATTTATGATGGTGCTTGTGGCTCTGCTGGCTTCCTGTGCGAAGCGTTCAATTATCTCAAGTCACACAAATCGCTTTCCACCAAAGAAACCGAGATACTTCAAAAGAAAACCTTTTACGGCAAGGAGAAAAAATCGCTGGCTTACATATTGGGTGTAATGAATATGATATTGCACGGTGTGGAAGGTCCTAACATCATACACACCAACACGCTTGCCGAAAACCTTGCCGACATACAGGAAAAAGACCGCTATGATGTGGTGCTTGCCAATCCACCATTTGGTGGAAAGGAACGTGCTGAAGTGCAACAAAACTTTCCGATAAAAACAGGCGAAACCGCTTCACTCTTTTTGCAGCACTTTATTAAAATTTTGAAAGCAGGTGGCAAGGCGGGTGTAGTAATCAAAAACACATTTTTAAGCAATACCGACAATGCCACTGTTGCCATACGCAAAACCTTGTTGAAAAACTGCAACTTGCACACCGTGTTGGATTTGCCCGGTGGCACTTTTACCGGTGCAGGTGTAAAAACCGTTGTGTTGTTTTTTGAAAAAGGAAAACCCACGCAAAAGGTTTGGTTTTACCAATTGAACCTCGACCGCAATTTAGGCAAGACAAACCCACTCAACGAAAACGATTTGGCGGAGTTTATTGAACTGCAAAAAACATTTGCCGATAGCGAAAACTCTTGGACGGTAAATGTGGCAGCCATAGACCAAAGCACTTTTGATTTAAGCGTAAAAAACCCGAACAAAAAAGAAGAAATTACGCTACGCCAACCGCAAGCCATTTTGGAAGAAATGAAAGCATTGGATGAAGAAAGTGCGGAGATTTTGGAATCTATTAAAAGTCTGATCTAATATGAAAGACGAAATTGTATTATACCGGCCCGATGCACTTGCCGAGCATATTGAAGTTAGGATTGATGAAAAAACGGAAACCATTTGGCTAACCCAACAGCAAATTGCTGATTTATTTGGCACGCAACGACCCGCCATTACCAAACATTTAGGAAATATTTTTAAATCGGGCGAATTAGACGAAAATGTGGTTAGTTCCATTTTGGAACATACCACCCCTCACGGTGCCATTAAAGGCAAAACACAAAAGTCCAAAGTGAAGTATTACAATATAGATGCCGTATTATCTGTGGGTTATAGGGTAAATTCTGTCCGAGCTACCCAATTTCGCATTTGGGCAACCAGAGTTCTCAAGGATTACTTGTTAAAAGGCTATGCCCTAAACAATCGAATGAACAGAATGGAAGACAATGTGGAAGCTATTTCAGAAAAAGTTAACCAAATTGAGCTGCAAATAAATACGCACCTTATTCCTACCCAAGGTGTATTTTTTGATGGGCAGGTGTTTGATGCTTATGAGCTGGCATCAAAAATTATCCGATCGGCAAAGCAAAGCATAGTATTGATAGACAATTACATAGATGAAACCACCCTCACCCATTTGGCAAAAAAGAAAAAGGGGGTAAACGTGCTGCTGCTCACCAAAACCATCACTAAACAATTACAACTGGACGTGCAGAAAGCCAAAGCACAATACGAAAACTTTGAACTAAAAACCTTTACCCATAGCCATGACCGTTTTTTAATTGTTGACAACAAAGAAGTGTATCATTTGGGAGCTTCACTCAAAGATTTAGGTAAAAAATGGTTTGCTTTTTCGAAACTGGAAGCCAAATCGGTAGAAAGTATTTTAAACTCAATTTTGGAAATGATATGACTTTCGACAAGCTCAAGTCCCAAGAAGGACCACAAAAAACAAAGGCAGGTGCGCCAAGTCGAACCTGGGAAATAAAGAAGTTGGGGGAAGTTTCAGAAATTCTAAATGGTGGAACTCCAAAAACCAATATTGCAGAATATTGGGACGGTGATATTCATTGGATTACTCCTGCGGATTTAGGAAAGCTAACGAAACCAACAGTTAATAATACTCCTAGAAAAATCTCAAGGTTAGGTTTAGAGAAATCTTCTGCAAAGTTGTTTCCTGAATACTCAGTAATACTTTCAACGAGAGCACCAATCGGACACTTGGCAATAAATGAAGTTCCGATGAGCACCAATCAAGGTTGTCGTGGAATTGTGCCGAGCAAAAAACTTGACACTTGGTTTTTATATTATTTCTTGAAAAAGAATGTTGATTTACTTGATAGTTTAGGAACTGGAGCAACTTTTAAAGAGCTTTCAACAAAAGCACTTGCCGGAATTGAAATCCCCCTTCCCCCACTCCCCGAACAACAACGCATTGTTTCCATTTTAGATGAAGCCTTTGCCGCCATAGCCAAGGCAAAAGCCAATGCCGAACAAAACCTCAAAAACGCGAAAGAACTTTTTGAAAGCTATTTGCAGGGGGTGTTTGAGAAAAAGGGTGATGGTTGGGAAGAAAAAATGTTAGAAGAATTAGCAGACGAAAATTGCACCCTTTCTTACGGAATAGTTCAACCTGGTGAAGAATTTGAAAATGGTTTGCCAGTAATCAGACCAACTGACTTAACAAGCAGATACATAAAAGTTGAAGGATTAAAAAAAATTGACCCAAAATTGGCTGATGGTTACAAGAGAACAAAATTAATTGGAGATGAATTGTTTTTATGTGTTCGGGGAACAACTGGAGTAGTTTCAATTGCTACCCCAGAATTGAAAGATGCCAACGTGACAAGGGGCATTGTTCCTATTCGTTTCAATTCAAAAATTATCAATCAGGAATTTGGATATTATTTGCTCATTTCAAACTATGTCCAAAAGCAAATTAGAGCAAAAACCTATGGTGCAGCATTAATGCAAATCAATATTGGCGATTTAAGAAAAATTCTTACTCCTTATCCATCACTCAAAGACCAACAACCTATCGTCCGCCAATTAGATGCCCTGCGAACCGAAACGCAAAAGTTGGGAGGGTTATATCAAAAGAAAATTGATGATTTGGAAGAACTGAAAAAATCAATCTTGCAGAAAGCATTTGCAGGAGAGTTGAAAATGGATAGTGTAAAAGTTGCACAAATAGCATAAATCAATGGATAATGAATGAAATAGTCATATATACAACTGCTGATAAAAAAACTGAAGTAGAAGTTCAGTTTGATGGTGATACCGTTTGGCTCAACCAAAGGCAAATGGCTAAATTGTTCAACCAAACCAAGCAAAACATAAGCCTGCATATTAATAACTGCTTTAGAGAGAAGGAATTAAACAGAAAGGCAACTGTCAAGGAATCCTTGACGGTTCAAAAAGAAGGTAAACGGAACGTAACACGCAAGATAGAATATTACAATCTGGATGTGATTATTTCAGTAGGATATAGAGTAAAATCAGTAAGAGGCACACAATTCCGCCAATGGGCAACCCAACGCCTGAAAGATTATTTGGTAAAGGGCTATGCCATTAATCAAAAACGATTGGAAGAATTGGGAAAAATGGTGCAACTGATTGAACAATCAGGCAAAGCGGAAACCTTGCAATTGCACGAAGCCAAAGGGCTGTTGGACATTTTGAGCCATTACACCAAAAGTTTTGTATTGCTCAATCAATATGACAGCCGCAATCTACAAACAAGCAACTTAAATGAAAACATTACCTATGCAATTAGGTACGAAGAAGCCATAACCGCCATAACAGCGTTGAAAAAGCAACTCATGGGAAAAAAAGAGGCAACGGACTTGTTTGGAAAGGAGAAAGACAATGGTTTCAAAAGTTCGTTAGAAAGCATTGTACAAACTTTTGGCGGGCATTACTTATATCCAAGCATAGAAGAGCAGGCGGCTCATTTGCTGTATTTTGTTATCAAGAATCATTCTTTCAACGATGGTAATAAACGCATCGGAGCATTTCTATTTATCTGGTTTTTAGAGAAGAATAAACACCGTTTCAAACAAACAGGTGAATTAAAAGTGAACGACAATGCACTTACAGCCATTGCTTTGTTGGTAGCGCAAAGTGCCCCCGAAGAAAAAGAACTAATGATACAACTAATCATTAACCTAATTAGAGACTAATATGAACGAAGCAGAAAATAGAGCAGAACTCATAGACCCAAAGCTAAAAGCTTGTTGTTGGGGCGTTATTAAATGGACAATAAACCTCAATTAAAAAAGTAAATGAGCAGCACAAAAATATCCATACGATTTTTTGACGACCGGGAAGTACGTGCCTTATGGGACGAAGAAAACGCTAAGTGGTGGTTTTCGGTATTGGATATTGTTGCCGTGCTTACCGACCAGAACGATTATGCCAAAACCCGCAACTATTGGAAATACCTGAAAGCCAAGCTAAAGAAAGACGGCAGTGAAGTGGTTAGTGCCACTACCCAGTTGAAATTACTCGCTCCTGATGGCAAAAAACGCTTGTCTGATATGCTTGATTACAACGGTATTATTGCCTTGGGTAAAGAGTTTCCAGGCAAAAAGGCAAACCGGTTTATTGAATGGTTTACCTACAGTGATGAAAGTATTGACGGAAAAAGTAAAACCAAAGCGTATGCCTTATTTGACAGTTCATTTATCAACAGCATAGAAGTAGGTACCACTAAAGGATTGCAGCAAATACACGGCTACTTATTTGGCGGTTTGTATGACTTTGCAGGGCAAATCAGGCAGAAAAATATTTCAAAAGGTGGTTTTCAATTTGCAATGGCTCGTTTTCTTGAAGATACACTAAAGCAAATAGATGAAATGCCTGAAAACACTTTTGATGAAATAGTAGCCAAATATGTAGAGATGAATGTTGCTCACCCATTTATGGAAGGCAATGGCAGAAGCACCCGAATTTGGTTAGACCTGATATTGAAAAAACGTCTGAAAAAATGCGTGGATTGGAGTAAAATCGGGAAAGCTGAATATATGAACGCAATGGTAAAAAGTCCTGTAAACAGTAGTGCTTTGAAAAAACTACTCAAAAACGCTTTAACCACCGAAATAGATAGCAGAGAAATGTTTATGAAAGGAATTGACTATTCCTATTACTACGAGGAGAACAATTGAAAATTGATAATTGAAAATGGAAAGTTGAAAATGATGGAAAAGAAAGAAAATATCGTAATGAACAAATCGTATGTGTTTGCATTGCGGATTATAAAATTATACAAGCATTTGTTAGCGGAACAGAAAGAGTATGTGTTGTCAAAACAAATATTGAGAAGCGGAACTGCAATAGGTGCTTTAGTTAAAGAAGCTGAACACGCCCAGTCAAAAGCAGACTTTATCAACAAAATGAATATAGCTTTAAAAGAAGCCAACGAAACAGAATATTGGTTAATGCTGTTAAAAGATAGCGATTATTTAGACGAAAGAAGTTTTCAATCTATTCATTCTGATAGTTCAGAACTTATTAAGCTTTTAGCAAGCATCGTTAAAACTTCTAAACAAAACAATGGCAAATAATTTTCAACTTTCAATTATCCATTTTCAATTATGAATGAGGCAGAAACAAGAGCAGAACTCATAGACCCCAAGCTAAAGGCTTGTGGTTGGGGCGTTGTGGAAGGCTCTAAAGTCCTTCGTGAATACAACATTACAGCAGGTAAAATTCAAACAGGTGGTGGCAGGGGCAAAAGAGAAACTGCCGATTATGTGTTGGTTTACAAAGGAATCAAATTGGCAGTAGTTGAAGCCAAAAGTGATGAATTAGAAGTGGGCGAAGGTGTAATGCAAGCCAAAAAATATGCGGAAAAACTTCAATTAGAAACCACATACAGCACCAACGGAAAAGCCATTTACCAAATCTGTATGAAATCAGGCGAAGAAGGTTTGGTAACAGATTTTCTAAGCCCCGAACAACTTTGGAATAAAACTTATTCAATTGAAAATGGACAATTGACAATTGAAAATGAATGGCGAGAAAAGTTTGCGAATGTGCCGTTTGAAGATAAAAGCGGCACCTGGCAACTTCGCTACTATCAGGAAATAGCAGTGCAAAGGGTAGTTGAAGCCATTGCACAAGGCAAAGACAGAATTTTACTCACCCTTGCCACAGGAACGGGAAAAACAGCCATCGCTTTTCAAATTGCGTGGAAACTGTTTCAAACCCGTTGGAATCTTTCAGTAATTGAAAATGGAAAATGGAAAATGGAAAATGAAGGCTATGAAAAAGACAATTTTCAGCTTTCAACTGTCAATTCTCCATTATACCGAAGACCGAGAATTTTATTTTTAGCCGACAGAAATATATTAGCCGACCAAGCCTACAATTCGTTTTCTGCATTTCCTGAAGACGCATTGGTGCGTATAAAACCCAACGAGATAAAGAAAAACGGAAAAGTGCCCACCAACGGCAGCATTTTCTTTACCATTTTTCAAACCTTTATGACTTCACCAATGGAAAATGGAGAATTGAAAATGGAAAATGACCCGGACAGTGAAAATAATTCTCAATTTTCCACTTTCAATTTTCAATTATATCCGAAGGATTATTTTGATTTTATCATTATTGACGAGTGCCACCGTGGCGGAGCAAATGACGAAAGCAATTGGCGGAGTATTTTAGAATATTTCAGTCCGGCAGTGCAATTGGGTTTAACAGCCACACCCAAACGAAAAGACAATGTGGACACTTACCGCTACTTTGGCGAACCAGTTTACATCTATTCGCTGAAAGAAGGCATCAATGACGGTTTCTTAACACCATTCAAAGTAAAACGCATTAAAACCACGCTGGACGATTACTGCTACACTTCTGATGATACCATTGTGGAAGGCGAAATTGAAGATGGCAAACTCTATGAAGAAAAAGACTTTAACCGCACCATTGAAATTATAGAAAGAGAAGCCAAAAGAGTAAATATCTTTTTAGATGAAGCCAACCAAAACGAAAAGGCAATTATATTTTGTGCCAATCAAGGACATGCAGCATTGATAAGAGATTTGGTAAACCAAAACGCCAAAAGTAAAGACCCATTTTATTGTGTTCGTGTTACAGCCAATGACGGAGAAGAAGGCGAAAGATTGTTGAGAGAATTTCAGGATAACGAAAAGACAATACCAACTATACTGACCACTTCGCAAAAACTTTCCACGGGTGTAGATGCAAGAAACATTCGAAATATCGTGTTGCTTCGTCCCGTTAACTCAATGATTGAGTTTAAACAAATCGTAGGTCGTGGCACACGATTGTCTGACGGCAAAGAGTTTTTCACCATTTACGATTTTGTAGATGCTTACAAACACTTTTCAGACCCCGAATGGGACGGAGAGCCAATTAGAGAAGAACCAAGCAGTGTAAAAGAAGCAAAGGGCGAGTATAAACCAAGAGAACCAAAAGAACCGACTGAAACAGAACGCAAACAGAAAATAAAAATCAAACTGCGAAACGGAAAAGAAAGGGAAATCAAACATATGGTTTCTACTTCGTTTTGGAGTGCAGACGGCAAACCCATTTCAGCAGAAGAGTTTTTGAATAACCTGTTTGGTGAGTTGCCTAAACTTTTCAAAGACGAAGAAGAATTGCGGAAACTTTGGAGCAATCCAATTACCCGAAAAGGTTTATTGGAGAATTTAGATGCAGCAGGTTTTCCAAAAAACGATTTACTGACTTTGCAAAAGTTGGTAGATATGGAAAAAAGCGACTTGTATGATGTGTTGGAATACGTTTTCAATGGCGACTATATCGCAATGACAAGAGAAGCCAGAGCTAAAGCAGCCGAAGCGACCATTTTTGCCTTACTCAACGACAAACAAAAAGAGTTTATCACTTTCGTGTTGAGCAAATACGTTGAAACAGGCGTTGACGAACTCGACCAAGAAAAACTACCTATCTTGCTGACAAACAAGTATCAATCATTAGAAGATGCGAAAGAAATTTTGGGTGATGTGACTAACATTAGTAGGCTTTTCATCGAGTTTCAACAATTTTTGTATCAGAAGAGAATTGCATAGGAGATTACTCATTTAATATTTAACCTAAGATATTTCCAAGACATTTTAATATATATTTAAAATTAAATATAATGTGAATTAGAGAAACTCTTCAAAAAAATAAATACAAATTCATATAAACTTTTAAGCTCCCTCTAAATGAAGGCCTTATTCCATGCTTCAGAAGTATTTAGTAACATCAAAATGAGTTCTGGCGAGGCCACAACATTTCCTACACTTTAGTTTTTTTCAATACAGGTATCCTACCTTACCCATTGCATTCATACCCAATTGATGCTTATTCATGCACAATTTTAAGAACCTGAAACGAACCTGCTATCATTTTAGGGCGTCCTTTTTCACCCGGTTGCATGGGCTCAAAATTAGCGGTAGGCATATAAATGGTATGCGTTGCTTCATCCACGCAACTGGTTCTGGCACCACGCTTAGTAGGTACATTTTCCACCACTTCATATTTGTCTTTAGATAGTTCTTTTATTACCGTCATAGTGCCCGATCCATTCGAAGTGCAGATATAATGCAAAGCAGGGTCAAACACCACGCCATCACATCCATCCCCTATTGGCAAATCAGCTACTATCTTCCCATTGTTGGCATCTACTACCATTAATCGTTTTTCACAACCGGCAAATAATCGGTTGGTGTGTACATCTATCACTAAACCAGTAGGTGATTCTCCCGGAGCAATTGGCCAATGGGCTATTACAGCCATTTTCTTAATATCAATCACCACTATTTCACTTTTATCTTCAATATTTACAAATATTTTCCCTTTACCATCGCTCACTGCAGTTTCGGGTTTGCCGCCTACTGCAATGGTGCCCACTACTTTATCTGCTGCCGGGTCTATCATCGACAAATCTTTACTTCTACCATTACAAGTAATGATTTTTTTGGAATAGCCATCATAAAAAATGGCATCCGGATTTTCACCAGTGGCAATCTGGCCAATTACTTGATTATTCGATAAATTGAATACAGTTACATTGTTACTACCGCCATTGCTGATATATCCTTTCCCCAACCCATGTACCAGTGCAATACCGTGAACGCCCTTCGTATTGGGAATAACACCCAATGAATCGCCGGTATTTTTATCGAGAATATTCACCTGTGTACCATGCGATACGTATAATTTATTCGAAGCGGCATCTACTGTTATGTAGTCCCACCAACCTGTACTGGCAATCGGAAAATGGCCGCTGAGGTGATAGCCGGATTGGGCTATACAGACTTGGGCAGTCATTATACTTACCAGGAGTAGGCAACAATAAGTGATAATTGATTTCATATTGTAATTTTTATTAAAAAAAGTTGTTTCATTGCGGTCATGAAATATGGCAACAATGAATGCGCAGTAATATAGAATAAGAATTTATGGGGTGTCCAATCAAAATTATGGGTACATTTTGTAGCAAATCTGTAGTTGTGTCTTGGACATTGTAAACGGGCTTTTCTATCTTCGAAAAAAAACCGTGTGCAGTGCCGCCGGTAAAAATATGCACATAGGTACACTGCGCATAATCTGGATGTCTTCATTAATACTACTTTCATTATTCAGAAACCTTAGTATGGTGTCAGGTGCGTTCTGTTTAAAAATAGCGGCAAATACCTCATGGCCGGGTAATAATTGTTTTTGCAATACGCGTAATAACACACTGTCAAACCACCTGAATTTTCGCTGTTGCAAAGAAATGCTGAGTTTAGGTTGCCCAAACTGCAACAGACTTTTTACAATGGCTTCCGTTTGTTGCTGTATAAAATAAAAAGCATAGCCACTGCTGCCCTTAGCCTGTCCGCCGGCAATACCTATATGAATAATGTGCCCTTCTTTTGGGGTAAAATGATAATTGGTCATAGGTATTTTCCCAAATTCCTCATGCAATACATGATATCCATTGCCAACTCCATATTTTTCCTGCAAGTAAGTATCAATGGCCGCATCGTATACTTCGTATGCTAAAAGTTGTTTGGTAAATAAAGTGTATTCTACCAATGCGGTATTTGAAGTAAATGGCAATACATACATAAATGTGGTGCCGTTGTGCTGACTTACGGTAAAATCCATAAAAGTAGCCATACTCGGATCAAAAACCGGTTGGTTGGTTTCTATTAGTTTTCCTTTAAAATGCTGCCATAAAAAATATCCTTTAAAATCATCAGGTGGCCAGTTGCCGGCATTTACAATACTGTTAAACACATACTCTCCGGTATATGTGCCATGATCAGTTACAACAGTTACGCCATTGTTTTCATTACGCAATGCCTGTACCGTTGCATATACCAATTGAACATTGTCAAATCCGGCGCTTTGCTGCAGCACATACTCGTAGAAATCAATGCCACGAATCATTTTGTATTGGTAAGGTGTAATTGAAAAATTAGTATCAACAGCAGGTGCCACAAACCGAAGCTGCTCCCATCTGTGGTGAACAATTGGCTCAAATAATCCGGGTGATGCTTCCCAGAAACACCAGGTACGGTCATTATTTTTTTTAGCATCCTTGTCAATCACCAGAATTTTTTTTTGTTGCATGGCAGGCTCTTGCAGCAAGCGCATTAATAAACTTAACCCGGCACAACCGGCACCGGTAATAATATAATCAAATTGCAGGGGCAAATATTTCTATTGATGATGTGAGGGAATCATTGTATTGTTTTGCGATTGCTGAATTTGTTCATCGCGTTTTACTTTATCCCAATATTTTTTGGCAACAATCAACATCCCAAAACTTTCGCCTTCTTCTTTCTCCAAATGTTTGTGGTGCATTTTATGCGCCCAGCGAATGGCTTTAACATACTTGTTATTGCTGCGCGTAAACCACTTAAACCGCTGGTGTATAATTACTTCATGCACCAGAAAATAAGCCAGCCCATATAAAGCAATGCCAAAACCAATGGCAGCGGCAAAATAATTGACATGCTGTAAACCCAGCATAATACACAACCAACTGGGTACGGCAAATATGAGGAAGAAGGCATCATTCTTTTCAAAAAAACCTTTCCCTTTTTGGTGGTGGTCTTCATGCAGGTACCATAAAAAACCATGCATAACATATTTATGGGTTAACCAGGTAATGCCTTCCATCACACAAAAAGTAGCAATTGTAACAAATATATAAATAGCTAACATCATAAATAAAGACTTAACACCAAAAAAAACAGGGCTTGAATAATGAACAAATGTACAGCGAAATGGTTCTTTTTATAAAAATCCATGTATTGAAAAACTGTTAATAAACCGGCACTGACAAGAAACCAGCAGAGATAATTATACACGGGTACCTTTATTGCATCCCAATGCCAAAAACCTAATTTAATGGCAGTAGGCTCCATGATTAAATCAAAGCACATGGCTAAAATGGCACCATCTATCACCATTACAATGCGTACCGACCTCCGGTCGAAAAATCCGTGCATATAGGTAAAAACCCTGAACAGGCGTTCTATCACAAATCGCATAATGGTACCACTGCAAAATACCACCACAAACCAATAGACCCCAATTAGTAATGGTACACCGGCTAATTGAATGCCCATTACTTTGCCATACACATAATCACCAAATAACCAGCCGGTATGTACACCAATCATTTCTGTTACCATTCCAATTGCAAAGCACAGGGCTGCGTACATCCAAAAAGCCTTGTTGCGTTTGCGCTGATTGGCGATTAACAAAAACAACATCAACAACAAATTGAGTGGAGTGAATGCCACAAACCAATGTTTGTAACCGGTAAACAATATACCGATAGCACCACTTACATGCACCAGCAATGCAATAAATACCGACCCATTTTCTATTTGTTTATCTGTCATCCCGGGTGCTGATTTTTTTCAAATAAGGAATGGCTAATCCACTCATAATTTTAGCGCTTTGCAAACATAAGGGTATACCTCCACCCGGGTGTACACTGCCCCCCACAAAGTATAATCCTTTGATGGTTTTACTGAAATTGGGATGCCTCAAAAAAGCAGCCCATTTGCTGTTGCTGCTGGTGCCATATAAAGCACCTTTATACGATCCGGTTATAGATTCAATTTGCACCGGATCTAATATGGCTTCTGCCTCTATCAAGGGGGCAATATCGGTATGTAACATCCGGTTTAATTTGTTAATGATGGCGGCTCGGGCCTGTTGTTGCATGACAGCCATATCTTTACGTGTTGCAGCAGGCACATTGATCATTACAAACCAGTTTTCCTTATCGGCAGGTGCCTGTATGCCGGGTTCACATTTGGCCGTAATGTTGATGTATACGGTTGGATCGGGGTACAGCTTTTTTTCATTGAATATGGCAGCAAACTCAGCGGCATAATTGTTACTGAAAAATATATTGTGCAGATCTAATTCAGGAAAACTCTTTGCAATACCCCAATAAAATATCAGAGCACTGCTACTCCGCTCCTGCCGGTCAATTTTTGCTGCTGTCTTTTCGTCTTTTAATAAATAGCGATAGGTGAAATAAGTATCAACATTGCTCACTACCAGATTGGCCATGTACGGTACACCCTTGCTGTAAATACCTTTTATCCGTCCATCTTCGTGGATAATGCTTTCAACAGGGGCATTAAAATGAAACTGCACACCTTTCTTCAAAGCAAGGTGATGCAATGCATGGGTAATGGCAATCATGCCTCCTTCAGGATAAAAAGTGCCTTCATTCATTTCTAAATGTGGTATTACACTTAACATACCCGGTGCCCGGTATGGGTTACTGCCATTATAGGTAGCATATCGGTTAAATAACTGTGCCGTTTTCTCCTGCCGGAAATATTGTTTGTTCAGTTGGTGTAAACTTTTAAAAAGATGTTTGAAGCGAATTGCTGCTAAAGCAGTAATGATTTTTTTTTGAAAAAAAACAGCCGGTTGATGTAACGAATAATTTAAAAATAGCGTACCCACCTTGTTGTACAAGTTGGAAGCATCTTTTAAATAATGCGCAATATTGGCCGCAGGCTCACCAAGCATTTGCTCTGCTTCTGCGGCAAACTGGCTGATATTGGTATAAGCCACTACTTTAGTGCCATCTTCATAAAAATAACGACAGGCCACCGGCATACTACGGTATTGAAAATAGTCATGGATGGGTTCACCGGCCAATTCAAATAAAGCTTCAATATTGGCAGGTTGGGTAAACAAACTGGGGCCTGCATCAAAATGATAGCCATCCAGTTCAAAATAACTCAGCTTGCCACCGGGATAACTGTTTTTTTCAAATACCTGTACCGGATAACCTGCCACAGCCAATCGAATGGCAGCCGCTAAACCTGCTACACCTGCACCAATAATAATTACGGAGGGCTGTTGCTGCATGTAACAAATTTAAAAAGAAAATGCCGGTTGCATTTGCCACCAGGCATATACTTTTGGAAAAGCGATCTGAAACCAGGTGGTATACAACTGAGCATTGATGGTTAATTCATGCTGAATGGCACCCATAGCAGCATAACGAAAATGGTGCACTTCAGTATTGCAGGGTTCTATTGCTGCATCATAATAACCCACCAGTACATGATCAAATTCATGTTCGGTTAATCCATTTTCAAAAGGAGCACGATATACAAAATCAAATATTTTATGCAAAGGCGTGGTAAATCCCATCTCTTCACTCAATCTTCTTTCTGCGGCAACTATAATACTTTCACCGGGTCGGGGATGGCTGCAACAGGTATTGGTCCACAAACCCGCACTATGGTATTTCTGCAATGCTCTTTGCTGCAATAACAATTCTCCTTTTGTATTAAAAATAAATATACTGAACGCACGATGCAGCAAACCTTTCCGGTGGGCTTCCATTTTTTCCATCACCCCAATGACTTCATCTTTTGTATTGACCAACATTACAGATTCCATAGGAGCACTATTACATTTTTAGCATGAATGATATCGATTTGTATACAAAAACATCGCAAATTGTATACAGTTATATCGAATATTATAACAGGTTAAACTGACCGCGTATTCCGGCCTTTGCTAAAATAACCATTTTGCCATAATCGGGTATGCGAATGCGTTCCTGCATAATTCTATGTGGTGCAGTTTGCTTAATTTTTTTGAACAGGGAGAGGTAATATTTGTATGCTACATATACCCCAAAACGGGCTTTCATGGGCAGTTGCAGAATACCCTGATAGGCAGCATCAAAATCATCCTGAATATCGGCCTCAATGGCCGCTTTCTGCAAAGCACTGAAATTTTTGAAATCACATCCGGGAAAATAGATGCGGTCTAACCCTTCATAATCGGCCTTTACATCGCGCAGAAAATTTACCTTTTGAAAAGCAGCCCCTAATTTCCTGGCTGCCGGTTTCAATTGCGCATACAATGTTTTGTTTCCATCACAAAATACATGTAAGCACATTAAACCCACTACTTCGGCGCTGCCATAAATGTATTCTTCATAACCGGTACGGTCGTAACATTGCCGGGTTAAATCCATTTCCATGCTGTATAAAAAAGCATCAATTAAATCACGTTCAATATGGTATTGATGTACGGTTAACTGAAAACTGTGTAATATCGGGTTCAGACTGATCCCTCTTTCCAATGCATCATAGGTTTGCTGTTTAAATTCTGCCAGCAGGGTTGCTTTATCAAAGTCATGAAAAGTATCTACAATTTCATCGGCAAATCTTACAAATCCATAAATATTGTGAATGGGTGCCCGCAAATCTTTGTGCAGCAGGTTAATGGCACTGGAGAAAGAAGTGCTGTACTGCTGTGTAGTAATGCGGCTGCATTCCTGACTTACCGAGTGAAACAGTTTCATCATAAACAAATATTTTTTTTAATATAATAATTTTAGATTTTATCACAACAACATTTAACCAAATTTTTTTACCACTTCTTTTGCCACCACTTCGCCACTAATTAAACTGGGTGGCACACCGGGCCCGGGCACGGTTAATTGCCCGGTGAAAAATAAATTCGCTACTTTTTTGCTATGACACGATGGTTTTAAAACAGCTGTTTGGAACAAAGTGTTCGCTAAACCATAGGCATTCCCTTTAAAAGCATGGTATTGTTCAACAAAATCCGATTGTGCAAATGTTTCTTTAAACAAAATGGCATCTTTTAAAGACTGGCAATAGTGTTTTTCCATTCTTTCTATTACCTTATTAAAATACATTTCCCTTAACGATGAACTATCGCCTTCCAGACCCGTTGCAACGGGTATCAGTATAAACAAATTTTCATATCCTTCCGGCGCTACAGTATTATCCGTAACAGATGGTGCGCATACATAAAACAAAGGATCTTCCGGCCATGTTTTGGTGCTGTATATTTCACGACCATGCCCTTCAAAAGAAGTGTCAAAAAACAAAGTGTGGTGTGTTATCCCTTTTAATTTTTTATTGAGCCCAACATAATATAACAAGGCACTGGGTGCCATTACGCGTTTCTCCCAATATTCCGGCGTATAAGAGCGATAGGCATTGGGTAATAATTGTGTTTCTACATGATGATAATCGGCCCCTGCTATTACCACATCGGCTTCAAAGGTTCCGGCATCTGTAATAACGCGGCGTGCTATGCCGTTTTCAATGACTATCTCTTTTACTTCAGCGTTAAAATGAAACTGCACGCCCATTGATTCGGCCAACTGATGCATGGCCTGCACAATGCGATACATGCCACCCTGCTGTGGATACCACGTGCCACCTATTACGTCGGCATAATTCATTAAACTGTACAAGGCCGGTGTATTTTCAGGAAGTGCTCCCAGAAACAATACCGGAAATTCCATGAGTTCCCGTATTTTGGGATGTTTAAAATAACTGCCAATATGTTGTTTCATATTGGTAAACACATCTAATTTAAACAGCCCTGATATCAAATCTTTATCTAAAAACTCGCCCAACGAGCGGCCGGGTTTATGTACTAATTTTTGAATACCCACTTTGTATTTATAAGCAGCTTCCTCTAAAAAAACCTCCAAATGTGACGCACTGCCGGGCTCTAAACTTTCCAGCAATGCCTGAAAAGCCGGATAGCTGGCAGGAATATCCATCGGGCCATCTTTCCAAACTACCCGGTACGAGGGGTCTAATCGTTCTAAGTAATAGTAATCGCTTACCTTTTTACCAAACTGAGCAAAATACCGCTCAAACACATCGGGCATCCAATACCAACTGGGGCCCATATCAAACACAAACCCTTCGCAGTGCATTTGCCGCGCCCTGCCACCCGGACCACTGTGCTTTTCCAATAAGGTTACTTCCCAACCGGAACGCGCCATAAAACTGGCGGCCGACATGCCTGCAAAGCCGGCTCCTATAACAATTGCTTTTTTCTTCATGAGAGGATACTAAGATAACACCGAATTAATGCCTTTCAATTTGCTCTTTCAATAATTTACGGGCAAAATGTATTCTGCTTTTAATGGTACCCAGCGGTTCATGCAATATATCAGCTATTTCGTGGTATTTAAATCCATCATAATACAACATAAAGGGATTGCGAAAAATTTCGGGCAAGTGATGAATAGCGGTCTGTACTTCTTTCATATTGATTTTGGAAAGTGCATCATTGCTCACTGCACCCTGATTGATGTTCAATAAAAATTCATTGGGCGTGCTGTCGAATATGGTTTGCTGCTTGGCTTTTCTCCGGTAATTATTGATGAAAATATTGCGCATAATGGTATACAACCAGGCTTTAATGTTGGTGCCAACATTGTATTTATCCTGATTAGCCAACGCACGGTACAGGGTTTCCTGAAACAGGTCTTTGGCCTGCTCATTATCTTTGGTTAACGTAATGGCAAAGGGTTTTAAAAACTCTGCGTTATTAACCAGCATTTGATTGAATTCTACTATTGACATAACCTGATTGTTTAAATTATGATGTTGTAAAGTTAAACAAATATTTTTCGTACTGCCAAATATTTTGTTTAATATTTTTTGTAAAAGATAAAACAAAACAGTACACCATTCCAGTAGGTTTTTTAAGTATAACAGAATGAGCGGGTTATACACTGTATTTACCCATTTTAAACACGGCTGCACCATTTGAAGGTTTTGTTAAATCAACATGATGCCGGTTTTTGGATGGCCGGCTACCCTGCAAACACAGTGTACCCAATGTTTTCGGTTATAGATACGTGCTGCATATCTGTTTGGATGGGTATGCGCTTCAATAAGAGCCAATGAACCCATACCGTTTGCCGGTGCAGCAGCATTATAATAGATGCATTGTTTAGGCTGTTGCAGGCAATAAAAAAGCCACTACAACGGTAATGGCCTTCAGTGCTATAGGAAACAGGATTACTCAGTTTTTCCAATGGTAGCAATGTATTCCATTACTTCTGTCAGCGATTTTTTAAAACATATATTGTCAGGTACTTTCTTCTTATACTGCTGCACCAATTGTCCGGATATTATTACCGGTATTTGAGGCATTTCCTTATGAATATGATGCAGCATTTTCTCAAGATTGAAATGATGGGTAACAGAAGTTAAATGCGTATACATTAAATCGGGTTGCTTTACCTGAACTACATAAGCCATATCTTTAATGGGCACATTGGCTCCTAAATAATAAATTTTAACACCTCTACTTTTCATTAAATAATACATGAACAATAAACCCAGCTCATGATGTTCACCTTCAGGTAAAAACAATAAGGCAGTTTTATTGAGCTGTAAATGGCTGTGTGTGCTTTCAATGCCTACTATTAATTTTTGCCGGATAACATTGGTTACCAAATGTTCCTGCGCCGGATTAATGTGATTGGTTAACCAAAGAATACCAATCCGTTCCAAAAAGGGAAAAATAATCTGGGTAATGGATTTTTCAATACCCTTGGTCATGATGTAATTATCTAATACTGCCTCAAATTCTTCTAAATTCAGATAAATCATGTGACCAATGAGTTCATTCACTATCCGTTCCTGCTGTGCCTGAATATGTGCCAGCGACAATATTTTGTCGTTGATTTCAGCGGGATTCATACGGTCAATATGCGATATTTTAAAGCCGTACTTATTTAACAAAGCAATGTTCAGCAAGGTGCGTAGTTCCTCATTGCTGTACAATCGTATATTGGTTTCAGTGCGCTGTGGCTTTAAAAAATTATAGCGCTGCTCCCAAATACGGATAGTATGCGCTTTAATGCCCGACAGGTTCTCTAAATCTTTTATAGTAAACGCATTCATAGTATGTACAACAAGGCCGAAAAAAAATTGTTTACTTTTTCAAAGATAAATATTCAACAGTATTCCGGCCGGGATTTTCTTTTACCGGGCTGAACGGGCCACTTGCAATAAATAGGCGCCATACCCGCTCTTAGCATATTGGGCTGCCAGGGCTACCAGCTGAGCTTCTGTAATAAAGCCCATCCGAAAGGCTACTTCTTCTATACAGCCAATTTTTTTACTTTGTCTTTTTTCAATTACCCGAACAAACTCACAGGCATCGCTATACGAATCAAAAGTGCCGGTATCTAACCAGGCAGTACCTCTGTTCATAATGCCTACCTGTAATTTACCTTTTTCCAAATACACCCGGTTTACATCGGTAATTTCATATTCACCACGGGGCGAAGGAGCAATGTTTTTGGCAATGTGTACTACTTCATTATCATAAAAATATAAGCCGGGGACGGCGTAATTAGACTTGGGATGTTGTGGCTTTTCCTCTATCGATAAGGCCTTTTGCTGCGCATCAAAGGCCACTACACCATACCTTTCCGGATCCTGCACCTCATAAGCAAATACTGCGGCACCTTCCACATCATTGAATGATTGCAGCAGCTTGCTAAATCCCGATCCGTAAAAAATGTTATCACCCAATACTAATGCTACTTTATCCTGCCCAATAAAATCGGCACCTATTACAAAAGCCTGTGCCAACCCGTTGGGCACTTCCTGCACGGCATACGAAAAAGCACAGCCAATTTCTTTACCATCGCCGAGTAAACGCTGGAACTGCGGACTGTCTTCCGGCGTAGTAATAATTAAAATTTCGCGAATACCAGCCAGCATTAAAACAGAAAGCGGATAATAAATCATGGGCTTATCATACACCGGCATCAGTTGTTTGCTAATGCCTTTGGTAATGGGGTACAAACGGGTACCGCTGCCGCCTGCCAAAACAATACCTTTCATATTGTAACAATTTTATTGTAAAGAATGGTTCCGGTTTTAGAGTATGGTAACTGCATTTTGGTTGCTGCCATCTGTTTAAACGACCGAAACAACAATCCGGCGTTTGCAACTATTCCTTTGCTCAAAATCCACAAGTAGCTATCGCATCCTCCCACATAGGCAAAATCCTGTCTTTTTCTGAAATAATCAATGCGTCAGCAGGTATCTGCCAGTCAATCTGCAATTGCACATCATTGTATCGAATGCCCCCTTCTGCCGCTTTGTTGTAATAATTATCACATTTATAAAAAAATACCGCCCGTTCACTCAATACTACAAATCCATGGGCAAAGCCACGGGGCACAAACAACTGCAAATGATTATCGGCCGATAACTCCACGGCAAAATACTGCCCAAAGCTGGGTGAATCTTTGCGCAGGTCTACCGCTACATCCAGTACAGAACCTTCCAATACCCGCACCAATTTGGCCTGTGCCTGCGCCCCTTTCTGAAAATGCAGCCCCCGCAAAACACCTTTTAAGGAGGCCGACTGATTGTCTTGCACAAAGCAAATATTTAAACCGGTTTGTTTAAAAAAAGTTTGCTGATTAAAACTTTCAAAAAAATAACCCCGCTCATCTTTAAACACAGTGTTTTCTATCAAATAGCAATCCCGCAAAGGGGTAGGCGTTGTCTTCATACATCCATGTTTTAATGTTGGTGTCGTTTAGTGTACATGGTTTCATAATACTGCTGATAAGCACCACTGGTTACCTGTTGTAACCATTCGCCATTGTTCAGGTACCAGTCAATGGTTTCATTCAGTCCTTCCTCAAAAGTTACGGTAGGCTTCCAGCCTAGTTCTTTGTTGATTTTAGTAGCGTCGATAGCATACCGCCTATCGTGCCCGGGGCGGTCTTTGATATGTGTAATCAGTTGTTCACTTTCACCAGGGGCACGTTGCAGCTTTTCATCCATCAGGCTACAAAGTAGTTTTACCAAATCAATATTCTTCCATTCATTAAATCCGCCAATGGTATAGGTATCATTGATTTTTCCTTTATGGAATAACAAGTCAATAGCGAGTGCATGGTCTTTTACATACAACCAGTCGCGGGTATACAAACCATCGCCATAAACGGGAAGGGGTTTGCGTTGAATAATGTTATGAATGAATAATGGAATCAGTTTTTCCGGGAAATGATATGGCCCATAGTTGTTAGAGCAATTGGAAATAATGGTATTTAAACCATAGGTTTCAGCATAGGCCCTTACAAAATGATCGGAAGCGGCTTTACTGGCCGAATACGGCGAATTGGGATGATAAGGCGTAGTTTCAGAGAACAACCCGGTTTCGCCCAGCGCACCAAATACCTCATCGGTTGAAACATGGTAAAACAAATGATTATCCCAATGAGCCACCCAGTGCTTTTTAGCCGTATTCAATAAATTAACCGTACCCACTACATTGGTGTACACAAAATCCATGGGTGAAAGAATAGAGCGGTCTACATGCGATTCAGCCGCCAGATGTATCACATCGGTAATGCCCCATTGTGTGAACAATGCCTCTAAAGCAGCCGCATCGAGTATATCTACTTTTTCAAACTGATAATTGGCGTAGTGCTCTATATCTTTCAGATTGGCTAAATTACCGGCATACGTCAACGCATCGGCGTTAATGATGCGGTACTCCGGATATTTGGTCACAAATAAGCGCACCACATGCGAGCCGATAAAGCCTGCCCCTCCGGTAATCATAATATTTTTAGTGTACATGCTATTGTAATCTTTTCGTGAAATAATACAGTTTTAAAATACAACTATGCTTCCCATGGCTCGTCTTTCACCAAGGCATACACCATTTTAATCCCTTCTTCCAATGAAATATGTGCCTTCCAGCCCAGACGGTTCAGTTTGGATACATCCATCAGTTTCCTTGGCGTACCATCGGGTTTCGAGGTATCGAACCGAATGCTGCCTTTGTAACCGGTGATGTGTTGAATATGATGGGCCAATTCGGCAATGGTAATATCTTTTCCCCAGCCTACATTCACCAAACCCGGTTCATTATAGTGCTGCATTAAAAACAAACAGGCATCGGCCAGATCATCTACATGCAAAAACTCTCTTTTGGGGGTTCCGGTTCCCCACAATACCACTTCTGCCTGCTGTTTCCGGGTAGCGGTAATGAATTTGCGTAATAATGCCGGCAGAACATGCGAGGTATTTAAATCATAATTATCATTAGGACCGTATAAATTGGTGGGCATGGCTGAAATAAAGTTGCAGCCATATTGCGCCCGGTATGCATCGCACATTTCTATTCCTGCAATTTTTGCAATGGCATAAGGCTGATTGGTTGGCTCTAAATACCCCGATAATAAATATTCCTCCTTCAAAGGCTGTGGTGCCATTTTGGGATAAATGCAGGAAGAACCCAGAAACAACAACTTGGTTACCCCATGTAAATAAGCCGCATGAATAATATTGGCTTCTATCATCAAATTCTCATACACAAATTGGGCGCGGTAGGTATTGTTGGCTACAATGCCTCCTACTTTTGCGGCAGCCAGAAAAACATATTCCGGCTTTTCCTGCGCAAAAAAATTAAATACCGCCTGCTGATTTCGCAAATCCAGTTCCCTTGAGGTACGGGTAATGATGTTGATGTACCCGCCCGCCTGTAATGCCCGAACAATGGCACTACCTACCATTCCACGATGACCTACCACATAAATTTTTGATGTACTATGCATATTATAATTGCATTCGTTTTGGATAAATATGTTTCGTTTCGGTGATTTGTTTAGCAAGATATCATCCGCTATTTTCTGTATTCTCTATCTAATATACCAAATCCCAACACGCCAAAGACCAACAACTAAAGACCAACAACTAAAGACCAACTTGCCAAAATATAACCACAAAGAGTGCTGAGTGTTACGCAAAGGGCACAGAGTGGGTGGTAAATCTCAGCATCATCCACAAATCAGTCCATCATTCGTACAGGCCATGAACGCCTTGCAACCTGCCAAAGACCAACACCCCATTCCCCATTCCGGTTGGTGAGGACACGCAACCGGTAGTACGATTGCTAAAGACCAACACCCAACTCCCTATTCAAATTCATTATTCACCCTAAAACCCTGTTCCTTTAAAAACTGTTCACGTTTAAACAATTCTACATCGGCTGCTACCATTTCAGTTACCATTTCTGCCAATGTATAGGTGGGGGTCCATCCTAATTTTTCTTTTGCTTTAGTAGCATCGCCAATCAGCAAGTCTACCTCCGTTGGCCGGTAATACCGGGCATCTACTTTCACCACCACCTTCCCTTCCGGTACTGCATAACCACCATGGTTTTCAGTAACATACCCTTCCTCTGCCACTCCGGTACCTCTAAACCCAATGTGAATGCCCAGTTCGGCAAATGCCATCTGCACAAAATCGCGGATAGGGGTTGTTATGCCGGTAGCCAGCACAAAATCGTCCGGTTTTTCCTGTTGCAAAATGCGCCACATGCCTTCTACATAATCCTTCGCATGGCCCCAGTCGCGCCGCGCTTCTAAGTTTCCCAGAAACAAGGTATCCTGCAAGCCCAATGCAATCTTCGCCACTGCACGGGTTATCTTCCGGGTTACAAAGGTTTCACCACGCAAGGGTGACTCATGGTTGAATAATATTCCATTGCAGGCAAACATATTGTAGGCTTCCCGGTAGTTTACCGTTATCCAGTAGGCATACAATTTTGCCACTGCATAAGGCGAACGGGGATAGAAGGGGGTGGTTTCACTTTGCGGAACCGCCTGCACTAATCCATACAATTCAGAGGTGGAAGCCTGGTATATTTTTGTCTTTTGTATCAATCCCAATAACCGAACGGCTTCCAGTATCCGCAAAGTACCCAGTCCATCAGCATTGGCCGTATATTCCGGCGTTTCAAAACTCACATGCACATGGCTCATGGCTGCCAGATTATATATCTCATCCGGCTGCACTTCCTGAATAATGCGGATTAAATTGGTGCTATCGGTTAAATCACCATAATGCAATATCAAATGCCGGTGCGGTACATGCGGGTCTTCATAAAACCGATCAATCCGCCCGGTATTGAACAGCGAGCTGCGCCGCTTAATACCATGCACTT
>JABAOF010002596.1_pt1 | contig 85381 bp, 68 predicted proteins | sample 7062171 | NCBI WGS metagenome assembly JABAOF01 (sample SAMN14538628, study PRJNA623070) | marine sediment metagenome | biome: marine biome [ENVO:00000428]; feature: marine pelagic biome [ENVO:01000023]; material: deep marine sediment [ENVO:00002113] | place: India: Gulf of Khambhat ...
CGAAGGGAACATGCACGTCAAGGCCAAGGGGACTCTTTTTATCAGGACCAAGGAAGGAAGAACCAAAAGGCGGGTTCCTCTGGGTGCGGGGCGGGGCATTGTGCTGCCCGGAGCCAGCCTGAATTTCAGGTCCATAGTAAAAAAACCCCCGCCGGGCGATTACGTGGCCCAGGCCATGATCAGGTATGGCCGTCCCTCGCCCGCCTTAGCCGAAGCAGCCTTCTCCGTGGGCGCCAGGATCAAGGGCTCGGAGAGCTTTGCCGCCGCTTCCTTTCTGGCCCTGGAGGTGCAGCCGGAAGAGGTGGTTCAGCAGGTTCCTGCCGGAGCCTTCAGGTACGTAAATCTGCGTTTTCGCAGTCAGGAGGTGGAATCCGTATACGTTAGTTCAAAAGTCATGGATCTGGAGTACGATGAGGAGGGAAACCTTGCGGTGGTGGAACCCGCTCCGGATCACCGGTCCTGCGGCGACTGGCTGGAGGTAAATCCAACCTCCTTTGCCTTACGACCGGGGCAAACCAAAAACGTGGCAGTCAAGGTTTCGGTGCCCAGGGAGCTGGCCGGGGGGTATTACAGTTGCCTGGTCTTCGAGGCCACCACCAAAGGAGTGCAGACCTCTCCTCTTGCGGCTCCCTTTCAGATTCCCATCCTTCTCAATCTTCCCATAGGTGCAGAGCTGAATGTCGAAATTTCGGAGATTAATGTCTCAGCTTCCCCAAACAATCCCGCCGAGGTGGAGGTTCTGTTCAAGAACACAGGGAACACGCATGTAAAACCCAAGGGGAAGCTGGTTTTGAAAGTCTGGCCCCAGGCCGCTCTTCCGGCCGGGGTGGAGTACGCCGGCGACGAGGAATACCAGCCGGTCGGAGAAGTTCCGTTTGCGTCGATCGAAGAGTTCGTGCTCCCGGGCGAGATTCGCCGCGTGGGGATCAGCTATCCGGAAAGACTGCCGCCGGGCAAATATCTGGCTGAGATCGTCATAAATTACGGCGGACACTCGCCTGCCGAATCTCAAAAAGAATTCCGGATCAAATGAGCTCTGACACTTAACCGTACCTTCACGTCAAGAATAAACTCGAGGAGTGTTTCATGAGATTCCTTGTCTGCCTGCTGATGTGCTTGTGTCTTTTTTCCGTGACCAGATTCACCCGGGCTGATACCACCAACGTGGATTCGTCCGGGCTTTTGTCACCCAATGAAACCGCCCAAGCAGATCCTCCCTTAACTTCCGGGGCAGGCGAGAATCAGATCTTGATTGACAACGTATTCTACGAAACCGACGTAAGGCAAGCCATCGCCGACGTGGCAGCGCAGTCGGGAGTCAATATCATCGTGGACGAGACGGTGCAGGGGCTCATCACCCTGGAAGTTGTCGCGCTGCCCCTGGATGAGTGTCTCCGCCGGATGCTCTCTCCCCTGGGTTTTACCTTCAGGAAGATGAACGGTTACTACCTGGTGGGGTCGGCATACCCGGACAGCCCCTCTTTTCCGCTCTTGAGCGTGACCGAGATCATACCGCTTAATTACATCAGAGCCGAGGACGTGCCGCGGTCGCTTTCCCGTTTTTACGACCCTTTCGTGAAGATCAATGACGAGATGAACACCCTGACCGTGACTGCCTCTCCCGAAATCCTGGCCAGAATAAAGGAGGATTTGTCGATAATCGACGTGCCTCCCCGCCAGGTGATGATCGAGGCTCTGGTGACGGAGTTTTCCAAAGAGGCCAGGAAAAGCCTGGGACTGGATCTGGGCTGGTTCGGGACCAAGGGCGAGAAGAGGTGGGACGTTATCATACCTCTGGGCGACCTGCTGGACAGCACCTTGAGCATAAAATACTTCAGGCCCGGCGCGGAGGTGCGGGGATGGCGGGGCGACTTCGAGGGCGCGGTAAGAGCTTTGGTCCAGGATGGCAAAGCAACCATCCGGGCCAATCCCCGTGTGGCAACCCTTGAGGGTCACAAGGCAACTATTGTGGTGGGCAAGGAGCAGTACTACGTTATCGTCACCGGGACCGGCCAGTATGCTTACGGCCAGCTCGAAAGAATACCGGTAGGCGTGTCTCTGATCATCTCACCGTATATCTCCGCTAAGGGCGAGATAACCGTTGAGATTCAGCCGGAAGTTAGTGACGTGGTGGGTACCGGTGCTACCGGGCTGCCGGTGGTCAGCAAGAGAGCGGTCTCAACCAAGATACGGGTAAAGGACGGGGAGACTATCGTGATCGGGGGATTGCTTCAGAAGATCGAATCGGTCACCAAGCGGAAAATCCCTCTTCTGGGTGATATCCCCATACTGGGCCTCTTATTCAGCAGGACTGAAAAAAGGGTGGACGAGGTGGAGACCGTCGTTTTCATAACGCCGCACATCCTGAGCGAGGAAGGGGAAATAACGGAAGGAAAGGAATAACCTGCAACTTCACTCCATTCATTACAAGATTGCGGGGGTTCGAGCTTATAATTCATTATAAACCGTTTCCCTCTTTGGGAACCAAGGGATTCAAACCTAAACAACTTAACCGCAAAAGGAGGTGAAAGAGATGAGGGGCATAACTAAGTGTGTCCTATCCGTGGCACTGTCTGTGGCAGTCTGCGGGCTGTTTCTGATGCTCAACCCGTCCAATGCTCCGGCGGTGCAATTTGGACTCTACGAGATCAACTTCCTGGACGCAACCTACGACGAGGGAACAAACTCCACCAAGTTCCGCTATGAGGTGAAGGCTGCCGTGAACTATGGATTCGATGACTGGACCATTGAGCTGAAGCCGGAATGCTTCGGACCGGGTGACGTCATCGAGGCCAGTGAGCCTTATGTCTACGTGGGACCCGATCCCATCACCGGCATCTATGGGCTCACCTTCACCACGCCCTACGTTCCGGGCCAGACCCGAATCGTGTGGTTCAGAATGCCGGGCGACCTCACCACGACCCTGGTCAAAATCAGCTTGAGGTGGGACTGCACCTACTGGGAAAAGGAAATCCCCGGACCGGAGTGCCCTGGGGAGCCCGGGCCGGAACCGCCCGAGGGTGAAGGCATGTCTCCAGGCTACTGGGGAAATCAGCTGGCCATCTTCTTGGGCTACAAAGGTGGCAAGCTGAAGGAGCCCAACGTGGAGGCTTACGCGGATCAGTGGGGCTACACGGCTGAAGAGGCCTACAACATCCTGAACTATGGCGGCGATGAAGCACTGCAGAAGATGCACCGACAGCTTGTGGCCGCCATGCTCAGCGTTGCCGCGGGGTATCTGAGCAACGTGGACCAGATTATCGCGGACGCCCAGGACATGTTAGCCAATCCTGGCATGTACACCGAGCAGGAGATTCTGGATATGAAGAATCTCCTTGAATCGCTGCACGACTGACGCAATGCCAGGTGATCTAATCAAAAAGCCCTCCGATTTTGATCATCGGGGGGCTTTTTCGATATGCTCTGTGGTCTGGGAGCCATTATGGTGAAGATTCCCTTCCAAGGAATCTTTCTTTCCCAACATCCAAGCCAAGCGCAAGCCTGGCAACAAGCGAGCAAGCTTCTGCAGTTTCGTTGGGCGACGGAGAAAAACGAAAAGCCAGCCCAATCGGGTTGGCTCTCGGACAATCATGTGCGCCTTGAGGGAATCGAACCCCCGACCCACTGATTAAGAGTCAGTTGCTCTACCTAGCTGAGCTAAAGGCGCGCGCTCCAATGATATGACTTATTACGACGTGTGTCAAGAAAATCTTTAACAAAAGGCACACCTTGGGTGCGCTAAGGTAACCCATATCCGTGCTGATAGGCTTGACATTAGGGTCAAAACCGATAAATTGATGCCGAAGTTAAAACTAGGAAAAGCGGAAGGAGAACCTCCCATGAAAGCATTCAGAAAATTCGAAACTGCATTGAGAAATAATCTCAAGGAATGGATAAAAGAGCTGGGGGAAGTGGACGTTCTGGTAGGGATTCCCAGTTTCAACAGTGAGGAGACCATAGAGGGTGTGGTCACCGCCTGTGCTCTGGGGCTAAAGGAGCACCTGGGGGACAGGAGATCTGCAATCATTGTCTCTGACGGGGGTTCTCTCGACGACACCAGGGAAAGGGCCAATCAGGCCAGACTACCGGAAGACGTTAAAAGGATGGTGGCCATCTATCGGGGAATGCCTGGCAAGGGTACGTCTTTCCGGGCCATATTCGAGGCGGCCAGGCTGCTAAAGGCAGATTGCTGCGTGGTGGTCGACTCGGATCTGAAAAGCATCAGTCCCGAATGGGTAAAGCTCCTGGCTTCGCCTATCCTGCAGAAAAAAGCAGGATTTGTTACTCCATTTTATCTCAGACACAAACACGATGGCTCCATCACCAACCACATAGTCTATCCTATGACCAGAGCCTTGTACGGAAAACGAATTCGGCAACCCATTGGAGGGGATTTCGGATTCTGCGGAGAGCTGGCCGCCTTCTACGCTATGCAGGACGTGTGGCAAACCGACGTGGCCCGGTTCGGAATAGACATCTGGATGACCACCTCAGCCATAAACGAGGGCTACTCGGTGGTTCAGGCTCACCTGGGAACCAAGATTCATGAAGCCAAGGATCCGTCCATCGATTTGGCACCCATGTCCGGTCAGGTGATATCCACGCTTTTTTACCTGATAGGCAAATATGAAAAAAACTGGATGGGCATAGACAAAAGCGAGGAAGTGCAAACCGTTGACGGTATCTCTGAGATTCCGAAATTGGAATCGGTTCCGGTAAGCCTGGACAAGCTCAAGCGAGAGTTCGTGGAGGGCTTTCATCACTTCGAGCCTTTATATCAACAGGTCCTAGCGCACGAAAACTTCATGCAGCTAAAGGGTAAAGTGGAACATCTTGAGAAGAAGGGGCGGTTCGATTTCCCGGACGAGCTGTGGGCAAAAACAGTCTATGATTTCGCCTTCATTTACCAGACCTGGAGCAGAAACAGACGAAGACTGGTGGACATGATTGCACCGCTGTATTTTGGCAAGGTGGGCGCCTACTGCAACCAGGTGACGGACATGAACTCAGAAGAAGCCGAAGAGGTGATCGAGAAAGAGGCACAACAGTTCGAAAAACTCAAGCCCTACCTTTTGGAGAAATTCACCAGGTGGGATCAAGATATTCTGTATAGACGATCTGAATGACTGAGGATGGACAAGGTTTAGACTTTGGTCTTCAACTCAGCCAATCTCTGTTTCGCATCCTCCACCTCAGGTATCCCCGGATCGGCATCCTTCCAGATTTCAAGAAATTCCTCGTACTGCTCGATGGCTCTGCTGTTCCATCCCGATCTTTCGTAGGCCAATCCCAACAGGTAATAAGCCTTAACTGCCCAGGTTCCTAAAGTTGGCCTGCTCTGGTCGTATTTTGACAGCATCTTCTCCAGCTGGGGCACGGCCTTGTCAAGCTTGCCTGACTCCAGATACGCCCTGGCCAGCAGAAAGTGTGCATCGAAAAGGTCGATATGTTCCGCCGCTTTCTCCAGATTAGCTATGGACTCTTCCAGGTTACCTTTGAAGAAATCGATACACCCTGCTCCGTACCAATAAAAGGGGATCTTCCCCTCCTCCTCTTCACCGATGTCTTTTTTCAGAGACTGAGCCACTTCCTCAGCCTTCTTGACTTTGCCAGATTCCGCCAGCAGGTGCACAAGGTTGTGGCGCCCCCAGATCCTGTTGCCAGGATATGTCTTCCGCAGTATTTCCCCTGACTTCTCAGCCTCTTGCTCAGCCGAGTCGAAACTTTCCTGCTCCAAAAGCAGAAATGCTTTCAACGAGTGCTTTCGCGCTTTATACAAGCCTTCTTCCTGCTCCATCCGGTCAGCGGCCAGACCATCATCCAGTGTCCTGACGGCTTCCTCGATTCTTCCCTGGTAGGCGGGAATAAACGCCAGATAGATTCTACCCTCCGATCGGACATGTTTTTGGTCACTTCCGGTGAGTTCCTTGTAGCAGCTTTCAGCTTTGGCGTATTCTCTCTTGAAAAGATACATATGCCCCAGCTTCACCCACGACGCATAGAAATCTGGCTTTTTCGCCAGAGCCTTCCTGTAAGAGTCCATTGCCTGGTCAATCCTGCCGTTCCAGGCGTACAGATCTCCTCTGGTGTCGTACGGGTTTGCTTCGTCAGGCGCTACCGAGATGTACTTGTTTATCGCCCAGATGGATTTGTCGAAATCTCCAGCCAGGTTATGGGTGTAAGCAAGCATGTTCAAAACCAACTTGTCGAGAGGGTCTATCTCCAAAGCTCTGTTGAAGTGCGCAATGGCCTGGTCGTACTGCCGCATTTCATAGTAGTAATTCGCGAGCCGCTGAAAAGGCTCTTTATCGTCCGGGAAGTGCTCCGTCATCTCCTGGAGTCCTTCCAGATAGTCTTTGTCGTTCCCAAACGTGCCAGCCTGGACGATTCTTATGTAATACCTTTCCTTTTTGCTGACCTTGTCCAGATGCTCTGCTGCTTTGGTTATCAGATCCCTCCGTTCCCGGCCCCCTTTGACGTTAGCCAATCTGAAATATGCCATGGCAAAGGTAGAATCAAACTCCAGGGCTTTTTCGAAGCTTCTTGCGGCGTCCGCAAAATAGACCTTGTTATAATTATCCAATCCCTCCAGATAGTAGCGGTACGCCTCGGGTGAGTGGGTGGTGACGTCTGCTACCGGCTTGTCTAATTCCTGTTTCGTTCCTCCAGGGAGAGCGAGGTCCTTCTTGATCTGCGCGCTGAGCTTGTCGACCACGGAGAAGAGGTCTTCCCCTTTCTCCCCGGTGACCCGCTGGGTTGCCAGTATTTCTCCGGTTGCGGCATCGGATATATCCGAAGTCAGGACTATGTTGGGTTTTATCTGAAGTATGTCGCCGGTTAGAATCCAGCTTACGTCCGCTCTTCTGGCCACCTCTGAAGCAACCGATCGGTCTACTACCCTAACGTCCTCCTTGCCCAGAAGCTTCAGGATATCATAGAGCCGCTGCCGACTCACCACCCGCATGACATATTGCGATTCCGACAGGTCTGTGATCAGCAGGCTGGTGATCATCTGGCCCGTCCTATCCTTGTCTTCCGGATCAGTCAGATTTTCAAAATACATTATGGCCAAAGACTTCTCTTCGGCTACTGCTGCCTTCTCAGGAGCTATCTCAAGCTGGAACGGTTTGAGGATCAGCAAAAGCAAGACGACGACGAAAATAATCGAGGCGGGTACCAAGAAGGCGAGCAAGCTTTTTTTAGGTCTACCAGCCGCTGCAGCTGAAATCTCAGAAGTCCTGAGCTGTTCCGAGATTTTCCGCTCCCGCCTCAGATCAGCCAATAGATCATCTACGTGTTGATATCTCTCCTTCTTGTCCTTGGCCAGCGCCTTGGAGACTATCCTCTCCACCTCCTGCGACACCTTGTTGTTGTACCGCGACATAGGCTGCGGTTCTTCATTTATGATAGAGTTGAGAATCCTTGCCTGATGCTCACCCTGGAACGGAAGTCGACCGGCGATCATCTCGTAGAGAATAACCCCCAGGGAAAACACGTCGGAGCGGCGATCCACCGCCTCGCCTTGCGCCTGCTCCGGAGACATATAGGACACGGTGCCCAGCGTGGAGCCAACCTGAGTAATCTTGGCATCTCCCTTGAGTTTGGCCAGACCGAAATCCACTATTCTCGCCCGGCCGTCTTTATCTATCAGGACGTTTTGCGGCTTGATGTCCCGATGCACGATGCCCGACTGATGCGCTTTAGCTAAACCCTCACAAATCTGCATGGCGATATCGATAACTTCCCTGGTCTGCAATTCTCTCTTCTCAAGCAGATCTTTCAGGGATTTTCCTTCAACGTACTCCATGGCGATGTACAGTCTGTCCTGATAATCTGCCACCTCGTACACGGTGATTATGTTGGGATGACTCAGAGCTGCAGCCGCCTGTGCCTCCCGCGTAAACCTGGCTTTGACGTTGGGGTCGGAGACAAACTGGGTGGGCAAAAACTTAAGGGCCACCCTGCGGTTGAGCTTGGTATCCTGGGCAAGAAACACCTCTCCCATCCCGCCGGCACCGATCTTTTTATCGATCCGATAGTGGGAGACCATCATCCCGTGGGTGATCACTTTGAAGGATTGGGTCTTGTCCAATCCGTTGCCGTCTAGTTCCGAAGCCATACGATTTCTCCGCCTACATTATATTAGTACAACTCAAATTGTCAAATCGTTTATGCTTTCTTCTTCAACTGAGCTAATTTTTGTCTGGCATCCTCCACCTCCGGTATTCCCGGGTCGGCATCCTTCCAGATTTCCAAGAACTCCTCATATTTCTCGATTGCTCTTCTTTCCCAACCAGATTTCTCATAACAGATCCCCAGGAAGTAGGGAATCTTGGAAGAGAGAAGAGGATTTCTCGCTCTTGATAATATATTCCAGTTTGATAGTCTTTCGAATTCCTGTACTGCTTCGCCGATCATATCGCTTTCCAGGTAAGTTACCGCCAACCAGTATCTTATCCTGAGATCGTTTTTCTCCCTTTCTGCAAGCTCACCTATTTCCTTTAAAGCCTGGTCCATGTCTCCACTGGCATATTTTATCATAAATCGCAGGAAATACCACGGAGACTTCTCACTTTCGGCTCTATCCCTGACCTGTTCACGAACTTCATTTGATATCTTCTGTGCGCTGTCCAGTTCCCCCGCTTTCACCAAGAAGTATCCATAGAGAGGCTTGGTAATAGGGAGTAACGCAGGGTAGACCTGAGCTACAAGCTTTACCATCCGCTGGCCGTATTGCAGGGCTCTACCAAACTCCTTCTTCTCCACGTGAATTTGAGCCACCTGTTCATACTTCTCCACCTGCTGGAGATGAAGCTTGTCCAACTCATCTGCCGCAATGCCCTGATTCAATACTTTCACCGCTTGCTCGTATTTGCCCTGAGCTAAAGGAATCAGGGCAAGGTCAGCTCGAGAAATCGATTTGGCTGTTTTTTCTCCGAGCTCCCCGTATTGAAGGAAATATCTCTCAGCTTTATCGTACTCTCTCTTATGCAGATGCATAAGTCCCAATTTCTCGATGCTGGCTTCAAAATCAGGCTTGATCTCCAAAGCCTTCTTATAAGATTCAATAGCTTTGTCAACCTCGGCATGGCGAGCATAAATGTCTCCCCTGCTATCGTAAGGGTTGGCTTCTCCCGGAGCCAACTGTATGTACTTGTTTATAGACTGAATAGCTTCATCGTGGCGGCCAGCGTCATCATAGGCATAAGCCAGGCTATTGTATGTCTCTTTGTCTAAGGAGTCCAGCTCGATCACTTTGTTATACCCTGCAATAGCCTCCTCATAATCACCCATAATGCGATTTGCCAGAGCCAGATTCTCGTGAGCGATTTTCTCGTCGGGATAGAGCTCGACCATTTCTTCCAGGATCTGTTTCGCTTCCTGAAATCTCATCTGGAACATCTGATGAACAGCATCGATTAAGAATCTCTCTTTTTTCGATACCTTATTCGAGAATCTGGCGGCTTTCTCCGCAGAGGTCCTTGCCCGGACCACATCTTTAAGGTTGGAGTAGCAAAATGCCAATTTCAGGTATGCGCTGGCAAAGGTCGTATCAATCTTGAGGGCCGCCTTGAATTTCTCGGCGGCTTCTTTCATATAGAGTTTATAGAAAAGCTCATTTCCTTCCAGATAGAGTCTCAACGCTTCAGGCGAGTGGGTGGTTATATCTGCCACCGGTTTTTCCTCTTCTCTTTGGGCCAAAGCAGGAATCTCCAAATCCTTTCTTATCTCGGAAGATAGGCTGTCGACCAATGAAAACATATCTGTCCCCTCTGGACGTGCTACTCTCTGAGAGGCGACTACGTTCCCGGTTTGGACGTCCACCAGCTGAGAGGTGATGATAAAATCGGGGTGGGTCGAGAGTATCTTGCCCAGAATCATATATTTCGCCTCTGCTTTTTGCGCCACCTCTGAGGCGACGGTCTTGTCTATTACTCTCGTTCCCTCCCGTCCCATCATCTTCAACAAATCATATAATCTCTGACTGGAGACGACTCTCATATATTGAGATTCCGACAGACCAGTAATCAGAAGCTCGGAAACCATCTCACCGATTCTTTCTTTATCCTCTCTATCTTTCAGATTCTCGAAATACATGATGGCCAGAGTGTTTTCTTCCGCCACCGCTTTCTTCTCCGGAGCTATCTGAAGTTGAAAAGGCTTGAGAATCAAGAAGAGCAAAACCAGAACAAAGATGATCGAGGCGGGAACGATGAACGGCAGCAGTGTTTTTCTTGGCTTGGCCGGAATCGCTTCCGGAGGAATCTGAGTCGTCTTTACATACTCCAGGCTTTTCTTCTCTCGTCTCAAGTCCGCCAGAACGTCATCTATGTGCTGATATCTTTCCTCTTTTTCCTTCGCCATGGCTTTGGATACAATCCGCTCCAAGTCTGTTGAGACTTTGTTGTTGAATCGAGCTACCGGCAGGGGCTCTTCGCTGATTATGGCATGAAGCACAGCCGCCTCATGTTCTCCCTGGAAAGGTAACTGGCCTGTGAGAAGCTCATACAGAACGACCCCGAATGAAAAGATATCGCTTCTGCGATCAACCTCCTCACGTTGAGCTTGCTCCGGTGACATGTAGGAAGCAGTTCCCAGGGTGGTGCGACTCTGGGTCAGTTTGGTTGCACCTTTCAGCTTGGCCAAACCAAAGTCCATTATCTTAACCTGGCCTCGGGGGGTGAGCATGATGTTGTCCGATTTGATATCCCGGTGCACAATCCCCTTCTCGTGGGCTATGGTGAGACCTTCGCATATCTGAACTGCAATATCCAGGACCTTTCTTATCGAAAGGGTTTCTTTCTGGATTATTTGTCTTAGAGTCTCGCCCTCACAATACTCCATGACGATGAAGGTCTGCCCCTGGAACTCGTCGATCTCGTAGATGGTGGTGACGTTGGTATGGTTCAACGCCGAAGCCGCTTTGGCCTCATGGACGAATCTTTCCTTTTCAACACCATCGGTGGTCAGATGTTGAGGCAAGAATTTGATAGCCACCACACGCTCCAACTTAGTGTTCTGAGCTTTGTAGACCACACCCATGCCGCCTTCGCCTAACTTCTCCAGGATTCTGTAATGTGATATGGTCTTGCCGATCATAAATGCGTCTCCCAATTTTTCGGATTTTCTTTATCCAATTCCCATTGAAAGGGATTGTTAATGATGTATTCGCGGATTTTGTTTAATTCTCTTTCGTTTCTGATAATATGCTCATAATAATTGCGTTGCCAGATGGGTGCACCTGGCATGTGGCGGATGTCATTGATTTGTTTGGTTACCGCCGATTTGAAACCGCGAACAATTGCACCAATTGTTTGGGATGGTGATCGGAATTCGGACTGGGTAGGGGCGTATGGCAATACGCCCCTACGGGTAATAATAATCATCCCATGCACATGATTTGGCATAATTACAAATACATCTAATACAATATTGTTCCGTAATTCAGCCGTTTTCAACCATTCGAATTCCACTACACGTCCATATACACTCAATTGCATTTCACCATTCACAATATCACCTAACAAACATAATTTCTCGTGCGTGCAAATGGTGACGAAATACGCCCCGGCACTGGCATAATCGTAATTTTTCAATCGAATCGATCGCCGGCAATGTTCTTCTGGATTAAATTGCATGGCGCTATGGTTTTTTTAATAGCAAATTGACTGTCTTACACCCATGCCGCCCTCGCCGAGCTTTTCGAGGATTTTGTAATGGGAGATGGTTTTTCCGATCATTTCTCTAAGCCCATTTTTTTCATTAAAGCCTTAAATCTTGGGTCTTCATGCAATTCATCAAAAATCGGATCTATAGGAAGATAAAATAAATGCATATCTCCTTCCTCAAAACCCTGCTCAAACAGATCAAAGACTTTTTCTGTGTTTCCTAAACCCATATAGATGCATGCAATATAATATGGTTCAACATATCTTTCTTTTGAAAGGTTATTTATTTGTTCGAGCATTCCCTGGGCCTCATCTCTCCTGCCTGCTACAGCATAGGCAAGGCCGAGACCTCCCAAGACCATCGTACCGATCGTGGGAAAATCTGCCCCTCTTTCAAACATCTCTAAGGCTTTCTGAAGCTCTCCTTTCTGAAGATAGACTCTTCCCAGCCAAAAATACTGAAGAGGAAAACCCGGATCCATCTCGATTGTCTTCTGAAGCAGGTCTATGGCCTCGTCATAGTTACCGGCAAAGAAATGAATCTGCGCCATACAGTGATTCAGATTAATCGAGAGAGGCTCCAACTCCAAAGCCTTTCCCATTTCGGCAATGGCTTCATCAAAACGTCCTGAACTCTCCAATAAATGGGCATACATATGGCGAGCCTCCACATCAGAGGGGCTGAGTTGGATAGCTTTTTTATATTCCTTCTCGGCTTCGGCCCACTGCCATTCATACCACAATACATAATTCGCATAGGCTCCATGTGTCTCGCCCACAGAATCGTCCACTTCAAGCCCTTTCAGCGCGAATTCCTTTGCCTTTGAACGAGCCTCCTCATACGGCCACCAATGATAAAATCCGAACGTCGCATAAGTCTCGGCCAAACCAGCGTACGGGAGCGCGAATTTTGGATCTTTCTCTAAAGCCCGCTCAAAGTATTCGATGCTTCGCTTCATGTCCTCTTCTGTTCTTTTGTTATAGAAGTACCGGCCTTTCAAATAGAAATTGTAGGCCTCCGGATCACCTGTATGCCGCTTGATAAGTTTTGCCTTCTCTCCTACTAAAAGCTTGACCTTCAACCTGTCTACGATCGTCAGGGATATCTCGTCCTGGATGGCAAAGACATCTGATAGGTCGCGATCAAATCTCTCTGACCAGAGGTGGTAACCATCAGCAACGTTTATAAGCTGGGCGGTGATGCGCACGCGGCCACCGACCTTGCGTACGCTTCCTTCCAGTAGCGTGCCCACGCTCAACTTCCGCCCGATCTCCCTTATGTCCTCATGTTTGTCCTTAAAGGCAAAGGCAGATGTCCGGGCCACCACCCGCAGACTTTCCAATTGGGTGAGCGCATTGATGATATCCTCAGCCATGCCGTCGCAGAAATACTCTTGTTCCTTATCCGCGCTCAGGTTGGCAAAAGGGAGGACAGCGATGGAGGGTGTGGCCTTCCCCGCCGTCTCCAGCGTCTTCGTGACGCCAGATTCCAACACCATCTTGAGCTTCCTCAAATCAGCCCCAAGCTCGTCAACGTGCTGGTAACGCGTCTGCAGGTTTTTCTCCATTGCCTTACTGACGATCTTCTGGATCCCCTCGGGCAGATCTGATTTGTATCGGGCCAAAGGTTTGGCTATGTCGTTGACAATAGAATGAATCACCGCAGCCTCATGCTCGCCCTTGAAAGGAAGTTGATCGGTGATCATCTCGTACAGGACCACGCCAAAGGAAAATAGGTCGCTTCGATGATCGGCCTCTTCGCCCTGAGCCTGCTCCGGGGACATATAGGCAACCGTGCCCAGCGTCGATCCGGTTCGAGTCAGGGTCACATCTCTTTTAGCCTTGGCCAGGCCAAAATCGCATATCCTCACCCGGCCGTCTTTGCCCATCAGGATGTTTTGCGGCTTGATGTCGCGATGCACGATACCTACCTGATGAGCCACCGCCAAACCGTCGGAAATCTGCAAGGCCACATCGAGCACTTCACCGACGGAGAGGTCTTTTCTCGCGATCAAATCCTTCAGCGACTCGCCTTGCACGTACTCCATGGCAATAAACGGTCTGCTCTGGTGCTCGGAAACCTCGTAGACCGTGATGATGTTGGGGTGATTCAGCAGCGCAGCCGCCTGTGCTTCACGTTTGAACCGCGCTTTCAACTCTCTATCCGAAGCTAATTGGACAGGCAAGAACTTTAAAGCCACCTTGCGGTTCAGCTTGGTGTCCTCGGCCAGGAAGACCTCGCCCATCCCCCCTTCGCCGAGCTTCTCAAGGATTTTGTAATGGGAGATGGTTTTGCCGATCATGTTCACACCTCAAAATGTTCCCATTCGTGCTTCACTCTTTCCATGAGTTTCTTGAACCGATCTTCACTGCGGACGTTTTCGAGAAAAGGATCATATTCAGACAGGAAGGGGTAATTGATAAAGCCTCTATTTACAGCATTTTCAAGCCAATCGAGTGCTTCCTTTTTATGACCAAGCAGCGCATAAAAATCAGCAAAAAGACTTGAATACTGAAAATCTCTTTTAGCAGTAGTGATCAACTCATCGGTCAACAATTCGGATACGTCATTCTCACCAAGCAATGCCTTTTTCAAGAATATACTCACCCGCAAAAAGAAATTTGCTGAAGTTGTATCTACATTATTATCGATAAAAGATATGGCATCTTCAACACGATGCTGGCTTGCAAGCGTCAGAGCGCAACAATATATAGTTGCAGGGTTTTCAGGTTCCATTTGATGACCCTTTAGCGCAGATTCAATCGCAAGTTCAAATCGCCCTTCATAATAGTGGTGCACTGATTTAATACAATAACTACTGGAATTTAGTGGATCAATTTCCAACGCCTTACTAATCAATGGAGACGCGGCGACTGGCTTTCCGATAATCCCATATAAAACACTAAGCCAAGACAAAGCGTCGAGATCATTGGCATTTACGCTAAGCACCTTTTTTAGATGCCGGGCACTTTGCTGCATATCTCCATGAAACACCATTTGAATTAATCCAAGAAGAAGATGTCCTTGGGGTGATTCTGGCTCCAGTTCAAAAACCTTTCCCGCGCATTCTTCTGCTTTCTGCACATAGTCTTCCTGCCTAATCCCCATATTAACGTATTGCCAATACACATATCCCATACCTGCATAGAGAAGTGCATTCTCACCAACAATGTCCAGGCCATTTTGGAGATATTGAAGTGCACGTTCCAGCGCATCCTCAGTAAAACGCCAAATTTCTTGTCTCGCTCTGAGATAGCACTCATAGGCATGAACATTATCAATGGGTCGCTGAGCTATTCTTTGATCCTCTTCTGGACTTAACTTCAGTTTTAGTGCATCCACAATAGATCGAGACACTTTCTCTTGTATGTCAAACACATCCTCTAAAGTCCCCCTATACTTCTCAGCCCAGATATGCGAGTCGGTGGTGGCATCAATCAGCTGAGCGGTGATCCGAAGGTTGTTTCCTGCTTTTCGCACACTGCCTTCCAAAACGTACCGCACATTTAATTCTTTCCCTATTCTGGTGACGTCCTTTTCAGTACCTTTAAGCCGCATGGCTGAGGTGCGGGAAATCACCCGTAGTGTATGAATCTTGGAAAGGTCGGTGATGATCTCTTCGGTCAAGCCATCGCTGAAGTACTCGTTGTCTTTACCGGGGCTAATATCATCAAATGGCAGAACGACTATCGACTTTTCCTGTTGGGGCGATGTTAAAGTTGAAGCAGGGGAGGTTTTCAAATCTTGCAGAATCTCTTGAATGTTTTGATATCGGCTGGTTTGATCTTTTTCCAGCGCTTTGTTGACAACCTGTTCAACGTAGCTGGGGATATCCGTGCGGAAAGAGGTGAGAGGTTCCGGATCTTCATTCAAAATGGAACATATCACTGCCTGCTCATGTTCACCTTTGAACGGCATCTGCCCGGTGAGCATTTCGTAAACAACAACACCCAAAGCCCAGATGTCGGTTCGGTGATCGACCTCTTTGCCCTGTGCCTGCTCCGGAGACATATAGGCGACCGTCCCAAGTGTCGAGCCAGCCTGGGTCAGGGTTACGTCTCTTTTGGCCTTGGCAAGACCGAAATCACAAATCCTGGCCCGGCCGTCCTTGCCAATCAGGACGTTCTGTGGTTTTATATCGCGATGGACGATTCCTGCCTGATGAGCCACCGCCAAACCGTCGGAAATCTGCAAGGCCACATCGAGCACTTCACCGACGGAGAGGTCTTTTCTCGCGATCAAATCCTTCAGCGACTCGCCTTCCACGTACTCCATGGCGATGAACGGCCTGGTCTCGTACTCTGCAACTTCGTGTATGGTTATGATATTGGGGTGGTTTAGAGCAGCTGCCGCCTGCGCCTCACGTTTGAAGCGCTCTTTGAACTCTCCATCCGATGCTAGCTGAACAGGCAGAAACTTCAAAGCCACCTTGCGATCCAGCTTAGTGTCCTTAGCTTTGTAGACCACACCCATACCACCTTCGCCTAACTTCTCAAGGATTTTGTAGTGTGATATGGTTTTGCCAATCATTTTTCCAATCCAATCTTCTTCAGCAACGCCACAAACCTTTGATCTGATCGCACGCGATCATACAGTGGCCACACCTTCAAGAACACCATCCAGGGAATGCGTTCCTCATCTGCTTTTTCCAGCCACATGAACACTTGGTCATTCTGGCCGAGCGCTAAATACACCGACGCGATTTCGAATGGTGAAATGTACTCTTGTTTCGAAAGCTTATCCAGAGTTTGAAATGCTCTTTCTGCATCATTCTGATCTCCAGTGAGAGCATTTAGCCATGCAAAATGAATGTTCAATGTCGGGCTGTCCTTTCCTATCAGTGATCTTGCCTTTTGAATTACCGCTCGTGCCTGTTCATAGTCCCCCCTCTCTGCATGGAAGGATCCCAGGAAAAAGTAGACCGGCACGAAGTATGGATCCAGTTCAATGGCCTTATGGTAATGCGTCAATGCCTCTTCGTATTGACGCGCGAAAAAGTAAATCCCAGCCAGATTCAGAGTGATAAGGGGCGAAAGTGGGTCAAGTTCCTGGGCACGTTTTCCTTCCGCAATACCCTCTTCAAATCGTCCCATTGCTGTTAAGAACTCACCATACCACTGGTGCGCGGTCGCATAACCGGGGTTTAGTGCTATAGCCTGTTTGTACAAGCGTTCAGCGGACGGCCAATCCCGGTCAAAGAACGCACTCACATGAGCGAACGAGGTGAGGCCTTCGGCGAGACTGTCATCCAGCTCCAGCGCCTTAGCCGCTGCCGCCTTCGCCTTTGGAAGCACATCTCTCGGGCGGAGGTAGGTGAAGAATCCGAGCATGTTATAGCAGTCGGCCATACCGGCATATGCAATCGCATATCCCGGGTCCTTCTCAATCGCCTGCCGGAAGTGTTCAATCGCCTTTTGCAGCTCCTGCGGGGTTCGCTTACTCCAAAAATGTCGACCCCTCAAATACAGGCTGTAGGCGTCAACATCCTGGGTGTGATGCCTCGCCATTCTAGTCTCTTCTTTCCCCAAGAGCTTCACTTTCAGTTTGTCCACAATCGCCAGGGAGATTTCATCCTGGATTGCGAACACATCTTCCATGTCGCGGTCGTATTTCTCCGACCAAAGATGGTAGCCATCGACAACATTAACGAGCTGTGCAGAAATGCGAAGCCGGTTGCCTGCTTTTCTTACGCTACCTTCAAGAAGAGTTTTCACGTTCAACTTCCTGCCAATCTCACGGGTGTCGATCTCTTTACCTCTGAATGAAAATGCCGAGGTTCGAGCAACGACACGAAGACCTTCCACGTGCGACAAGGTATTAATGATTTCCTCTGCCATGCCGTCGCAGAAGTATTCCTGATCTTTGCCAGCACTTAAATCGGTAAACGGCAGCACCGCAATGGAGGGCTCGGGTTTTTTTGTGGAAGGTCGGTGTCTGACAGACTCAAGTTCTTTTCTGAGCTTTCTCAAATCAGCCCCAAGGTCATCAACGTGCTGATAGCGCATCCCTGGGTTCTTCTCCGTCGCCTTCTCCACGACCGTCTGTAGTTCATCGGGCACATCCGATTTATACCTAGCTAATGGTTCTGGTGTCTCGTTCACAATGGAATAGACTACCGCGGCCTCGTGTTCACCCTCAAAGGGAAGCTTCCCGGTGATCATCTCATACAGCACCACTCCCAAGGAAAAGACGTCGCTTCGATGATCGGCCTCTTCGCCCTGAGCCTGCTCCGGGGACATATAGGCAACCGTGCCCAGCGTCGATCCGGTTCGAGTCAGGGTCACATCTCTTTTAGCCTTGGCCAGGCCAAAATCGCATATCCTCACCCGGCCGTCTTTGCCCATCAGAATGTTTTGAGGCTTGATATCACGATGAACGATACCTGCTTGACGGGCAACGGCCAATCCATCAGAAATCTGGAGAGAAATATCAATGACTTCATCTATGGACAAATCTTTCTTGCCAATCGAATCCTTCAGCGATTCACCTTCCACGTACTCCATGGCGATGAAAGGCCTGTTCTCATGTTCGGAGACCTCATAGACCGTGATGATGTTGGGGTGATTCAATGTGGCCGCTGCCTGCGCTTCACGCTTGAAGCGCGCCCTAAGCTCTTCATCCGAGGCTAACTGGACGGGCAAAAACTTCAGTGCCACCCGTCGACTGAGTTTCGTATCCTCCGCCAGGTAAACCTCGCCCATGCCACCTTCGCCGAGCTTTTCTAAAATCTTGTAATGTGATATGGTCTCGCCGATCATGCGTCTAATCCCGCTTCTTGTAGCAAGGCTCTAAACTTCGGTTCATCTGGAATACGATAGCTATCTATTGGTATGATCCTGGACCAAGGGAGAAAACTGTCACGCTCCTTACATGCCCGTTCCAGCCAATCCAATGCCAGTTCCAACTCACCACGGACAAGATGAATATAGAAGAACCCCAGTGAAGGCATATACTCATGTCTCAGCCTCTGCTTCAAACTCTTCAACAGCTTCTCACCTTGGGCGTTTTTCCCGGATTCAAAATAGTTTGTTGCAAGAATCATCGCTGGCCATGGAGTTCCAGTTCCAAGATCAACCGCCTTTTCAAATTCTTCAATCGCCTCTTCAATCATTGATTTTGCCCGATAGGCCAAACCGAGATAATAATGTGCTAAGTAAAAGCCAGGAGTTAACGTCAGCGTCATCTGCAATTCTTCTATCGCCTTATCATACTGACTGCCCCAAATGCATGCAAGACCTACGTGTGCGCTAATGAGGCCTGAAAGCGGATCTAGATCCTGTGCATACTTCGCCTCGATTACCGCTTTCTCATGACGCTCAGTTAAGGTCAAAAACCAGGAATGACTCATGTGAATAATCGCGGAGTTTGGGTGCAACTTCAGAGCCTGATTCAATTCTCGTTCTGCCGACTTCCATCTCCAGTCATAAAAGGTGTAAACGAGACCTAAAGCAGCGTGGGCTTCGCCTAGGGTATCATCGATCTCCAGAGCCTTTTTTGCGTGTTCTTTTGCTTTAGGGTACGCGTCGTTTGGTGGTACATTTCCCCAAAACGAGATGGCATAAAAGACTTCGGCTAGCCCATAATAGGCAAGTGCGTAATCCGGATCTTTCTGAAGTGAATGCTCAAAATACTCTATAGCTCTGTTGAATCCGTCGGCTGTATACATTCGTAAGAAGTAAATGCCTTTCAGATAAAGGTTGTGAGCTTCGAGATCACCTGTATGACGCTTAACGATTTTGGATTTCTCTTCTCCTAAAAGGTGTACTTTTGACTTGTCTACAATCGCCAGGGAGATTTCATCCTGGATGGCAAAAATGTCTTCCATGTCTCGGTCGTATTTCTCGGACCAGAGATGGTAGCCATCGGCTACATTTACGAGTTGGGCAGTGATACGCACCCGATTCCCCGCTTTCCGCACACTCCCTTCAAGCAATGTTTCCACGTTCAGTTTATGACCAATCTCACGGATATCTACCTCTTTGCCTCTAAATGAAAAAGCCGAGGTTCGAGCAACCACCCTCAAACCTTCCACATGAGTCAGAGCATTGATGATCTCCTCTGCCATGCCGTCGCAGAAGTACTCCTGCTCTGGGTCAGCACTCAAGTTGGTAAATGGGAGAACGGCAATAGAGGGTTGACGTCTTTTAGCAGAAGGCTGTTCTTTCACAAATTCAAGCTCCTTTTTGAGCTTTCTTAAATCGGCCCCAAGGTCATCAACGTGCTGGTAGCGCATCTCTGAGTTCTTCTCCGTCGCCTTCTCCACGACCCTCTGCAGTCCCTCTGGAACATTCGGTTTATACCTGGCCAGTGGTTCTGGTGTCTCATTTATAATAGAATGGATTACGGCAGCTTCATACTCACCCTTGAAGGGAAGCTGACCCGTTATCATCTCATATAGAATCACTCCGAAGGAGAAAATATCCGAACGCTGGTCAACCTCCATCCCCTGAGCCTGCTCCGGGGACATGTAGGCAACCGTGCCAAGCGTCGAGCCAGCCTGGGTCAGCGTGACATCTCTTTTCGCTTTAGCCAGACCGAAATCACAGATCCTGATCCGATTGTCCTTACCCATCAGGATGTTCTGCGGCTTGATGTCGCGGTGTACGATACCCACCTGGTGAGCCGCACTCAGGCCGTCCGATATCTGCAAAGCGACATCCAGAACCTGGCCGATGGAGAGTTCCTTCCTCGCGATCAAATCCTTCAGCGACTCGCCTTCCACATACTCCATGGCGATGTACAGTTTATCTTTGTATTCCGCCACCTCATGCACCGTGATTATGTTGGGATGATTCAAAGCTGCCGCCGCCTGCGCTTCCCGCATGAACCTGGCCTTGAGTTCCGGCTCGGAAGTGTACTGGGATGGCAGGAACTTTAAGGCCACCCTGCGGCGAAGCCTGGTATCCTCGGCAAGATACACCTCGCCCATGCCCCCGCTGCCTAATTTTTCGAGGATTTTGTAGTGAGACATTATGTCGCCGATCAATTCAGTGGTCCCCTCCTGACAATGATGGCGAAAACACTTACGTGTTTTTGTTGAATTCTCTTTCGATCTCCCCGGCTGTTAGTGACTCATCTAAGTACTTTCGGTGATCAATATTTTTCCAACGCTCGTTAATCCGACGTCGACATATTCGATGGATGTTCAACAGATGGCGCGTGGAGATATTGTCGGTGGTGCTATTTTTCCCGCCCGAACCACAACTTAAGGTGAAAGAAGGTGGAAGGGTATTGAACATTCCTCCTAGTGCTCCCTGGGTCGATGGGGTGTTGACCAGAATCCGGGCCACATCCAGATTCCTGGAGAAGTACTCAATCCGCTCCGGGTTGTTGGAGTAGATCACGGCCGTGTGGCCAATGCCCCCGAAGCGAGTGATCTCCATGCACCGAGCAATGGCAGCTTCAAAGGATTCTTCGACATAGAATGCGAGAATCGGCGCCAGGATTTCTGCGGACAGAGGCTGCTTGGGCGAAACCTTGTCCAGTTTTGCAATAAGAACCGAGGCATCCACAGGGACCTCGATGCCGGCCATCTCCGCAATCCGTTGAACCGACTGACCTACCACCCCAGCCAACATCGTCCCTCTTTCTTTGTCGTAAGCAATACGACCGACTTTTTCGATTTCTTCTGGCGACAGAAAATAAGCTTTTCGTATTTTGAACTCCGCTGTCACCTTTTCAGCAATCTCCTTTTTGACCACTATGGCCTGTTCGCTGGCACATATGGAACCATTGTCAAACGTTTTGGACATCAAGATATTCTGGAGGGCGAACGGGATATCGGCGGTGGCGCCGACATATACCGGGACATTGCCGGATCCGACACCTATAGTCGGCGTGCCGGAGCTATAACTTGCTTTGACCAGTTCACCTGTACCAGTGGCTAATATGAGCGCCAAGGCGCGATGGCTCATCAACTCCTTGGTCTTCATTGGGTTGGGTTTCGTCAACCACTGGATGCAGTGCTCGGGTGCGCCCGCCTTCAGCGCTGCCTCGTAACAGACCCGGGCAGTTTCCGCCACACAGTTTTTAGCTATCGCATTCCCGCTGATAATCACCGGATTGCGAGTTTTCATGGTAATGAGAATCTTGAAGATGGTGGTGGATGTGGGATTGATTGCCGGAATCAATGCTAGAATCGGGCCCAATGGCTGGGCCATTTCGATGATGCCCGCAAACGAATCTTCAGAGATAACACCCACCGTCTTATGATCCTTGATGTGCTCGTATACCAGTTGGCTGGCGATGACATTCTTGATAACCTTATGTGGCCCAAAACCCATGCCAGTCTCCTCAGCCGCCATTATGGCGAGACGAACACGGTTATCCATGGCTGTTAGATAGACCGCCCGTGCGATGCGATCCGTTTTCGGCTGGTCTAATTCTCTGAAGGCAGCAGCCGCTTTTTGGGCTCGCTGGATGATCTCGTCTGTATTAGCCATTGGCGGTTCTCCTATCATCGCTAACGTACCCTTCGTCCGTTACCTTTATCTACTTCAACGTCACGGACATCGAGGATCCGCCTGCGAGGTGTCTGTGACGAACAAGAGCTGCTTTATGGGTTTTCCTTCAACATGCTCCCCGCAGATTGAGCATCCGTTTTCCACTTATCTATTTCATAGATGGCGGTCATATCGGGACGATTTAATGCCGATGTGGCTTTGGCTTTATGGGGCAACCTGCTTTTGGCTTCTTTGTCACACAAAAGATGCTTGGGCAGAAACTTCAAAGCCAACAGGCGATTGAGCTTCATCTCCTGGGCTTCGTACGCCACAACCGTGCCGCCTTGGCCAAGCTCATCAAGTATCCTGTGGCGTGACATGCGGACTGGCCAAGCACTACCTCCTACTTTCCTAATTCCTGCTTCCAACCCGAATCACGCATGCTTTCTGGATAGGGCTGGTCACCACGCGATTTCCGAATTCCAAGCGTAGCCCACAAGCTGCGACCACATCCGATTTGATGATACTGCCCCCAAAAGTGCATCCTGTAATGGTAGTTTTCACAGGAGATACCTTCTTCCGATCGAACCACCCGCCAGAGACAAGATAGAGACCGTGATCCAAGACGTAGGCTGAGTAAACCGAGTTTCGGGTGCTGACGAGCACCACATCTCCAAATTGCAGGTCCGCTTTGCGCAACTGCGGCAAGTCGGCGGCCTCCTTGACAATACCATCAAGGCTTTGGGTTAACTCAATGATATCGGTCGACTGTCTGTCTTTTGCCCTGCTCTTGGATCTCAACTCTTCAACCTCAAGTCCTTCAATCTCTGCTCAGCATCTTCGACTTCGGGGATTCCCAAATCCGCATCCTTCCAGATATCGAGAAATTCCTTGTACTGCTGAATCGCTTCTTCATTCCGGCCCAACTGCTGGTAAGCTTTTCCCAAAAGGTAATGAGCCTTCACCGATAGAGTCGGATAGGCCATTCTGCGTTCATCGTGGCTCAGAAGTGCTCTCTCCAGGAGGCTGGCCGCCTCCTCCGGCTGGCCCGTCTGAAGATAAGCCTCGCTGAGAAAGTAGCGGGCTTCAAAAAGTGGCTTTGAGTTTTCCGTGAGTCCTCTTCTCAAATGGGGTATGGCCTCCTCCGCATTCCCTTTGAAGAACTCCACGATGCCCGAGACCCGGTGGTAACCACTTACCAAGCCTGGATTGCTCTCGTCAATATTTTCTCTCCAGGTCCGCAGGATCTCATCGGCCGTTGCTGTTTGCCCACGCAGCACCCAAACGATAGCGTATGCATCCTGCAGCTTGACCGGATCATCGGGATAGACCTTCTTCTGGATTTCTCTCATCAATTCAATTTCTCTGAAAGCCAAGTCCAGATTCTCCTTTTCTAAATGGATAAAGAACTTGAGAGAATGCTTGCCTACAGTGGTCCATCCTTCGGTCTGTTCTTTCTTATCGGCGGCAATTCCCTCGTCCAGAACGGAGAGAGCCTGCTCGAACTTCCCCTGATAGACCAGGATATGAGCCAAACCGTTACTTACTGAAGAGCGGTCTCCTTCATCTTTGCTCAAGAGAAGTCTCTTGATTAGGCTCTCTGCCTTGGCATACTCTCTTTTAAAAACGTGCATAGCTGTCAGTTTCCACAGGGTATTGTCAAAATTCGGATCTATCTTAAGAACCTTTTCGTAGTTCTCAACCGCCTGGTCGAGCTTGCCATAGTGGGCATAAATATCGCCGCGCGTATCGTGCGGATTGGCCTTCTCCGGTGCCAACTCCACGCACCTGTTGGCGAATGCCACAGCTTTGTCGAAATCGCCTTCGTAGCTGTGAAGGTAGGCCAGTTCGTTATATGCTGAGAGGTAGGAGGAATCCGCCTGGACGGCTTGAGTATAGACTTCAATGGCCTCATCCCTCCGCCCAATGGCTCTGAGCCCCCCAGCATACACCGCGTATGTGGTCGCTCGGTTCGGTTCGATCTCTATGGCACGTTTGATTAGCTCCTCGGCCTTCTGCCAATCCCCTGTTGCTCCCACCCTCGACGCCAGGTTCGTCAGTATAACGACGGAAAGAGGATTCAGCTGGAAGGCGGTTTCCAGCTCTATCATGCTCTCGTCGAGTTTGCCCATCTCTTTCAGCAGGAGAGAGTACCAGTAATGTGCATAGGCATAACCCGGGTTAAGCTCTATGGCTCGCCGGTACTGTCTCCCGGCCTCCTCGGGCTCATCCCCAATCGCAAGGGCCAGACCTAATGACGCGTAAGCCTCAGCCAAGTCCTCATCCAGATCCAGCGCCTTGAGGGCGGCTTCCTTGGCCTTCGACACGGCCTCTTCCGTCGGAAAACCGATGTTACTGGGAAGCACTGCGTAGGCATCGGCCAGCCCGGCGTAGGCCAAGGCGTAGTTGGGATCGAGCTCAATGGCTCTCTCGAAGTATTGGATGGACTTCATCAAATCCTCTTCGGTCCGCTTGTTCCACAGGAAACGACCCTGGGTATAGGCATTAAAAGCCTCGAGGTTTTCGGTGTGCCGCTTTACGAAAGCGGCTCGGTCGTTCCCCAGCAGCCTGATTTTCAGTACGTTCACTATCGCCTGGGAGACCTCATCCTGGATGGCAAAGACGCTCTCAAGCTGCCTGTTGTAGGTTTCTGACCACAAATGTGAGCCGTCCGCCACGTTGACCAACTGGGCGCTGAGGCGGACTCTGTCACCTTCCTTCTGGATACTTCCTTCCAAGACAGTGCTTACTCCCAGCTCCCGGCCAATCTCTCTGACATCAAGGTCGGGAGACTTGTAGCGCATCACCGAGGACATGGAGATCACCTTCAAATCCTCCAAACCGCTCAGCTTGCCGATGATGGCATCGGTCATCCCGTCACAGAAATACTCCTGATCCCCATCCGGACTGAAATCCCTGAAAGGTAACACCGCCACAGAGCTCCTCCAGCCGATCCGGGAGGCCATCTCCGCTCCCGGAGGGGCCGGAACCGGGGCACCCTTGAAAACCAAGTAACTGACCAGCACGATCAAAGCCACCAAAACAATACCTGCCACCAAAATCGACCTGGACCGACCTTCCCGAACAGGCCGGTACACGCTCTTGGTCGAAAGCGTTGTCTGAGTCGTGGCCACCTTGCGCAGCTCCTTCAAATCCGCCATCAAGTCAGCGGCACTCTGATACCTGGTTCCAACGTCCTTCCGTAATGCCTTGTCAACTATCCTCTGCAGCTCCTCCGGCACGTCAGCCTTGTACCTAGCCAATGGCTCCGGCGTGTCGCTCAGTATGGAGTGCATCACCGCTGCCTCGTGATCCCCCTGGAAAGGAAGACGCCTCGTGATCATCTCGTATAAAACCACCCCAAACGAGAAAACATCGGAGCGTGCGTCGACCTCCTCCCCCCTGGCCTGCTCCGGGGACATGTAAGCCACCGTGCCAACCGCCGAGCCGGTCCGGGTCAGCATAGCATCCCGGGCCAGCTTGGCCAAACCAAAATCAAGTATCCGGGCTCGACCATCCTTGTCTATCACCACGTTCTGGGGCTTTACGTCCCGGTGCACGATCCCCTGCTGATGAGCTTTAGCCAACCCTCCCGATATCTGTATACCAAGATCAATCACCCGGTCCAAGGACAAACCCTTCCTGCTAATCAAATCCTTCAGAGACTCCCCCTCCACGTACTCCATGGCGATAAACGGCTGGCTCTCGTATTCAGCAACCTCATGAATGGTGACGATGTTGGGATGATTCAAAGCCGCGGCAGCCTGAGCTTCCCGCTTGAAACGAGCCTTGAAGTTCTCATCCGAAGCGTACTGTGAGGGCAAAAACTTCAATGCCACCCGACGATTGAGTTTGGTGTCCTGGGCCAGGTAGACCTCACCCATCCCTCCCTCACCCAGCTTCCCAACGATCTTGTAATGGGAAACACTCTTACCGATCATTCCGGAAACCTCATTTTCTTGATTATCTCATTAAACCGGGGTTCCGACCGCAATTTGTCAAAGGCGTCATCGATCAGCAAACTAGTAAGGCCTTTCTCACGTTTTTCGTATGCCTTTTCTAAGCTCTCGATCGCTTTCTTTGTGTCGTCAAGACGCGCATGTAACGAGGCTATTTCATAATGAAGCACATATCCTTCATCTGCCTTTTGCTGAAGTATCTCCAGTCGCTTTCCCAAATAACCGGTCCAACTTAAGGATGAATAAGCATCTCGTAAGGCGGTAAGCTCCTTCTGGCTAAAGACTCCAGCAAGGGTAACTCCTTTCAGATACCTTTCCACCGCTTCACCATATCTTTTGCGGCGCTCGCTCACAAGAGCAGAGATGAGGTGCGCAAAGTCGAAGGTCGGGTCCATGTCCAAAATCTTTTCGACTTGCTTCAATGCTTTTTCCTCCTGTCCGGAATAGACATACACAAAACCTGCACTGGTATTTATTATAAGTGAAAGGGGATCAAGCTCCATTGCTTTCTTTATCTCTTGAATTGCTACGGAAGTTCGCCCCAGGGGAGCGAGGGCCATAGCAAACCACTGGCGGGCCGTAGCATACTTGGGATTCAACTCTATCGCTCTTCTGAACTCACGCTCCATGCCGATCCAGTCCCAGTCATAGGACCAAAGCACATAAGCAAGGGAGGTATGCGCTTCGGCTAGAGTTTCGTCTATCTCCAGAGCCTTTTTTGCCAGTTCCCTGGCTTTGGGAAAGGCTTCCTTTGGGGGAATGACAAAAACCTGCGCCAACATGCTATAGCAATCGGCCAAGCCAGCATAGGCCAGCGCATAGTCCGGGTCCTTTTCTATCACCTGTTCAAAATGAGCCAATGCTTTCTTAAGCGACTCGGGCGTCCTCCTGTTCCAGTGGTACCTGCCTTTCAAATATAGATCGTACGCCTCCAAGTTCTGAGTGTATCGCTTTAGCATCTTCTCTTTCTCATCCCCGAGCAGTTTGACCTTCAACTTTTCCACAGTGGCTAAGGAGATTTCGTCCTGGATGGCGAATACATCCGCTAAATCCCGGTCGAATTTCTCTGACCAGATGTGATAGCCGTCAGCCACGTTGATCAACTGGGCCGTTATCCGCAACCGGTTGCCTGATTTACGTACACTCCCTTCCAACACCGAATTTACGCTAAGTTCCTTACCTATCTGCCTGATATCTTGATGTTTGCCTTTGAAAGCGAAGGCCGAAGTGCGAGCTACCACGCGCAGACCTTCCACCTGAGTCAAGGCGTTGATGATATCCTCAGCCATGCCGTCGCAGAAATATTCCTGTTCCTTGTCGGCACTCAAGTTGGCAAAGGGTAGAACCGCAATAGAAGGAGACTTTTTCCTTTCGGTCTTAACCGTCTTCGTAGCCTCGGAGTCAAGCTCAGTCTTAATAGACCTTAGTTCACTTGCCATCTCAGCTGCGTCCTGGTAGCGTTCATTCCGGCCTTTCGCCATCGCCTTGTCAACAATCCGAACAAGCGCGCCGGGTGCATCCGGACGGATTCCCGTTATTGACTCCGGTTGGCTGTTCAGAATCGCATATATCACAGCCTGGTCGTGATCCCCTTTGAAAGGCGGCTGACCGGTAAGCATCTCGTAGATAACCACGCCCAATGACCAGATATCCGCCCGGTGGTCAACCTGTTCGCCTCGTGCCTGCTCCGGCGGCATGTAAGCTATGGTGCCCAGGGTGGTTCCGGTCTGGGTAAGCATGGCCTCCCTTCTGACCTTGGCCAAACCGAAATCACATATCCGGGGACGACCATCTGCATCTATCAGGATATTCTGCGGTTTGATGTCCCGGTGAATGATCCCCATCTGATGGGCTTTAGCCAAACCTTCTGAGATCTGAGCAGCAAGGTTTGTCGCCTGAGCCACGGACATCCTGTCGGCACCAATCAGATCCTTGAGTGATCCTCCCTCCACGTATTCCATGGCCATGTATGGTCTGCCCTCATACTCAGAGACCTCGTGAATGATGATGATATTGGGATGATTCAAGGCAGCAGCTGCTTGGGCCTCACGTTTGAAGCGAGCCTTGAGATCCCGATCGGAGACGTATTGAATAGGCAAGAACTTCAATGCCACCTTTCGGTTCAGTTTCGTATCCTCGGCTAAGTAGACCTCCCCCATCCCTCCCTGACCTATCTTCTCAATAATCTTATAATGTGAGATGGTTCTTCCGATCATTCCTCAAATCCAACATTTTTCAGCAACACTTTGAACCTTGCATCCGAGCGGACACTGTCAAATTCCGGAAGTACTTTTAATTCTAGCAACCTGCTATCGCGCTGGTCGTATGCTGCTTCCAGTGACCTAAAGCCCAAGTCGTTTTCTCCCAGGGCAAAATGAAGACTAGCAAATAAAACCGGCGATACATATGCCTGCTTCGCTCGCTCCAGCAGATCCGCCAGGATTCTGTGGGCTTCACTTTTTTTACCCGCTTTTACATAAGCGATTCCCCTCCATGTTTCCACAACCGCGTCCGACCCTCCGCGAATATCACTCTCCTTTTGCAGCTCTGTCAGAGCTTCCTGGTACATTGACTTCTGCAAATATACCTGCCCAAGGCTGGCATGGGCTAAGCTAAAACTAGGATCCATTTCGAGCGTCTTCTGAAGTTGCTCCACGGCCTTATCGTAGCGACGAGCGAAGTATAACACTAAACCGAGATTTCTGTTTATAATAAGAGATAGGGGATCCAGTTCCCGAGCCCTTTTCATCTCAGCAATGGCCTCATCGAACCGAGCCGCGTACGCTAAGACGAGCGCGTACCAATGGTGAGCTGTCGCATAATTGGAGTTTAACTCAATAGCTCGCTTGTGTTCCCTCTGGGCGCCTTCCCAATCCCATTCGCGGAACATGACCTGTGCCAGGGAGTTGTGGGCTTCAGCCAACGTGCTGTCTATCTCAAGTGCCTTGTGGGCCGCCTCCTTTGCCTTGGGAAGAGTTACCTTCGGTGATACAGAAGTGTAGTCCTGAAGCGTGACATATGAATCAGCCAAACCGGCATAAGCCAGCGCGTACCCCGGGTCTTTCTCGATCGCCTGATTGAGGTACTCGACACTCCTCTTCAGACTCTCTTCTGTTCTCCGATTCCAGAAATAGCGGCCTTTCAGGTACAGATCGTAAGCATCCAGATCATCGGTATATCGCTTGAGAACTTTGGTCTTCTCTCCTCCCAGAAGTTTCACTTTGAGTTTACCCACTACCGCCAGCGAGATCTCCTCCTGAATGGAAAAGATGTCTTCCGGGCAGCACATCTCACCTATGTCCCTATCGTATCTCTCGGACCAGAGATGGTATCCGTCAGCCACGTCAACCAACTGGGCGGTGATACGCAGCCGATTCCCGGCTTTGCGCACGCTCCCTTCCAGCACGCTCCCTACGTTCAATTTTCTGCCAATCTCGCGGATGTCCCGTTTTTCTCCTCTGAACGAAAAAGCGGAGGTTCGGGCGACCACCCGCAGACCCTCCAGGCGCGTGAGGGCGCTGATAATCTCTTCGGCCACGCCGTCGCAGAAATAATCCTGCTCTTTATCGGCGCTCAAGTTCTTGAACGGCAGCACGGCGATGGAAGGCGAAGGCCCGGTTGTGGCCCGAAGCGTTCTCGTCGACCCGGACTTGAAAGCATCCCTGAGCGATGTTAAGTCTGCGAGCAAGTCCTCGGTTTTCTGATAACGCTCCTCGACGCTTTTGGCCAAACTCTTGCTGACGATATCCTCCAATTCGGTTGGCGACTTTAGGCGGAAACTGGCTACCGGCCGCGGATCGGTATTCAAGATCGAATATATCACCGCCTGGTCATGCTCTCCCCGGAAAGGCATCTCACCGGTGATCATCTCGTAGAGAACCACACCCAAAGACCAGATGTCTGTGCGGTGATCCACCTCTTCCCCTTTTGCCTGCTCCGGCGACATGTAAGCAACCGTCCCCACAACCGTGCCCACCTGTGTCAACATCATTTCCCTTTTTAGCTTCACCAATCCGAAGTCCAGCACCCTCACCCGACCGTCCTTGTCTATCAAGACGTTTTGCGATTTTATATCCCGATGAATAATATCCGCCGCATGAGCTTTGGCCAAAGCGTCGCACGTCTGCACGGCAATATCAATCACTTCCTCGACAGACAGCTTCTTCTCGGCGATCAGCTCTTTCAGCGATCTACCTTCCACGTACTCCATGGCCATATATGGCCGACCCTCGTACTCCGCAACTTCGTATACGGTGACGATGTTGGGATGGTTCAGAGCCGCAGCCGCTTGAGCTTCACGCTGGAATCGCACCTTGAACTCCTGATCCGAGGCGAACTGAGCAGGCAGAAACTTCAGTGCCACCCGACGATTGAGTTTGGTATCCCCGGCCAGGTAGACTTCCCCCATCCCACCCGCGCCGATCTTCTTTTCGACCTGATAGTGGGATACCCTCGTCCCCCGGCCAAGGAAGGCAGATGATTGGCTCTTCTTCGGCCCGTTCCCTTCGAATTCGGCAGCCACGATGATTTCTCCTTCACCAGACCAGGCAAATCCGGAATTTACGTAGATTAAAGATAGGGTATTTATCTGAAAAATCAAGACGTTTTGTCTCTCACCGATCTCTGCGCAAAATCATCATGGTGATGTCATCACTCTGGGGGGCGCCCCCCATGAAACTGTTGATCTCGTCGAGCACCGATTCGGTCAGTTCATCTGGGGACTTGTGGCGAGAATTGATAAGAAAATGTTCCAACCTATCGTCTTCATACATCTCACCTTTGGTGTTGGTCGCCTCAGACACTCCGTCGGTAAACATGAAAAGAAAGTCCCCCAATCCAAACTCAAGACTGCTCACCTCCCAGTCGGATATGTCAAATGCGCCAATCGGAATGCCAGACGCCTCAAGTTGTTCCACGTTTCCATCGCTTCTCACCATAAGAGGTGGGTTGTGGCCTGCATTTATATAACTGAGACGGTGAGTTTTGGGGCAAAGCTGACAGGCGAACAAGGTGGCGAAGTCTTCCGAACGGCTCACCCGGAGAAGCTCTTTTGAAACCCGGGAGGTGACCTCCAGAAGGTTGAAATCCTGAGCACAATAGAGGATTCTGAAAGCTGCCAGAACATTTGACATCAGAAGAGCTGCGCCCATCCCCTTGCCCGAAACGTCCGCCAGTAGAAGGAGTATGCACCCGTTGTTGAGCTCAGCCACATCGTAAAGATCCCCCCCCACCGCCTTGCACTGAGCCTGAAATGCGCTCAAGCTGTAACCTTCTATCTCCAAGAGCCTGGGAGGGAGAAGCTGATTTTGAATCTGGGAGGCGACTTTTAACTCAGCCTCCAAGACCTCCTTGGCCTGTCGTTCTTTCAGGAGATTCTGATTGTTGATTTTGGCGGCGAGAATGTTCCCGAAGGTGGCCGTTATCCTCAGAAAGTCCTCGGTGTAGCGATGCAAAGGGTTAGTCGTATCAGCGTACAGAATTCCCAGAACCTGTTCCTGATCGAATAAGGGAACTGCCATGGCCGATTTTATTCCCGATCCCACTATTGACTGTTGTTGTGCGAACCGCGAGTCTGCCCCGGGATCGGAGATCAGAATAGCGTTCTTCTGACTCAATAGCTCCCGGACAATGGTGCGCGATATGGTAAATGACCCCACAGCTTGTTTTCCCGACACCCGGCTTCCGGCAAGTGAAAGATCTTGACTTCCTGGTCTGGTCAGCAGCAACGCTACGCGTTCGGTTGGAATAGCACCCTGCAACAGTTCCAATGCCTTGTCAAACATTTCCTCCCCGGAGCCAGGCAGAATCAGCATCCTTCCCATTTCTGAGAGGGCGCGAAATACCTGAGGATTATCTATGGCTCTCCCGGGGAGGGGTCGGAGAGCTTCTTTTATAGGTAACACGGTGGCGTTGGCCAGATCATGCTCTGAATCGGCGAGACTGAAAGACCTGTCGGATGTCTCGGTTACGGCGGACGGCCTGATCTTCAGCTCCACCCGTCCAAAAGAAATGATATCGTCGGCCTGCAACTTGACCGTATCGGAAATAGCGTAACCATTGACCGTGGTCCCGTTGTGACTTTTCAGATCGGTTAGATTAATGGTATTCTCATCTACAATCTCGATCTGTGCATGCCTTCGCGATACGGTGCTGTCGTTGATGACCAGATCGCACTGGGAGCTGCGTCCAATAACGTATTTCCCCTCATTCAGAGTCCAGTCGTAGAGCCTGTTGCCTTCTAAGCTGAAAAGTTTGATCATATCCTTACCCCGACATGGTCGTTAAACGCATATCTCAATTGTTATTACGGAATAATGCTGCGCAAGTTCGTTTTTAATTTGACATCTGAATTCGCTGCGCGAAACGCGTTTCAGCCGAAGCATTTGCATGACAAAACTCCCTTTCACTCTAGAGCAATCTCCTCACAGGTTAAGCACTTTTCGGGCTTGGACTTATGCCGGACAGCCTGAGCTTGCCGGACTACACCAGTTTTTTGGCCCCGGTTTTTACCTCTGTCCGTATCATTTCTGGAGGCTCTTTTGAATCCTGAGGTTTGAAGTTCTCACTCTTTGATTCTATATGGTTTCAGCCTTATTCCAAACTGCGCTTCGAGATCGTAATCAATGCCGTGGACAATCCCTCTGCCATTAGCACAGCAGAGCTTGCGCGCCCGCACGTCCTCAACCCATCTGGGATTGGATGCCTCTGCGCGACGATTTGCCACTATTCTCATTTTTTCGACCTCTAATTCATTCTTGGTCAGGCTTTTCGGCAGACCGTTAGACTCCTGAATTATTTGAGCTTTGACCAATCTGCCGATACTGCCGTTTTGAACCTTTATGTCAAACATCAAAGCCACGGCTCGCTCAGACCAAAGCCCATAACCGGAGCAAAGTCTTAAGGCGGACTTGAAAAGCTTGTGTGCATGTCTTACTTGAATATCTTGAAATTCCCCGGTTCTGCCGAGAGATTTAAACATTCCCCTCCACGGTTCATAAACATAATGTTTGAATGGATGTTGAATTGACCTGGCAAACGTTATCAACTCCTCTTTGCCAGATTTCAGTGCCTGCAGCAGAACAGCATAGTGGGCGCCAAATATCCCTTTTATGATCTTCGGATGCTTATTGGCCATCTCCTTGAGAAGCGGCTGGAGCGAATCCTGTCCGAAGTTCCATTGAAGAACGCCCAAGCTCATGCCCTGACCATCAAAATCACCGCTTAAACCGGCAAAACAGTCGGGAAAGTCTTCTCCAGTTTCAAAGGAACCAGTAAGGGCAAGACACCTGTAGCCAAGTGGCCTCTTCATGATTGACGGTGTGGGGATTCTCTTTCCAAATAGAGCTCTCCATGTTATCGGGCCCACGATACCATCAACAGCAAGCCTTTTTGATTTCTGAAAGGCCTTAACCGCAGCCTGTGTGCCTCCTCCAAAGATCCCGTCAGTAGGCCCCCTATAATAACTTAAGGCTTTCAGTTTCCTCTGAATTTCCCTTACCTCTGCTCCTTTTGATCCCAACCTGTAGTTTGTCATCCTATCCTCCAGAATCACCGTAAATTCGGTTGTCGGTCTGTTCTTCTGCGAATATATCGAAAAGACAACTGGTCTAATATAACAGCTCCCTCTTGGCCCTTGGATTCGTAGTCCACGAGACAAGAGCATTCAAGGCAGTCGGCTTATCCTTTTCCGCGAACGCAAATCAGTTTTGATCTCGCGCTTGAAGAATGCTACCCTGTCTGTTCAGTTATCACAGTAATCCAGGGGCTCCCGATTTTGAACCTCGCGTGAACGGTCAAGATCCAAGTAATATTTGATCAGCTTCGTTGTCAATCATTCTTTTGAGGAGCAGGAGCCGACCAACAGTCGAATTCCTTCGCGGCCAGCGGGTCAAGAAAAGGCCAACCGGCTTATAGCCCGCTGGCCTTCTGAAACTTGGTGAGGGTGGGCAGACTCGAACTGCCGACCACCTGCTTAAAAGGCAGATGCTCTACCACCTGAGCTACACCCCCATTTGCCTCAATCCCAAATTCATACGAAGAGAATCATGTGAACTTTGATTGGGATCTCAGTCCGAATAAAAATATGACCAAAAAACCTTTTGTCAAGAGTATTCTGGGATAAGTCTTCCAGACCCCCCTTCAGCTCCGAGCCTCTGCTTTTGCCCAGATCGAATTCGAAAGAAAACACAAGGTACCACCGAGTTCAGCTAAGGCTCGGCACGCCAACCGATCCTTTGCCGGATTTATGTTGATCCATTCGAGATATGGATACTTTAATATCTTTCTGCTTCGGCTGAAGAACCGTTTTGAAGATATACTGAAGACAGAGAAGCCCGTTTGAGTTTGTCCCCAGCTCTGTCCTGAAGCTATGCATGCATGGGGAGCTGTTAATCCCGAAGCAAAGTATGCAGGGCTAAGAGCCCTGCCGCGCTTGTCATGATTTATTTCATCAAAGTCATCTTTTTCATATACCTGTACCCACCAGCTTCTAATGTATAGAAGTAGATCCCGCTGGAGACCTCGGCCCCCTGTAAATCTCTTCCGTCCCAGTCTACTTGATATTTGCCGGCAGGCTTTGGCTCATCCACAAGATTTGCCACCAGCTGTCCCAGAATATTGTAAATCTTTATGCTGGTATGAACCTGCTGATTCTTCTTGCTGCTCACCGAAAAACTGATTTTAGTGAAAGGATTAAACGGGTTGGGGTAGTTTTGAAAAAGCTCAAATGATCTGACCTGAGAGTTGGTCTCATCATCATCCACGTCAGCCAAAAGTGAGACGGTTGTGGAATCTTCGTATGGAACGAAATTGGGCTTGGTAACTACGACACTCATCTCACCTACATCGTTAAGATTAACCTCACACGAAACGTTACCGTTTTGATCGGTTTCTCCTAAGAACTTGATCTTCCCTTGTAACACAAGACAAACCAGAGCGTTGCTAACTCCAGCTCCCTCAGAACTCACGGACAGGTGTATAGTTTGACTGCCCGTAGTCACGTCTTCCGGATGGGTCACGGTCAGATGCTTTGGAGTTTCGGTCCATACCGGCATCTCCGGATCGCCGAACAGATTATGTCCATAGTTGATGTCCCGATAGGAAGGATAGGCACACCGGGAAAGAGCCTCTGCCACCCCGATGCGATACTCCAGGTTACCGTCAAAGAGGTGCTGCAGAAACTTCTGGAATAGCTTATATGAGATGCTCACCCAACCCCATCTGGAGTATCCCAGAAATGCAACGCCCCCTTTTTGAGGAACCAGAGGATAGAATTCTCCCACGCTGGGCTCTCCCCCCAGAAAGATATATTTGTCCACATCTATAGCACTCTGGCTGCAAGAAATGGAGTACATGATGCCATACCTGGGTTGATTCTCCAGGTTAGGCATGTGTCCATGCCCATCGTCTGCTCCTGAAGTGCTCAAGACCCAGGACTTGGGGGAACCGTTGGTGAAATTCGATTTTGCCACAAAGCCGTTTGCTTTCCCGTGAGCCAGAACTCCAATGATTCCCCAACCCTGATTCATCACGTCCACGCAGGTCTGGCCTGTCGGACTAACAGGATTCTCCGCATCTCCCGTGGGAGTCTCTATCAGGGTGGTCAGATCCTGGTAGAAATTGGATGGGATAGATGGAGCAAGCAGGTTATGTTGCCCGGTTCCACCGTCCCAGTCCTTCATCTGATCCGAACTCATCCACAAAGCCCGGGTAAGATAACCGATCTGTCCGTCTCCGGGGTTCCTCTCGTACCAAAGAAGTTTTTCCACAAAAGCTTTTGCCTCGGTGGTGTCACTACAAGGTACCCTTCCCACGAACAAATCCGGATAGATGTCGGGATTGTCATCCTGCGGCTCTCCCCAGACGCCGTCATTGTCCAGATCCCATTCCCCGTCCACGTCAGAGAAGTAAAGGTCACAGATCTGCTGATCAGGAATTGGCGGAAAGGTAGATGTGTTGGTGGGATACGCATACCTCACCGGAACCACATCCTCGTCTCCTCCCAACAGCACCCAGACAGTTCCTTCCTGGTAAGCCTGGATAAGAAAGTTCCTGACCTTTTCGGCGTCGTCTCTGCCTGAATAATTCAGAAGAATACTGTCTATAGGCACTATGGTAGATTGCATACCCTTTTTTATCTTCCACTCCACCAGCGGCGAGAAGGATAACATAAGCTCGGGAGAGGTGATAACCAGATACGAATAATGTGAGGAATCTCCGCCTTCAACTCCGGGGGGAGCCAGCTGAGAGTTCCCCCAGACGTAACTTGGAATATTAGCTTTGTTGTGGACCAGCTGCCGTAGGACCGTCTCATACAATTGGCCTGCCTTGAATGATCTTCTCCGAACCTCTGAGAATGAGGGGACAGTTCCAGTGCCATCCAACTCCACTGTAATGCTCAGGTAGGTATAAAAGAAAAGCTTTCGCGAGAGGGGCTGGTATTGCAAAGGATGAATAGCCAATGTTACGAGGTGGCTTCCTCCCAGATAGCCATCTGCCACTATCTCCACCAGTTTCCCCGGATATAACCAGTCTGAGCCGTAAACATCCGTATCCGGCTCGACCCGTTGTGGGCCACCAGAACCGCCCGTCTTTTGGTCTGGCAGATCGGGAGCGATAAGATACTCTCCGTTCAGCTCAACATGATGCTCGTCTGTCACTGACACCCATGCCGCTTTGCTGCGCTGAGGAAGGATTAGATGAATCAGCTTAACCGGAAGATCGGGACGACCAACATCCTGAGACCTGATGCAGTCTTTAAGACTGACCACATCAAAGCCGTTCTTTTGATCAAAGACCAGGTCACTCTCGGAAAAAGACATCTGGTGGTTGACTTCTGCATTTCCGGAACCAGAGAAACCGAGCCAGATAACCACCAGAAAGCAAAGCCGTATGAAGCTTGTACGCATAGCTCCCCCCCTTGCAATGTAAGCTGGAGGCGAGATTCGGATTCGCAGTCGGCTACTTTGCAACAGACATGCCGACCCCAGAACTTTTTGTGACGCCGGGTTTCTTTGTGACAATCGAATCTTTACCAATCAGTTGGGGTATCATGCGACAATTCCGAAGAGACGGACAGGGGCTCTTTTCTCGCTCTTCAGACCTTGCAGTATGGGAGACACCCAATAAATTGTGGTGTTCCGTCAACAGAGCCACAAGCGTTCAAAAAATTTCTGAAAAACCTGATTTTTTCCTTGACAAGTGGATGGCGCGAGAATACCTTGGGGAAAAAGTGGGAAGCTGAGGGCGAAAATGGGTGGAAGTGGAAGCATGGGACGTTTTTTCGGTACTGTCTGGGGAGTAATCGTCGTAAAGTCAGGAACCTGAACTTTGAAGCAAGATTATAGCTGACAGCCACTTCTCGGTATCGCTCTTTGGCTTGGAAACGGGAAGCCCAATGGAGGGGAGGATGCTTCAGTGACACGCCCAGAACGATCAGGTAGCTGTCGCCTTGCAATCAGTCGGCCCTCCACTCGCTTAGATTCTGCTGCACCGTCACCTGAAAGCTGAAGGATTTTTCTCAATGGCTTCTTTCAAAGGAACGTACACATCCACGCTTGATGCCAAGCGGCGACTGAAGCTTCCCAAGAAGCTGAGAGAAGCTGCATCTCCTTCATCTGACGACCATTTCGTGATGGTCCCGGGGTATGATGGTTGCGTCTTTCTTTTTCCTGCTGACGAATGGGCCAAGCAGGAGGATAAGCTTAGAAATCTGAAGGTTGACTTAGGAGAACACAGATTCTTGGAGAGGGTAATCGGTCCGGAATCGGAGGACGTAAGATTGGACCGGGTGGGGCGACTCACTATCCCCCAGCGACTTTTGGATCTTTCTGGAATCCAGAAGGATGTCTTGATCCTGGGAGTTCTCGCCCGGATCGAATTGTGGGCACCTGATGTGTATAAGAAGTATAGAGAGCAATTCAAACAGAGCTTTGAGGAGGTGGCGGAGAAAGTATTCAGATCCTGAACTGTCTTTGAAGCCAGGAGCTACCAGCTTTACTGTACAGGAGTTTTCGCCTTTTGAAACTGCGTTAATTCTGCTCCGGGCCAGGAAGGCTTGGTGAGTGCTCAGAGGGAATGAGGGGTCTATCTTGAAAGCAGGTCAATCGGATTCACCAATCCTCTTTTTCAAAAGGACATCTCCGCCTGCACAAATCTCTCCACTGGTCGGAGGGGAGGGGCAAACGCCCAATAGAAGGAATCGTAAGGCTTTGTTCCGAATACGAAAGATAAGACATCCTTCGGGATGAAAACAGGAATGCATCAACCAGTTCTGGTGAAGGAGGTTCTGGAGGCTCTTCTACCCGAGAAATGTAAGATCATAATCGACGCCACCGTAGGAGCCGGCGGACACGCTGAGGCCATCGTCGCAAAACTGAAAGGGGAAGCCAGGTTAATCTGTATCGACACAGATGAAAATGCTTTGAAAATAGCCAAAAGACGGTTAGCCCGTCACAAAAGCAGAATTCGCTTTGCTCATCTTCGTTTCAGTGAGCTGGAGGATTTCCTCTCCAGTCTGAAGATTAAAGAGGTTTCGGGATTGCTTTTCGATCTGGGTTTATGCGCACTTCATTTGGAGGATGCGGGCAGAGGATTTAGCTTTCAATTGGACGGACCTTTAGACATGAGAATGGATCAATCACAGTCCAAAAGCGCCCTTGAAGTCGTCAATAACTACTCGCTTGGGGAACTGATCACAATTTTCCGTAGGTTCGGTCAGGAGAAATTCTCCAAGAGGATCGCCCGAGCCATCGTTAAACAAAGGGTGAAATCTCCCCTCCTAACCACCTTCCAGCTGAGAAGCCTCGTAGAATCGACTGTCAATCCCAGATATAGACTAAAATCACTAGCCCGCATATTTCAGGCCATTCGAATTGAAGTAAATGATGAGTTAGTCGAGTTGAGAGAGGGGCTTAAACAGGCGGTTGGTCTTATGGCTCCCGGCGGAAGACTGTCCGTGATATCCTACCACTCGCTGGAGCATCGATTGATAAAAGCCAAGCTAAGGCATGAAAGTAAAGGCTGTGTCTGCCCCCCAGGGCTTCCTGTATGTTGTTGCGGTGCCAGAACTGATTTGAGAATGATAACCGCCAAGCCTGTGGTCCCTTCGCTTGAGGAGATTCAAGCGAATCCCAGAGCCAGGAGTGCAAAGCTCTGGGTGGCGGAAAAGCTTAATCCGAGATGATCTGTACGGTTTCTAACTTCGACTGGATGTGTTGACAGTTGGAGGAAGGAGATTGAGCAGAACCAGGTCAAAAAGAAGTGGCTTTATCGCAAGCAGGAACGGGAGCTTCAGGACTAAGTTTCTGATGATTCTTCTGACGATCATTTTTCTGTCGTGCGTGTATATCTGGCAGAGGATAACGGTTGTCACCCTCTCTGCTTGCACCAAAGGGCTGCGGGTCGAAATCAAACAAAAGCAGAAGGTTCGCAAATATCTGCAAATCGAGGTTACCAAACTCAGTTCCGTCCAGAGAATCGAAAAGCTAGGCAGAGCTTTGGGATTTGCCTATCCGCGCCTGGGTCAGATCGGACTGATTCGCGAATCGCCTGACTCCACGTACCTGGAGACGCCCGGTCTGGCGAAAAGCCTGTGGACCAGATTGAAAAGCTTGCGGAACGACTTTCTCTTTCCCGGAGATGAGGCTTTTGCAAAAGAGATCAAACCTAAGCCATAAAACCAAATCGAGAAGACCGCATCGGCTGTTTCCTCGGAGACGCCAACGAGTACGACCTACCAGACTGTCAAGAGGAAGATCAGCCGCCATTTTCGGGCTGGGTAGTCTTCTGTGGCTCTTGATTCTTTCGCGTCTGTTCTTCATTCAGGTTCTGAAGGGTGCGGAGTATAAAAATATTGCGCTGAGACAGCACCAGCAGCGCATCGTATTGCAGGCAAAAAGGGGAGTAATCTACGACCGAGAGGGCAGAGAACTGGTGATCAACCTGCCAGTGGAGTCTTTCTTCGCCATTCCGGAGAGCGTGAAAAACGTCAATCAGGTGGCAAAAGCATTTCGCTCATCTGGTCACGGCTACGGCGAAATAAAAAAGAATCTGATTACACGAAAAAGCTTCGTGTGGCTGAAAAGGAAGGTAGAACAGGCGGAGAGTCAAAAGATAAAACAGAGAAACTTACAGGGGGTTTGGGTAATCAACGAAACCAAAAGGTATCATCTGTACGGGGATTTGGCCCGCGAGATCCTGGGATTTACAGACATTGACAATCGAGGCTTGGCTGGAATAGAATACCAGTATGATCAGTACTTGGCCGGCAAAAACGGGAAAGCGATCTTTCAGCGGGACGGACAGAGGAATTCCTATCAGATCGCCGAGTATCCCTTGGAGGAGCCAGAAGACGGAAAGGATCTGGTTTTGACTATCGACATAGAGCTGCAGAGCATCATCGAACAGGAACTCAAGAATGGAATCGAATTAGCGGAGGCCGATGGTGGCAGCGCCATTTTCATGGACCCCAGTACCGGTGAGATTCTGGCCATGGCCTACTCCGGGCAAGGTGACGGATTGCCCGTGCGAAACAGAACCATTAGCGACAATTTTGAGCCAGGTTCAACCCTTAAGATCATCACCGCGGCCGCCGCACTGGAAGAAGGAATCCTCTCCTCGGAGGACAGCATCTTCGCCGAGGACGGGAAATTCAGAGTGGGCAGAAGAATCATCCATGACATCAAACGTTACAAATGGCTTAGCTTCAGGGAAAGCGTGATGTATTCGTCCAACATAGCTCTGTCAAAGATAGCCATGATGGCAGGGAAAGACAAGCTATATCAATATATCTGCGATTTTGGATTGGGCCAGAAGACCGGAATCGACCTTCCTGGAGAGGCCAGCGGTTTTATTTCCCCACCCAGGGGATGGCGCGATTTCGTTCTCTGTTGTGTCGGTTTTGGACAAGGGATTTCCCTCACTGCCCTGCAGCTTGCGTGCGCCTACTCTGCCGTAGCCAACGATGGTATTCTGATTAGGCCTTTCGTGGTCAAAGCAGTTCTGGATGCGGATGGAGACACTTTGGAGCGGGTTACTCCCGTGCAAGTCAGGCGCGTGGTTAGTGACGAGACGGCCGATCTTCTGGTCAACTTCATGAGAGGAGTGGTGAGCTTCGGAACCGGCCAAAAGGCAAAGATGGAAGGATTGGACGTCTGCGGAAAAACCGGAACCGCCCAAAAGGCAAAGCCCGCAGGGGGAGGATATGAGAAAGACAGCTACGTCGCCTCCTTCATAGGATTCTTTCCTGCCGAGGATCCCCGGATGGTGGGATTGATCACCTTGGATCGCCCCAGAAAGGAACATCTGGGAGGATTGACCGCGGCGCCCGTATTCAAAAATGTCGCCCAACGGATAGTCTGTCTGGCATCCGAATCTTTCCCAATGGTCAAGCCTGAGAGCGTATTGTCCACAGCCTCAGAAGAGAGGCAGTCCGATTCCATCGAAGAAAAGCTAAATCGAAGTGGCTTGCGCTCCTTCGATCTCTTCTCGGAACCCGACCTAACCGATAAGGTTCTGGTTCCGGATGTGCGGGGATTGACCGCCAGAGAGGCTGTGAAGACCCTTGCTCTTCGAGATCTGCACTTTAAACTCAAAGGAAGCGGTGTTGTGGTCAAGCAGATTCCAGAGCCGAACGCCCAGGTGGGCAGAAACAGGATATGCGTCATAGAATGTCAGCCAAGATGAGTTCCTCTATTGATATATGAAAGGTCGCCTTAAGAGGAAAAGACACTCGGATAAACCGTGGAGTGCAGAGATGATCAAGAGCAAAGCTAAAGCTTTACACTCCGCTCTCCCATGTCAGTGCTTCTCTTTAGACCGTGAATTGAACCGGGAGATATGTCGTTGAGGTAACTGCTTCACCAATCATGAGCAGAAAAAACACCCAAAATCTGAGAAAACTCATAGAGGTGCTGCCTTCCAAGAAGGTCTCCGGGGATTTGGAGTTAGCCATAAAAAAGATCGAGTATGATTCTCGCCAGGTCAGGCTGGGGGATATGTTTGTGGCAATCCAGGGGTACTCGGATGACGGCCATCGGTACGTCCACTCGGCCATCAAAAGCGGTGCAGTGGCTCTAGTGGTCCAAAAGGACGGAGATTTCGGGGCTAGGGCCAAGATCGTAGTCCCTGATAGCAGAGAAGCTCTCGCCCTTCTTTCCAATAGGTTTTATGGTTTCCCCTCCAAGAAGATAAAACTGGTGGGCATAACTGGCACTAACGGCAAAACCACCATCTCCTACCTGGTCAGGTCGATCCTACAACAGGATCAAAACAAGGTCGGCTTGATTGGAACCATTGCCCACTGGGTGGACGATCAGGTGACCGAAGCGACTAACACAACTCCGGAATCGCTTGATCTACAAAGAATGTTCTCCCGGATGCTTGATGAAAAAGTGTCCGTAGCGGTGATGGAGGTCTCGTCTCATGCCTTGGCCTTGCACCGGGTCGACGGCACCCAGTTTGATGTTGCGGTGTTTACGAATCTCAACCATGAGCATCTGGATTTCCACAAGACCATGGACGCATACCGACAGGCCAAGGGACTTTTGTTCCAGAAGCTCAAGGACAAGGAAAGTTTTGCGGTGATAAACATGGATGATCCCAGCTGGAGGTATTTTTCCCGGCAAACCGAAAGTCAGTGCCTGACCTATTCCCTGAATGATCCTAATGCAGATTTCTTCATAACCAACTTCATCTGCACTCCTGAAAGATCGTTAATCGACATGGCAACTCCGGCCGGAGAGATGAAATTGGATTTCAAACTGATAGGTGAATCGAACATGTACAATGCCCTGGCAGGTGCGGCCACAGGATTTGCTTTGAAGATAGATCCAGATACCATAAGAGCAGGTTTGGAGGGCTTCGCAGGTGTTCCCGGCCGAATGGAAAGGATCCAGGCAGGACAGGATTTCAATATCTGGATAGATTATGCTCATACCCCCCATGCCTTCGAAAGGCTTTTGAAGACCGCCAGGAAGTTAACCAAAGAGAGATTGCTCTTCCTCTTCGGATGCGGCGGGGATCGGGATCAGGGCAAAAGACCTCTTATGGGACAGATGGCGTCTCGGTATGCGGATCTCATCTTTCTGACGGAAGACAATCCCCGCTCCGAAGACCCCAGAGCGATCGTGCAGCAGATCATACATGGGATAGAACAGAAGGACAAAGTTCGGATAGTAATCGACAGAAAAGAGGGAATCAAAAAAGCGTTGGAGGTTGCCCGGACTGGTGACACCTTGGTGCTGGCCGGCAAAGGGCACGAGGATTATCAGATAATCGGAGACAAGAAGATTCACTTCTCTGACAAGGAGACGGTTCTGGAATTGTTAAATGCGTCTGCAGTCGCCGAGTCTCAGTCGGGCGGGAAGTGACTTAGCCAAGTAATGAAACCGTTAAACTAAAGTGAAGGCGAAGGCTCGTCTGAGTCAAGTGAGCCGAGCCCGCAAAGATGGCGGCAGCCAGGCCCTCTGGCGTGTGCCGATATGCTTTATGTTTGAAATAAGGTTAAATGAATTAATCCAGGTAGTTGGGGGCGAAATTTACCCAGGCCGTTATGCCACGGGCCAACTGGTCAAAGGAGTGAGCATCGACTCCCGCAACATACGTAAAGGAAATCTTTTCGTTGCCATCCCCGGGGAGAGATTTGATGGTCATCAGTTTCTAAAAGAGGCGGCAGAAAAGGGCGCAGATGCGGCGGTCATAGCTAAGGACAAGAAGCATACCGTAGATCAAGGAGCTCTCAAGAAAATAGCGGTGATTCTGGTCGAGGATACCGGAAGGGCGTTGAGAGATATGGCATCGTGGTACAGGCAGAACTTCGATATCAGGACCATAGCGGTAACAGGAACCAATGGCAAGACTACTACCAAGGATATGATAGCTGAGGTATTATCGTCCCGGTTCAAAGTGCTGAAATCACCTAAAAGCTACAACAACCTCATTGGGGTGCCGCTCACTCTGTTTCAACTCAGTCCGCGTCATCAGGTTCTGGTGATGGAGCTGGGCATGAGTGGTTCGGGAGAGATTGCAGCCCTGACCCGCTTACTAAATCCCAGCGTGGGGGTTATCACCAACATCGGGCCGGCCCATCTGGAATCGATGGAAAGCGTGGAGAAGATCGCTCGAGCTAAGTTTGAGCTTGCGGATAACATGCGTTCCCCCAAAACGCTCATTCTGAATGCAGATGACCGCATTCTGGCAAGCCGGATAGAGCAGAAGGAAAAAGACGAAACCGTGATAAGCTTCGGCATCAACGAGGTAGCCGATTTCAAGGCAGACCAACTCGAACTTAACGGGAACGGCTACATCAGTTTCAGGGTGAACCAGAACCTGACCGTAAAGCTGGGGCTTTTGGGTATGCACAACGTTTATAATGCTTTGACCGCTTTTGCCGTGGGGAGACTGTTCGAGTTGGATCCCCGGGAAATCAAGCAAAAACTGGAAAGGTACCTGCCTTCGGAATTGAGAATGGAACTTGTTCAGGTCAGAGGCATAAGGGTAATCAACGACAGTTACAATGCCAACCCGGTTTCCATGGAAAAGGCGCTGGAGACTCTAAACCAGATACACACCCCGGGAAGGAAAATTGCGGTATTGGCGGATATGCTAGAGCTTGGCGAAGAAGCCAAGCAATTTCATTTGGAACTAGGAAGAAAGGCGGCCCGGCTTGGTCTGGACAGGCTCTTGGTGGTGGGAGAGCTGGCCGGTTTTGTTGCACAAGCAGCGAAAGAGGCAGGCATGAGTTCTCAAAATGTTCTGACCTTTGCAGACAATAAGAAAGTCGGCTTCTATCTTTTGGAGAATTTGAAGGAAGGCGATCTGGTGCTGATCAAAGGATCCAGAAAAATGCGAACCGAAGAGGTGGTTTTGACTCTAAAAACCCTTTACGGCCGGCAGAATTGACGCCAAGACACGATCTTTGCTCAAGCAGATATCCGGCGATTCGAAAAGCGGCAAAACGACGTAAGGAATAGGATGCTTTACCATCTGCTTTTTCCTTTAAGCAAGATTTTCATTCTTTTCAATCTCTTCAGATACATCACCTTCAGAACGGCTGGTGCCACCCTCACCGCTCTTCTGATCAGCTTGATTCTGGGACCGATCATTATCCGAAAGCTTAAGGAGAAGCAGGTCAGCGAGAAGATAAGAGAGGAAGGTCCTTCTACTCATCAAGTCAAAGAGGGAACCCCTACCATGGGGGGAGTAATCATCTTGTTCTCGGTGGTCATTCCCACTCTGCTGTGGGCGGACTTGACTAATATTTACACCAGGTTGATACTTTTGGTCACCATCTGGATGGGGCTGATCGGATTTATGGACGACTATCTTAAGGCCGTTAAACACCAGCCCAAGGGCATGGTGGGAAAAAAGAAACTGGCAGGTCAGGTGGCCCTGGGCCTGCTTTTGGGAGTTCTTCTGCGGATCTTCCCACCTTCCCATGATTTTGGCACTGCTTCGGACATTCTGTTCTTTAAAAACTACCTGGTCAACTTTGGGATATTCTACATCCCCCTGGTGATATTGGTGATCACCGGGGCTTCGAATGCGGTAAATCTGACCGACGGTCTGGATGGCCTGGCCACAGGACTAATCGGTCTGTGCGCCTTTGCCTTCGCCGGCCTGTGCTATATGACTGGCAGGGTGGATTTCACGCGCTACCTGTCCATAATATATCTGGAAGGCTCAGGAGAGCTGACCGTGTTCTGCGGTGCGGTGGTGGGTGCCGCCTTGGGATTCCTCTGGTTCAACGCTCATCCCGCCCAGGTGTTCATGGGTGATACCGGAGCCTTGGCCATGGGAGGAGCGTTTGGTGCGGTGTCCATCCTCATAAAGAAGGAAATGCTGCTTCTCATCGTGGGGGGGGTCTTCGTGGCAGAAGCTCTCTCTGTAATCATTCAGGTATTCTCCTACCAGGCCTGGGGGAAAAGGGTCTTCAAAATGGCTCCCCTGCATCACCATTTCGAGCTTTCAGGCTGGACCGAACCTCAGGTGGTGGTACGTTTCTGGATTATCGGAGCGATCTTGGCTCTTTTGACTTTGAGCACCCTGAAAATTCGATGAGAGCACAGGCTACCGATCATGAGAAAAGATAGGATCATGGAAAAAAGGATTTCAGTTCTGGGGATGGCCCGGTCGGGCCTTGCCTGCGCCAAGCTTCTGAAAGAAACCGGAGCAGAGGTGTTTGTGTCGGAGATCAGGGGCAAGGAACTTCTGAGCGCCGAGATAAGCCAGCTCAAAGAGATGGGAATAGATTTCGAGACAGGCGGCCACTCCGCAAAGGCCATCATAGACAAAGACTTCATAGTGACCAGCCCGGGCATCCCTTTGAGCATTCCCATATTGACCCAAGCTCAAAATCAGGGAATTCCAATATTCTCAGAGATCGAAGTGGCATTCTGGCTGACCGATGCGAAGATCATTGGAATAACCGGCTCCAATGGGAAGACCACCACGGTTACATTAGTCGGCGAAATCTTGAGGGAGGACAAAAGGGAATACCGGGTTGGAGGAAACATCGGCATTCCACTTTCGGCTATAGTGGAGGAGGTTTCTCCAGATGGCTTTTTGGTTTTAGAGCTTTCCAGTTTTCAGCTGGAGCGAATAGAGGAATTCAAACCCTATATCTCTTCGGTTTTGAACATCACTCCGGATCACCTGGACCGGCACCCGGATCTGCAATCATACACTGAGGCAAAGCTCCGCATCCTGGAGAACCAGGGTGAAGATGATTTCGCCGTGTTGAATGCCGACGACCAGAACACTCTCCGCCTGGCTTCATTCGGGAAGTGCAGAAAAACCTTCTTCAGCGTCAAAGAAGAACTCGAATCAGGAGTCTTCGTCCGAGAGGGAAAGGTCGTCTCAAGATGGAAGGGGGAGGAAAGCGAAATAATAGGCATCAGGGAAATAGGGATCAAGGGACCGCATAATCTTTCCAATGCCTCCGCCGCATGCGCTATCAGCAGCATTTTGGGAGTGGATACCGGTAGCATGAACAGGGCTTTGCGGGGCTTCAGAGGAGTTGAACACAGGTTGGAGCAGGTGGGCGTAATATCAGGAGTTAACTTTATTAATGACTCCAAAGCCACCAATGTCGAGTCGGTATGGTACGCTCTGCAGAGCGTGAACCCTCCGATTATCCTGATCGCCGGAGGCAAGGATAAGGGCGGAGATTTCTCAAAACTGCGAGAGCTAGTGCAAAAAAACGTAAAGGCCTTGATACTTCTGGGGCAGGCAAAGGAAAAGATCAAGGATGCCTTGGGCGATCTGGTGCCCACTTTTGATTCTGGCTCCCTGGGGGAGGCGGTGCGGCTGAGTCTCGAGCAAGCCTCGGACAAGGACACTGTCCTACTTTCTCCCGGCTGTGCCAGCTTTGATATGTTCAGAGATTATCAACACCGCGGCGAGGTTTTTAAGTCGACCGTGAGAGGCTTGAGCCAGAAGCGCAATGCTAACATCAACGCATAAGGGCAAAGCAAATTGATCGACAGATCCAGACCAGACTATTTCCTGCTTCTGATAGTTACCATCTTAATTGCGGTCGGAGTGGTCATGGTTTACTCTGCATCTGCCATACTGGCCCTGGAGAGGGTGGGCAGCAGCATCCACTTCGCTGAAAGGCAGGCAATCTGGGCAGTCATATCCTTGGGATTGATTCTGCTTTTAATCAAAGTAGACTACCACCGGTTCGGAAGGATTTCGGCTTTGGTTTTGCTTGTTTCTTTTGCCTTGCTCGCCCTGGTGTTGTTTGTTTCCCCTACCAGAGGAGCCACTCGTTGGATAAAACTCGGACCGGCCACCATTCAACCCACCGAGCTTTTTAAATACGCCCTGATTTTGTACATGGCCCATTCATTGAGCAAGAACAAGGGCCGAGTAAGAGGGCTCAGGTTTGTTATTCTACCATATTTCGTGATCCTGGGTGTTGCCTCACTTCTGATTCTTAAGCAACCCCACCTGGGCGCCATTCTTCTTTTGTCCACAATCGTCATGGGCATGCTGTTTGTGGCTGGGGCGAAGATCAGGCATCTGCTTCTGATCGTCGCTGGAGTAGCTCTGAGCACCTTTTTGTTGGTCTTTTTGGTGGGTTACAAGAAGGTGCGGGTGGATGATTACATTAGATCTTTAGGAAATCCGCTTAAGGGAAGCTATCAGATGAAGCAATCCGTGCTGGCCTTGGGCTCCGGTGAAGTGCTGGGAGTGGGGTTGGGAGAAGGCAAAGCCAAGCTCTTCTTTCTGCCTGAGCCACATACGGATTTCATCTTCGCCACCACCGGAGAGGAATTGGGATTGGTTGGAAGCTCAGCCATTTTGCTTTTGTTTCTTGTGCTGACCGCTCGAGGAATGTCCATCGCCCGCAAGGCTGCAGACGATTTTGGTTACCTTCTGGCTTTCGGCATAGCTTTTAGCTTATTCGCCGGTGTTCTGATTAATGCGGGGGTGGTGGTCGGTCTTCTGCCCACCACCGGACTACCCATGCCATTTTTGAGTTATGGGGGATCATCTTTGGTTTTTTCTGCCGCCGCGATCGGCATGCTTCTGAACATCTCCAGACAGACAAAATATGTTCCGTCCGGCGGAATTGTGAGTAGAATGAGAATATGATAAAGGTCATCTTTGCAGGAGGAAAAACGGGAGGACACATATTCCCGGCGATAAGCATGGCCACCGAGTTTAAAAGGAGATTCCCCGGAAGTCAGATGGTCTTTGTGGGAACCAAAGACGGATTGGAAACGCGGGTCGTCCCCAGATACGGCTTCAGGTTGCTGTTCGTTCAGAGCAGAGGGATCTTAAGGAAATCATATCTGTCTAATCTTCTGCTGGTGTTCTATCTCCTGAGGGGATTGTACCAGGCACTCAGGATATTGAGACGGGAGAGGCCCAATCTGGTAGTTGGTACCGGCGGATACGTCAGTTTTCCCGTGGTTATGGTGGCTAGTTTGGTCAACATACCCACCATGATCCAAGAGCAGAATAGCTACCCCGGCATTTCCACCCTGTTCCTGGCGCATTTTGCAGACCGGGTCTGTCTTTCTTACCCAGAATCCGGCAGATATTTCTCCAGCCCCAGCAAGCTCACAATCATCGGCAACCCCGTAAGAGCAGATCTGATTCACCGGGAGAGGAATCGGGCTTTGAAGGACTTTGGTTTGGAACAAGGTAAGAGAACCATATTCGTGTTCGGTGGAAGTCAGGGCGCTCATGCCATAAACACTGCCTTTCTGAAATGTCTGGAGCTTGTCGAGTACGAGTGCCAGGTGCTCTGGCAAACAGGTCAAAGAGATTTCTCAAACGTCTCGGAAGAAGTGAAAGGGAAACGAATAAGGTGTGCCGTATATCCGTTTATCGAAGACATGGGGTCAGCTTACGCGGCTTCGGATCTGGTGATCTCACGAGCAGGAGCGCTTACCTTGGCTGAGATCACCGCCTGCGGGAAACCTTCCATACTTATTCCCTTCCCTTTTGCTGCCGCAGACCATCAGAGATACAACGCAGAGGCCCTTCAAAGAAGAGGGGCTGCAAGAGTGATTGCACAAAGAGACCTGACCGCAGAAAAACTTGCAAGCCAAATCCACTCACTTCTTTCCGATGAAACCCAGTTGAGACAGATGGCGGAAAGAAGCAGGAGAATGGGTAGTCCGGAAGCAGCGGCACTTCTAGTTGATCAGATGGAAAAACTTCTGAGAAAGCGTACCAAACGGCTACCAGAGACTCAAAAATCTGGAGAGTGACGACGTTATTTCAAACAACATAAACCCAGGGTTTAGCCTGCGTCCATAAGGAACCGGTTAGATTATGAGGTTCAGTAAAATAAGGAACATTCATCTGGTTGGGATTGGTGGAGCGGGGATGTCCGGTATTGCAGAGTTGCTTCACAACCTGGGATATTCAGTCACCGGCTCGGATCTGAAAGAGTCCGAGACCACCCAGAGGCTCGAGAATATGGGAATAAGCATCTTTAACCGGCATGGGGAAGAAAACGTGAGGGGCGCTGACGTGGTAGTCATCTCCTCTGCGGTTAAGGAAGAGAATCCAGAGGTGGTTTCGGCAAAAAAAAAGAGAATCCCGGTGATAAGAAGGGCGGAGATGTTGGGTGAGCTTATGAGGATGAAATACGGAGTTGGCATTGCCGGAACGCATGGCAAAACTACCACCACCTCGATGGTGGGCGAGATCCTGTCTGAGGGGGGACTGGACCCCACCATCGTGGTGGGAGGAAAGGTGGTCAACCTGGGTTCGCATGCCCGGTTGGGAAACAGTCAATTCATGGTAACAGAGGCAGACGAATATGACCGCTCCTTTTTGCAGCTGACTCCCACCATTGCGGTGCTAACCACCCTGGAGCCGGAACACCTGGATTATTACAGAGATTTTCAGGAGATAAAATCGGCTTTCCTTGAATTTGCCAACAAGGTACCGTTCTACGGGAGAGTGATCCTGTGCTGGGATGAAAGAAACGTGAGAGCCCTGATGCCTGACATTGAAAGACCAATAACCAGCTATGGGCTCTCAGAGGAGGCCGATCTTAAAGCCCGCTCTCTCGGCTTCGAGGAGAACCGGAGCAGGTTTGAGGTCTTCATCAATCAAGAGAAGGCGGGTGAGGTTAGTCTGTCAGTTCCAGGAACTCACAACGTTAAGAATGCCCTGGCGGCAATGGGCGTGGGATTGGAGCTGGGTATCCCTTGGGACAAGATTCGAATGGGGCTGGAAAAGTTCAAGGGGGTACACAGGAGATTTGAGATAAAGGGAGAAGCTGCCGGCATCATGGTGGTGGACGATTATGCCCATCACCCGACGGAAATAGAACAGACGCTAAAAGGTGCCAAGGCCGGATGGAGACGGCGAATCGTTGCCGTGTTTCAACCTCATCTGTATTCACGCACCAGAGATTTCCACGAGGAATTCGGCAGAACGCTGCTTGAATCGGACCTGTTGGTGGTGACCGACATTTATCCGGCGCGGGAGAAACCCATGCCGGGCATAACCGGCGAGCTGGTGCATGACTCGGCCAGAAAACTTGGACATAAAAACGCCTATTACATCCCCCGGGTCGAAGACGTCGCTTCGTTTCTCAAGCGGATGGTCAAAAAAAACGATATGGTGATCACCCTGGGGGCCGGGGACGTGTACAAGCTTGGAGCAGAACTTCTGAAGTCGCTGGAAGGATAAGCGTGTGAACAAGAACAGAGCTTTTCTTATTCTCAGTGGGGTCATATTGATGTTCAGCGCGACATATATATTCGCCTGTAACTCATCTCATTTCAATGTCTCTGAAATCAAGGCCAGAGGGAACGATAAGGTCAGTTCTGACGAGATAATGGAAAAAGCCAAATCATGTGTTGGGGCAAACATCTTCAGCCTGGATTTGAAGAGGATCGAGAAAAGACTCAGACAGGATAAGAGAATAAACGATGTTGTGGTCAAAAGACGGTTGCCTGGATGTATTCTGGTTGAGGTGGAAGAGAAACTGCCAGTTCTGTGGATAAGTCTTCCGGCAAATCACAACGGTTCTCGGAGTTACGGATTCTGCGGTCTGTCCATCGATCAGGAGATCATCCCTTTGGAGAAGAAAGACCTGCACCACGATCTTCCCTTGGTCAGCGGCATAGAGATGGGGAAGCCAAGTCCGGGCCAGGCGCCGCAGCCTTACCGCAAGTGGTCAGACGTTAAGGCGGAAAAAGCTTTGGAATTCTATAGGACTGTGACAGCAATTGATCCCTCCTCGGTGAGACTGTTATCCGAGATCAACCTGAAGGACATGTCTAACACGACCGTGTACCTAATACCTGGAATTAGGGTGATGATGGGTCACGGCAGCTTTGAAAAAAAGTGGAGAAGGCTGAGAGCAATCTTGGGTAGGGAAGACAAAATCGAAGAGCTGGTTAGTGTGGATCTCAGATTTGACGATCAAGTGGTATTATCTAGATCATCGAAAACGTCTTCTTCCCCAGCAGATTGATCGGAGGGGTCACCTTTAAGACAAGATGGGCCAAAACTGTTGAAAGCACGAGGCGGACATGGCGCATGAAAACGTAATAGTCGGTCTTGACATCGGAACCACCAAAATCGCAGTCGTCATCTCGGAGGCGGATGAGTCTGAACAACTTAAGATAATAGGAATCGGCACCAGAGCCTCAGAGGGCTTGAGAAGAGGGATGGTGATCAACCTGGAGAAGACGGTGGAGTCCATAGCTTCCGCGGTGGAGGATGCGGAGATGATGGCCGGAGTAAAAGTAGATGCTGTCTATGCCGGCATAGCTGGAGACCACATCCGCAGCATCAACAGCCGGGGAGTAATCGCCGTCTCCCGTTCTGATCACGAGATTACCGCAACAGACGTGGAGAAGGTAATTGAAGCTGCCAAAACCATTGCCTTGCCCATGGATCGGGAAATCATCCACGTTCTGCCTCAGGAATTCACCGTAGATGACCAGCCGGGAATCAAAGCTCCGGTAGGAATGGTCGGAGTAAGGTTGGAGACTGAAGTTCACATCGTCACCGGCGCTGTCACCGCTGCCCAGAACATCTACCGTGGAGTGAGAAAGGCCGGGCTGGAGATTCATGATCTGGTGCTGCAACCTCTTGCGTCCAGTTATGCTCTTCTTTCTCCGGACGAGCAAGAATTGGGGGTGGCACTGATAGATTTAGGCGGCGGTACCACTGATTTCGCCATGTTCTTCGATGGGGCCATCAGGCATACGGGAGTGGTGGTGCTGGGAGGAAAGAACGTGACCAACGACATAGCTATCGGATTGAGGACTCCGGTGGATCAGGCCGAGGAGATAAAGAAAGCTTACGGGTGCGCGCTTTCCAGCTTGGTGGATTCTGATGAGACGATCCGGGTGCCGGCTGTCGGAGACGGCGAGCCCAAGCAGATCTCTCGAAACGTGCTGGCGTCGATAATTGAACCCAGAATGGAGGAGATTCTCAGCCTTACTCTGCAGGAGATGAAAAAGAGCAACTGCTTTGATCTTCTGGCAACGGGTGTGGTTCTAACCGGCGGGGGATCTTTGATGCCAGGAGTGGCCGAGCTGGCGGAAAAGACCTTCGATGTACCGGTCAGAACCGGAAGGCCCTCGGGAATAAGCGGCCTGGAGGAAATGGCCTCAAATCCCATCTACTCAACCGGAGTCGGGCTGATCCTGTATGGATGGGAGCAGGTCAAGGAGGGAAAGTCAGGTGGTCGCTTGAAGCCAAAAGGGCTGCTCAGAAAAATGAAAAATGTGCTAACTCAATATCTATAAAATCATTACGGAGGGAGGGAACAGCTATGTTCTTTGAGCTGGATACCAGCTATGAAAACCATGCCCGGATGAAGGTTGCGGGCGTGGGTGGCGCAGGCGGGAATGCGGTCAACCGGATGATCGACGCTGGACTTTCGGGAGTCGACTTTATCTCCATTAACACCGACCTGCAGGATTTGGAGAACTGCAAGGCAACTCATAGAGTTCAGATTGGAAGTCGTCTTACCAAGGGATTGGGAGCGGGAGCTAGCCCGGAGCTTGGCAGAAAAGCGCTGGAAGAAGATCGGGACTTGGTGGCGGAATCACTTCTAGGTGCGGACATGATCTTCGTCACCGCTGGAATGGGTGGCGGTACCGGCACTGGTGCGTGTCCACTCGTGGCAGAAATCGCCAAAGATCAGGGAGCCTTAACCATCGGGGTCGTCACCAAACCATTCGTTTTTGAAGGAAAAAAGAGGATGAGCCGCGCCATCATGGGAATCGAAGAGCTGAAGGTCAAGGTGGATACATTGATCATCATTCCAAATCAAAAGCTTCTGACCTTGGCTACCCCGGACACCAGATTCACCGACGCTTTCAGGATGGCGGATGAAGTTCTGCTTCAGGCCACCAAAGGTATTTCCGATCTGATCACCGTTCCCGGTCTGATCAATCTGGATTTCGCGGACGTCAAGACGGTGATGGCGGAGATGGGAGACGCCCTGATGGGGATCGGATACGGAGTCGGAGAGGGCCGGGCCAAAGAGGCTGCCACCCAGGCCATCTCCAGCCCGCTTCTGGATAATGTCTCCATAAACGGAGCCAAAGCGGTTCTGATTAACATCACCGGGAACAGCAATATGAGCCTTCTCGACGTGAACGAAGCCGCCAGCCTGATCACGCAAGCCGCTGGAGCTGACGCCAACATCATCTTCGGAGCGGTTATAGACGAGACTCTGCAGGACGAAATAAGAGTGACGGTGATCGCCACCGGATTTGGCAATGGCTCCGAAGGCGTCGAAACCGATTCCGCCTCGGACTTGTTCTCCTCACGCAAACTGGCCTTGGAAAAGAACGGAAGGAGACATTCGGAGCCAGCGAGCGAACCTCAGAGGGTTGTGCAGAGAACTAAGGTCAAATCATTTAAAACAGATGACTGGGAAGTTCCCACTTTCCTGAGAAAGCAAAACGGAGGATAACACGAACCAGATGGCCGTCGAGTCCATCCCGGTTCATCGACAATAAAGTACCCATTACCCAGAAGACTACCTTCCCTTGGTTCCTTCAACACCTCCTTTGCGACGGGCCCCGCCGCGCTACCGGCGGGGCTTTTTTTGTGTCGAAAACCCAGGGGCAACGCTGGGGCTTTTCTGCAAAGAAAAAGCGCCGCAACGGAAGCTGCGGCGCCAAGTTTGTTCTCTCTCTGTTAGGCTGTTAGGGCTGGCGTCGATCCCGAAGATAACCGCCAGGAAGGCACACCGGCGAGTCCAGTATTGGTGCCATTAGGCTGAGTCCGGGTTCACGATCTTCCCTATGAAGAGTATCGTTCCCGACTCGCTCTCCCGGATGACAAACATAAACGGTCGATTCACCAGGAAGCTGGTGAGCCCCTGCGGCAAAGAACTGGTCATGGAGACGCAAGTCACCGCGGCCGCCTCGGTGCCCTCCTCGTTTACCTCCACGAAAGTCTTGTGAATCACCTCGTCGATCCACACGCCTCCGCCCCGATACATCCTGCTGAAATCAGCACCCTGGGCCAAGGCAATCCCCATCCCCAGCGCGGCAAGCACCTTGTTTAACTTCAGGCTATATTCCAGCTTAAACTTGGGCAAGTACACGTCGAAAGAATCGTCCGGAGTGGAAAGTGAGCTTATCCACAAGTCGTAATTTTCTTGATCCAGTCGGTCGATCAGATCATCCACGTTCTTGTCCCAGTCGGGAAGGAAAATGGTCATGCTGAACTTGCCATCTCCGTAAGGCATGTCTACTGCCACAAAGTCGTCGTCCAGGTAGTAGTCGTAGATCGCCCGCTGCTCCATCATCTTGCATTCAACTGTCGAACCGTCAGCAAGGTAGAACCAGTCATCCTTGGTCAGGTCCTTGTCGAACTGATAGGTCCAAGCACCCTTGAAATAGATGGCATTGATGAGAAACATCACGATGAGGGGATCGATGGGATTCTTCACAATCTCCTTTATCTTGCCGCTGGTGTTATCCTCCACCCATGCATTGATGATGTCGGCGGCATCAGGATCACTGAAATCCATCCCAGTGACCTGGGCGTAGAAGTACTGGGCGCACAGATCCAAGAACTCTTTCTCGGGCGTCCAGATGTCACGGTACCATATTGAATTCGCGATGTCAAACTGTACCTTGGGGTCAAGCTGCGTGAGCAGGTTGATCAGATTCTTGTAAGACTCGTTGATCTCCTCCAGGGTCAGACCGGAGAGCTCCAGGGTCTTCTCCATAGCCTCTTTGGTGGCTCCGTCGGCTCCGTTGTAAGTCATGCCCAGCGCCATGGAGACGCTCAGAGGGGAGATAAAGATGTTGGTGTCTCTTTCTTCGTTCACAATCTCCTTGAACAACTTGATTCCGAACCTGTTGTCGGATTCCACCAACCCCCTGGCGTACCAAGTTGATCCCTGAGGCTCCTGCTGATCAGTCGATACTGGGCTCTTGGTCGTGCACTGCATAAGCGCAATAGCCATAAGTAACGGCACCAGGAGTATAAGTTTCTTGTTCATCTTGTCCTCCTCTTCTTAAAGTTGGACTACCTTCATTCTACCAACTATAGGAGCAGTTGTCAACGAGATTCCGCTGTGATATCGAAATCAAACACCGTGCCGAGATTGTTTGAGGTAGGGTAAACGGCCTAACTGATTATCAAATCGAATCATACAGGAGGTGTGGTGTCACCCGCGAACCTGCGTTTTGACCTGTCTTCGCAGATTGTGGCGAAGCATTGGGCCGAGACCAACTTCCCGCAGAAGGCTAATCCCAAGATTCTGAAGGCATTGGGCATGTTCGTCAGAAATTACGAGGGGGGAGTGAAGCGTTTTCGTGTGTTGAGCCCGGTTGCCCTACATTGATGTTGTTTCGCGGAGGAACTGTTTCCAATAGGGTTCGGAAGTGGCGAACTTAAAATCACTCCAAGAGATGCAGCCAGGTTCCCAGAAGGAAGTATATCCTGCCGATGAGAAGGGACATACGGGACATCACGGTGTAGCCGAAGGAGGCGCCGAAGGAGATCATCAGAAACCAGATGCCGATCGTGGCTCCGGTGCCTAACGCCCCTTTGTGTTCCTTGGAGAAGAAGAAGTAGATTAAGCCGGTGATGACTCCCACCGTCAGAAGGATGTTATTAACCGAGGTGAGCCAATCATCAGTCCAGAGAGGAAGAAGATTAGCGTGAATCTGCAGAATCAGGTCTCCTGAGCCATAGCCCACGATGGTTATTCCGGCGTATATCCCGATTATCAACGCCATGGGCCAGCGCGAAAGCCAACTGAATTTCTTGGTGAAGCGGCTGAAAAGCAAGAGCCCAAAAACGAAAGGAACGATAAGAAGCAGTCTTCCCTCCTGCGTCAGCGGATCCCACAGGTTCGGCCTAAACACATTGTGGTATTCTAACGTTGCCCAGTATCCTGCAGATACGCCTACGAACAGATGCTCGGCCAGCTTGTAGAAAGGATTGTCCTTATATAAGAACGAGAATATGCAAAGCGTCAGAAAAGCACCCAGCCAGATACCTATTGTTTCCCACAGGGGCATATCTTCAGTCTCCTAGTCTTGCTTCTCCTACAAATCCGTTAACGTGACACCGTTAACTTCTTCTTCTTTCCCTTGACCGCAAAATAAGCGATGTTGCCGATCAGGATAAACGCAAATACGACTATATGAGAGACGGACTGAGCATCCATCCCTCTCTGGGCGGTCCCCGGCCTTTGAAGCAACTTCTCGTACTCGGCCGCTCCCTTCATCCCTCCCAGAAGCCCTACCAGCTGTCCTGACTGCACGTAGGGGTAGAATTCGGGAGCACTTACCGCGGTACACCCAGAACCCAGCTTCACATGGTATCTGGACTGCACCTGAAGCACCCATTCCTTTGTTCCCGGCAGGCCTCCGGAGATGTTCATCAGAAGGGCGATGTCGTCGAAATTGGTGACCCCCTGCATGAGGGGAATCTCCTCCAGCTTGGTGCCCCGGGAGTCAGTGGGAAAGGTCTTGGGTATGCTGGTCCCCATGGAGACCATGACCACCTCTCGACCTTCCTTAAATCCCAGGTTAACATAGTCTTCTCCATACTTCTTGTCGGGGAACTCTTCCAGAACCTCATTCATGGCCCGCTCTGCCAGAAGCGTTCCGGTGGCCCAAAGCTGCATGACGATAATCTTGTGACCTCGGGAGAAAAGATGATAAAAGACCGCTACGTTCATGGGAAAGAGCTCGGGCATGGACCCGGGATCATAGTCACAGGACACCAGCACCTTTGATCCTGGGGGAAGCTCCTCGATGGCGTCGTAGAAACCCTCCACAGGTGCGGTTACGGAGAAGTCCGTGTAAACCGGAAAAAGCAAAGGAATAGCAATGGACAAGCCAATAAAAATGAAGATGATTCTTCTGTCCAAGGTTTCCAGCTTTTCAAGTATCTTTCTCATTGTGTCTCCTGCGACAGGCTTACTCTCCTCCCAGATATGTCCTCTCTAAACCGGTCAGCACCTTCAGAGCGGTGGAGATTGCTCCCAGCGCCGCTCCGATCATGATGGCCCTCTTGCCCGCCAATTGAGGAACGTTCATTATCCACTCGGTAAAATCGGGAAAACCTGCCCATAGGCTCTCCCCCACCGGCACTCTTCCGATCATCACCAGAATGGCAGTCACGGCCAGAAGCGAGGCCTGAAAGGTTCTGATCCTGAAGGCGCGAAAAGCCGCGGAGGCAATGAAAAATGCCAACAGGGAGAACATCGTTGACTGGAGAGGATACTGCGCATGATAGTAAACCCATCCGAAGATGGTACCCTCACCAATTCCTCCAAGGCGGATTCCCAATATATCAAAGACGATTCCCACCGTGATCATGAAGAACAAACTCACCACCAGGATTATCTTATAAGGCCAGTCTCTCCCTTTTCTCTGTATGACGTGAGAATTGATTCTCACCAGATTGGCAATCCCCAGCACGTAGGCAAAGGCAATGACGATTATGGCCCACTGGCGAATGGTCTCGAAGATGGAGAGCACGTTCTCGTGGGGAATGAAATATTCCAGGATGAAGGAAATGCCGAACAAAAAACAAATGGCTATGGGTATCTCACGTCGCATATCAATCCACGCAAAAAGACTATCTCACTCTCGCCGTAGCTGATGCATTCATTGGATGAGAAACCAGCTTTTGAATTCGATTACCCCAAAGGAGACTAAGATTGCCCCCAGGGCCAGAATCGCCATGATAACAGCTTTGGCTAAATCCGATCCTTTCAGGCTTCCCAACAGTTTGGGCTCCTTGGAGAGATAGGCGCTGGTGGCAAAAAGCTCTTCGCCGATTATGGTATAGTCACAGGCTACCACAAAGAAAGGAAGCTGGTGAATGTTCGCCGTGCCCGCCACCTGGATGGCTCCGGTCAAGAATCCGGTCTCGGCCAGCATCAGGGATTCGGCGAAAAAGGAGCCGAACATCAGATTAGCCATGGGCTTATCCCGAAGCATTATTCCCTGCACCCCGGCCGCGTAGGCGAACTGCTCGTCGGAGATATAGCGCACATTATCCCTGTTATAGGCATCAGGTCTGCCGGCAGAGGCGTACCCTTCCTTTACCCTCTCTTCTGCCACCGGAACCACGAATGGCCTGCATATGGGAACGAACAAGGGAATATCGTAGTCCGCCACCATCTTTGCCACATTCCCCAAAATGATCATGGCCGCAACGGTCTGAATTTGATTCACGTCCTCGATCCCGGGTACGAAAAGAACCGGCCTGCCCATCTCCGTAGCCCGTCCCACAGCCTCCTCGATGGCATCCAAGCCGGCTATTCTCCGGATGAAAAGGCTCTTCCCCGTTTTCGCCCTCCCGATGAAGTAGATGATCACCACAAAGAAGAAGACGAGAAACAAAAGCATGTTCACGCGGTGAGGATTGAACCAGCTTTGGGTCAAATCCTCCTGAGCAAAGCACAAAGGAGCGTGCGTCAAAAGAAAACAAAGAAAGAGAAACAGAATCTTGAAAAGGGAACCAGATTTGGTGTTCTTATAGGTGGGCAAAAATCTCATTGTTTGGGTGGATCTTCATTTGGGCAGAGAAACAATCAATAGGCGTTTTTCTCGGCGTAGATCGAGCGCGAGAAACTAGAACAGAGCTCCCCATAGCTCCGCGAAGTAATCCCGCAGGAACACGACCCTCTCAGCTAAAAGAGCGACTCTGCCCATGACCGTCATGCCGAATCCTGCGCCGAAACCTACCATCAAGGTCCAGATGCCGAAGGTAGCCACTCCACCAAAAGCGCCAGCGTGTTGCTTGGAGAAATAGAAATAGGCCAGGGCGGAGAACACCATGACTATTATCAGCACGTTGGTTATCAGAGACCAGCTGGTAAAGCCGACCGGAAGCATGGTGGCGCTCAACTGCCTGAGCACATAGTTTTGCAGATACAGTGGGATGGCCACGCCTGCCCCACTCCCGATCACAAAACCCAGTGTAGGCCGGGAGAGCCACTGCCATTTCTTGGAGAAACGGGCCCACATCAGCATCCCCAGTATTCCGGGTATGATGTACCAATACTCACCGGCTCTCAAAGGGTTGATGAGTTTGGGCAGAAAGGCGTTGTAATACAGGATCATTGCAAAATAGCCAGCCGACACTCCTACCACCAGATGCTCGGCGAACTTATAGAAAGGATTATCCTTATACAAAAAAGAGTAGATACTCAAGACAAGAAAAGCGGCCGCTCCATTCCAGATCAATTCTGCTGTGCCCATGGTTTTCCCTATTTCTTTCCTTTTGACATGAAATATCCGACATTACCTATGACTATAAACAGTATTACCACTATATGAGTGGTAGTCTGAATGGGCATGCTCTTGGAGGCCCACAGCTGATCTTTCTCCCTGCTGATGTATCCTCCCTTTTCAGCCAGGTACTCGTATTCGGCTGCTCCCTTCATTCCGCCGATGAGACCGAAGATCTGTCCCGACTGCAGAAAAGGATAGTAATCCGCTGTCATAACCCCGGTGACTCCGATGGCCAGCTTGGCATTGTAGCGTCCGTTAGCATAATTTATCCAATATTCCGTTCCACTGCCTCCTGAGATATTGATTATCGCTTTCACATTGTCAAAATTGGTCATATTTCTCATCATGGGTAAAGAATCCAGCGGAGTGCCGTAGTAGTCCTCAGGAAAGGGAATCCTGAAGTTCTGTCCCATAGCTAATATGGTGATTCCCGGATAGGGTTTGTATCCCAAATAGACATAGTCCACTCCATTGACTTTTCCGTACTCTTCAGCCACCTGGGCTACTACCTGCTCCACCATACCCGGCCCGTTTTGATGCAAACAGCAGAGCAAAAGCTTTACGTCTTTTGCAAAGCACTGCCGAGTTATAGCGTAAGACATCGGATGAAGCTCAGCCATGACCTCTGGAGCATAGTCTACTCCGATCATCAACACCTCTCCCGGCAGCAACCCATCCACAAAATCATACACGCTCCTGGCCTCCGGGGTAACGTAGAGCGGGACCGCAAATGACCAGATCGCGGTTACCGCTACCACCACCCCTATTACCAAATAGACCCAGCGCCTGTCCATATTCATCATTCGTTCATAGAAATTCATTTCTCCTCCTCAATCTCTGCCCATATAGCCCCTCTCAATGCCTAACATGATCTTTAGCGCGGTAGCGGTAGCTCCCAAGCCTACCCCCAGCCAGAAAGCTCTCTTGGCTGCCATGTTGGGGACTGTCAATATGAAATTCACCAGCCATTGATTCACCGCCGAGATGGGACCCAAGGGGACCAATCTCAACATTATTATTATTGCGGAAACCAGCAGGATACTCGCCAGAACGGTTCGCGCTCTGAAGGCCCGGTAGGCGGCGGAGGCAATGTAGAAAGCCAGAAGCGAGAACATAGCTGCCTGGATGGGAATGTACACATATGTGAACAGGTCCATAAAGAGGGTACCATATTTCAGACTGTCCTGGTAGTGCGGAACAAGGCCTACAAACACCATGAAAAACAGTCCCGCCAGAGCCACCAGGCTGTACCCCCAGCCCTCTGCTTTTCTCCTCACTTTGGTCACCATCACGTTAGTGAGACTGTACAGACCCAAAGCCATGGCAAAACAGCCAATCACCATGACCCAGTCTAAAGCCCACTCATACAGCCATTCAAACTCCTCCCGCGGAATAAAATACTGAATCAGCATGAAAAAACCGACGCCTGCGACTACAGCAATGGGTAATGTTCTGCGCATTTTGCTCTCCTGATTACAACTGCACCCTGAACAGGTTCAAGAAAAAATCAAAATGTAGGGTGGCTGCCAAAGCTCCAAGAATCAAAGCGATCATGACTACCGCCTTTCCCCAGTCCTGGGCTTTCAAGGTCCCCAGGAGAATTGGCTCCTTTCCCAGATAGGCTGAGGCAGCGTAAAGCTCTTCTCCAATCAGGGTATAGTCCGTGGCAGCAACAAAGAAGGGAATCTGGGCAATCTCGTCCGTGCCTGAAATCTGGATGGAGCCAGCCAGAGAGCCAGTCTCGGCCAAAAGCAGAGACTCAGCATAGAACTTTCCCAGGTAGAAGTTGGTGGCCGGCCGTTCTCTGAGCATTATTCCGTTCACTCCGGCCACATAGGCAAACTGCATTGAGGTCAGGTAGAAGATATTCTCTTCCTTGTACTGATCCGGTCTTCCCGCCTCCAGGTAAGCTGCCCTGACCGTCTCTTGCGCCACCGCCATCACTATAGGATCGCAGCAGGGCATCAGGATGTCCGTCTGATATTCGGCCGTCTTTTTGGCCACTCGGCTCAGAATGGTAAAGGAAGCTATGGTGGCTATCATGTCCGCGCTGCCCAACCCCATAATGTATAAGATCGGCTTGCCCATCTCGGTGGCTCTGCCGATGGCCTCATCCACTGCCTCAATTCCGGCCAGTGGGCGAATGTAAAGCTGTTTTCCCTTCCGAGCCAGGGCGATAAAAGCCATGGCAAAGGTCGAAAAGACGACCACCGCCACCACCACCGGACTTTTGCCGGTATGGTACCACTGGCCGTAGGCATAAGCCGGGGCGGAGACTTCCGATTCGGAGAACAGCCCATCGCCCCTGGCCCTGACCTTATAGTAGAAGTCTTTGTGTGGGGGTAGGTAATTGGCGTCCTCCTTCTCTTTCGCCCCTTTGTCCTCGAAAATATTTTCCCCGGCTGGGGCCAGGCCGCGGACCTCAAATTCGCCATCCGGGGAGTCACACCTCAAAATCTCGTAGGACACTACATTGTTAAGGCCAGCCCCGTCATCTGCCGACAGAGTCCAGGTGACGGTAATCGAGTGCCCGTTGTCGTCGGGAGTGTCAAACGCTCTAACCTGGGTCGCGGGTGCAGGCGGTTGCTGGGCCAAGGTATCCTCGATGACTTCAGCCTCCGCTCCTTCCTGAGCTGAACCCACATCCATACACCAAAACAGGGAGGAGGAGACCACCAGGAACATCACTAGAGCCTTGCCACAGAAAAAAGTCTTGATTTTCATTTCCGCTCCTTAAGGACTGCTAACCAATGAACTACGCCTGACGAGCTTGATCCGCTTAATCCGTTGACAATTACATCAGATTACTTTCAGCCACTCAGCGAAAAGATAGTCCATCCTCCCTATCAGCAAGGACATACGGCTCATCACCGTGTACCCGAACAGCGCTCCGAAGGTAATCATAAGGAACAAGATGCCCACGCGCGCCGCCCCACCGAATGCGCCTTTATGTTCCTTGGAGAAGAAGAAATATATCAGACCGCAGAAGGTGCCTACCACTATCACTATGTTACCGATGGTGGTATGTGCATCCCCACCGACAAACAGCGGCAGGATAGTTCCCCGCACCTGGATGATCCCGTTGCTTTGCAGGAAACGGGTAAACTGCAGACCGGCCGTGGTTCCCACCACGAAAGCCAAAGACCATCGGGAGAGCCAACCGACATTGGGCAGAAGCCTGAGCAGCATCAAAATCCCCAGTCCCCCGCCTATCACATACACCCAGTGGTAGTCTATTTTTCCCTGCGTGGCGAGCACCGTATAAGCCAACACCAGGTTGTCCACCAGTTTGGGCATGAAGTACTGCCAGAAGGTAACCACGAACCAGTATCCGGCGGATACGCCCACAAAAAGCGCTTCAGAGAATTTATAAAAAGGGTTATCCTTGTACAGAAAGCTGAAGATACCCAAAGTCAACAGCGCGCCAATCCAAACTCCTACAACTTCTCCGCTCATGCTCCGCCCTCCGCCGGAGGCCTCTTCTTCCTAAGAGAGAAGAAAGCCAAATTACCTATTATTATGAATACACAGATCACCGCGTGGGCCATGGTCTGAGAGAACATGTATCTTACCGCCCTTGCTTTTCTGTCTATCGCGGTCTCGTATTCGGCTCCACCTTTCATGCCACCCAGGATCCCGAGCAGCTGTCCGGTCTGAATATACGGGTACATCGCCGGAGCCTGCACCGCGGTGTTGCCTGCCACCAGCCTTACGTGAAACACATCCACTGCGTACTGCACCCACTCCTGGGTTCCCGGATAACCGGCGGACAGGTTGAATATCAAATCGACGTTATCATAATTCCTGACACCCCTCATCAGAGGGATCTCGGCAAGCGGAGTCCCCCGGCCATCCTGAGGATAAGACTCCTCAAAGCTGTGGCCCATTCGGTCGATCACCACCTCATTACCGGCGGTGAAGCCGAGATTAACGTAGTCTATGCCATACTGGAGATTCTTGGCGCTGATGTCCGGTTCCTCAAAGACCGCCTCTAAAGCCATGTTTGCCTGGAGTGGTCCTTGGGGCCAGAGCCCCATTATTATTATCTTCAGATCCCTCCTGAAGACATGCTTGAAGAATGCCTCTGCCATGGGTTGAAGTTCGGGCATGGACCCGGGATCAAAGTCAAACGAGACTAGGACCTTGGAACCGGCAGGCAGACTCTCTATGGCGTCGTACACGCCTTGCACCACCGGGGTCACCTGCATGCGCGGGGTTATGGGAAAGAACAGAGGAAAGGCAACGGCTACCGCAATAAGCAGGAATATGATCCTTCGGTCGATGGCTACCAGCTTTTCCCAGAAGCTTTTCTCTTGCTGCTTCGCCTGTTCATTCATCTCGGTCTAGTCCCCTCCCATATAAGTTCTCTCCAGGCCCAGAATCACCCTAAGCGCCGAAGACACCACTCCCAGGGCTATGCCGATCATTATTGCCTTCTGCCCAGCGGTCTGGGGGAAGTCCATTACCCAGTCGGCCAAATCCCCTAACTGGTATCCCACGGGAAGCCAGCCACTGATCCAGTCTGATATGAGAACGCGCCCCAGCATCAGCACAAACGCCGCCACCAGAAGCATGGTGGCTTCCACGTTTCGAGCCCGAAAAGCTCGGTACGAAGCCGAGGCCACGAAAAAGGCCAGGAGGGCAAACATGGTGGCGGATAACGGATAGTAAACGTGGATGTAAAGGTAATAGAAGGCGGTGCCCGGATTGAGAAATTCCTCTCTTCCACCGGAGAAAAACAATCCAGGGATGGTCACCAGCAGAAATCCAAGAATCACCACCACGCCAAACGGCCAGTCGCTCTGCTTCTTGTAAACCTTGTCTGCATTCACCCTCAGTAGGTTCAAAACTCCCAGGTAGATGGCGAACGCGGCTATGATGAAGAACCAGTCCTCGAACAGATCTTTCAGTATGTTGAAGGGGGGAATAAAGTGGGAGATGATCATGGTGAGTCCAACGATCGCGGTCAAGACTAGGGGAACTTCTCTTCGCACGTTTTGACTCCTTCGCTCCTCGCTAGAGAATAGCCCCCAGGTTAGGGAGGCTCCATCCCAAAACCATATTGAGGGTGAGCATCGCCACCCCTACCACGATCAGCACCAAGAAAATGAACTTGCCCACGTCCTGCCCTTTGAGGCTTCCCAGAAGTTTGGGATCCTTGGAGAGATAGGCTGAGGCCGCAAAGAGCTCCTCGCCAATCAGAGTATAATCACAGGCGGCGACAAAGAACGGAAGCTGGGTCGGCATGGCAGTGCCAGCGATCTGGATTGCCCCCACGGAGTTGGCGGTCTCAGCCAGGATAAGTGATTCTGCGTAGAACTGGCCCTGAAGGAATACCGCCGCCGGTTTATTTCTCAAGAAAAGTCCGTCTAAAGCTGCAGCGTAGCCAAACTGATCATCGGTCAAATAATACACTTGGTCGTCTCTGTAAGCATCAGGCCTGCCCGCATTCATATACGCTTCCTTAACCGTCTCTCTGCAGGTCACCATGACCAGCGACCTGGAGACAGGCACCTCCAGCTTGGCATCGTACTCTGCCACCAGCTTGGCCACCCTCCCTAAGATGGTGATGCCGGCGATGGTCTGCATACTGTCCATGTCCATGATACCGGGTATGTAGTAGATCACCCGTCCCATCTCAGTAGCACGTCCCACCGCATCGTCCACGGCTTCCAAGCCGGCTATCTTCCTTATGTAAAGCTCCTTGCCTCCTTTGGCCCTGCTTATGAAGTAGAAGATGGCAAAGCCGATGATCACTACAAGTACAAACAGAGTCAGCCTGGAGAAGTCGAACCACTGTGTCCTGGAGAAGGCTGCGTTGGAGGGGAGTGATTCCGAGGTTCCAAATGGTGAGAGGGCCCTCACTTTGTAGAAATACTCAACCTTGTTCTCAACATCGCTGTCGGAGAAAAATGTCGCTCCCGGCGCTGTTCCGCCGATGTGTTGGTATTCTCCGTCCCTTTCAGTGGATCTGAGAATGTCGTAACCGGTCACGTTGTTTGCGCCGGCGCCGTCGTCGGCTGATCGGTCCCAGGTTATATTGATGATGCCGCCTTTGTCGTCGGGATTGTCTTCTGCCGCCACATTGGTGGGAGGGCTAGGCGGAGCCTCGGCTACCAGGGAGGTGTCCTGGCCAACCTCGGGTAATTCCTGCGCTCTGGTGGCCGTCAGTGTGGACAAGAAGATCAGGATGGCAAACAGCGCCAAGAACAGTGGCGCCGGTTTTAATCCAAAAAACTGTCGATGTCTCTTGTACATATCTTTCCTGACAAACAAAAAACCTTCAGAGGCCACAAAGCCCGGAAGGTTCTAGGATAACCCTGCTTCAGATCGTTAGTTGAAAACACTGTTTCTTCAGTCCAAGATTGCTCGGCAAGCTCAAAATGACTCGTAACGTCATGCCGTCATCAAAGTCAAAGTTCAATAGCCTTTCACCAGCTTCGCTCACCCCCTAAACCAACCTAATTTACCACACCCTACAAATTAAGTCAAGGGAAAAATGCCTTATTCAGCTAAAAATGCCCCGTATTGCTGATAACTGCTCCGCAAGCTACCGAAACTCGAGCTTTCGTCGGCGGGTGCTTTGCTGACCAAGTGGGTTTTTCGAGGGACAGAGCCCGCTCCCATCGGGAGATGCAAACCCGTGGGTTTCTCTCGCGGTTGCGAGACCTAAACTATGGGCAAGACGGCTCGGGACCGTTTCTGAACAGATAGTTGATCAGATAAACCACATCCCCTCCATCTACCAAGTCATCGCAATTGGCGTCTCCCAGCTTTAAGGGATCAGGACTCTGGCCTGATCTGTAGAGATAGTTGACAGCAAAGACCACATCGCCCGCATTGATCCAGCCGTCTCCGTCGAAGTCTCCCAAAGTGGAGTAATGCAACCCCGTCACTATGAAGCTGCGAGTCTGGTCTGACCACCTTTCGGCTCCGCGATTGTCCCTGGCTTTCACTTTCCAGAAGTAGACACCCTCTTCCAAAACTCTGGAATACTGGCTTTCTGTCAGCCAGGGGTGGATTATTGTTGCATGTGGATAAAAATAATGGGAGGTGCTCAGATACAAATCATACCACACACGATCGGCCGTGTCGGGATCAACAGCATCCTCCCAATCAAAGGCAACTCCGCGTGGGGTGAAAGCCTTGTTGGGAGGAAACAGCAAGGAAAAGGCAGCGGGCGGATGGTTGATAGGTAAGTTATGGTATAAGCTCTCTGCGGTCAGGGCATTTCTGACCAGATCACCGAAATACAAGTTGGAGTAAAAGGCGTCCGGGTCGGCTGGGTTGGGATAATTGTGAGGGTCCACGTGTAGGCTCTCGCCAATTACGTAGGCCGCAACAAGAATCAGACTGTCCCCCGGAGCCAACTCATCAAAGGGACCAAAAGACAGAAGAAAGCGAGTATCCTTGCCGTTGGCCAGATCTTGGCACTCTGGGCTTGATGGAAGCCATCCTTCCTCCGGGTGGTCGCCCGGCCACACGCAGGAATAGATCTGATCGTAGTCGAATTCCCCGTTAGACATAACGAAATACTTGGAGACGTCCCCGCCCGGAGTCCCCAGCACGTTACCGGGAAAAACATTGCCTGAACCATAAGGGTTCATGCTCGACCATACGTCCTGACTCGATGCCAGCCAGGGTCCCCAATCTCTAGGATATCCCGACTGGTTCGAAACCCACCAATTATAAGACATGGGTACTTGAGGATGCGGTAGACGCAGCACCTTCACCCCTAGCACGCTGCGCGGACTGAACTCACTCCAAGTGGTCTCGTCCGGTATCCCGTGACCATCGTTGTCGGCTACCCAGCCGATATCAACCGTTCTCGTGTCCCCTGGACCGATTTCAAAGGTTTTCAAAAAACCAGTAATGTCATCAGTCGCCCCGTAGGGACCGTATGGGTTTTCGTCAATATGCTGGCAGTCGGCATCCATATACAGCCCGATGTACGCTTCGCAGAGAAGCTTCACACCGATGTTCTTGATGATGTACTCGCCAATTATGAACTTATCTAAACCTTCATCGTCCCAGGAATAGCTTCTTTGAGTAATTTCCACTCCTAGCGGAAAATGCCTTCGATCATCCCAAGGGTCGCGTTCCATCGGAGATAATGGTATGTCCGCTGACGTATCGGCGTAGAAGGCGATTATGTCTTGTTTGGATATCGCATGTGGGGTGTAGCAAGGAACATCTGCTCGAATGCTTGCCTCATTTACAGCGCCTTCCCAATCAGCCTCAGGCCATAATTCGTGGATCCAGAACCAGCCATCGCATCCAACAGACGTGTAGATATTGTCACCTACTTTCGCTCCAATCCATATACCTCCGTGGAATAAGTACTCCAGTCCCGATCCGGGAGGGTATTCAAAGGAGGGAGCTGGCAACTCTTCTCCAGGATTAGGATTGAAACAGCCACCTAGAGACTCATGCAGGTTCCTCATTTGACTGCCTAGCAGCCCCCAGTTAGTCATGCACACTCTCAGATCTGGCACTCGGTGAACCCTCTGCTGCGGGTTGGGTAGACTTGTACCCAGGTCCTGAGTAGACCGGCCATTTACTTCATCGGCTTCCGGGCTTCTGGATCTGGCGGAAACGCTCGAACCACCTAATGACAGATAGGCTGTCGTGCTCAGAAGTAATACAATAACAGCCACCACCTCTTTACATCTGAACCTCATTCCGGTACCTCCTCCCGTGTGCTCCCTGTTAGAAATTCATCTTACATTTTTCCTCAAGACACCAATCCGATCTTTCAGGCGGACTGATCTCGACCTTAGAAAAAGCAGGTCGTTAACATGTGAGCTATACTCTTAATATAACCATTCGCCCGCCAGTTGACAAGCATTTTTACCTTTCCTCCCCGCGGTGAAGCCCCGCCTCTGAGTGTTTGTCAGGTCGTAGGTGCACTGTTCGCCAGGAGAGACGCTGATATTCCGGACCCTAGCTGCGTAACCGGTAGAACACCAGAGACCGAGGGGTACATGGAACTACCGGAGCGGCAGATACCTGAAACCTCAGACTTGCCCTTTCCATACCACTTTTTTCAGGCCATCTGTCGCCTTGAGCAGTTGAATTGTAAGACATCAATTGGTAGTACAAGAAGCGTGCCCGTTTTGCCCCAAAAGCTAATTTGCCTTGTCCCGTCGAGTTATGGATTTGGCGCACTGTCGTGCGACGTAAGGCGAACGGTTTCTCGTCAGCATCTGCGAAAAAGATACGCAAAGCTTGACGAGTTTACGAGTGTCTTCAAAATTGGATTTGATTGAGTCAGTATACACTCCTGCAACTTGAGTGAGAAGTTCTCGCTTCGGAGCATACTCTAACGCCGCAACCAAGCCACCCCACATCTCGGGTTTGTCCTTTGGAGGATGGCATAGAGGTATATCAGTTCTTGTCCCCGTTCGGACAAAGGACCGGATACTGCGGGCGATTCGCAGAGGAACGTGTGATTCCCTCAAGGATCATAGCCGAAGGTATTGGGATAATCCTAATGCGGTGAAGGAAAGATCATTTCGTGGATTTTTGCCTCACCCTGAGACGGGAAGAGCACAGTCTCTAATCCTTCATCGATTCCAAGAATTTGCTGTTGTTTTTGGTTTTTCTGATACGGTCGAGCAGAAACTCCATAGCCTCCACAGAATTCATCTCATTTAGGAATTTCCTCAAAATCCACACCTTGTTAAGATCTTCCGGAACGAGCAGAAGTTCTTCCTTTCTGGTACTGGAGCGGTTTATGTCCATGGCGGGGAAGATACGGCGATCCGAAAGTCTCCTGTCCAAGACTATCTCCATGTTGCCGGTCCCTTTGAACTCCTCGAAGATAACCTCATCCATCCTGCTGCCGGTCTCTATCAGGGCGGTGGCGATGATGGTCAGGCTTCCGCCCTCTTCTATGTTTCTGGCAGCTCCAAAGAATCTCTTTGGTTTCTGCAGCGCATTTGAATCCACGCCACCGGAGAGAATCTTACCGCTGTGAGGCACCACCGCGTTGTTTGCCCGAGCCAATCGGGTGATGGAATCCAGAAGAATCACCACATGCTGTCCGTGTTCCACCAACCGTTTGGACTTCTCCAGCACCATGTCTGCAACCTGCACGTGACGGTCGGCCGGCTCGTCAAAGGTGGAGCTGATTACCTCTCCCTTGACCGATCTTTTCATGTCGGTGACCTCCTCCGGCCTTTCATCGATGAGGAGCACGATCAGCTTCACGTCTGGGTGATTGCTGGTGATGCTGTTGGCGATCTTCTGAAGAATTATGGTTTTCCCAGCCTTGGGGGGAGAAACGATAAGACCGCGTTGTCCTCTTCCTATGGGGACCATCAGATCCATGATCCGCGTGGTAACCTCATCCGAAACGGTCTCCAATCTTATCCTCTTGTCTGGATAAAGAGGAGTGAGGTTGTCAAATAACACCTTATGCTTGGCCACCTCAGGATTTTCGAAGTTGACTGCTTCTATCTTTAGCAGGGCGAAGTACTTCTCATTCTCCTTGGGAGGCCTCACCTGTCCGGAGATGGTGTCTCCGGTTCTCAGGTCAAAGCGCTTAATCTGGGACGGAGACACATAGATATCGTCCGGTCCCGGCAGATAGTTGTAGTCTGGAGATCTCAAGAATCCGTAACCTTCCTGAAGAATCTCCAAAACCCCTTCAGCGAAGATGAACCCGTCTTTCTCTGTCTTCGCCTCGAGGATCTTGAAAATAACCTCTTGCTTTCTTAAGCCGGCGAGACCGGGTATTCCCAACTCCTCCCCCAGATCCAACAGCTCGGACACGGTTTTACTTTTGAGTTCCACAATGTCCATATGCACTCACCTTTCCTTTCGTGCCAACAGGATTTTTTCGTTAAGTCTTTTCTTCGCGAAGATTATAACTGCAAACGGTTTACCGCTTTTGAAAAAGCATAAATGAAGAGGAACGACGTGATTTATTGAGACCTTTCGCTTGTATCCTCAGCTCACACTCATTTTCGCTCTGGGTATTTGGAGGAACTAAATATTTTCAAAACCCACGTCACGGTTAGATACGCGACCTGCTAGATTGGATCTATGGTTTAGGTAAGACTCAGGCGGGGTTCAATACCTGAACGCATGCAACGACCTGGTATACTTTTCTTTATACTTCGGTACCCCTTTTCTTGTATCGACATCCCCCTTTCAATTTTTACCCGCTTAGTTGTCCCTCCTATTTCTTTCAAAATTGCTGTCATGGCGCAAGCATGATTCCGGATCAACGGCAAAGCCGAAAAGCCAACGTCGTCGGTCTGCAGTTTCCATCAGCTGCCAGCCGTCTTCTCCTCGCACAGTTCTTCTATCTTTGCATCCCCCCACAACTTCTCCAAGCTATAGAATTGTCGAACCCCGGGAAGAAATATGTGAATAACCACGTCCACATAGTCCAAAAGAATCCATCTGCAAGCTTGATATCCCTCATTGTGCCAGTACCTTATTCCCCGCTTCTCTAAGCTCTCTATTACCCAATCCGCTATAGCTCTGGCGTGAACCTCAACGCTGGCTGAACAGATCACAAAGAAATCGCACACCGAGGAGAGTCTGCGCAAATCCAAAATNNAAAATCTTCACATCAAAGGCTTTTTTCTCCAGGGCCAATTCTCCTGCCAGGTGTGCCAATCTCCTGGACGTTATTTTCAAAAGGGTTTCTTCCTCCTTTTGGTTTTGGGTTTTTGTGCTCTGGTGAATAATGCGAATGACTATTCTCTCTTAGTCCGAAGCCAGAAGCTTCTCCCCGTCCCCACCTATCACTATGGTCAGCCAGATCCCCCGGTCATTATCTTCCAGCCTTTTGCATATCACGTTTCGTTCACGGATGCCCAAAGCTCCAGCGGTAAGAAGCGCCACTTCAGACGGCGTCTGGTTCTCCTCATCCCCTAAACGATCCAGAATCAAACTCTCTTCGGGTGCCGAGTCCTCCAGCTTCTCAACCTCGGTTATCTGATACACTATATTATCGACTTTCATCCTCTTCAACCTCTGTGCCACCTTGTGAGCCAGACCCTTTTTCCCACATGCATTCAAAATCTGTGCTCGGGCAAGGACTAAATTCTCCTGTTCCTTCGCTTCGGTCTGACTCAATTTCCGGTAAAAAGAAAACGCATATACGAGCAAGACCACGGCTAACAGGACAATACAGATCTCCAACAATTTGGAGCTTAAATATGTTCCCAGGCCCGGTCTCCTCGGTCTTTTTCTCCGGTAGTATCGATAGACCTTTCTTCTTTTGCTCTTTTTGGACATTCGTCGCTAAGTGCAAGCCTTACACAAGGAGAAGAGGAACTTCTCAGGTTTTATCGCCAAGCCTCAAAAATGTAAAAGGGAAAGACTATCATGGGCTCTCAAGACGTTGCGGAAAATCAAAACCTCACCTCTCGCGCTCCCACCAGGGATAACGATTTCCAGAGCTGTAGGGAGGGGGAAAAGTCAGAATGTTTATCCAAAGGGAGAAATTGTTGCCCGGTCTGTAATATAGCTGGAAGTTGGGTAGAACACTATTCCTTATCCTCAGATTATCCTGATGAAAAACTGAAAGTGGCTGATGTAAGTAGTTCAGGCTCAGAGTCAAGCTGAGGGGATTGGAGAGCTGGTAGTTTAGGGTGGTGGTATATACGCCGAAGCTTCCGCTGGTTTTGGCATTTGAGAAATAGGAGAACGTATAACTATGGTACATCTTGAGCCTCTGAGGGTCAAGCAGGCTAAACTTCTTGGTATTCGATCCCCACCCCAGAAGATTTTTATCGCTGGAGTTGATATCCGAGGCTTGGACGTGAGTCAAAGGTGTAATTATGCAGAACAACAACCCCACAACGGAAATCCTGAGAGTTTTGCTAGCCTGTCTCATCAAATTCTCCCGGCTCTTTCGAGATCTTTCAAACAAATATAGAGCCCGGCTGAAAGTCTGTCAATATTTTTCTTGAGAGAACCCCAAAAACTTTAATTTGTAGCCGCTCAGTTCACTAAGTCAGTTGAAAACCTCGCAAACCGGGCTGCCACGCTGGTCGCAAACGTTCTACGCTGAAGGCTGAGACTTCGTTTGTCACACTACCTGGCGCGTAAAATCTCCTCCGCTCTCTCTAGTTCCTCTTCCGAGTTTATGCCCACAGTCTCTGACGGATCGGATGCCACCACTGCCCAGATGGGACGCTTCTGATCCAACAAAAGCTTGAAGGTGTCGGTCAAATAGTACTCTCCCTGCTTGTTGTCGTTTCTGACGTTTTCCAGCACCGAAAACAGGGAGGCCCTATCAAAACAAAATGTCCCGGTATTTATTTCCCTCACTTCTCTCTCTTCGGCAGTGGCGTCCTTATCCTCCACGATTTTCTGCACCAGGCCACTTTTGCCTCTGATCACCCTTCCGTAACCCGCGGGATCATCGAAGACGGCAGTCAGCACGGTGGCGTGGGCTTTCCTTTCCCGATGCTCATTTACAAGCTGTTTTAGAGTATCTGGTCTGAGCAAGGGAACGTCACCGCAGAGAATCAAAACGTCGCCCTCAAAATTGGACAGAAGCTCTCTGGTTTGTAGTACTGCGTGTCCAGTTCCCAGCTGTTGCTCTTGAACTACAAACTCGACATTCAGATGTTCCAAGGATTTCTTGGCTTTTTCCCACCTGTGACCTATTACCAGGATGATTCTCTCTACTCCCAGTTCCTTAGCGGTGTTGATTACGTATTCCACCATCGGTTTCCCGTGCAATTTTTGGAGCACCTTAGGCAGATCGCTCTTCATCCTCTTCCCTTTCCCCGCCGCTAAGATCACTGCCACCGGTGGTTCTGAATGCTTCATTGTCCTTCAGGATAAAAGCCTGTATGAGAACTCACGGAGCTGCCCAGCCCAGCTACTTCTTCTCTGTAATGGTGTTCTGGCTGTCTACGCGGATTACTTTCGGCTGGTATCTTTTTGCCTCTTCAAATTCCAGATGGCAATAAGAGATAACGATTAGCAGATCCCCCACCTGTCCTAACCTTGCCGCCGGCCCGTTTAGACAGACCGTTCCGGAATTCTCTTCCCCCACAAAAACGTAGGTCTCGAATCTTGCACCGTTGTTAAGGTTGACCACCTGGACTTTCTCGTTAGGAAGAATATTCGCTTCATCCAGGAGTTTTTTGTCTACGGTTATGCTTCCCTCATAGTTCAGGTTAGCCTCGGTGACCTTGACCCGATGAATCTTAGACTTGCAGATCGTTATGAACATGCCATCAATCCGTTAAATCCGCCTCATCCGCTGACGGCCTGGGTTTTCTTTTTAATCTACAAGGACGCAGGCAGCAAGGAAAGCCTTTTCTATTATCGAATATCTCATTCATTTTACGTGAAGTTCCGTTCCCTCTTTGAGCACATTTGTTCAGACGGGGGTGCTTAAGCTACAAACTAACTTTCACAGCTCCCGCTAGGTCCAGTGTGTGAGGACGCCTTAACTGCCAGGCATCAAGCCCGGGCCACGCATACCGAAGGCTTCGTCGCGTCGCGGCATTGCTACCCCAACGGTGACTTCATCGGGATCACAGAATCCCGGTGGAACTAAAATTTCAATTCACTTTTACCGCAATATTATCTATCAACCTGGCCTTTCCGAAGCGAGCAGCAAGAGAGATTAGAACTTCGCCTTTCAACTTATTCAGAAGATCAAGAGTATGGGCATCGGTGATGGCAATATACTCCAACTGGGCTGAAGGCTGTTTCTTTATCATGTTCGTCATCCGGGAAATGACTCGGTTTGGGCTTCGCTCCCCTTTGCTGATCAATCTTTCAGCCTCGCGCAGCGCTTCATATAGAACCGTCGCCTGTTTTCTCTCTTCCTTTGAGAGATACTTGTTCCTCGAACTCATGGCCAGTCCGTCCCTTTCCCGAACCGTCGGAGCAATTATAATTTTTATGCCATAATTCAAATCGTCCACCATCTTCTTCAAAACCACTGCCTGCTGAGCATCCTTCTGTCCAAACACAGCCAAATCGGGTTGAACGATGTTAAAGAGTTTCGCCACCACCGTCGTCACTCCCCTGAAATGCCGGGGCCTCATGGCCCCTTCCAGAGTGCCGGTTATCTTTTCTACGTTCACGAAAGTCAAGTATCCCTCCGGATACATATCCTTGATCCTCGGCACAAAAAGAAAGTCACAGCCTTCATTCTCCAACAGCAATCTGTCTCCTCTGAAATCTCTAGGGTATTTCTTGAAATCCTCACTGGGACCAAATTGTGTGGGATTGACGAATATGCTCACTATCAAAACATCAGACTTTTTCTTGGCGATACGAATCAGGCTAAGGTGCCCCTTGTGCAGATATCCCATGGTGGGAACGTAACCGATGATCTTCCCTTTTCTCTTTAGCTCCCCGCAAATGTTCTGTATCCTCCTCGGCGATTTAACTATCCGCATCTTCGGAAACTAAGATCTCAAAATGAAAAATTCAAGATTACAATCTAAAATTCAAAATCGGCACTGAAATCATCAAACAAGACAGATCTGCGATATCCTGGAAACGACACAAATAAGGCAACCTGGAGTGTTCGCCTTTAGGCGGACTAAAAAAGACCTGTTTCGTCGCATGAAACAGGTCAAGCTGAAGCTTGACATGTCACAGATCCCGCTGATCTGACTTCTTCCGAGATACCGACACATTTTGGGGACAGAAATCTCGAATTTTGATTTGAGATTTTTACTTTTGCTTCTTGAATTTTGAATTTTGTCAGTAGCTCTCTTCATCAGAAGGAAACCTGCCGGATTTCACATCATCCAAAAAGTCATTACAGACTTTTTCTATCTCTTTTCCTAATTCTGCATACCTTCTTACAAACTTGGGTTTGAAATCCCCGAATAGACCCAAGATGTCGTTCACCACCAGCACCTGTCCGTCGCATCCAATCCCCGCTCCGATGCCAATGGTGGGAACCTTGAGCGATTCGGTAATCTCCTGAGCCAGCTTCTTGGGAACCGACTCAACTAGAACGGAGAAACATCCAACCTGCTCCAACTTCTTTGCGCTTTCCAACAAGTACTCTCGCTCCTCCCGGGATTTGCCTCGAACGGTGAATCCGCCGAATCTGTTGATAGACTGGGGAGTCAAGCCGATATGCCCCATTACGGGGATGCCTACCTCAATTATCCTTTTGACGGTATCAGCCATCTCTAGTCCGCCTTCGATCTTGACCGAATCCGCTCCACCCTCTTTCAGGAAACGCCCCGCGTTTGTGATGGCCTCTTCAGTGCTGGCCTGGTAGGACAGAAAGGGCATGTCAGCAATAACCAGAGCCCTCTTCACCGCAGAGGAAACCGCTCTGGTATGATAGACCATCTGATCCATGGTGATGGAAAGAGTATTGGACGATCCGTAAAACACCATGTTCACCGAATCCCCCACCAGGACAGAGTCTATTCCAATCTCGTCCAGTATGCGTGCTGTGAAGAAATCGTAGGCGGTGAGGATAGCTATCTTTTCCCCCCTTTGCTTGTATTTGGTGAAGCTCCTTACCGTAACCTTCTCTTGGCTCACTTTTCTTTCCCTCCTTGGGAAAATGGCGGAGGAAACGGCTCATTCTCTTCCCAAGGGCACATAATACCTGGTGCCGGAAAGAGGCGTGTCTAACAGAGCTAAAAGATCTGCCAGATCCTTTTGATTATGAACGAAGTCTATCCGATCCGTGTTAACCACCAGAAGCGGGCTTTTGGAATAATGAAAGAAGTAGTAATTATATGCCTCGTTAAGAGCCCTAATATAGTCTAAGTCCATATTCCTTTCGAATGAACGTCCACGCTCCTTTATTCTTTCCAACAGCACCTCCGACGAGGTCTGAAGATATATGACCAGATCCGGCTTGGGAATATCTTTCTCCAGTATGCAGAGGAGCTTTTCGTAAAGATGGAATTCTCTCTCATCTAAGTTCACGGAGGCAAATATCCTGTCTTTGTCGAAGAAGTAATCGGATACCACCTTCTTGTGGAAGAGATCGATAGCAAATAGCTCTTGCTGTTGTTTGTGCCTGGATAGGAGGAAGAACAGCTGGATTTGGAAGGCGTACCTTCTTTTGTCCTTATAAAAATCGGGAAGGAACGGATTCTGCTCGGTTTCCTCCAGAATCAACCTGGCATCCATCTTCTGCGCCAACAACTCAGCCAGGCTGGTCTTCCCGGCTCCGATAGCTCCCTCTATAGCGACATAGTTAATTTCGGCCATGTTGATATCCTACCAGACCAAAACCATTCCTCACGTCCTCTAAGTATAAAAGGCATTCTGGAGAAACGCAAAGAAAATTCATATCGTTTCCGAGTACAATCGTACCACGGACTTGTCTTCACAACTCTGGAGAAGTTCTTCTACTTTTTTCTTCAAGAGAGGATGCAAAAGTTCGGGGGCAATTTGTGCCAGAGGTGTCAAGACAAACGTTCTCTCATGCATTCGAGGATGGGGTATGGTGAGTTGCGCTGAATCCACTACTCGTTCATCATATAGCAGTATATCTAGGTCGATGTTTCGCCGACCCCATTTTCGTTCTCTTTTTCTTCCCATCTGGTCTTCAATGGACAACAGGAATTGAAGCAAGGGCACGGGCTTAAGAGACGTTTGAATCTCGACAACCAGGTTTAAAAACCACCCCTGGTCTTCATATCCTACCGGCTGAGTTTCGTAGATGGGGGAAACCTTTTCGACTGAGACCTTTTCTGAGCGGCCTATTTTCCTGATTGCCTCTTTTAGGAATTGCAGTCGATCACCCAGGTTTGACCCCAAGCTGAGATAAGCCGTTGCCAAATCTGACCTCGGATTTGCCAAACAATTTTCGCGCCCTTGGCAAAGATCTAATTCTCTCACCTCTCCCCTTCTGTCTCCTTCTCCACGGAATGGAGAGAGGTAGACACGGGGGGTTATTTCGAATGTGTTGTTAGTTGGAATCGAATCTTCAGACTTCAGATCAGCTTCTTGATTTCTCTGACATGAGCCTAATTACTCAGATTGTGCGTTTTTGCGCTGTCGTTTGACTTCCACCTCAATGTGATCCAGATTCCCGGGAACTGGAGGAATCTTCTTTCTGACTCGTACAGTTACCTCTTCGGGTTTGAAATTCCTTATGATCTGCTTTGCCAGCCTTACCGCAATTGTCTCCAAGAGGGAGAATCTGTTCTGCTCGACCAGCTCCTCCACGGTGCGATAGACCTCGGTGTAGTTCACCGTATCTTTGAGCTTATCGCTTCTGGCAGGCTTGTCCATATCCACCACCAACTCCACGTCCACCTCAAAGCGTCTTCCGGTCTGCCTTTCTGCAGCAGAGGCGCCGTGATATCCGTAGAAGGTCATGTTATGTAATCTGATCACACCCATGTCACTCAAGCTCGGCGAATCAGTTCGCCCTACCTCACCGTTTATTGGTCATTTCTCGGAAGACTTCGGCCGATATCTCCTTTGCCACACATGGGAATGTTTCTCCAGCCTCTCCAAAGCCCTTTGAATCTGGTCAACAGGAAGGTTTAGTGCTATTCGGACATGTCCCTCTCCGTATTCACCGAACCCGAAGCCGGGAGAAACAAGCACCCCCGTTTTCCTCAAAAGCATACGGAAGAATCCTACGGATGAGTATTTCCCCGGAACTTTCGCCCATACGAAAGGTCCTGCCTTTGGCTTTTTCGTCTTCCAACCCAGCTTGAAAAGCCCGTTTAGCAGAGCTGCTTTTCTTGACGTGAATTCCAGATTGTTTCTTTGCGAAATCTGTGAGTAGTTTTTCAGAATCTCCAGTGCCTGGAGCGCCCAAGCCCTCGAAATCTGTTCTCCCAAAGCTTCTTTCAAGGATTCTAACTGAGAAATGATCCCCCTGTCTGCAACCAGACAGCCAAACTCAATTCCAGTCAAAGCAAAGAAAGAGAACTTCTCGGCTGCCACCTTTCTGGCACCTCTGGTCTGAAGGAGGGAAATAGGGGTGTGGTCGTCGTAGCAGATTTCATTTGTTGAAGCATCATTTATCACCAGCACGTTCTTTTTTCCTGCCCATTCTACCACATCTTTGAAGAATCCAACATCCGCAACTGCGGAGGTAGGATTGTGAGGATAATTCAGAAAAACGATCTTGGGAAACCTGGCACCCCGACCAGACGAAACCAGCGCACTCAGGTTAGGAAGATAGTCGTTCCTTTCCAGCAAAGGAAAACTCTCCACCTCGGCTCCCGCCAATATCGATGCGATTTTTTGGATTGGCTCGCCGGGATCGGAGATGGCTACGACTTCGCCCGGATTAATTAGACTCAGCAACAGATGATAGATTGTCTTCTTCTCGCCAAAGAAGGGGCAAATCTCTGTTTCCGGCCTGACCTTCAAGTCATATTTCTGTTCTAACCATTTGGCCGTTCTTTGTTTAAGCTCTAGCCAAAGCTTGGCGTCTGAGGAGACAAACATCTCGCTTGGATCAAAAGCGGGCGAGAGAGGCTCACCCAGCGAAGAATCAGGAGCCAGCTCACCTAAGTCAATAACTTCCACGCCCCTTCGAAGCAGACCGTGCTTTATCCTCTTTGCTTCCACGAACGGCGTAGGAGGAAGCTTCTGAAGCCTCTCTGCTTTTTCAATTATGACTTTCTTGATCATATCGGGGAACCGATATAAAAAAACGCGACCCTTCTGTTCAATACGAATTGAAAATATACAATTGGACCTATCTTATTGCAAGGAATTTATGCGGGACTCTTAAAGCAGCCTTATGGGAATTGCTCTTTGTGGTTGACATAGCCGTGATGGCCAACAGGGCGGCTAAAATCCACTAATTGACAGGGAAGATCGAAAAGTAAGTCTAAAAACCTAAAGAGGCAAAACCTCTTCCAGAAGGTAACGAAAGAGGTTTCGCTTTCTGCTGTGAATCAGAAATAAGTTGATGAAGTTCTTTGGTTGGGCAGGGGCTTGACCCCTGCCCTAAAGCGGATACAAGATCGCATCCGTTCAATCCGGTCCATCCGTTGACAGAGCTCTGTTAGGCAGGAACGGCTTCTTTTCTCCTCTTCAGCATGATGTAGATAGCGCTGCTGATCGGCAAAGCGATCAAGATGATGACTCCCCATTGAGTGGTAGCAGGTCCTTCAGTATAGCAATGACACCATGCGAAGAGCCCAAGGGTGCGCCCGCATTCAGCAATGTGACCAGAAGGACATAATATTTCGCAACTGCTAAGAAGATTGCTTACCGAACAGTAGCTTTGCTTGGGAGATTCTATCACCTCAGGTTCCGCCTCAACCTCATGAGCATTTGCAAACTGGGTAATTGCCTTTTGTTCAACTGAAGGTAAACGAGCGTGCAGGTTCTCAAATTCCTTAACCTTCTCGAACACTATGTCATGATCACCACTTAAGATGGCTTCATGAATCTGAGTTGTCAGACTCGTCAATTGTCCTTTCTCAGGGGATTCAAAGGTTTCAACAAGTTGAAGAAATTCCTGGTAGTTTTGTTCTTGGCTCGGTGGTATCGTTAGTTGCCGATGATCTGCAGCATTAACGAGAGAGAATGAAATAATTAGGATAAGGAAAAGAAAGGCCGACGTGAAAAAATGTGTAGTTGCTGCAATTGTTCTCATTTTGTTCTCCTTTCAACCCTTTCAAGAATTTCAGTTCATTAGTAAATCAGATATGCTAGGTCAGCCCTCTCAGAGACAATTCTGCTTAAACCCAGGTAATCGTAACCTTTTTGTCAAGCAATCCTGTGGTTCCAGTTTGATCGCAGGCCTTCCTCTACCGTGAGGCCCTAATCCAAAGAGAATTTGTGCAAGGAGGGACCCCGGTTGCCCTCCAAGATCACTCCGGAGTCTATAGATGGCAGCCCCTGCTCCTCCGGCATGAGGTAGATTCTTTCGGAGCAAAGATTGCGATCAAAGAAAAGCCCCCCTCCACTTCGGCTTTCGGCAACAGCCCCCCGCCAGCTCTTCTAGCTTCGAGAGTTCTGACAATTGCCAGAACCAATAGCGAATTGAGAAGAACAATAATAGCTGACACGGCCAGAAAACCGAAAAGACCAACCAGTCCGTGCAGGGACGAGTGGGAAAGCCCCCCTTTTCCAAAAATCCCACTGACGAAACCGAGTTTGAGCAATCCCGACTCGACCCCCACCCAGAGTACGGCTACGATGGATAGGTTGAATCCAAATCGATGACGCGCCAGCCCCACTGACCAGCCAAAGAGCGCCAAAGAAGGAAAGTCCAAGGAGAGACCCCAGCCGCAAGGATTCGATTGGCGCGGCCTTGATAATTCTGTAGAGAAACGGGGCTAACGCGAAAAAGGAGAAATACCAACAACTGGAAAAGAGATTGGCTATCAGTAACAGAATTGCGGAGCTTCCGGCGAAGATGAAGCTCTCAGCCCAGAAGGCGAGCAGCGGCTTGTCACAGACTCGGTCGGAAGCCTCCAGACGAGACGACCTGCTGTCTGCCAACCGCATTCGTCCCACCGTTGCTGAGAACCAGCGACTGGGGTCCCCGGAGATTAATCTCTTGTGCTTCGTTACAAGCATCTCAAACTCGAGGCGAAGTTTTCTAATGCTCTTCGCAGAGGGCGGTCTTGAGCCGACCTCTTACCTTCAGGTTGCCCGAACAGATTATCTAAATGCGACCAACGTAAAGGAAGGAACCAGAGGGGGTCATTCGTTGATGCAAATGTGAGCCTCTCGGGCTCAGCACCTAATGCCTTCCCTCACTAACCCCTTCTTCGTGCTTTCCACACTCGCTACAGTGATTGAAACATTTCTATTTTAACCACTCCCCCCTCCTTGTCAAGGCATTTTTTCTCCCCCGTAGGGTATCCTGCCGATCACCTGAAGCTCGGCGCGATTCCGAGCCAGATTTAACTCGCACATCCACAGAGGATTAAGGCCGGGGAGGAGTGGAAATGGTCCCAGATAAAAAATAGTACCTGTGCTATCGACTCGTCACGGATTCATTGTCCCGTTTTGAACGGATTTTGGAGCAGAATTCTGAAGCGATTGAAACCTGACGACCAACCTTCTGCTGAGTCAGTCCAGCAGCGTCGTCAACCGGTATCAGTTCCGCCCACACCTTTCTCGCCGAATGAAGTGAGAAATAGGAAAAATTCCAATCCCGCAGCGGGTCGCTGATCGGGGTAAACACGCCAGTGATGAAAGACCTGGATAAATCCAGGGAGCGTACGCAAAACGCAAAAAATCATTGACATGTCGGCAATATTTCTTAAATTAAACAAAACTAAGGACGTTAACGGCTTAGACACTGGTCCGGGCATGTTAAACAGAAATGTCTTGGTATTGAATCAAAACTACGAGCCGCTTTCGGTCTGTACGGTCAAAAGAGCCGTCATTCTGATCTACCTGGGCAAGGCAGAGATCATCGAAAAGCACGATGGATACATGATCCGTTCAGTATCGTTGGCAATCCCCGTGCCCAGCGTGGTACGGCTCGGTTTCTATATACAAGTCCCAAGCAAGAGAATTCTTCTCACCCGTAAAAACATCATCAAAAGAGATGGCGGGCGTTGTCAGTACTGCGGTGAGAATCATGGCGCTATGACGGTAGACCACGTGGTGCCCAGAATCTATGGAGGCAAGGACAACTGGGAAAACCTTGTGTGTGCATGCATCAAGTGCAATAACATTAAGGGTAACCGCACGCCGGAGCAGGCAGGACTTAGGCTTCTACGCCGACCCAAGCGACCGACACACATCACTTTTATTCAGCAATTCGTCGGAATCTCTGATCACAGATGGAGGCAGTATCTGTTTCTTGACTGAGTTAAGGTATATGGTATAAGGTGCAAGGTGAAAGGTACAACGCAAAAAACCACCAGGACAATCGGCGCCGGCATCAAGAGCTTTGAGGACCTGGAGGTTTACAAGAAACTGTGCGAACTGCACCTGGAAATCAGCGAAGTCTCGTTGTCTTTTCCCAAATTTGAGTTATACGAATTGGGGTCTCAGATTCGCAGGTCGTCGAATTCAATTGCTGCTAACGTCGCAGAGGGGTGGAACAACAAACACATCAACGTCTACTTGGAAGGGATAAACAGAGCTCAGGCAGAATTGCAGGAGACGAAGCATCATCTGCACGTGGCGTATCGCAAGAAATACCTATCTGAGGAGAAGTACAGGGCATATTTTGAGAGGTATGGCGAGTGTGGCAAGATGCTCAGGGGTTTGGAGCAATCTTTACAAAGATGGAAATCGAAAACCTGACACCCTTGACCCAACATCTTTGACCCTAAACCTTTGGAGAGCCGATGGCAAGAGAGGTGATCTTAAGTGGAATGCAACCCACAGGAATGCTGCACCTGGGAAACCTGGAAGGTGCACTCAGACATTGGGCGCAACTTCAGGACGATTACGAGATGTACTGCTGTATTGTGGACTGGCACGCCTTGACCTCGGACTACGATCAAACCTCCGACCTGACTGACAGAATCGTCGATCTGGCCATTGATTATCTTTCCGGAGGGCTCGACCCAAAGAAGTGTGCCATCTTCATTCAGTCGCAGGTCAAGGAGCACGCGGAATTGCATCTTCTCTTCTCCATGATAGTTCCCAAGCCGTGGCTGGAGAGGGTGCCCTCATATAAAGAGAAAAGCGTGGAACTGGGCTTGGACAGCTATGGCTTTCTGGGATATCCTTTGCTCCAAGCGGCTGACATCCTGATATATCGGGCCAACTGGGTGCCGGTGGGAAAGGATCAGGTTCCTCATATTGAGCTCACCCGGGAGGTGGCCAGACGATTCAACGGTTTGTACGGCGACGTATTCCCTGAGCCCCAGGCCAAGCTAAGCCAGTTTCCTGAGATTCTGGGCACAGATAACAGAAAGATGAGCAAGTCCTACAACAACGACATTTGTATGGGCGAATCGGATGAGTCAACCGCCAAAAAGATCTCGATAATGTACACCGACCCCACGAAGATACACCTCGGCGATCCCGGTCATCCAGACCAGTGCCCGGTGTATCTTCTGCATAAGATTTACAATCCAGATCACAAGACCATCCACAAGAACTGCTCCTCCGGTGAACTGGGCTGCGTGAACTGCAAGAAGATGTGCACGGAAGCAACCAACAAAGCTTTAAGGCCCATTCGGCAAAAACGCGCTGAGCTGGAAAAGGACTTGCCGTATGTGAAGAAAATATTGGCGGACGGAGCAGACAGAGCTAGAGCCAGAGCGCAGGAAACCATGGAACAAGTAAGGAAGGCAATGAAGCTGTGGTAGAAGAACGAAAGGAAGAGGGGAAATTCATCAGCAAGGTATTGGTATTTGTAGACGGTGCCTCAAAGGGCAATCCGGGCCCGGCGGGTATTGGAGGCATCGTCGTTGACGCCGATAGTGGCAATTGGTTAGACCATTTCTCCGAGTTCCTCGGCACCAAGACTAATAACGAAGCCGAATACATGGCGATCAGCAAAGGTCTTTCGGTGGCGCTCGGCTGCACCAGGAAGTCAGTTCACCTATTCTCGGACAGTGAGTTCGCCATAAGCCAGATAAAGAAAATGTATCGAATCAGAACTAACAGGATGGAGCCACTCTGTGCGCAAGTAGTTCAAAAGGCACAACTTTTCGAACACGTCGAATTCTCTCACCTGCCTTCAGAGAACGTAAGGATTAAAAGGGCCGACATGTTTGCTAATCGAGCGATTAATGACGCCATCGACAAACCTCTAAAGATGTGATCGCCTTAAGGTATTAGTGGCTGAGTAACATTGGAGTTCCTAGGCAGCCAGAGGGGGAGAATGAAATCAATCGAAACACAAGGGCAACCAAGCAGCTCGGCTTACTCCGTGAAACTGGACATCTTCGAAGGTCCGCTGGATCTGCTTCTTTTCCTGATAAAAAGAGACAAGATAGATATCTACGATATCCCCATCGCTCACATCATCAGGCAGTATCTGGAATACATTGAGTTGATGAAGGACTTGAACCTGGAGATCGCGGGCGAGTTCATTGTGATGGCAGCAACGCTGATGCGGATCAAGGTGCGGATGCTTCTGCCCAAGACCCAGGACGAAGAGGAAGAGGAGGATCCGCGTGAGGAGCTGGTCGCGGCTCTGTTGGAATACCGGAAATTCAAAGAGGCCGCACAGGTGCTGAGAGACAAAGAAACCGAGCAGTCC
>JABAOF010002287.1_pt2 | contig 85168 bp, 81 predicted proteins | sample 7062171 | NCBI WGS metagenome assembly JABAOF01 (sample SAMN14538628, study PRJNA623070) | marine sediment metagenome | biome: marine biome [ENVO:00000428]; feature: marine pelagic biome [ENVO:01000023]; material: deep marine sediment [ENVO:00002113] | place: India: Gulf of Khambhat ...
GGGTTGAAAAGTAAACTCCACTAGCTAATTGACTAATTCACGTATCACCCCGTTGACTTCTTGACTTTTTCACCTCTTGACCTTTTGACATATCCGGTATCTGTTCCCTGATTCCCGATTTCCCAACATCTGCTATAATTTGTGCGTCGCTTGGATCGGGGCTCGACCGAGACGACGTCATATCCGGATTTCCCGCCCTTGAGCCCGGGCGGTTTTCTCATAATATGCCTCTGGCATCTCACTCGAAGGAGGAGACAGCCATGTCCACTTCTACTACTCGTACTGCTCGTAGGAAAGTTACAACCCACACATTCCGTAGCAAGAAGCAACACGGCGAAATCATAACCATGCTCACTGCCTATGATTACGCCACTGCACTGGCAATCGATCTCGCAGAGATCGATTCAATATTGGTGGGCGATTCATTGGGTATGGTGGTCCTGGGCTACGACACGACATTGCCAGTGACCATGGATGAGATGATTCACCACTCTAAAGCGGTCGCTCGCGGCGCAGAATACGCGCTTATGATCGGAGATATGCCATTTATGTCCTATCAAGCCTCTGCAGAAGATGCGGTCCGAAACGCTGGCCGTTTTCTGCAGGAGGCGGGGATGGACGCGGTGAAGTTGGAGGGGGGTCGTGAGCGGCGCGAAGCTGTCGAGGCCATTGTCAGCGCAGGAATTCCCGTCATGGGTCACATCGGTCTCACACCGCAATCCATACATCAGTTGGGCGGGTTTAGAGCACAGGGAAAATCTGCAGATTCGGCGAGAAAGCTGCTGGAAGATGCACTCATCTTGCAGGAGTCGGGATGCTTCTCCATCGTGCTGGAAACCATCCCAGCAAGATTAGCCCAATTAGTATCTGAGAGATTAGAAATTCCCACAGTTGGCATCGGGGCCGGTAGCGGCTGTGATGGTCAGGTATTGGTGACTCACGATCTCTTGGGTCTCTTCGATCGTTTCAAACCTCGCTTTGTGAAGCGTTATGCTGATTTTCACGAAGAGATGGCGCGCGCATTCGGTGAGTACAAGGCCGAAGTTGAAGGCGGAACATTTCCTGAGCGGGAACACAGCTTTGAAATGAGCGATGAAGATTGGGACGAACTGCAGGATATTCTCTCCTGAACAGCGCAACTTCATGAGCATTCTCCATAGATCATCCTCCGCGTGTGGATATCTCCGCAGGCAGAATAGGTGCAGATCATGAATGAGAAAGAGATTCTCATCACTGGCACTGGTGCTATGGCGTGCCTCTTTGCGGCGCGTCTGGCTCCATTTACGAATGTGACGATGTTGGGCACTTGGGGTCAAGCCATTGCAGAACTGAAGGAAAAAGGTGTCCGAATCGTTGAAGCGGATGGAACTGAGCAATCGCATCCAGTCATGGCAACCTCGAGTGTAAAGGATTGTGCTGGCATTCATTACGCTATCGTTTTGGTGAAATCCTGGCAAACCGAACGAGTAGCAGAACAGTTGAGCAAGTGTCTGCACCCGGAAGGTATCGCAATCACGTTGCAGAATGGTGTGGGTAACTTGGAAACACTTCAGCAGGCATTGGGGTATGAGAGGGCGGCTCTTGGGGTAACGACATCCGGCGCGACTCTGCTTGGTCCGGGGCGTGTGCGTGTTGGCGGAGTCGGCGTGACACACATTTTCCCTCACCCAAAATTATCTAAAGTCATCGATTACCTTAAAAAGGCCGGCTTCGAAATCCATGCCTCCGATGATCTCGAAAGCTTGATATGGGGGAAATTAGTGGTTAATGCAGGTATTAATCCTCTTACGGCCATCCTTCAAGTGCCCAACGGTGAGCTGCTTAACCTGCCTGACGCCCAGTTGCTGATGTCGGCTGCAGCTGAGGAAGTTGCAGTCATTGCTCGTAGGAAGGGAATTGAGCTGCCCTACAATGATCCAGTCGATCAGGTTGCTGAAGTTGCGCGGAAAACGGCACCAAACTTCTCATCCATGTACCAGGATGTCCAGCGTGGAGCGCCGACAGAAATCGATGCCATTTGCGGCGTAGTAGTGCGCGAGGGTCAGAAGCTTGGCGAACCTACCCCGGTCAACGAGACCTTATGGCATTTGGTCCGAGCATTGGCTTCAAGGGAAGGTGAATGAGGATGAGAGTTGTTACAGAGATCGCCGAAGTTCGAGATGTGCGAGCTTCAATGGCGGAACCATATGGCTTGGTGCCGACAATGGGTTTCCTGCATGAGGGACACCTATCATTGGTGCGTCAAGCGAGAGTTGAGTGCGAAAGCGTTGCAGTGAGCATCTATGTCAATCCCACGCAGTTCGGGCCATCGGAAGACCTTGAGGCATACCCGAGTGATCTTGAACAGGATCTCCGCATGCTTGAGTCAGAAGGCGTTGATCTTGTTTGGACACCTACGACAGAGGTGATTTACCCCAGTGGCTTTCAAACCTGGGTGACGGTTAATGAGATATCGAAGCATTTGGAAGGCACTCAGCGCCTGGGTCACTTTCGCGGGGTGGCGACGGTTGTCGCCAAGCTATTCAATGTGTTCCAGCCTCAGCGCGCCTATTTTGGCCAGAAGGATGCGCAACAAATGGTCCTGATCCGGCGTATGGCGGTTGATTTGAACTTTCCAATCGAGGTCATAGCATGCCCCACCGTGCGTGAGGAGGATGGTCTCGCAATGTCCAGCAGGAACTCATACCTCAATACCGAAGAGCGGAAAGCGGCAACGGTGCTTTTTCGTGCTTTGACGATTGCTTCTGAGGCTTTTAAGGAGGGAGAACTGGATGCAGGAGAACTGCGGTCGCTAATGTCGGAGACGATAACAAGCGAACCTCTCGCTCAAGAACAGTACGTCTCAGTTGCCGATCCCAATACACTGGAGGAACTTCAAGGCAAGGTTCAACGAGCCTTACTCTCCATGGCGGTGTATGTTGGGGATACACGTCTGATAGATAACGTGGTTGTGGGGGAAGAATCCAAATGAGGGATTGGGGAAGTGTTCGATAGGAAATCGATAACCAATAAGGATACGCCATTTTGAGGTGAATGATGCTTTTCGCAATTGACATTGGAAACACAAATATCACGCTTGGCCTCTACCAGGGCGAAGATCTTGTGAGAGCCTGGCGCCTTGCGACAGTCCACGAACGAATGCCGGACGAGTATGGCCTACAGCTTCTGGGCCTCATCGACCATGCTGAATACGCCGCAAGGGACATCGACGCGAGCGTAATCGCCTCTGTTGTCCCTCCGCTCACGGGAACCTTTCTGCAGGCCTGTGAAGATTACTTGAACCAAAAGCCATTGGTGATCGACGCGGGGGTACGCACCGGCCTACAGATCCGTTATGAAGATCCGAAACATGCCCTTGGCGCAGATCGAGTGGCGGATGCAGTCGCAGTTCAACATCTCTATGGCACTCCAGCTTGTGTCGTTGATTTTGGCACGGCAACAACATTTGACGCCATAGCCTCCGATGGTACCTATTTGGGTGGCGCGATCGCGCCAGGGATCGGGATAGCAGCAGATGCACTATTCCAGCGGACAGCTAAGCTCCCGCGTGTGGAACTGGCGAAGCCGCCCTCGGTGATTGGTAGAAATACAGTCCGGGCAATTCAATCAGGGCTGATTTATGGATATGTGGGGTTGGTGGAAGGCGTTGTGGAGCGGTTCAGGAATGAGTTGGGAGCGGACATGAAGGTGATAGGAACAGGCGGTTTAGCGAGCCTTATTGCTGCTGAAACACCCGTCCTCCAGATCTTAGCGCCGTGGCTGACGCTTGATGGCTTGCGAATCATTTGGGAGATGAATCAGGGGGATTAGGAATCGGGAATCAGGGAACAAGGAACAGTCAAGAAGTTGACATGTCAATAAGTCAAAACGTCAGTAATAAATACTCATCAACCCTTTGACTTTTTGACATCTTCAATTATTCACTTGTTAACTAAGTTGCTTCTTAACCCACGTCACATGGCTTGGAGTAAGGCTTCATCTTCCTCGCGCGCCACTTTTCGCCCCTCATCGACGTTTACAAATGTAAGTAGTAGACCACCCAGGATGAAAAATGCGATGACGCTCAGGATTGCTGGTCGGCTGCTTCCAAATGTGGCGACTGCAACGGCGAAGATCAAAGGACCAAGGATCGAAGAGAACTTCTCCATCACGCCAAACAAGCCGAAGAACTCACCACTTTTCGCGGAGGGCGACATGCTGGAGTATAGGCTTCGGCTTAGAGCCTGACTGCCGCCCTGGACGACAGCCACCATCCAAGCCAAAAACCAGAACTCCATCACGGAATCGAGGAAGAAACCCCAGATCGCGATCACAGCGTAAACCGATAAAGCTAGAATGATGCTGCTTTTCGTGGTCATCCTCTCGGCGATTCCGCTGAAGAGGAAGCGTCCAAAAATAGCAGAAAGGATTAGGCCAACAGCCTCTATGGCAATCAGTAGACCAATAATCATGATGAGGTCACTTTCACGAGAAGGTGGAAGCACAGCAAGCTGCGCGATGGTCATCGCGTTACCTTGACTGGAGGGTTCGGCTCTACCTGTATTGACAAGGCGGAGCAAGTGCTCACCTGGCTCCTCTGAAGTGAATGTGCTTGTTTCTCCGAAACGGGCTGTTGAATGGAAGCTATCGACAAGAATCTGCTCTCCATCCTCATCCATCAGTGGTTCTCCGTCGAGTTCGGGTGTCCAAATGCCTCCCTCAGGTCCTATGCCATATGTGACTTCAACCTCCTGACCATTGAATGATAGGGTTAGGCTCGAATCAGCTTCAGAGGTACGGGCATAAGCGACATCCTCATCCATTCCCACCTGTTCGGCGGGCACCGTGATCGTACTCCAGTCACCCACGAATTCAACGGACTCGTCGCTTACACTGTACGTGCCCTCACCAACAGCGCTGGCGGTATCTTCAAAAGGATCGGGCGATGCCCCGGTGACATCATCAGAGAGGTTGCTGGCTCCAAGGATGCCGACGATAGGCAGCGCGATCAGGTTGAAAATGATGAAAGCCATGTAGAAGGATCTTCGTTTCTCCTCCGGGCTGGGAAGCCGCCCAAAAATCAGGCTGAATGGAATGCCCACGAACTGCACAAGCAGCAACGCAAGGACCATTTCCACACTCCCGAAGCCCAATTCTGCTCCGTAAATGGCTGCCACCCCGATAATGGTGCCGATACCATCGTTGTAGATCAGAAACGCGACGAGGTATTTAAAGAGTTCCTTGTACTGACGTATGTCTGTAAAGGTATCACTTAGGCGCTTGAAGCTTATGGAAACCGCCTCAGCAATAGCGGCAAATGTGTTTGTTGCTTCAAGTTCAGCAGTGGCGGCAGGAGGTTCGGGAACACGACGGAATAGTGGAATGGAGAAAATGCCCCACCATATGGCGACGCTTAAGAAAGAAAGTCGTGCCCCCCATGTGCCGGGGAGAAAGTTGAGCATAACCACATTGATTGCCAGTAGTATTCCTCCACCAAGATATCCCATGGCATACCCGCGCGTAGAGACTCGATCCTGATCCTCCTCACGGGCGATATGGGGAAGAAGGGCATCGTAAAAGACGTTCGCAGCGGTGAAACCGACCCTTCCAAAGATGAAGAGTAGTGAGGCCATAAGCCAATCACCCGTCTGTACGAGGACGAGCAAGGCGGTGGCGATGACGCCAATGCTTACGAAGAATGAGAGGAAACCTTTCTTCCCCCGTCGGACGTCAGAAATTGTGCCCAGGATTGGTGCCATGATGGCAGTGATAAGCAGTGATACACTCAATCCTGTGCTCCAGTAGGCGGTCGCAGTAGCTGCACTGGGAAGCGTGGATCCTGCAACCTGGCTGTAGTAGATGGGAAGAACTGCGGCCAGAATGGTCGTTGCGAAAGCGGAGTTCGCCCAATCGTACATCGTCCACGCTCGAATTCGGTGGCGGTACTCGCCTTCACTGATGCCGTCATAGGCGTGCCTTGTTGCAGTAGTCATGGAAAGCTCCTTAGCGAATCAATGCGATGGAACAAGAGGCACCCAAGTTTATATCGTTTCGGATGGAGGTCAAAAATGAGGCAGGGATAAGTCAATATGTCAAAAAGTCAACAAGTTGAAATGTCAATGTGTCAAAATGTCAATTTGATCGAGGATTGGGAATCAGGAAACAGTTATCGGTGAACAATTTGATACGTGAATAGGTCAAAAAGTCAAAGGGTTGATGAATATTTATTGTTCCATCTTGACCTTTTGACGTGTCAACTTGTTGACTTTTCACCGTTCATCCATATCAAGACCTTAGTGACTCGATGAAGTATCTTGGATTTAGAGGTTCGCCGGTCATGGATTGCACATGGTCCGACCAGTCTTCCGTCGCACCAGCTCGGAACGCACGATCCAGCAGCCATTTTCCCGCCGAGGCATTTTCCACCAGACTGCCGACCTCCATTGTAAGGAAGTATTCCATCTGGGAGGAAACCAATTGTCCAAGTTCATAGTTCTGGTAATACACGGGTACGAGGGCGATGTGGTACTTAGCGGCCCAATCAGGCGCGTCCCTGCCTGCTGGACGTCTCAATAATTGAAAGCGTTCTTTTAAGTCCCACCACAGATTATCCACGTCACTTTCTGGGTTGCCGTAGAAGGCGCGTTCAAAGTGTGTCATAACGAGGCACCATCGGGTGAAAATCAATCTGCTGGCACGCTCGTGCTCCATCGCGAACTGTGAGATGCGTTCAGCATCTGAATCTTGAACCTCGAGAACACGCTCCAGCCACTCCCTATTATTGACCAAAGAACCCATGAGGATGGCAACAGCCTCTGTTGATAGACTATGAGCAGGCCGGCGGAGGATCCAGGGTAGGTCGTAGTCGATGTACTTGTCATATACGGCATGTCCGAGTTCATGAAGTAGTGTCCTTGTCCAGCGACGGTTAGGTTCCAGGTTGTTCAACGTGCGGATGTCACCTTCACGGTCCATATCGATACAGAATGCGGACTGGTCTTTCCCCTCCCGGGCAAATAGATCGGAACGGAGGAGAATGTCACGCACTTCGAGACCGATTCCGTCATAGGTTTTAACTCCCAGCTCAGAGGGATCCTTATCCGCAAAGTAGGTGTCGAAATCAATCTCGCCCATGGGCGGAGGTGATTGGAAGAAAGAGTCGGCGTAGTGCCAAGGATTTAAGTCTTCTTTGGTGATGCCGAAATGAGCTGCACGCCGCTCATCAATCTCATCTTTGAGTTCAGCAAATGGCGTGCGTGTCACTTGTTCAAGTTCATCGAAGAGGGACATGAGTTCATCTTCATCGATTTCATTGAGTGTGAGGGATTTCTGGAAGTGATCCCTATATCCTTGGCGTTGTGAAGCCTGGTTGCGGACCCGAGCAAGATCTCGAACCTGCCCAGAAACCTTAGGACCAATTTGCTTACCAGCCTCCCAAGCCTTCCTCACATCTTCAGAGTTAGCGCTCTTTTTTAAAATATCATCCAGTTCATTGTTGGTGAGTTGTTTTCCATTCACCTCTGCTCGGAAGTTATAGTATGCCTGACGAACCTCGGATTCGAGTTGTGTAATTTTCTCAATCGTCTCTTCATCCTGTTGGGCTTTCGCAGCAGAAAGGTAAATGAGCTGAATCTGACGCGCCAGTAGTGCATCTTCCGTCCTTTCTTTCAGGCGGAGGTCATCTGCTGTATTGAAGCGAGTGGGATCTGCCCAGAATCGCATCATCGCCCCCTGCGCTTCTTTTTCCCTTTCAGTGGCTTCTTCGGTGCCTGTCGTCGCAGCTTCCCATATGGCATGCGAGTGGGCAATGTGGAGTGGCTTCAGTTCAGAAAAGGTTTCATTGACGAAATCCTCATGGCCAGTGCTCATTGAAAGCTCTCCTTGGGAGGTGATAGTCTGGGAAGTATAACATTGGGTGATAGAGAGGGTGTCAATAAGTTGACATGTCAAGAAGTCAAAGTGTAAAAACACCCACCCTTTAACTTTCTGACTTCTTGACTTATTCACCTATAGACCTGTTGACTTGAAATCGATTTGCGGTAAGAATGATACCGACATGGTAGAGGGCAAGAACAGAAACCGTTGAGGCCGTTATCAGTAGCGAATGATGTTTTCACGAATATGCGAGCCTCCTAAGATCTCGTTCTGCGGAACATGGAGTTGTCGATATGAATGCCATGAACCCGATCCCCCTGATCAAAGGACGCCGAATCTTGTTAGGCGTCACTGGTTCGATAGCTGCATATAAAGCAGCGGCTCTTGCCTCAAAGCTCACGCAAGCTGGGGCTGAGGTGGACGTTATCCTTTCCGAAGCTGCCATGGAATTCGTCAGCCCATTAACATTCCAATCGGTAACGGGGAGGCAGGTCTACTCAGATAAGGAGCTGTGGTCATCTGAAGCACATGTGCTCCATATTGGCCTCGCAGAGTCCGCAGAGCTCTTAGTTATAGCCCCCGTAACTGCAAACACCATTGCGAAGCTAGCTCATGGACATGCCGATTCACTCTTGACAATTACGGCTCTGGCGGCGCGTTGCCCGGTGATCATCGCACCGGCGATGGATGCAGGCATGTATGAACACCATGCTACACAATCCAACATAAATATCCTCGATCAACGCGGGGTAACCGTCGTTGGTCCGGTGGCAGGCCGCATGGCTTCAGGGCAAGTGGGGATGGGACGAATGGTCGAGCCGAATGAGTTAGTTGGCTTCGTCAGGCTCGTAGTGGGAAAACATGGTCCCTTATCGGGGAGAAAAGTAGTCGTGACAGCGGGCGGAACTCATGAGCCGATTGATGCTGTTAGGACGATCAGCAACCGCTCCTCCGGCAAGCAGGGATTTGCTCTCGCGCAAGCTGCGTTAGATAGAGGTGCCTCCGTGACGCTCATATCAGGTCCAACGTATTTGGAGACGCCCATCGGCGCAAACCGGCAGGATGTACGCACTGCAGTAGAGATGAGGGACGCTGTTCTGGAGGAGGTGAGGAAAACCGATGTGCTGCTTATGGCGGCAGCGGTAGCTGATTTCAGGCCGGCGCAATCTTCTCAGGAGAAGATTAAACGCAGGATGGGTATTCCGGATCTCAAACTAGAGCGGACAGACGATGTCCTCGACATGGTCGCCAGGAAGCAGGACACATCGGGTTGGCCGCGGTTGATTGTAGGGTTCGCAGCTGAGAGCGAAAACTTGGTCACAAATGCAAGGGCGAAGCTGGAGGAGAAGAACCTAACTTTAATCGTGGCGAACGACATCTCCTCGACCGAGGCAGGTTTCGAAGTCGACACAAATCAAGTGACGCTGATCGATGCCGAAGGGAGTGTACAAGAACTCCCACTCATGACCAAGGTAGAGGTCGCGGAAGTCGTCCTTCAAAGGGTTTTACAACTTCTAGAAACTTTGGAATGATGTCTAATCAGTAAGAGTGCATTCGAGGATGAGACATCGCTAATTCATTCATTTTGTACCTAAAATTTTGCCAGTCTACTTGGGATTCTTAAATTAAGAAGAATCCCAATTGTATTCATTCCAGTACAATTAAAATAAACAGGGGATTTCATGAGCGAAACAAAAAAAGGTCGTTTATTCCTTGGAACCCAGGGATTTTCTTTTGATGATTGGGTAGGACCCTTTTATCCGGAGGGGACACCGAAGAAAGCGTATCTCGAAGCGTATGTGCAACATTTTCCAACAGTGGAGATTGATTCAACTTTCTACGGCGTACCGAGGGAAACGACAATTCAAAGTTGGCACAGACGGAGCCCTGATGATTTCTTGTTCTCAGCTAAATTCCCCCGCTTGATCACCCATGAAAAAAAGCTCGACAGAGCTATTGGGGATGCAGAGCACTTCGTACAAACAATGAACGGATTGGGTGATAAGCTGGGAGTGCTTACGATACAATTTGCATACGATTTCACACCGGATTACTTTGACCGATTGGACGATTTTCTCGGAAGCCTGGCAGAGGGCCCTCGCTATGCGGTGGAGGTTCGCAATCGGGCCTGGCTAACTCCCGATTTCGGTGAAATGCTTTCCAATCACAACACTGCGTTGGTGCTCCAGGATTTGCACTACATGCCGAAGTTGGATTGGATTACGGCAGACTTCACAGTCATTCGCTGGCTTGGCCGTAGGAAGGACATCTCAGAGTTCGACCGAATCCAGATAGACCGCACCGAAGTCCTTCAGAAGTGGGCGGAGAAAGTTGATTCATTCATTGATCGGGGTTTCGACATCTACGGGTACTTTAACAACCATTTCGCCGGACACAGCCCTGCAAGCGTGAGGCAGTTTGCCGAGATGGTAGGCGTCCAGCTGAAGCCAGGTGGAGCTGAAGGTAGACAGCCGCGCCAGTTGAGCCTGGGAGTGGAAGATGACTGAAGTTGAAGAAAGACTGATAGACCTGCCCGACAATCCTGTTCCTGAAGAGGTTCTCCAGGCGCTTGAGCTGGCCTTCGAGGACAAGGGCGGTGACGAGAGTTACCTGACCGGCATGAAGATGGCTGTTCCGGGGACGGACAGGTTGTATGGTGTGAGAGTCCCTGACTTGCGGAAATTGAGCCGTGAGATCCTCCGTAAGTATAAGGGCGATCAGGAGGCGTTACTCAACATCGCCGACTTGTGCTGGAGCCAGGGAAGCCGTGAACATCAACTGGTGGCGTTGTTCATCTTGGGTGGGATCAAGCTTGAAACCGAGGAACGATGGGGTTTGGGCGTCAGGTACTTGCCTGATGTGAACAATTGGGAAAGCTGCGATCAGCTCTGCCATGCGCTTCTTGGACAAGCGTTGGCCGAGGATGCAATGTGTATAGATGTTCTTGAGACTTGGTTGGATGATGAAAACTTCTGGATTCGCAGGGCTGCGTTGGTCTCACCAGCCCTCCTACGCAGGGCGAAGTTTTCTGAAGATCTTGCTGAGGATCTTGATAGACGCACACTTGCCATGGCGGCTGCATTGCTAGATGATAAGGAGAAGTACATTCGAAAGGCGGTTGATTGGACCGTCCGTGAGGTTATCAAACGCCATTACGACCTAGGATTGGATTGGATGATGGTGCAAGCCAGCTCGATTCCCTCCAAGACAGCAAGGTCGACGTTGAAGCTTGCAAGAAAGAAACTTTCGAAGGAAGATCGCGAGAACTTTCTCCAAGCTCTAGAGGGTTAGGTATTTTCAGCCCAAGGTTTTCGCAAGCGTCATGCAACCCTCAAGTCGAGGTAGGATATCTCTTTGATAGCCCATAAGTATGGGTAGCCCCATTGTCAATGAATCGATAGACTTGGATTGCGCGAGTTCTCATTCGTGATTTATGCTTGGGCGCACATTCAAGGGGCAGCCGTTGAATATCGTATCTCAATTTTGAATTAGAAGAATTTTCTGCCCAGATTCGAATGGGACGATTGCTCAGCTTCAGAAGCGGGTAGGCAGTGAGTAAAGTTACCAATCTCGTAATAACCGTATATCTTATGGCGTTAGTGATGATCGCATGTACGCCAAGCTTCGCTGGCTATCAGCAAACGGAGGAGAGCGATAACTCCGAGCAAGTTGCCGTTGTTCACACATCCACGACCACACCCTTTGCACCAGATCTTGCCGACGTGAATCCAACATCAATGACGCCATCGGCGACGGAGACGCAGGTCCCACTGCCAGAAACTACGGGTGTTTCCGCGGAGCTGAATCCCCTGACCGGCCTCTTTGTCGAGGATCCCACTATTCTGGACCGGAGGCCCGTTTTGATAAAGGTTTCCAATTATCCTGCATCTTTACGTCCACACTCTGGGCTGTCCTATGCAGATCTCGTATGGGAGTACTTTATTGGCAATGGTATGACGCGCTTTCTAGCGTTGTATTATGGTCAGGACGCGGCTCAGGTTGGCCCTGTACGGTCTGGTCGTCTGGTCGATGGGCAGCTAGTGCGCCTCTACGGAGGTTATTTAGGCATGGTCGGTGCGGATAGGTTCGTTTGGTCTGTGATTGGGAAACAACTTCCTGGTCGGATCGTTAGTGAGAAACCGACGACCTGCCCGCCAATCTGCCGGGTTGGAAATACATTCAGCGTATTTGCTGACTCGGGCGCATTCACCTACTATGTCCAAACTCAGGAGTTGGATAATCAGCGCCCTGACTTGGGTGGAATGGTGTTTGATGAATGGGTTCCAGATGGGGGGAAGCCAGCGACGAATCTGCGGATCTACTTCTCGTACTACAACCAGATTGGTTGGGATTATGATCCAGAGAGCGGTCTCTATCTGCGGCTCCAGGAGGTGGTTCAAGATGACAACACGATCATCCTTGAACCCATGCCGGATTGCTTGACGGGTGAGCAGTTGGCCTTTGAGAACGTCATCATGTTATTCGCGCCGCACGAAGTCCTCAAACCGGAATTAGTGGACATCGATGTGTGGTCTGCCGATGGTGCTAGGGCGATCTTCTTTCGTGATGGACGGCTCTATGAGGGGACTTACTCCGCACCCTCTACTGACACGCCGCTGCATTTCTTCGATGCCGAAGGAAATTCGTACCGACTTAAACCCGGAAATACATGGTTTATGATCCTCGGCACGAAATCGATCGTTGAGGAAGTTGAGGAGGGTGTTTGGAAAGGACGCTTCTATCCATAGGGCTCCCCACTGTACATGGTTCCAGGTCGGTCGATGAAATCGACCGGCTTATTATTTGACCTTAACATTGGAGTTCGAGTTGCATTGGGTGATGAATGGGAAGGTCAAGGTGGACATAGTCGCTTTGTTCTAGTCGTCCAATACGCTACAATGTGAGTGCGAAAGCCGTCGCTTAAGCCGAAAAAGGGGAGGGAGGATTCGATGGCGACCTACATCATGCTCAGCACTCTTACCGATGAAGGTGCTAAGAAGATCAGGAGGCGCCCAGAGCGCATTAAAGAGGTGAATGCGGAGATTGAGAACTTAGGCGTGAAAGTCGTTGCGCAGTATGCCACATTGGGGCAGTACGATTTTGTGAATATAGTAGAAGCTCCAGATAATATCTCTGTCGCCCGCGTCTCAGCAGAACTTGCATCTCGTGGTTCGGTGAAGCTCATAACGCTTCCAGCGATCGATATTGATGAGTTAGTAAACGCATTTGGCTAGTTCATTCAACAGCAGTTGGGGAGCAATCGAAGAGAAGGCTTTGCGGTGACTGTGAACTCTGCGGTCACCGCACACCTTATTTCTTTGGAGGTGAAACCATGGAGTTGATGATCGTTAAGATCGAAAAACCGGAAGTTGTCAACGTCATCCTTGGCCAATCGCATTTTATCAAGACCGTGGAGGACCTGCACGAAGCATTGGTGGGAGCAGTGCCGGGCATCGAGTTTGGGCTGGCTTTCTGTGAGGCCTCCGGCCCCTCATTGATCAGGAGCAGCGGCACATCCGATGAAATGATCGAGTTGGCGCAGAAGAATGCACTCGCTCTCTCGGCTGGTCACAGCTTCATCTTGTTCTTAGGGAATGTATTCCCCATCAACGTGCTCCAAGCTGTTAAGGCCGTGCCGGAGGTATGCAGAATCTTTTGTGCCACCGCGAATGAGTTGCAGGTGATCGTGGCTGAGACCGAGCAGGGCAGAGGGATCCTCGGGGTCATTGACGGCGAGAAAAGCAAGGGGATCGAGAGCGAGGAGGATGTTGCAGATCGACTCGAATTGCTACGGAAATTTGGATATAAACTTTGTTAATACAAACGTGGTTCAATGATATGTGAGCGAAAAAACTTTGTAGTTTGGAGGAATCATGGCTCTACAAAATTCCATCACCGATGTGCCAGGGATTCGAGTTGGGCACGCGCATGATGCTGAGGCACTGACTGGCTGCACTGTAGTGCTTTGTGAAGGGGGAGCGGTAGGAGGTGTGGATCAGCGTGGCGGTGCTCCTGGTACCCGAGAGACCGAACTGCTGCGTCCCATGCATCATGTCCAAGAAGTACAAGCTGTCGTCCTCTCAGGGGGTTCGGCCTTTGGGTTGGACAGCGCCTCTGGGGTTGTCCGATACCTGGAGGAGAAGGGAATCGGATATGACGCGCGTGGCATCCGTGTGCCCATTGTGCCCGCAGTGATCCTGTTTGATTTGAGGGTAGGTCGATCGGATGTCAGGCCAGATGCGGATATGGGTTACACTGCTTGTTTGAATGCCTCATCCGACAAGCCGGACGAGGGCAATGCCGGTGCTGGAATGGGCGCAACAGTGGGGAAGATCCTGGGCATGGCGGGAGCTATGAAGAGCGGTATTGGTACTGCCAGCGTCGATCTTGGCGGAGGTGTGGTTGTCGGAGCAATTGTTGCCGTGAATCCACTAGGTGATGTGGTTGATCCAAATTCGAGGGAGATCATCGCAGGTACAAGGCCGGCGAAGGTTGGACCGGTCAGGTTCGGTGGAGAGGGCGTCTTTGCAGACACATTGGCATTGATGAAGAGCATGCCCGGAAAGACAATTCTTAAGATAGCCTCACGGGCAAACACTGTGATCGGCGTTGTAGCGACGAATGCGGCATTGACCAAGGAGGGCGCGAACAAGGTTGCCCAGATGGCTCATAATGGTATCGCACTCAGCGTGCGACCTGCGCACACGATGCAAGATGGCGACACACTTTTTGCGCTATCAACCGGGAAGAAGACTATGGACGTCAATATTGTTGGCGCCTATGCAGTGGAGGTGGTCGCCCAGTCGATTAAGAATGCTGTCCTGCACGCCGAAGGTGTCGCTGGGATCCCAGCAGCCTCCAACCTCAACAATGAGGCAGGTTAGTTTCTGTCTCACTTACTTAGTAATTGCAGTCGATGTATGATACCGAGTAGGACGCTCAGATCAATAGGAAGGGAAGTATGTTCCGCAGTAGTAGAGACAGGACGATGACGAATGGTGATCTGCCGGAGAGGGTGACCTCAGTTCTTGGCGAGGGGATCTCATGGCAGGGCAAGATCAGCGGAACCGGAGGCGTGAGAATCGAGGGCGCCTTTGATGGCGAAATCGAAGTCCGAGGGATCGTAGTGATCACGGAGAGGGGGCGGGTGACATGCGAACACCTTCGAGCGGAGAGGGTGATCATATCGGGATCCCTCAAAGGCGATATAACCGCGCAAAAAATCGAGATCACCCAGAGTGGTCGAGTCTGGGGGAATGTTGTTACAGAGTCCTTTTCGACGGAGGAGGGCGCGTTCCTTCGCGGGAAGATCACCATGGAAGAGGAAATTGATTTGGGCTTTGGACCTCCACGAGAGCTGGAGGAGGAGGCGGTTGAAGAGGAGGACGAAGCCGAGGAGTAAGCTTTGGACCCTCACCCCAACCCCTCTCCCATAAGGAGAGGGGCAGAAGGTTGACCATCTTGTTCCACAACTCTTCTATGTGTCATTCTGAGGAGGAGAGGGAGCGAAGCGACCGATGCGACGAAGAATCTCGTTTTTAGTGGTGATGTGACCATCCTAACGCAAAACGAGATTCTTCGGTCGCCTAACGGCTCCCTCAGAATGACATAAAGAGAGGTGATTCCCTCAGTTCGCACGGACATGAATGTCCATGCTACATTACTGCGCCGGCTCAAGCCGGCTTGAGCCCCGCAGGGGCTCATTCATATAGCCCGGTGATTGATCACCGGGCGATCTGCGTGGGAACTGCAACTTGCCTGTAAAGATAAGTGGAGTCCGAAAGCTTTGCTTTCGGGCGCAAGCAGAGCTTGCGCACTCCACACCTTTCCCTTGTTAATTGCCTAAAAGGAATCTGATGATGACGAAAAGGATTCCTCGAAGAATGATGCCAGTCGCATGTAGAGTCGCTTCAGATTTTTCGGTCGGAAGATTCCGTGACCTTCATCCTCGAATGGAAACAGATCATATGGAATGTTCGCTTTCTCAAGCTCGCCTCTCACCTCCCTGACATTCTCAGGTGTGACGTTGGGGTCCTTCATACCTTGAACGATCAGGAGATCTCCCTGGATGTTTTCAACAAAGTTGATGGGTGAGCGCTCAAAATAGCGTTCCGGAGCCTCTTGTGGAGTGCCACTCATCATCTCCGCGCTATATGGGCGGAGGTCTGGCCGCGTGGTTTCATAGTCGACGACCAGATCCGTCATGCCACATATGGGTGCTGATGCAGCGATTAACTCAGGCGGATTCCGAGTGATGGCGCACCAGGCGGAATACCCACCGTATGAGGTACCGGTGATCCCGATGTTGCCGGATTTCGCAATCCCTTCGTTTGTCAATGCTTGCACACCGGCGACGATGTCATCCTGTTCCTTACCACCCCATCCATCCACCTTGATGCTCTCCTGGAATTCTAGGCCGAATCCTGTGCTGCCCCTGTAATTGGGGTCGAGTACGTTGAAGCCCTGAGAGAGGAGAAATTGGATCTGGGTGTCAATCTTGTCCTGGCTGTGCCATGTTGGACCTCCATGGACGGTTACGACGGTTCCCTTGGGTTGGTGAGTGGTCCGGTAGAGCCATCCCTGGATTTGGAGGCCATCTATGGATCGCCAGCGAAAGTCTTCTGCGGCTACAAGATCGTCGGGCCGTAGGTCCGTGCAATCCCAAAGGCGCGTCAGGCTGAGGGGAGCCTCTGATACCTCATGGAGGTTAAGGCGGAGGAGATCGTCTGGTTGTGTGGAGCTGTAAGCACGGACGACCCACTCGTCATTGTCAACTGGAGCAAGCGGGATCAGATTGAGTGGCATTTCTGGGAGGAACCATTCCTCTCCTGTATCAGGGGAGAGTAATGAGGATCGAATACGCGCGTCACGGACCTCAACCACGACAACTTCTTCACCATTAGGAGGTACGAACGCGCTTTCCAAGTTCCGGGATGGATTATCAATGAGCCATTCCAGACTCTCGTCATTCCTGTTCCAAATACCCAGGCGTCGGTAGCTTTCTTTCTCCGCCAACACCAGAATGCGTTCCCCGTCAGGGAACCATGATGCATATGTTTTTACCTGCGCTCCGAAGTTGAGAATTTCACGATCCTCGTGGCCATCGATATCCACAAGCCACACTTGTTTACCAGCTGGATGAAGGTCCTTCCGGTTGTAAAGAATACACGTTCCTTGTTGATTGAGCTTAGGAGATACGTAGGCTGGTTCCTCGGGTTTAGCCAAAGGAATCCGCTCACCAGATGAGAGATCATGCCGGTAAATCCAGGTCGCTTCAATTTGAACACCTTTCGTAACATCGAAGTTAATTGCGTAGACCAGCCAGCGTTCGTTCGGGTGTAATTGTCCGCCACGCAGGAAGTAATTGGGCTTGGATTCGGTGAGCGGCTCCATCACCAATGGCTGGTCGATGTCGATCCTGAAGAGTTGATATCGCTCATCACCATCGCGATCTTGGGCCACGATGACACTCTTGGAATCAGGGCTCCATGATTCGATCCAGGTATCCTGGTCTGTTTGGGTCAATTGGATTGGAGATGAGGAGCCATCTGTGGGGACGTAAAAGACCTCTGCTGTCGGGCCCACCTGCGACCATGTCCAGGCGGCCTTACTTCCATCTCTGGACACTTTGGGATAGTACAAGATGGGTAAATTCAATAGGGCATCGAGGATCTCTTCGGGTTTCATTCAATCTCCTTGTAGTTCAAGTTAGCAGTGGAGCTTACATGATGACTCATATGTGGACGCCAATCCACTTTGCACTACGAGCGACCACCAATGGTGGAAGATGTCAATTGACGGTCACGACGCCTCGAAGGTCAGGAGCCATGAGCCGGGGAATGCTTCTCTACCAACTCCAGTACATTCATTCATTTGCAGTTCGTTGACAGGCGACCCGGATCCTGCAATGTACAGGGAATAGGTCACCCCGACCTCCATGGTGAAGTCCGCATAACCCAAACCTATCTCGGGTTTCATGCCTGTGAAGAAGTGATCCTCGCCCATGTCCCAAATGACGACGACCTCCACTGCAGGCAGCGGATCCCCCTCTGAATCAAACACCTGGACCTGGATAAGGGGCTGGACCAGATCTGGATCACAAATCTCATCCTTGGAGACAAGTTGAAATGCAGGAATTGGAGTGAAAGTAGGTGTTGGTGGGATGGATATACTTGGTCGCGCTGTCTCAGTAGGATCTCCAGCTACTGGCCTATTGGACGCAGTGGGTGTAATTGTACTGGGTTGGGCGGCAGATTCCTGCAACAGGACTGCAGACAGTTGGGCGGCGGCTCGCGCTTCGTCCTCGGGGCGTCCTTCGGCAAGGATCTGCTGCGCAAGCGCTCCAAATGTTTGGGATGGATCGGGATCATCGAGAAGTTCCAAGCGTTGAAGTGCCCGTTCGAGGTCACTGGTAGCATCATAGGCGATAGCCACTAGCAAGCGGTATTCGTCCTGGAAGGCTGGTTCCAGTTCGGAAGGTTCGGATTCTGTGGGGTGGAAAGGATTAACCTCTTGTGCGACAAATACGCCAATGATCAACCCCAGTGAGAATCCAAGAAGTGCGCGAAACCAGCTAATCCGAGTCATGGTCCTCTTATCTCCGGGGAGGGTTCAATTTCTTTTAGGGAGTCGAGAAGGTTCTTGAGTATTGAGATGTCGAGCACGCTGAACTCATTGGCCAAGGCGAAGCTGAGTGCGGCGGAGGTGACCTCTTCTGCGGACTGGGGACCGAGCACGGATAGCCGCTGACGAACCTTCTGGATATCCTCATCCTCGGCGTATGCCTCGGCTGTCATTAGGACGAAGTCGGCACGGTATTCCTCACTCAGTGAACTGGGAGTAGTTTCTGGGATTTGGGTCGGGCGAATGAACCAGCCATATAAAAGGCCGGCGGCGATGCCCAGAAGAAATCCAACGATCAATGGGACGTAGCGTGACAGCTTCCTGCTCCTGAGGTGCTCCGGTGAGGGCATTGTGCCATAGACACGTTGGCTCTGCAATAGATAATGCTCTTTCTATCCCTCTCCCAATGGGAGAGGGGTTGGGGTGAGGGTCAATCGATGAACTAAACAGGTTGTACGGGCGAAGCATTCGCTGGACCGTGAATTATCGCAAACTAAGTTTCGGCGAATGCTTCGCCCCTACGTCAATCGTTTTTGTTAGATTATCATGTTCTAGAAAGACGTTCCACAGCGGAGCTGTGGAACGAGATACTAACGAATGTTGATTTAATCATCCAGCCCCGAAGGAAATTCCGGGGCTGGCTATGCTATAATCGATTGGTGCCGAAGGTGGGAATCGAACCCACACTCCCGAAGGAACGCGATTTTGAGTCGCGCGCGTCTGCCAGTTCCGCCACTTCGGCTCAGTGAAAGTATAGTCAAGCGGTCGAGCCAGGTCAAGAAAAACCTCCCGCGGTGCCATTGCGGGAGGGTTATTTCTAAAGAGCCACAGGGTTGGGAAAATGCGGCTGGGAATCATCGGATTGCCATTTGTAGGCAAGACTACTGTGTACAACCTCCTGACCGGAGCCGAAGAACCAATAGGGAGTATGGTAGGGGGAGGACATGTCGGGACTGAGACCGCCGTCGTCGATATTCCCGATTCTCGCCTCGAGGCGTTGAGCGATCTCTTGGAGCCTATAAAAGTTACCCAAGCCAAGATCACCTTTGTAGATGTGAACGGAATGCAAGCAGGAGAGGGCACCATTGGCGTGCCAGGTTCGCTGGTTAATGAGCTTTCGCCCATGGATGGTTTCCTGCACATCCTGCGTGCCTTTGAAGATCCCAACGTTCCCCACCCTCCAGGTCCAATCGATCCCTCTCGCGATGCGCGTGATGTTGAGGCGGAATTCCTGATAAATGATCTCATCATCGTCGAAAAGCGCTTGGATCGTTTGGAGGAAGAGCGTGAAAAAGGTGCCAGGGAATCCGGTGAGATCGAGCGTGAACACGCATTGTTCTCACGCCTTTTAGATGTTCTCAATGGGAATCAACCCCTGCGCTCTCTCTCCTTTTCACAAGAGGAAGAACGCATGCTCTCAGGCTTCGGTCTTCTGAGCAAGAAGCCCATTTTATTGGTTGGGAACCTTGGGGAAGAATCCCCTGAGTTAGAGATCGATCAGCCCAAAGGTTGTTCTGGAGTGGTATACCTAAAAGGGAAACTCGAATTGGAAATAGCTCAGCTCTCCGAAGAGGAGGCGGGGTTCTTCATCGAGGAGTATGCGATTGAAGAGCCTGGCCGCGCTCGCATCTTTCGTGCAGTGTGCGAAATGTTGGATCAGATTTCATTCTTCACTTTCAACGAAGAGGAACTGCGCGCGTGGACTCTGAAGTCTGGATCATCAGCATTGGATGCAGCGGCGACCATTCATACGGACATCGCTCGAGGGTTCATCCGCGCAGAAGTGATTGCGTGGGATGAGTTGATCCAGATTGGGGGAATGAACGAAGCTCGCACTGCAGGAGTATTACGGATCGAGGGTAAGGACTATCGGGTAGCTGATGGCGAGATGATTTACATACGATTTAACATCTGAGGAGTAAGGAATGACAGAAGAATACGTTCAAGAAAAGTGGAGTTTGGATGATCTATTCCCGGATATTGATTCCCCCGAACTCCAGGAGGCGTCAAAACACCTCGAAGAAAAGGTGAAGGTGATTGAAGACGTCCGTCCCAAGCTTACAGAGGAACTTACACAAGAAGAATTGTTGGAGATACTGGCAAAGTATGAGGAGTTGATACGGCTCTTGAGGCGCATTGTCAGCTATGGACATCTCCGCTTTGCCGAGGACACGCAAGATCAAGCTGCCCAGACTTACCTAGGACAGGTGCAGCAACTTACTGCCGAAGTGGATAACCGCACCATGTTCTTCTCACTCTGGTGGAAAGCACTGGAGGATGACGTCGCAGAGGATCTTCTTGCCGGCGCAGGAGATTATGCGTACTGGTTGGAGGCGCTGCGGCTGCAGAAGCCATACACGCTTACCGAACCAGAAGAGAAGGTTATCAACCTGAAAGATGTCAACGGTTCGCAGGCAATGGTCAACTTGTACACTGCGATCACAAACCGTTACGCGTTCACTCTGGAAGATAACGGTGAAGTGAAAGAACTAACTCGAGGTGAGCTGTCGGTTTACTATCGCAGTCCTGATCCAGATCTGAGGAAGGCCGCCTATCAGGAGCTCTACCGAGTCTACGGTAAAGACACGCCGATCTTGGGCCAGATCTACCAGTATCGTGCGCGCGACTGGAGGAGCGAGCTCGTCGATCTGCGCGGATTTGCCTCCCCGATCGCAGCACGAAACCTCAGCAACAATGTGCCTGACGAAGTTGTTGACGCATTGATTAATGCGTGCAAGGAAAACTCATCCATATTCCACCGCTTCTACCGGTTGAAGGCTCGTTGGTTAGGCGTAGATCGAATCCGAAGATATGATATCTACGCCCCAGTGACAGAAACAGATAAGTCTTATCCATTCAGCGAAGCCATTGAAATGATCCTGGAAAGTTTCAACCAGTTTGATGAGCAATTCGCCGACTTATCGATGAAGGTGTTGTCCGAACACCACCTCGATAGTGAGGTGCGTAAGGGTAAGCGTAGCGGCGCATTCTGTGCAACAGTCGGTCCAGATCTGACTCCCTGGGTTCTCACCTCATACCAGGGTAAACCTGATAACGTGGCGACGTTAGCCCACGAATTGGGTCATGCAGTTCATTCATTGGTTGCAAATCATCACACCGCTCTCACGCAGGATGCCTCGCTCCCGCTCGCCGAGACGGCATCGACATTTGGCGAAATGCTCCTTGTTGATCATCTGTTGGCAACGGATCCGGATCCTGGAGTGCAGCGGGACCTGCTATTCAAGCAGATGGATGACGCATACGCGACCGTTATGCGGCAAGCGTACTTCGCCGACTTTGAGCGTACTGCGCACGACATGATTAAGTCCGGCGCGGCGGTCGATGACCTCTCGCAAGCATATGTGGAGAATCTTGAAGATCAGTTTGGAGATTCGCTGGATCTAAGCGATGACTTTCGCATCGAGTGGGTTGCAATACCTCATATCTACCATACGCCATTCTATGTCTATGCCTATGCTTTCGGGCAGTTACTCGTTTACTCGCTTTACCGTCAATACATGGAGGATGGAAAACGATTCAAGTCGCGCTATATGGAGATCCTCTCCGCGGGTGGATCGGATGCACCCGTAAGAATCCTGGACAAAGCAGGCGTTGACGTGCGTTCGCCGGAGTTCTGGCAGGGCGGATTCGATTTCCTCGAAGGTCAGATCGAGAAATTGGAAGAGATCGAAATCCCAGCCTAGAAGGTGTGTTGCTCACACTCAAGAAGGTATCAGCCCTCCCGCTGTTCTTGATTGCGGGAGGGCTTGAGTTTTCAACACCAACGGTTGATGAATCGAAGGTTCGTTCAGGAACACTCCTAGTGAGTCTTAGCCCTTTTACTCCTCGACATATCAACTTTTTAACCTGTCAACTTATTAACTGATTCCAGATACCCGATCACTCAAATTCAACCAATTCGATGGATATCCTGTCGTAATAAACTCCAGTTGGTCCCTCGAAGCCGGAATCCGTACCGACGATGAACCAAAGGACACCTTTAGAATCGGAGGTCACCTCGAAAGGACGATCCTCGCTGTCCAAAGTCATGAGTGCGTATTCCACACCTGTGAATGTATCCATATCAATATTCGGGTTTGCGTGCGTCCCAGAACAACTTGACGACGCGCCGTGAGTGCTCTGGCTGAAGGATGATGCATGGTTAAACAAAACCGCCGAGCGGGAGCCGGGCGATTTTGAGCCATATAAGGTTGTACCCAGAAATGATTTTCTAAGGGATTTTGTGTTCAGCGGAGAGGGTGGGATTCGAACCCACGGTGGCCCTAAGACCACAACGGTTTTCGAGACCGCCCCAATCGTCCACTCTGGCACCTCTCCGTTCCCGATTATACTGCGGTGGGGGGAACTTTTCTATTCGGATTGGGGATCAGGGAGCGGGGATCGGTTGATCAGTCAGGGAGTGAATAGGTTGATGGACCTTACACCAATTCAACCTCTTCCCCCATCTCCGGGTATGTCAACTGATCCATCCCCGCCTCGGCCAGTTTCTCCATGAGCGCGTACGCAGGTCCATCCTCGCCATGGACCAGGAATATTCCCTTGGCTCGATCCTTCAGAGAGATTGCATATTCGATGAGAGCATTCTGCCCAGCGTGAGCGGATAAACCATTAATGGACACAACCTGGGATTTGACCTTGTGTTTCTCCCCGAAGATCTTCACGTTCTTTTTCCCTTCCTTCAAGCGGCGTCCGAGGGTGTGTGGAGCCATCCAGGATGTAATCAGGATCGTGTTGTTCGGGTCATCGATATTGTTCCGCAGATGATGAAGGATGCGACCGGTCTCAGCCATACCGGAGGCGGAGATGATGACTGCAGGTCCATCATAGTGGTTGATGGCCTTGCTTTCCTCCACGGACCTGGTGTAGTGCATCAAATCGAAACCAAATGCCGAGCCATGAGGATCCTGCCGCATGAATGCCAAGGTCTCCTCACTGAAACACTCGCTGTGCTGTCTGAAGATGTCCGTGACATTGATGGCTAACGGACTATCCACGTAGACCGGGATGCGCTGAATATCACCGCTGTCGATCATCTGATGCAGATAGTAGACGAGGCTCTGTGTTCTTCCCACAGCAAATGCGGGGATGATGATCTTTCCTCCGCGATTCACGGTGGTGACGATGATGTCTCGTAAATCCTCATAAGCCTTCGCCACAGGTTCGTGAGGCTGATCGCCGTAAGTGCATTCCATGATGAGGTAATCAACATTCTCTGGAAAGACCGGATCGCGCAGGAGTGGGAGGTCAGATCGCCCAATGTCTCCCGAAAACATGAGGCGAACCTTTTTACCACCTTCATTAAGTTCAAGGATGATGCCCGCTGATCCGAGAATGTGTCCAGCCTCCACGAGGTTCGCGCTTACGCCCTCAACAGGTTCGAAGGGATGGTCGTACTCGATACCCACCAGGTGCCATGCGGCCCGTATCGCGTCGTAAACCGTGTAGAGAGGTTCAATAAGCGGTTTGCCCTGGCGAGCGCGCTTCTTGTTGATGAACTGGGCATCGTACTCCTGAATGTGTCCGGAGTCACGCGTCATAATATCGGTCAGGTGCTTAGTGGGCGGTGTGGTGTAGATCGGACCTACGAAACCCTGTTTGACGAAGTTGGGTAAATTTCCAGAGTGATCAATATGCGCGTGAGAAAGGATGGCAGCATCGACGGATTTAGGTTCAAATGGGAAGTTGAGGTTCTGCTCATAGGTGGCTTTACGCCTTCCCTGGTACAAGCCGCAATCAAGCAATAAGCGTTTTCCATTAATACTGATGAGATGGCGTGAACCGGTCACGGTACGGGCAGCGCCGTGGAAGGATAATTTCATACTTGCCTCACGAGGTTGAATTTACGATTGGATCCGTTCAAGGATTTCATCGGCGTAGGTCTGGAATCTCCATTCCAGTGGCTGCATGATTTCACGAAGCTCCTCCCGACTTTGCGGGGCTTCACGAGCGATCTCCATGACGAGCTCACGTGGAAGGATGATATCCGATTCGACCTGACGAGCTTCCGCCATTCTTTTCCGCCAAGTGCGCAGCCGTTTATACCGGTTAAGAACAGCATCATCGAGCCGTTCATTGACGGGTCGTGTTGGAGGATCTGCTACTCGTCCGCGTTCAACCGCAGCTATCAGTTTCGTGCCGAAACGATTGATTTGTTTGGCGGTCATCCCGGGGAGCTGTCCAAGTTCGTCAAGGTCTCTGGGTTCTGACTGCGAGATACCGATCAGGACTTTATCTCCGAACACTTTGAACGTTGGGCGATCCAACCTGCGAGCCTCTTCTTCTCTGAGGATGAATAGTTCACGCAGAATAGCGGTCTGAGTATGACTTAATCTTCGAGCGCCGGAGACTCTCCAGAATCGATCTTCGTCAAGGTCATTTGCGCTGGGCTCGATGTGGGATATGCGCTTGCATTCCTCGGTAGCTTCTTCCCATCTCCTTGCTTCTACCAGTTCCTTCACAATGAGATCGCGCAATGGAAGCAAGTAATGCGTATCAAGGGCCGCATAGTCCAGCAACTCGCGGGGAAGCGGTCTCTGACCCCAGTTCGCTCGCTGCAGACGCTTGTTGAGGTGTACACCGAATTCCTCATGGAGCACATCTCCCAGGCCAGTCCTAATCCGACCCAGGGTGCGCAACGCGACGCGCGTATCAAAGAGGTTGGCAATCTGGAATCCGAAATCACGTTTGAGGCATATGATGTCGTACTCGGCGGCGTGAAAAACTTTCTCAATGTTGCTGTCCGCCATGAGGCTTCGTATTGGATCCAGGTTCGTCAGCCGAAGTGGATCCACAAGGTAATCTGAGCCAGGTATTGAGATCTGGATTAGGCAGACTTGTTCCTGATATGCGTGAAGGCTATTGGATTCTGTATCTACTGCGAACCGAGGTTGGGATAGGAGGTTCGATTCAAGGTCGTGGAGTTCATGAATATCCTCAACCAGGGTTGGTGTTTGCATGGAAGAATGGCTCATGGCGCTAATTATACCCATTGCGAGCGTCTCGGGAGTGTAAAAATTGACATAGTGGAGGGACTATGTTACAAATACCTAAATCCGCACAAGCAGATACTTGTTGGTGAGCAGGTGTTTGCTCAACAAAAACCCAACAAAGCAACAGGAGAGCGTTGATGGCCGAAGCATCTGCCCAGACGCAAGCTGAAATTCCTGTCAGCCCTCCGCTCAGCAGACGGGAATTTCTTTACTATACATGGGGGTTGTCAATGGTGGTATTTTTGGCAGCCTCTGGGGGAGCGCTATTATGGTACACATTCCCGCGGTTCAGAGAAGGTGAATTTGGGGGCGTGTTCGATATACCAGTGGATCAGATCCCACCACCGGATGCGAGGCCGTTAGAATTCAGCGAGGGACGCTTCTGGATGGTGAACATCGGTCCGACCACCGTCGGTGACAATCGGCAACCGGGCGATTATCCACTAACAGAAGGTGTTAAAGCGATCTTCAAAGTCTGTACCCATCTTGGCTGTCTATATAGGTGGAACGCTCCGGAGGATCGCTTTGAGTGTCCATGTCATGGATCCAAGTTCCTGAAATCAGCGTCCCGCATTGGCGGACCAGCTCGTCGCAATCTGGATGTTTTTATGATTGAGGCAGTCGATGCCCAAGGAAACGTACTCGCTCGAACAGAACCAAGCATGGGACGATTGGAGGGAGAGGCAGTGGCAATCCCACCCGGCACAGTATCCATTAAAATCGATACGGGACGGCGGGTGGTCGGTGCGCCGAACTCCAAACCAGGCGGCGGATTGTGAGGCGGGAGGAGTAAATGCCCCTATTCGAGTTTCATATTCCTATTCTAGATGATGTCAAGTCGAAAGGACTGAAGGCCACTGTCAAGGATACTTATGACGACACGGTAACTCGGATTACGTCAGGACTGTCCCCTTCGGAAGTACGTGGAGTGCTGCGTGATGATCCACCTGGCAGGCCAAATCCTAGGCTCAAACCCCATTCTGAGGGCTTCTGGCTCCATATGAAGCCCACCTATTATCATAATCTGGTGGATGGCATTTACCCCACTTTTCGATTGGGGTGGTTAGCTACGTTCTTCTTTGTCATTGAAGGTATCACCGGCGCATTTCTCATGATGCACTATACACCGTCGCCGAGTGTTGCCTATGAAAACATGCTCAACATCCTTAGCAATGTTCCTTATGGACGATTGATGCGCGACCTGCATAAGCTAGGTGCGGAGCTGATGGTCATCGTCGTCGTGCTTCACATGCTGAGGACATTTATCACCGGTTCCTACAAGAAGCCGCGTCAGTTCACTTGGGCTACGGGAGTCCTCCTACTTTTCGTCACTTTGCTCCTGTCTTTCTCAGGATACCTGCTTCCCTGGGATCAGCTGGCGCTGTGGGCCGTGACGATCGGAGCCTCGATCGTTGAAGCAGTTCCACCGGAGGTCGTCGGGCAAAACCTTAACCTCATTGTCCGGGGTGGACCCGAATTTGCCGTAAATGGTCTCTTGCGTTGGTATCTGCTCCACGTGGTCCTATTACCCATCCTAGGTCTCATCTTCTTCGGTGTGCACTTCTACAAGGTTATTCACCACGGTCACAGCCTTCCACCAGAGGCGGAAGAGGTGGGAGTGGATACGGCTAAACGCGTCCCAACCAATGAACGTACTTATTTCATGCCCCGTATCATGACGAGGGAGCTCTATTACGTCTTCGCGCTCCTAGGAATCATGATCCTAGCAGCTATTTTCTTCTATCACGCACCATTAGAAGTGCATGCCAATCCACTGATCACACCATTGCACTCGACCGCGCCGTGGTATTTCCTCTGGGCTCAGGGACTTCTGAAACTCGGTGATAAGGTGATTTGGGGATTGATCATACCTGGTATAGCTACCGTTGGCCTCTTAATCCTGCCCTATTTCGAAGTAGGCCCAAGTCGACGTTACGGTCATCGTAGGATTGGTCTTTCAATGGCCGCATTGAGCGTCGCGGCATTGGTCGTGCTTACCTACATGGGATCTCCCTGGTACGGCGTCGAAACCTCGCCCGAACAAGAAGCTGTAGCAGTCATGCTACCTCATACGAAACCAGGGCCTGTCCGTCTGGCTGATTGGGACGATTTGGTGCCGGGAACCTATCAAGCGAGCATGTGGGAAGAAGCGCCGACGGAAACCTTGCAGGATTTACTCCGAACTCTCGATGAAGAATTACAGCATATTGTCTACGGAGATAGGGTTGGCTGGGAAGGCTTTATGGTTATCGAGGATTGGCAGCCGGGGCTGAAGAAAATCACATTTAGGGTAATATGGGTGGATTCATCGACGGGAGAACTAGGTGAGTTCAGCGATACGGCCTATTTGCATCGTGACAGCAATTACGGGCAGGGAGAATAAGCATGAGGTGGCAAATCGCTCTGGGTGCGGTTTTTGTCGTGATCATCGTTGTCGCACTGCTTCTGGTAGGAGCTACAGAAACAGAGCGTATGACATCTTTCTCTAGGGCTTACTATGGAAGACAAATTGAAGTGGGCGCATTGCTTTTTGAGAGTAGTTGCCGCAGCTGTCATGGTCCCCAAGGGAAAGGCATTGAAGGAGTCGCTCCGGCGATTAATTCCGCGGATTTATTCAATGGCGACCGATTGGAAAGCATTAGCTGGACAGGCACCGTTGAAGATTACCTCAGGGGAGTGATCGCTGCAGGACGACCGGTGCCGAGTGAGGGGACCAATTACCCCCAACGTATGCCGGCTTGGGGCCAGGAGTTCGGTGGGCCTATGCGTGGTGATGAAATTGAAGGCCTTGTCGCATACATCATGAATTGGGAAGACGTCGCTCTTGCCGAAGCAGGTGAGGGAACTCCCGTTCCTGCGCCCGAAGACACCATCGGGACGGACATCACCGTTGAGCTCCCGGAAGGTGACTCGGACCGTGGCGCCGCACTTTCAGATACTCTGGGTTGTTCGGGCTGTCACTTATTGAGCGAGGTAGGTCCACCCTGGTTACCCGATGGCGGTGAACCTGGAATAGGTGAAAGAGCAGGCACGCGTATTACCCAGGTTGATTACACCGGAGAAGCAATCAATTCCGAGGAATACCTGATCGAATCCATCGTGCTGCCTGATGTTTATGTCGTTGATGGTTACCAGCAAGGCTTGATGCCAGGGAATTATGGAGATCGACTGACCGTGCAAGAGGTGGCTGACCTGGTCATCTATATGCTCACCTTGCGTTGAGGAACTTGTAAGTGTTTAGATCTCATGCCGCCGGCTCCAATGAGACGGCGGCATGTCGTACCTGAGGAGCACAATTCTTTTTTGACCAAACTCGTTGAGGAAAGATAGAATCAATCCAACTGCCCGAAGTTCTGAGCACTGATCGGATGGAATGCGGGAGGAATAGAATGCGTTATGCGAAGTGGTTGGTGGCGATTGCGACATTGACACTGTTATTGGTGATTGTTGGTGCAGTGGCTGCGCAAGGGAGCGAAGGTGATCCTGAGCGAGGCGGCGAACTATTCGTCAAGAACTGTGCGGTGTGCCACGGCATTGATGGGAAGGGACGCGTTGGTGCGAGTTTGGAAGCATTCCCGGGGATTCAGGTGGATTCTGCGTTAAGGCAAATTATTTCGGAAGGAATCTCGGGAAGCGTGATGCCTGCTTGGCTGGTGGCTAACGGAGGGCCATTTAGCGAACAAGACATCGATGATGTTACCGCCTATGTCATTGTCGTCTTTGACGGTACCTCGCCGATCGCACCCGCCCCAACCTACGTGGCGCCGGATATAGAGCCGATCCCAGGCGTAGAAGGTGATCCCTCGGCTGGAGCAGTGGTTTACCAGGAGAATTGCGCTGTATGCCATGGCGAGCAAGGGGAGGGCAGGTTCGGTCGTCCATTGGCGAAGGAATGGCCCGGGAATCAACCCGAAGTCTTCATCCGCCAGGTGACCCGGGACGGCATTCCTGGAACAACCATGCCCGCATGGGCCATGGAAAACGGTGGGCCACTTACAGATGTAGATATCGACAATCTGACTGTCTACGTACTCACTCTGCAACCAGTGGAGAACTCACCAATACCGGCTCCAGAAACAGAAGGTCCTATTAGCCTAACAGTTGGAATTCTCCTCTTGGTAGGAATGGCATTGTTGGTTATCATTGTGCTTGTAATCTATTACCGCAGAGCATAAGGAGACCACATTGCGCCGTTTGATCCCATTTCTCATATTATCCCTCATTGGGCTATCAGTGGGAGCAACTATTGTATTTGCACAGGGGGATGCAAGTATTCAGAACCTTGGCATTGCCATTTGGCCGGATTATGACCGCCCGGCAGTCCTCGTGATTTATCGGATTAACCTACCACTTGACACCGACCTGCCAGCAAGCGTAAGTGTGCCCATCCCGGCAGATGTGGGTGAGCCACTTGCTGTTGCTTGGAGGAGCGCAGATGGCGGGTTGTTCCTGGCAGATTATGAGCGTGTAGTCGAAGGGGAGTGGGCGACAATCACGTTGACGACTGAAAGTACCTCAGCTCAAGTAGAGTATTACGATGACTATGAGCTTGATGGGTCCAAGAGGAGTTTTCAATTTCAATGGCCTGAAGGTTATTCACTTGGGAATGTGATTTACGAATTTCAAGAGCCATTTGACGCCGATACTGTCCAGATTTCACCACCGCCTGACCAATCGGCTATGCGATCCGATGGGCTAACCTATCATGTTGCGGATTTAGGTTCCGTTGACGCTGGATCAACATTCGACATCAACTTGAGCTATAACAAAGAGAGCGATGTTCTGACCATTGATGCCATTGGCACCACTTCCCCACTGCCGATCAGCACACCCGTAATCGCTGAAGGCGGGACGCCCGATATTGCTGCACTTCTTCCTTATATCGTCGGTGGATTGGGCGTTCTTCTAATCGTGGCGGCAGTGATCCTTTACTTTCGCTATCGGGATGAACCCACTTCCGCGAAGCCGAGTCAGCGTCGGCGCAGAAGGACACCCAGCCAGCAAGCTAAAGTAGATGAGATTGAAGCATCACCAGTCTTCTGTCATAACTGTGGCGCAAAAGCCAGCGCGAGTGATCATTTTTGTCGACGCTGCGGCACCAGGCTACGGCATTAGCATCGGACGATGTCTATATAAGATGGGTTTGAGCTATTTACAGAAGACATAAGCGCCTCCTGTCTTGGAAGCGCTTTTGTTCTATCATTGATAGTGTTACACTGAATTTAAGCAGGTTTAGAGTTACTGGAAGCAAAATGAGCACAACTGTATTGGTTATTATCTTCTTGTTCTATGGTCTGGCATTCTTCAGCATGGGCCTGGCGATTACGTTGGAGGTTGGGCGTGGGACGGATGAAAAGCTCCGACACGCACTTCGCCCTCTAGCTGCATTCGGTCTTCTCCACGGTCTGCATGAGTGGCTGGAGATGTTAGAGCTTTTGGGAGCATTACCAGGTGCGGAGGTCGTTCCGCTGTTCTGGCACGGCGTACGCATTGGGTTGCTGGCTTTCTCGTTCCTATCCTTGGGAGCCTTTGGTGCTTCCCTCTTGACTGAGAGCGAGCGTACTAGGCGGTTAAGTCTATTAGTTCCACTTGCTATGGCCGCAGTTTGGGGATTGGGACTGTTGGTTCTGCGAGGGTATTATGCAGGGAATCTTTGGGATGTGGCAGATGTCTGGACTCGATACACGCTGGCCATCCCAGGCGCCATCCTGGCTTGCGTGGGCTTGATTGCGCTGCAGAGAGCCTTTCGGAGAGTTGGGATGGCACAATTTGGTCGTGATAGCTTGTGGGCGGCAGTGGCATTCCTATGGTATGGGCTTGTAGGTCAAATATTCACGCGTGAAAGCGCACTTCCACCTTCCACGGTAATCAATCAACAAATATTCCTCGATACATTCGGTTTCCCGGTCCAACTTCTCCGGGCTACCGCGGCCATCATCGCTGCAATATTCGTCATGAGGGTCTTGAGGTCCTTTGAAGTTGAAACGCAGCGAAAGATCAGCGAACTGCAGGAAGCGCGACTTAAGGAGGCTCAACGCAGGGAAGCGCTTCGCAGCGAATATCTCAAGCGGGTTGTTGATGCGCAAGAAGCAGAGCGTCAGCGGATTGCTCGTGAGCTTCACGATGAGACAGGTCAGGCGCTAACTGCGCTGGGCATGGGCTTGAGAGGAGCCACGGCAACCTTGAATCAGGATACCGAGAAGGCCTCGAAACAATTACGCCATTTGGAAGGGTTGGTCACTCACTCGCTGGACGAACTCCAGCGCTTGATAGCTGACCTTCGGCCTTCTCATCTGGACGACCTGGGGCTGCCTGCGGCTCTACGTTGGTATGCGGGGGAGGTTGAAAGCCGAACAGATTTAGATGTAGATGTGTTCGTTGAGGGAGAACCTCGGACCATCGATCCGACCGTGAAGACGGCGCTCTTTCGCGTCGCTCAGGAAGCCCTTGTTAATGTCATAAAACATGCTGATGCAGATCACATACTTATCACCTTGTGTTATGCAGATCATAATGTCAGTTTGTTGGTGGAAGATGATGGCTGTGGTTTCAATATGGGCATCGTGATGGGTAGCGAACGGAAGGCTTGGGGATTAATGGGGATGGAAGAACGCGCCAACTTGCTTGGCGGCCGGTTCTGGCTCGATTCAAAGGAGGGTAAGGGCACACGAGTTATGGTGCGACTGCCTACAAATCAGCAACTTGAGGAGAATGATGAAGATTCGTCTACTGCTGGTGGATGACCATGCTGTTGTCCGTTCAGGTCTACGCATGTTACTCGAAAATGAACCCGATGTCGAAATCGTGGGCGAGGAGGGGACTGCTGAGGACGCAATAAAAGCAGTACCTGCGGTAAAACCTGACGTTGTCTTGATGGATATCGGTCTACCGGACCGATCAGGCATAGAAGCGGCAGGGGAGATTAAACGTACGGATCCTGAGGTGGCTATCGTCGCGCTCACTATTCATGAGGACGAGGAATACTTCTTTAAAATGTTGGAGGCAGGAGCGAGCGGCTATGTTCCCAAACGCGCCGCCCCTGATGAACTGCTCGTCGCTATTCGGGCAGCAGCCAATGGCGAAGTTTACCTTTACCCCTCGCTGGCGAAACTGTTGGTTAAGGACTATCTAGCACAAGATGAACAAGATCGAAAGGCTGATGCGCTCGATGGGCTTACTCCACGTGAGCAGGAGGTCCTCGCGCACCTCGCTGATGGAGCCACGAATGTTGAAATCGCTGAGACGCTGGGGATCAGCCCAAAGACGGTCGCTAGGCATCGTGAAAACATCATGCGGAAATTGAATCTACACTCACGCACGGAACTCGTGAAGTACGCCATTCGAAAAGGGATCATCCACCCCTGAGGTTACCATAATCCAATACAACTGAATTGATGATTCGAATATCGCAAGTCCGACAGTATTAAGGTCGGACTTTTTACTTTTTATGGGTTGTTTGACCCATTGGATGGGCGACCTCGAAGTTGATCTATGGGCTGAATGACCCTGGGAGCATGCTGTGAATGGGAAGAATGTCGCAGAATAAAAATCGGTCAAATCGCGGATTTACTCAGCTAATTCTAATGATTAGGCTTAGGTTGAAAAGAAGTTCTTGCGTTGAATGGATTTGATTGGAGGGCACTATGTTCGAGATCGCAGTCGTACTGACCATGGCGTTCCTTCGTTTTGTGTTGCCCATCGCGCTTCTAGTTGCATTGAGTTCATGGATGGAACAGCGGAATCGCGTTTAACGAATGAGGTGAGCAGATGGACCCTGTGATCGTTGGGGCGTTCCTTTTAGCAGTACTGCTCCGAATAGGATTACCGATCCTTATTACTGCTCTCATTGTTTGGGGGCTGAGGAAATTGGATGCCCATTGGCAGTCGGAATCTGAGGAACAGGAACTTGATATTCGTGAGATCGTAGCAGTCCAAAGAACCCCTTGTTGGGAGTTCCACGGATGTCCTGAATATAAACGACAAGATTGCCCTGCCTACTTGAATCCAACAATTCCGTGTTGGCAGCATTTCCGGAACGGGAGGGGTGAGTTGCGCGTCACATGCCTCGATTGCCAGGTTTTCCGCGAGGCACCACTGCCAATGGCGGCCTGAAAGTATTGATGAGGAGAGACTCATGATTCGATGGATCAACCGTATCTTGTTAGGAGCGGGTTTTGCGTTGCCAGCCACACTGCTCACAATTGTGATCGTCCAGGCAACACCCGCCACAGAACCGACCGCACCCCCCGAATTGGATTGTAAGGGTTGCCATTCCGAATTCCATGATGCCTGGTCTCAAGGGAAACATGCCAAGGCGATTTCAGATCCTGTATTCCAGGAAGCATTCGAGGCACAGGGCCGGCCTGTGTCCTGCATGCAATGCCACACAACCGGTTTTGATCCTGAAAGTGGAACCTGGATATCGGACGGAGTCACCTGCTCGATGTGCCATATTCCCACATCGGGCGACCATCCTCTGGCGCCCATGGGCACCGACCGCTCGGGTAAGCTATGTGGGGAATGCCACTCGGAGACCTACTTCGAATGGCAGGTTAGCACCCACCGCGAGACAGAATTGGTTTGTGTCGACTGCCATGATTCTCATGGTACTAGATTGAAGGCTAGAAACGCTTCTCTGCTGTGTGCAAACTGTCACCGTACTCGAGTCTCCAGTTTCGCGCATACGCAGCACTCTGAGGCGGGCCTCTCCTGCGCTGATTGTCACCTTGAGGAGCTTAATCAGGAAAGCGGCGAGGGTCGATCCGAACGATTGCATAGTTTTAATGTGGAATTGAGCACATGCAACGAGTGTCATGCGTATCAGATGCACGACCCGATTGATGTTCATATTGAACAGCCTGAGCCTGAAACGGATGCAATGGCCTCTGTAGAGAACCTGTCCGTTAGCACAGAGCCAAGCCCCGTAAGCCCGATTGGTTTCGCCATGCTCTCCGGCATTATTGGTATGGCCACAGGAATGATCCTGGCGCCTTGGCTTGAGCGTTGGTATCGGCGCCTGGGTCGTGGGGAGGATGTAGGAGCTGAAGATGAGCAATAAGATTTTTGGAAGGCGCGGCTTTCTCAAAACGATCGCTGCTGGTGCCGCAGCCGCAACAGGGCTCCAGATTGCCCGCAGGGCCTCGGCTTCAGATCCAGAAGGATCAAGCCCGCATAGTTGGGCGATGATCATCGACCAAAACAAGTGCACAGGATGCGGTTACTGCACCAATGCCTGTAGGGCACATAACGACATCCATCCCGACATTTCATGGACCCGCGTCATTGAGGTTGGGGAGATCCATGGTGAACCCTATTACCTGGCTCGGCCCTGTCAGCATTGCGCCCATCCGACCTGCATGGATGTGTGCCCAGTCAAGGCGTCCAACATTCGAGGTGATGGAATCGTGATGATGGATTATGACCGCTGCATCGGCTGTAGATATTGTGAAGTGGCATGTCCATACGGCGCCCGGGCATTCAATTGGGTGGAGTTCGAAGGTCCGAATCCTGCAGTACCTGAATGGGGCAACCCCGAAGTCCCGCGTCGTCCGAGAGGCGTCGTTGAGAAGTGTTCATTCTGTTATCAGCGCATCGATCGTGGCTTGGCCAATGGCTTAACCCCAGGTGTGGATCCTGATGCGACACCCTCATGCGTGGTCGCTTGCCCAGTTGGTGCGAGGACATTTGGCGATATGAAAGATCCGGAGTCGAATGTAAGGTGGATGCTCGACCATAATCCATGGTATCGGTTGCGGGAGGATCTGGGAACGGCCCCAAGAGTATATTACATTCCTGCAGCTGGGAGGTGCCCAGATGAAGAAGCGGTTTAGATCCTTCCGCATTCAGCCTGTTCATCTATGGATGGCATTTTTAGGGCTCCTTTTTGCAGTCGGCCTGGTTGGTATAGGGATCGTACTCATTGAGGGCCTCTCACTCACCAACTTAACGGATCTGGTTCCATGGGGGCTCTGGATCACGATCGATCTGTCTGCCATAGCACTTGCTGCAGGAGCCTTCTCCCTATGCGCCGCGGTCTATCTGATAGGCATCAAACGACTTGAGCCGGTTGCCCGAACAGCAACCTTCATAGGGTTGATCGGCTACAGCATGGCGATGCTCTGCCTTTTGATGGACATTGGAAGACCAGATCGATTCTGGCACGCATTCGTCTTTTGGAATCCTCACTCGGTGCTCTGGGAAGTTACCATGTGTGTCGGTCTCTATTTCACTGTCTTGATGTTGGAGACAGCGCCGATCGTTGGGCGGGCAGACTGGTTCCAGACACGATTGCCTGGTATATCCAGGAAACTTCAAGGCGTTCACCGTTATGCACCTTTCCTAGCCATCGCAGGGCTCTTTCTCTCCATGCTGCATCAGTCTTCGCTTGGGGCGACCTACGGAGTGCTAAAGGCGCGGCCTATATGGTATCGACCAGGGATCTCCGTCCTCTTTATCATCTCCGCAGTGGCTGGCGGTTTGGCTCTCACGGTCTTCGTCTCAAAGCTTTCTGGAAGACTCTCTTCGAAGATCCGTATCAATGAACAGTGGCTAGATCAAATTTCATCCTTTATTGGATGGGTGTTGATTGGATACCTCTATTTCCGCTTCTGGGACGCGCTGTCGATGACGTACACATATCTTCCGGGTCGAAACGAAGGGTTGGATTTGCTAACTCGAGGTCCACTTTCTTTCAATTTCTGGGCCGGTGAGATTGTGCTTGGTGCCATCATCCCCATCATCATCTTGCGATCGAAGAGATTGCGTGAGAATTGGCTGCTCCATATGGTGGCACTACTTTTCATCATCGGTGGCGTGGTAGCGTACCGATGGGACACGAATATGGCGGGTGAGCTCGTTGTGCTGACCTATCAGCCCCAGGAGATCATCGCCAACTACACAAGTTACACGCCTGCACTCATCGAGTGGATTACGGGCATTGGAGTCGTCGCATTTGGCGCACTCGCGATCACGATTGGCGTCCGCTACTTCAACATCGTCGACCATTCTGTTGTACATGAAGAGGTCGAGGAGGAAGCCGTGGCGACGAGTGCGGCGGATTGATACTATGTTGATAGGTCAATAAGTCAACAAGTTATGAAGACATGCTTGTTGGCTTATTTTTTATTTTGAGGGATCGGGGATCAGTTAATTGGTCAATAGGTCAAGAAGTCAATACGTCGATACGTCTTAACCCTTGCGAAGGTTTAAGAGAACGGCAGATTCGCCAACCTTCGCAAGGGTTAAAATCCTAGGGGTGGCTCACGAGCCGCCCCTGCGCATCCCTAAGCTAGGTGAAGATCAGGGACTATTTCCGCGAAGATAATCTTTATGTGTCAAGCAAACCGGCTTGGATACCGTGGGTCACTGCCTCGGCTCGATTCTGCGCGTCCAACTTCTGGAAGATGTTCTTCATGTGGTACTTGACTGTATTCTCGCTGATAGCAAGTTCCTGTGCGATAGCCCGGTTGGATAAACCGTTGGCGACAAGCCTGAGCAGTTCAATCTCACGTGCAGTCAATTTCTCGTAGGGACTTGGTTCCGGAGAGGCCTGTTTCCCAAGGCCTTGGATCAATCGTGCAGTGGTCTGTCCGGTCATTGCAGCCTCACCTCGACCAAGACCGTTGAGTAAGTCGAGAAAATCCTCAGATGTGAGGTTCTTGAGCAGATAACCATTGGCACCAGCTCGTATTGCGGTAAGGATATCCTGATCATCATCGGATACGGTGAGCATAACCACCTTAACATCGGGATGATCTAGGCGTATTCGCTTCAGGGCTTCCAGGCCGCTCATTTTGGGCATCGTAATGTCCAGTAGTATTAAATCCGGATTGAGCAGGTTGGCAACCTCGATTGCTTCTTCACCGTTTCCAACCTGTCCGACAACATCAAAACCAGCAGCTTCGAGCAGGCTCACGATCCCGTCACGAAATAGTGAATGATCGTCTGCAACGAGCACTCGCATTGAATTAGCATTCATTTCCAAAAATCCTCACCTCGATGCGAGTTCCAGCGTTAGGTACTGAGACAATCTTGAAATCAGCGTCAATGGATTCTGCCCGTTCCTGCATCGTACTCAAACCAAAATGAGGATGACCCTTATCACGAGGGCTTTCGGAATCCATACCAATACCATCATCGGCTATGACCAATTTGAGGGTACCGTTATTGCACTCAAGTGTGATTGTTGCCTCAGTAGCGTTAGCGTGCCTGCGGACATTCGTAAGGGCTTCTTGCACAATGCGAATGAGTTGAAGCTCAACTTCGGGATCGATATAAATTGGACCACCCCCACTATTCATCCTAACCTCTACCGGAATACCGCTCAGTTGACTGAATTGTTCGCTGTAATCCTTGATGGCGGTCTGTAGATCGATATCCTCCATGGTGTTCGTCTTGAGCCCCAGGATGGCTTCGCGAATATCTATGAACAGATCGCGGGCGGCCACCTCCAATTGATGGAGCTGTTCTTCGGCGACCTTCTGTTGATGCTTCTGGAGAAGTAAACGGACAGCCATAGCTTTCGTGTTTATGTAACCTAGGAGTTGAGCCATGCCATCGTGTAGTTCACGGGCAATGCGTTCGCGTTCTTCGACAATAGCGCGCTGTCGAAGCTCGTCGCGAGCAGCCTTTTCCATTGCCTGAGTTTCAAGTTCCTGGGCCATCTGGTTGAAGGTTTGGGCAAGATGACCAATTTCATCAGTGGATCTGTCTCCTGAAGGGAGGCGGGATGAAAAATCTCCTGCTGCGAACCGGGCCAGGGGCGGACTGAAAGCTTCCACACGTTGCACAATCAACCTGTGAACGATCAGGTAGACACCGACTGTGATCAGCAGGGCGCTCACAATCGATATGGCGATGTCCGTCCCTAAATCCTGATAGAGCTGCGCCTCGATGTCAGCAAGGGAAACATCCAGGATTACCATGCCGAGGTAGGCTGGATCTTGTAGATGACAGACCTTACATGATTCTTCATTTGATATAGGTGTGGAGATCCGGAGGATACCTTCTGGGGATGACAGTCTTATCGTACGGGGACGATTACCTTGTGCGATAGCATGGCATTCCACACATCCGATGGAGTCTCGTTGGTGGATGAGGTTGAGTTGTCGTTGCTCACTGTCGGCTTTAACCACGCCATTCAAGTCGATGACTTGAACTTGTTGGACATTTTCCATCTTACCCACATCGGCGACGATTTGTTCAACGTGATCCAGCTCATTCTCAAGCATGGCATGGGTCAAACTTCCAAGGGCAAACTCGCCAAGTTGCACAGAGGTCATCTGGATTTGGTCTTCCATGAGCTGGCGTCCTCGGATGAAGTGACCCATAGAGAGTGAGGTAAGGATGAGGAAAACCGGGAAACCGATGCCAAAAGCAACCTTAGCCCGCAGGCTTGTGTTTACTTTAGTGGGATCGACCTTTGAGAAGAATCGGGAGAAATTAGACCTCTGTGCAAGCCTTTTCTTCTCTTTGGTGTGAGGTGTTCCCATGGTACCTTTCTTGCCCGATAACTTTCACGACCTCGTAGCGATACAACAAAGTTCAATTTAGAACGAACTCTTATCAATTATCTAAAGCGCCGGCCAAAATCCAGTCGAGTATGATCTGAATCTTGGAATCTGGCAGCTTACCTGCTGGCGGCATGATCGCCCCTTCGCTGTGAGTCCCTAAGAGTTTTTGAGCTAAAAGACTTGCGGGAACGTCTCCCGGAATCACCGAGGGACCGTGATCGCCGCTGTTAATGACCAAATCGTAGCTCGATGCATCCCATCCGCCAAAGGTTCCGTGACACACAATGCACTCTTCCTCAAGGATGGGAACTACATCCTTTTGGAATGAGATTGCTGAGGGCGTGGTTACTTCTTCATCAACCTCCAATTCGCGGATGAATTCAACAATTTGTTGAATCTGGTCCGAGGTGAGGATTTCACCCCAAGGAACCATGACTGTTGCCTCATGGCCTATGCCAATAATGTCGAAAAGCTCCTGATCGTTATATCGATCCTGGAAAGCTTGACTCAACAGTGTCGGTCCGATGCCACCTTCGCCGCCAGTTCCATGACAGCGAGCGCAAACTTCGCTATAGATCTCGTTCCCGCTTGGTGCGAGGGGTCTCTCGGCAATCTCGGGCGGGAGTTCGACGGGTGGATTGATTTCCCAACTACGGATAAATGCGACGATGCTCTCGATCTCTGAGTCGTCCAGAGGACCTCCGTAGGTCGTGCCAAAGGGTGACATGCCGAAGTTTGGCTGTCCCTGTGCCACGATCGATGTCAATGTTGAGTCGTCACGAGTGCGTAGGTACTCTGAAGAACTTATTGGTGCGATGATATCATTTGGACGAGCAGGATTTGGTCCACCTTCGCCGAAGTCCCCATGGCACGTAGCGCAGTACTCCGCATAGAGTTCCTGTCCGACCTGCAATGGCGCTCCGGTAGATGCCGACAACGTGTATGAAGTCAATGCATCGAGTTGTTCGGATGTAAGGACGTCGCCCCAAACCGGCATGGTTTCATGAGCTCCGCCGGTTGCGATGAACTCTCGAGCGGTCTCGAAATCTGTGGATGTGGGTATTCTTTCTCCGTGACATGTGCTGCATAATTCGTCAAATAAAGCTTCCCCACTTGGCGATCCTGAAGGATCGACGACATAGCGCGCGAGTGTATCCAGATCAGAGTCGCTGAGCATCTCGCGCCAAGGAGGCATCTCCAGGTGAAGTCCGCCCTGGGTAATGATTGTACTTAATTCATCCTCCTCTCCGGAAAAGGCTACAGCGCGACCATGGCACTGCGCACAATTCACAGTGAACAGTCGTTGACCATCCGGAGCCACTAAGAAGTTAAGCAGAGCGGCGCGCTCCTCAGCGTTCAGGACCTCGCTCCATTCGGGTATTTCGAGATCGGCATGATCTGGATAATCGGTGCCAGAATCAATAGATTCCGTGATCTCCAGTGGATTTCCAGCAATAAGTTCAGGTCCTTCGTGACATGCACTGCAAAGATCAGAAAAGAGACTGTTGCCATCTGGCGAGAGGATGAAGCCCGCCAAGGCATCGATCTGATCGGTTGATAGATCCGACCCCCAGGCAGGCATGTCCTCATGTTTGCCCTGCGCGATCACTTCATGCAGGTTTGTGCCCGCTGGAACAGCAATCTTCGAACCATGGCACGGCGCACAGTTGTCCGTGTAGAGGGCAGCTGTCGTATCACCAAAGGTGCTCGCTGCCGGTGGAGGTGCTTCGAGGATGGATTGCGCCGTCAAGAAGATTACACCGACAACAGCAAATGCAGTCACCCCTATAATGACTGGTCTCGCTCGGAAATTTCTCTTCGCGCTCCGATCAATCAAAGGCAAAGCGAAAAGCAGCAAAACGGCGATCGTTGGGATGACGAACACACCAATGACCTCAAGCTCTCCAGGGAAGTACTTCAAGAGCTGGAAGAGGAAGAGAAAATACCATTCAGGCTTGGGTGTATAGGTGGTGTCTGAAGGATCGGCTCTTTCTTCAAGTGGGGCTCCTATAAAGATGACGAGCGCGGCAAGGATCAAGAACACACCCAAAGCAACGATTGCATCTTTGAAGATGGCATCCGGGAAGAATGGGATACCTTTCTCCTTCGCTTTTTTATATTCTTCAAGATATTCTTGTTTTTCCTCATTCTTCATCAGCTATTCCTCCTTCTTCGGAGGTGCGCTTATGCCGATGCGGATGACAAGATACAGGTGAACACCGAGGAGCAGCATCAATATCGCTGGGAGGAACCAGACGTGTGCGCCAAAGAACCGAGCCAGTGTCACAGCAGTAAGTTCTTCGCCTCCACGCATTATTCTTAACAGAAAGTTCCCAACTAGCGGAGTTACTTCAGCGATCCGAGTACCAACGGTGGTCGCCCAATATGCTTTCTGATCCCATGGCAGGAGATACCCTGTGAAGCCGAAACCAATGACGACAATGAGCAAGCCCACTCCAGTGAACCAGGTGACCTCACGAGGGTATTTGTAGGCACCATGCAAGATCACGCGAAGCATATGGAGCACTGTCAGGATGATCATGACGCTCGCTCCCCAATGGTGAAGCCCACGAATCAACCATCCGGCTGTTACTTCTGAGGAGATGTAAACCACACTGTCATAGGCATGATCTGGCGTGGGTACGTAGTAGATGGTCAACAAAATTCCAGTGACCATTTGATTCACGGCGACGAATAAAGTTGCGCTGCCAAGTGTAAATAACCAATTGGTCTTGGGGATGTTGCGAAGGAAAATTTTAGACCATACCTCGCCCAAGCCCATGCGTTCTTCCAACCAATTCCCAAAGCGCGTAGCCATCCTAACCTCCCAATATGAAAAGCTGACCTTCTTCGACCTTTGTTTGATATTGATCGAGTGGTCGTGGTACCGGGCCAGAGACGATTTGCCCATTCTTATCAAAAACGCCGTTATGACAGGGGCAGAAGAACTCCTCGCGATCATCTATCCATCGGACTCGACAACCCAGGTGTGTGCAGATGTTCGACATCGCGATGAAATCGCGGCCATTCTCGGTAAGGACATAGACGGAGAGTTCCTCTTCGTCGATGATCCATCCTGTCTGCCGTTGGATTTTCGTTTTGAAGAGAGTTGGAACCCCCAGTTCAACTTTTGATGTTGAACCCAATGGGATCCAGTTCTGCTCACCCTCTTTCTTGAGCGCAGGCCCAATTATGTAGGCGACGGCAGGGATACCAAAAAATAAGCCAAGGAAAACGCCTATTCCCGCGGTAATTACCGTCATAAATTGACGGCGATTGACTGGTCTACCTTCGGACATATACTCTACTCCTCACCTTAACATACTTGAATTTCTTGACCTTATAAGTCAAGTAAAAACCTAGGATTTATCTCAGCCATGGCAATGGAAGCGTTGTGTAATGTAGGCTGAGAATGAAATTAACTTTCAGGCGCACCCGCGGCGATCCAACTTTGCAACAAGTTGAGCTCCTCTGTAGACAGCTGAGCGAAGTGCGGTTGATCGCCAGTTAGGATCGCAACAATAGTGCTATCTTCAGGATTCCCGACAATGATGACAGGACCGTTACGACTGCCTTCCAGTACGGCAGAGTAATCTGTAAGGTCTAGTCCTGCCATGCCTCCTGGCCCATGGCAGGATCCACATCGGTTCGCGAAGATTGATCCAATTGCTCCACTGAAGGTCAGTGCGTCACCACCGACAAGCGGCGGAGAGGGTTCCGGTTCCGGGAGTGCCAAGGCTTCGCGCAGTCCGGGTGCATCGAAACCGGCAAATTCATAGCTTAATCCGTGACAGGCGCTATTCGCGCAGAAGGAACTGTTATCCACGCCTCCTGGATTTTCGACGGTGTGGCAGTTGCTACATGTTTCATCGAAGGTGTCACGGTGTAAGACGATCCAATTTGGATTTATATGCGATGCTGGCTCAGGCCCTCGACTGATCTCGATGTTGCTTACGAAATCGAGAGGTCCTGCAACGACCGGGATGGAGTGACAAATATTACATTCCAGCCGTATTGCCTCACCCTGCTTATTGAGATGTTTTCCATCATGACAGCGGAAACATCCAGGTGTGTTTTTATGGCCGATGTTATTGGGATGAGATGTCCAATCAGAGTTCTGTTCTGGAAATACAGAGGCTGCATATGCATCCTGTAAGGCTTCAATGGCAGAGGTAATAAGGTCCTGGTTCTCTCCATAGAATTCCGGGTAATATGTTTGATAGTATCCCTCAAGCCCTGCAATCCCTTGCAGACCGAGCTCCGTGGTGGAATAGATGTTGCTGTACACTTCGATTGCTTTTCGCCGGATCTCTGGAATCGAAGGGGAGATAAGCCCTCTGGATATGAGGTTGTCAACTGTGTCCTCTGGAACAGGCACTAGGTGTGTGATGCGGTTGTGACAGGTGATGCAGTCCATCTCCTCCAATTCGGAAGGATCGATTTCCTCTGGGTCGATATCCACTTCGACGTCGAGGTATTCAATAATGGTTCCATCGTCAGTTTCGTAGCGGATATAGGGTATCGATTGTTCACCAGGGTCCGTAGTGTAAAAGAAGGTGGGATTCTCGATGTGCCAGTGGATCCCGCGCCCAAGGCCTTGGCGTTTGCTGCCACCGCCCGTTTTAAGTGTGAGGTAGGTGCTTAGGGCTGTGTTATTCAGGTCGTTCTCATAGCGCTTGATTTCTCGCAAGCTGTCGTCGGAAAACTTCTCGGGAAAGTGGCATTTCTCGCATGTTTCACGTGCAGGTCTAAGATCGTCTGCGCGGATTGGGAATTCGTAGTTCTGCAAAGCCAATGAGACGATATGGCCGACATCTCCGGCTTTACGGGAGATTCGGGTGGCTACAAAGCCACGTCCGATATGACACTCAACGCAGTCAATTCGCGCATGTGGTGAAGTCAGATAGGATGTGTACTCTGGTGGCATGGTGTGGCATGCCGTACCACAGAACTCGGATGAGTTTGTATATTCCCAGGTGTAAACACTGCCAATGATTACGATCAGTGTAAGCACACCGAGGACTGCGTATGGAAGCAGCCTCTGCCACATCGGTGTTCCTTCTGGTGGGAAAAAGAATCGCCTTAGTCTCCAGCTGAATTTGCGTTTAGGTTCTTCAATTGTGGAATTCTCATCGTTCATGTAGAACGTTTACTCCTCCGGCGCACCATCCTGGATCCACTCTCGGATAAGGGCTAATTCATCCCCACTGAATTGACCGGGATGGTCTCCTTGTGTTTGGCGTATGATGATCAGACTGCCGTCTGGGTCTCTTATGATGATCACGGGACCGGAATTCCCCCCAGCCAGCAAGTCACCATATGTAGACACATCAAGGCCCCCAAGTGCCGCTTCAGAGCTGTGGCACTGCCCACAGCGTTCTGTGAAGAGGTCTGAAAAACCTGCGTTCCAGGACGTTGGTAGCTCGGCAGAGGGTGTCTCGGTTGGGCGCGGTGTTGGGAAAGGCGTGGGCGTTAGCGGTGCGAAAACCACGACGTCTTCAAGCGGTGGTATGGTCTTAATCGCCGTTTCTTCGAATGTGACGAAGAAATAAATTGCGGCAAGCATGGCGACCGCGATGATGCTGTAGATTGGCACGAATATCCGCATCCGCCGTGCACGTGTTTCAGGACTCAATGGTCTTTCTGCTGTTCCTGCCTTGATGTCTGCCAGCTCAAGCGGATGATCTTCGATCATCTCCTCTTCGGTCAGATACCCTGTGAACATGCTTTTGTTGAAGTGCTTGATGTGAACGTTGTACAGGTGCCAGACGATGATCGCAAGGAAAGCGAGAAGAGCCTCTCCACCATGAGCCGCTTTTGCTGCGGGAATGAGTTCGCCCGGGAGGATCCGAGCTGAGATGATGGGATTCCAGAGAATAAAACCCGTGACCCCCATCATGATTGCTCCCCAGACAAAGGCCCAATACTCGAATTTCTCATCAAAGGTGTAACGCCCTTGCTGTGGGGCCGTCTTCTTGAGGTTCAAATTATTTAGAATCGAATCCCAGGCATTCTTAACATCATCCAGACTTGGAAGCATGGTCATTTTCGAGCGTTTCACGAAAATCTTATATGCAATTGCACCTACGTGATAAACCGCCAGAACCATGAGAATGATTGCGGCAATGCGATGAATGACACGAACGTTTTCTATTCCACCCAGAAGTTTGATGATCGTCTCAGACAGCATCGCATCGGCAAATCTCTGGATTAGGCCGGTGAGTGCCAGCGTAGCGAAGCTGATGACTCCCACCCAGTGTTCGATTCGTTCGGGAACAGGGAAGCGCAAGTACTTCTTTTGTTCACTCATGATTGCGCTCCTTGCGTTTATTGATGATCCTTCGACTACCATCGATAACGACAAACAAGAGCATGCCTCCGATCATGACTGGAATAAAGATGTCGTAGAAGAGATCCACAAAGAAGACCATCGGTGCTTTTTCTGGACTTGGATCGTAATGCTTCAACCATGCATTGGGGAAGTTAGTCGTCGCATCTGGATGGCAACGCTGACATGTGGTGAGCAGATTTTCCTGAATGACTTTACTGTCCGGATCATCGGTCGGTAAGATGTCGTGAACACCATGGCAATCCACACAAACTGGTTTGTTGGTTTCTTGATCCGGCGCTGTTTCCTCGAAGATTTTGACGGTCGTTCCATGAAAATCGGCAACGTAGGTATCAAGTACGTCCGTGCTTACGCCATATTTTTCCATTAATTCCGGGTCGGTGTGACATTCAGCACAGATCTGTGGAGAGAAAAGATGGAAAGATCCTGAGGAGGGTCCCTCGACGTCATGGACACCGTGGCAGTCGACGCAAGATGGAACATCAGGATTTCCGTCACCGATCAACGCAGAACCATGAACACTCTCTTCGTAGCGCTTATAAATCTCCGAATGGCAGAGTTGACAGGTTTGTGGAATTTTACTCCTCGGTTCATGAGGCGAGGTGATGTCATGCGCGCCGTGGCAGTCTGTGCAAACTGCTGCTTCGGGATGACCGGCTGCGAGCGCCTTTGCGTGGACGCTGTCGAGTGTTGATTCGTACATATCGGGATGGCATCTGGCGCAGGAAGTGTAGAGTTCCAAGCTGAGATCACGGAGGCTTTCGGTCGGGATTTCCGCGTGGGGAAAGCTGGTAATATCCGTATGACATTGAACACAAGCGTAGCCTAATTCGCCATGGATTGATTGGTTAAAAGTGTCTTTGTCGATCGTCAGGTATAGAGTTTCACCAGAGGGAAGCGTGGTCGTTAAGTCTGGGCTTGCGTGACATGCAAAACAACTATTGTTATCGATTCCTTGGGAAGGGGGATTGCCTTTACCGTCGGCGGATGTCAGCTGAGCAGAAATGGCCGCGATAACTATTACGAGGAGCGGAATTGCCAGAAAACCGATTTTCCTGGATGAAATTGTCATTCGGCCGTCTCCTTGAATGCGATGGAACGCCAGCAAGCTGTAAAATGCGAAGGGAGTACAAATGGAATGTTTCTTACCGCAAAGTTGAAAAATGTCACTTTTAGTCCATCCTGCTTTGAGCTTTCGCTACTGGTTTTGACCGATGACGCTCGGTCCGTGCATAGTATCTCAGCCACTTGCTCAGTCATTGGAATGATCTACCCTCACTACCTCAATAAACTCAGATGAACTGTGAGCTGCGAGAGTTAAACCCCACGTCGTGTTTTGAATGTGGCAAAATGAGCCCATTAATAGTGAGGAAGACCATTGAGATCATGCCGTCCTCATTGATTTTCGGCGTGTCGGGTTCGTGTTGATGTCGAAGTGATGAGATTTTGTCTCTGCCGGGCTCAATCGAACGCCAGCCCTTCCGGGCGGAATTTAAAATCGATTTCCTAAATACTCCTCCCATTAATGACGGCTCCAAGCTATCTATGGGTGATATTCCACATTCTGCGTGGGCCAAATACCCCACACGAATGGGTAGTATGCATCATTCTGCCGTGAAAATCCGTGAGAGGGAAGTGGTTTCCGTCATGGTCTTTTGTGATAAATATCACACGACTATAGGGACCAAGATTGTCTTTATGGGATTTCTATGGAGGCTGTGTGGAAGATAGTTCGGTTGCAGTTTGGGTTGAAGAGGAGTTCGCCGAGTTCGGCATTCTAATGATCTCATAGCCTGGCGTTCATCTTCTTTTAATTGAAGCATGTGACGATTGGCTGGCGGAGGGTTTCTCTTTGGGGATTCCGCTTATTCCAGTTGTTGTTTGATGGAGTACCTATATGTGAAGAGGTGACGATCGCGGCATGGATCGCCTGACAAGAGTCACCCTCAAGGTCGCTCGGAATAGTGATAGAATCGATCTTGTTTGTAAGAGTTAATAAACTAATCGCATGAGGTCAAAGCAATGAGCGAAGTTCAACAGTCCGATGTGAAATCCAGTTCCTCCAACCGGACCAAGTTCATCATTGGTGGTTTACTAATCGCGGCAGCCGTTATCTATTTGATTGCGTCTTCGACTCAGGCCGCTGCCCAATACTATCTAACCATCAATGAAATGATGGATAAGAGCAGCACCTTGGAGGACCGGGACGTGAAGGTCTCGGGCGCTGTCATTGGTGATTCAATCCAATACGACACCAAGGCCCTGACATTACGATTTACCATGGCCAATGTACCTGCGGATCAAGATGAGATTGAAGCGGCTGGTGGGCTTGCAGAGGTATTGCATACTGCGGTGATGGACCCCAAAGCCAGCAGGGTCGAAGTGGTCTACGTGGGGCCATTACCTGATCTTCTACGCCACGAAGCACAGGCTATCGTCACAGGCAGGTTGGGTGAGGACGGCGTTTTTTATGCTGAAGAACTTCTGCTCAAGTGTCCTACCCGATATGAAGATGAAGTTCCGCTTCAAGCCGAAGAGGGCTGAAGAATACGTAGGTTATGGATTGACGATTTGAACATTTCCCGGGCTGGAGTCCCAGCCCGGTCCTTTTGAGGGAGCGCGACTTGGTTGGGGTCTGGAGCAATTTATACGTTGTCGCACATGGAAGAGGCTCCTTGATAATGGGAATGAGGAGGAAACTTTGCTCGAAAATATAGGCTATTTCACGCTGGTCATTGCATTCCTGACTGCCCTCTATGGAGCAGCAGCTGCGGCATACGGCGCGCTCAGCCGTAAAGCGAATTGGGTTGAAAGCGGACGCCACGCGATGCTTCTCACTTGGCCACTCTTGACGATCTCCGCTGCTGCTCTCATCATCCTGCTTGTTACAGGACGTTACGATATCGAGTATGTCGCCTCCGTGACCAGCTCCAGCATGCCGATCTATCTCAAGGTCACAGCCCTCTGGGGAGGTCAAGCGGGTTCACTGGTCTTCTGGTCATGGCTGATGGCGGCTTTTGCCACTGCGGCAAGCATCCGGAAGTGGGATCGGGACCGCGAATTGCTGCCATGGGTGATCGTGGTGACCATGGTCACGCTGGCCTTCTTCATCTTCCTCATTATCTTCGCTGAGAATCCATTCGAGCGCTTATGGCAAACGCCCACAGGCGAACAGGTCACGGCGATGTTCCACCCGCGTGGGACAATACCTTTGACACCAGTGGATGGCGTGGGACTCAATCCATTACTTCGCCATCCTGGAATGATCATCCATCCTCCTATGCAGTATCTGGGCTTCGTCGCCTTTGTGATCCCATACGCTTTCGCGATGGCGGCCTTGGTAACCGGACGAACAGATTCGAGATGGATCCGCCTCACGCGCCGATGGACACTCGTTGCCTGGCTCTTTTTGTCGCTGGGACTCATCCTGGGGATGCGCTGGGCCTATGATGTGCTCGGATGGGGTGGGTATTGGGGCTGGGATCCAGTTGAGATCGCCGCGCTGATGCCTTGGCTTTTAGGAACACCATTCTTACACTCTGTGATCATCCAAGAAAAACGAGGCATGTTGAAACATTGGAACATGGCTCTCATCATCCTCACGTACCTCCTTGTGATCATTGGTACATTTCTCACACGATCGGGTTTGCTCTCTTCAGTGCATGCATTTGCTGCATCCTCTCTTGGTTGGATATTCTTAATCTTTATTGGAGGAGCACTTATAACGTCAGTTACCATGCTAATTCTCCGCTGGGACAGCCTTAAGGGTGAAAACCACCTCGATTCAATGTTCTCAAGAGAAGCTCTATTCCTACTTCAGAACCTCCTCTTCATCGGGATTCTGATCGTCTGTTTCTGGGGTGTAATGTTCCCGCTGATCTCAGAGATCTTCACTGGCGAGAAGGTGACAGTCGGTCCGCAGTTCTACGAGCGCGCAACCGGACCCCTCTGGGCGGGGGTCTTGCTCTTAATGGGCGTTGCGCCTTTATCGGTCTACGGGCGAGCGTCATGGAGGCAGTTAGGACGTTCGATGTGGAAACCGGCGGTGGCATCGCTGATCCTCATCGTCGTTCTCTTCGCATTAGGCACAACAAACCTGGGAGCTCTCGCTGGTTATGGCCTGATCTTCTTTGTCGCATTTGTCACCCTTTATGAGTTCTGGCGCGGCGCACGCGCACGCCACCGCAAGCATGGTGAGAGCTTCCCAGTTGCTCTTTGGAGACTGGCTGGACGCAACAGGCGTCGGTATGGAGGTTACATCATTCATATCGGCGTCATCTTGATGGCGCTTGGCATCATCGGAATCGAGATCTTCCAATCCGAAACACAGGGGACAATCGCGGAAGGTGAACAACTTACGCTGAGCGGGTATACGATGATCTATGAATCCCTTTCGCAGTGGGATATGCCTGATGGGCGCAATGCGGCTCGCGCAGTCGTCAGTGTCTACAAAGATGGAAAACCAGTCGGTGAGATTTATCCCAGGCGGGATTATTACTACCGATCTCAGCAATCGATGACGATACCTGGCGTACGTTCGACGCTGCAAGATGACGTCTATATGATTCTGGTGGGATGGGAACCGATCGCTGCTGATGGTGCGACATTCAAGGTGTACCACAATCCATTGGTGAATTTCGTGTGGTTAGGTGGTCTTGTCTTCATCATTGGAACCATGGTAGCTGCCTGGCCTGATAAGGATCCTGAAACTGTGAGGCGAAGGTCCAGTGTTGTCGGTGCTGAAGCGCGAGCTTGATACTTCGGCTTAGATGGAATATATGATGTGTTCGGCTCGCTGGTTGAATTATGAACATCAGTAAGGTTAGGAGGATGATATGAGAAAACGACTTCTCATCGGCATTGGCTTGCTCACTGTCCTTATCATCCTTTTCACACCCGCTGCATTGGCGCAAGGTTCAGAACCTACGGATGATGAGGTGAATGCCATCGCCAAGCAGTTGTATTGCCCTGTTTGTGAAAACATTCCGCTGGATGTGTGCCCGACGGTTGCGTGTGAACAATGGCGCGCGACCATCCGTGAGAAACTCGCTGAGGGCTGGACAGAGGAGCAGATCAAGGACTATTTTGTGGCGCAATATGGTGCGCGCGTGCTGGCGACCCCTCCGGCAAGAGATTTGAACTGGTTGTTCTATCTCCTGCCACCGCTCGCATTTCTTGGGGGCGCAGTAATTCTCTTCCAGGCTATTCGAAGCTGGTCAAAGCCGGAGGAAGAGGTGGTATTTGAGGAGCAGGAAATCGTAACAGATGATGATCCATACGCTGCACAGTTGGAAGAAGAACTGCGGCGTAGAGAGTAAGTGATCTTGTTCAATAAAATCTGCGAAGACTGTTTGAAAAGGTTGAATGAATGATGAGCGGAGAAGAATTGAATGGCGTAACTGTGGACGCTCCCGAAAGTGGTGAAGGAAAAATCCGGGTGCGTTGGGGTTTTATTTTTGTCTGGATATTTGTACTCGCCTTTCTCATCATAATATCGATTGGGATCGTTCGCTCTCAAATGGGACCCGTTGGGGTCGGATCGAAGGCGCCGCTCTTCACATTGACGACCTTTGACGGCGAGGAGATCAACGTCGAGGATCACCTCGGGGAGGTGATGGTGGTCAACTTCTGGGCTTCATGGTGTCTCACTTGTGAGGATGAGGCGGCAGAACTTGAGCAGGCATATCGCAAATATAAGGATCAAGGTGTTCTCTTTCTAGGTGTGGATTATGTCGATACTGAGACGGCCGCGTTAGCTTACCTAGAGGAGTTCGGTATCACCTATCCTAATGGCCCGGACCTCGGTACGAAGATATCACAAGCTTACCGGATGCGTGCGGTACCAGAGACATACATCATCGGAAAAGATGGCAGATTGGCCGCGGTTAAAATTGGCCCTTATATGTCGTTGGGTGAGATTGAAACCGCAATAGACGCGGCACTGGCGGAATAACGCATCATTCGCATTGCAGAGTGCTGTTGCGCGCATAATTTGAACTGAATGTGAGCTTCGGAGGAGTCGAAACTGGACACTGGGGCTCTATCGATGGAGTTGAAAGATGGACATTGGCTCGATTTTAATAATTGTTGCCCTGCTAATCCTCGTGGTCGGCTTTATTCTTCTGCCTCTGGTAGAGAAGAAAGGGTTCTCCATCACATCAACTAGTCGCCAGATCTCTACCCTCCAGGCGGAGCGGGATCGGGTTCTTTCCATAATCCAGGAGTTGGATATGGACTACACCATGGGAAAAATCTCCACTGAGGATTATCAAATCCAGCGAACTGCACTGGTCGCGAAAGGTGCAGCCATCTTGAAGGAACTCGACCAACTTGCGGGAACGCAAGTCGAGGTTGTACCGACAGACGTAGTTGATAGGTCGGTTCCTGAAGCTGATCTGGAAGCCCAGATTGAAGAAGCTGTCGCACTTCGACGGAAGAGCGGTGTTGACGAAGTCATGGGCTACTGTCCACAGTGCGGAGCCAAGGTCATTGAGGGAGATCGTTTCTGCACACGATGTGGTGCAGAGTTAGGTGTCATGGAGGCTGAGGGGTGATTAAACGTTGGACTTTGCTGATCCCTCTCTTCCTCCTCCTGGTAGGGTGCAGCCTCGCCGGCGACATAACACCACCTCCAGGCCTGGCAACCTCAGAATCCGGACAACCAACCTCTCAAGCTACCCCAGTGGAAACACCCACCCAGATCGATGAGTTGAGGATACCCGACACCCAGCCAAACATCGTCCTTGGTGCCGACACCTATACTGAGAAATGTGCCCCGTGTCATGGCGCGGAAGGATTGGGAGACGGATCCGAGGCCGAGAATCTGCCAATCACCCCCGCGCGCATCGGGGATCCAGCTGTCGCACGGATTGCAAACGCAGCCGAATGGTACGAGATTGTCACCAAGGGCAACATCGACCGCTACATGCCGGGTTTCAATAGCCTAACAGATGTGGAGCGTTGGGACGTCGTGGCATACGCCGTTTCATTGAGCCTCTCAGAAGGGGAGATTGCGCTTGGTGAAGAACTCTATGGGACCTATTGCATCAAGTGCCATGGCGAAACCGGTGTAGGGATTGATCGTGCGGAAGGACTATTCGATGCAGCCTGGATTGCAGGACAGAGCGCATCAGATCTATTCGATGCGATCAGCAATGGGGCTGAAGTCGGAATGCCAGCCTTTGAAGAAACCCTCACAGAGGAAGAGATATGGGCATTAACAGCCTACAAAACGAGTAGGGCATTCTCCAGTGATAAGGAGGTTGTTGAGGCCGAAGAGCCAATACCGGAACCTGAAGCCACCGAGCAGGAAACAATCCTTACTGCGACCATCCAAGGTCGGGTGTTCAACGGCACCAATGACGCCGAAGTAATTTCCGGGAAACAGATCACACTTCACGGTTTTGATGGCCAGGTGGAGGCTGTGAACATGGTCTCGGAGACGGATGAGGGTGGTGAGTATCAATTCACTGATGTGGAGGCTGCGCCGGGTCGCCTCTTCTTTGTCACTACCGTGCATCAGGCCGTTTTCTACAATTCGGAGGTGGTCCAAATTGACCAGGAGACTGTAGAACTCCCGCTCTTGGTTTACGAGACCAGCTTTGAAACAACGGATGTACAGGTGGATCGGCTGCACGTCATCTACGAGGTTCCGGTCGAGGGCGTTATGCAAGTCACAGAGTTGTGGATCATATCGAATTATGGAGATCGCACGGTCGCCTCCGAATCAGGTGAGGGCATCCTTGAGTTTCGATTACCTGAGGGTTTCACGAACATTGGATTTGAACCTGGAGTTTCCCCTGCCCGCTTTGTTATGACTAATGATGGGTTCATCGACCGCTCACCACTCCGACCAGGCGTGAGCAGCTCTGAGTTGGTGTTCACATTCGAACTGCCATACAAACGGCGATTGAACTTCAGTCAATCCGTAGATTACGACGTGAGCGCTATCGTCCTTTTGACAACAGAGGGCGGTCCTGCACTTTCCGGCGATGGCATCGTGGATGAGGGGGAGCGGCAAATACAGGGGACGACTATTCATAATTATTCCGCTGGTCCGATTTCCGCCGGAGGTGATTTAGAGGTTACTGTCGAGGGAGGTCTTACGACCGGTCTCATTACGGGTGTGACGATACCTGAAAGTGTTTTAATTGTCATCGGGCTAATTGTCTTGGTTCTCGTCCTCATTGTGACCGGATTTTGGTGGTATCGAAGGCTTTCACAAGAGGAAGCGGAGTACGAAGAACTGCTCGAGGATGAATTCGATCTGGAGCATGAGAAGGAACAAGATGGACGCGAATCGCTTCTCCAGGCCATCGCGGATCTCGATGACGATTACGAGGAGGGCGGTATCGAGGAAGAGGAATATCAAAAACGCCGGGCAGAGTTGAAGGCTCAGCTATTGAATGTGATGCAGAGGGATCAGGGTGATCAAAGTTAGAAAATTGGTCAAGCGTTTTGGACTCAAATCAGTTCTACGTGGAGTAGATTTCGAGGTTGAGCGAGGTGCATTCGTCGCGCTCCTAGGTCCGAACGGTGCAGGCAAAACGACTTTCCTCCGCATCCTGGCTTCGCTCTCTAGACCCAGCATGGGTGAGGTCCAGATCTCGGGTTTCCGGCTCCCTGATCAAGCAGCCGCAGTGCGTAGGGTCTTGGGCGTAGTCTCCCACCAACCGCTTCTCTACGGTGATCTCACTGCTGAAGAAAACCTTCGTTTCTATGGGCGGTTATTCAACCTCTCGGATGTTAATAAGAGAGTGGACGATGTTCTCACGCTGGTTGGGCTGTACGCACGAAGAAGGGACTTGGTGCGTCAATACTCGCGGGGCATGCAACAGCGTTTGGCCATTGGGCGGGCAATTCTGCACAATCCAGAGGTTTTGTTATTCGACGAGCCTCATACAGGACTCGATCAGGACGCTTCCGCGATGTTGGACGACGCACTGCGCGATGTGGCTTCCCAGGGAAGAACCATCGTCATGACATCCCATGATCTCTCGAAAGCATCGCTGTTAGCCTCTCGAATCGATATTCTTTCCAAAGGTGTGATCGCGGCATCGGTAGAAGGCGCCGATATCGACCCATTGAAATTACCCGAATTGTATCGGTCGGTGACGCATGTCTGATAGCGCATCTTCTGTTGAAATGATGGAATCAAGCGCAAGCCTATCCCAATCTCGTGGAGCTCGGATTCGGTCTTACTTGCGAGCCATCGGAGCAGTAGTCTGGAAGGACCTGGCTATGGAACTCCGCAGTAGGGAGTTGCTGGGTGCGATGTTGGTTTTCGCGTTGTTGGTAATACTCATTTTTAACTTTGCTCTGGAGTTGGATCTCAAAACGCGGGGAACGGTTACTTCAGGAGTGCTCTGGGTGACCTTTGCATTTGCAGGCACTTTGGGACTCAACCGCTCTATGGCGGTGGAAAAGGATCGCGGCTGTCTGGACGGTCTCCTGTTGGCTCCAATCGATCGTAGCGCCATCTATTTTGGCAAGGTTACCAGCAACTTGCTTTTCATGCTTATCGTGGCCGCATTCGTTCTGCCCATCTACAGCATTCTTTACAATGTTAACCTCTTCATTCCTGGATTATTGCTCGTCATCCTTCTGGGTTCATTAGGTTACTCTGTGGTGGGGACGCTGCTATCAGCGATGGCAGTGCAAGCTAGGACGAGGGATGTGCTTCTACCCATCCTCCTCTTCCCGATCATCATTCCTGTCCTGGTGGCTGCTGTAAAGGCCAGCACCGGATTCCTTCAGGGATACGAGATGACGGAGATCATGCCCTGGTTGAATCTCTTGATTGTGTACGACGTGATTTTCATCGCGGTGGGATTCATGGTGTTTGATTATGTGGTAGAGGAGTGACGAACACATTTTCAGGGATTACGGTAAATTATTCGAATGAAGTGATACGTCAAAGGGTCAAAAAGTTAATAAGTAATAAGGGAATGCAAGTAAGTCTTGAGATTATGATACAAAGCGTTCAAAGGGTTGATCACCGAGTGTGATTGGGCCTAGATCATTACGGAGGGATTTGGATGGAATCTACACCAAGAGGATTAAAGATAGTGACATGGATCACCATCATCGTCTTTGGCGTTTCGCTCTATCTTGTCTTCATCTACGCTCCTCGTGAAGCGGTGATGGGAGATGTCCAGCGAGTCTTCTATTATCACGTCGCGGCAGGCTGGGTGGGCGCATTGGCTTTTCTTGTGGCGGCTATTGCAGGCGTGCTCTACCTGATCCGGAAGGAACGGCGTTGGGACCAGGTGGCTTTATCATCCATTGAGGTTGGCATCGTCTTTACATTCATCAACATCGTCTCCGGCTCCATCTGGGCCCGTCCCATTTGGAACACCTGGTGGACATGGGACCCGCGCCTCGTAACTGCGACCATCATGGAATTGATTTATCTGGCTTATATGCTTTTACGCCAGGGAATTGAGGATCCAGATCGCAGAGCTCGCTTCGGGGCTGTGTATGCAATCCTGGGCTTCATCAGCGTGCCCATTACGTTCGCCTCCATTCGCATCTTCCGAACCATACACCCTGTCGTCATCGGAAGTGGCGATCCGGGAGCAGAAGGCACATTCGATATGGACGCACAAATGCGGGTGGCTTTTTTCTTCAGCCTCATTACATTCACATTCATTTATGCCACCCTTTTCTGGTACCGATTACGCTTGCAGAGATTGGCTGATAAGGTAGAGGAATTGAAGTTGAAAGTCCTTTCCGGATAGAACGGATTGAGAATGCTGTCCCCAATTCACCTATGCGTAGTTTTGAACACTCACAAAGCATAATGGAGAAGATATGATGTTCTTACTGGACGCCCCTGCCGACACCTTTAACTTTATGGTCTACGGCTTTACGGTTATCTTAGGTTTTATCGGGTTGTACATCCTCAGCTTGGTAATCCGGTATAGGAATCTAAGGCGCGACCTGGAATTGCTCGAGGAAGTTGAGGCGGAGAAGTAGAGCTCGGATTGCAGAGCTTGTTCCGGTTTCTCGACAAGAATGGTATGTACAAATTCAACCTAGTGTTGACGGTGCATTGAGGCCAAGGGACATTAACCGATATTGAATGGAACATTGAGATTTGAATGTAGGAAATCAAACGCCCTGAAGATCCCTCAGGTGATCTCCAGGGTGTTTTTATGTGATCTATTAACCGCTCTGCAGTTGAAAGATTGCAATGTGTGGTAGTCCTGGTTACGGCAAGGAGCACCGTAACCAGGAGTTTTGTTGCTTCAGTCAGTGACGGGAGACCTCAGGGTACCCAATATTGAGGTCAGCGTTCTCTCTATGCGCGACCTGAAGACCAGCCCAAGACCACCAAAGAACAGAATTAATCCACCAACGCTGAGCGGCATATCTAGAACAAAGACCCAGTTTTCGCCCTCGAAGATATGTGAAGAACCCACCCAGAGGTGTACGGTCAACAGAAGAACGCCTGCGACGATGGCAGCAAGGCCACCCGCCGTTGTTGGTGCAGACGTATCCCTGGGCTCTGAGAAGTCGACCCGATCACGAAGGCTTGGGAGTTTCAGAATTAGGAAGTAGATCAGCGTGATGAGGTTGGCGTAGAACTTCATATTCGTAGGCACGCCCTTCCCTCGTAGAAGCTCGGAAGCCACTAACTGTGTCCCTGCGACAACGGAACCCACGACCAAGATGATAACGGCGTTTCGATATACGTTCTCACCGCCTAAAATCAACTGCACAGTAACCCAAACATTCACAATACCGATCAAGATGGTGACGATCATTAGAACCTGATACAACAGGCGATAATCATAAAGTGCCCACATTGGGGGCCAATCCCTGGTGAAGAACGCGGCGCATACAGTACCGATGCCACCGAGGAGGTTCATCGCTGCAGTTGCCCCCATTAATACAATGCCTATTGTCCTCAGTGTTTTTCCCGTTTTATCTTCCATCTCCTTTTTCTCCTATCTTAAAAATTATGGAAAGTCATGTTGACTTTCGGCTCCATTCCCGAGTTGGCTAAGGTGTCACCTGCGGTTCCCTTCTCTCCAGGAAGCGGTAATAGTGCAAACCGGAAAGAAAAAGCCCACCACCGATTCCAATGTACAGAACACCGAGAAAGGACTTCGGAATAAAGGAATTTCGCATCATGATTCCCAACGAGATCATGAAGAGCACTAACGGGTAATTCCACCAAGCCATGAATGCGAACACGCAAGGTTTTGGTGGAAGGTTCTGTATTCGCGCGGCGTTTCGAAACGCCAACTTCGAGAAACCAAGGAAGTGGATCAAGAGGGCAAGGATAGCACCCGCTATCATGAAGATCGCGTGATCTTGAATGCCCAACTTGAGATACCATGAGAGCGCCAAACGGATAAGCAAGATACCAACCACGCTCCACATCAACCCCGAAAAGAGCATGAGCGTCCATCTGGGCATGGCAGGTTTCAGGCGGGAATGTAACGGTGTCATGCCAGTCCCATACCCGCAACAAAGCTGACGGTCATCAAGAGGAGCATGCTTGGGACGAGCGAGTAGATCCGCTCCGCGGCGATGATGGGTCGTCCAATTCTTAACGAGTACAGCAGTAGACCTCCGACACCTGCAATGATTCCCCCAAGGCTAACAAGAATAAAACCTGAGTTAAACGTCCCTCGAAAAACCAGGGAGATGGGTAAAAGAACGATGATGATCCCTGCGACACCATGTACGAAGGCCAAGATTATTGTGGCGGCATTTCCGGGGGCCAGATAACGACTGATTAGAATACCGAAAAGGCCCAAAGTCGATAGGGTCAGGTATGTGGTTTCATAACCGGGTGTATGTTGGGAGATCAGGCCCAGAGAGATGCTCAGTGGAATAAATGTGGCGACGATCACGACAATGGGACTCTCGAGTACCTCGAATCCATAGATAATGAGCAGAAGACAAGCCACCAGCAGTACGCCAAATGCAACCGTATAGCTTATTACGGCCAATGTGTCCATTTCATCGATTCCAACTGCAATCTGGTACGCCGCAAGAAGGCATGTAGCCAAAAGCAGGATTCTATCGAGAACGGACATAGTCTTCATTACATGGTTTCTGCTACCACTAACAGCATCGAACTCATCATGTACACTGAGGCGTACTTGAAGAGGCCGAAGTTCTTTTTTGAGGTGGGCTGGATGAGGTATGAAATGGCGAGAAGAAGTAGACCAATACTGAGCACAGCCAAGACCCGAAGGTATCCCCAAGTCATCCCAATGCCCACAGCGGCCACAGCCATGGCAATCGCAGAAGCAATACTGGAGACGGCGATCATGATGTGTGTCCGTGCTTCTCCGTATTGCGAAGGAAAGGTGGGGATCTGGGCCCGTTCGTAGTCTTCCTTGTATCGCAAATTGAAGGTCATGATGTGAGTCGGGATCCAGAACAGAACAGCCAGGCAAAGAGCTATGCCAACCCAATCAATGGTTCCGAGACCTAAGACTCGACCAGCAAGGACGGGCATACCTCCAGCGAGCCCGCCCCAGATGATCGACCACGCAGTTCTGCGTTTGAGCCAGATTGTGTAAATGACGACGTCGAAAAACAGGCCAGAGAAGACTATGGCCCCGTACATTGGATCCATTAGGAATGCCCAAACTACTCCGACCGTACTCATCATTAAGCCGAGGATGAGCGCTTCATTCGGACTCAATTCCCCCCTTGGTAACGGGCGCGTGCAGGTACGCTCCATTAGGGCATCGATGTCCCGGTCGAAGAACATGTTGAGCACGGTGCTGCCACTTATAGCCAGGAAGAGGCTGCCTATCAATCCGAGCAGCGTCTGCCAGGTCGTGACAGGGCAACGTGCGCTCATATAGCCTGCTAATCCGGTTAGCAGCAGCAGTCCAGTTTGTAGACTTTTTATCAATGCCCAAGATGCTCTGAGTTTCACCTTAATCTGGGTGCTTATCGAATCGTTACTCGTCATGGATCACCAATCATCAATTAATTCACAGGATCTCGGACGCAGCGAAAGCCAACACTCGGGCTGTAGTATTCCGGCGTAGCGTTGTTGCGCGTCCAAACACGTAAATTGTACGCGTAATCGGCTTTGCTGCCGCCGCGCATGTAGCGGTAATGGACCTCTTCATACACATCGCCAGTCCAATCCCATACGTTCCCAGCCATGTCATAAAGGCCATATGGACTGGGAGAGTCGGCGGTCTCGAAGTCATCGTAGGTCTTGCCATTATAGAAGCCAACTGGCGTCGTGTCGCCAAGTCTTCCGACAATTTTCTCAAATAGATCGTGACTGCTGTAGAAGTTGGCGTTTTCACTCCGGATCTCATCGCCCCATGGGAACGGTCTGTTGTCTGTTCCACGTGCAGCCTTCTCCCATTCGATTTCTGTCGGGAGGCGTCCGCCGTAATACTCACAGTACGCCTTTGCGCCAAACCAGGTTACGTGCACCATAGGGTGATTTTCATAGCCTGCGAGTGCGCTGAAACGCCCGTCTACATCCATAATCCGTAGACCGGCTTCGGAGCGCGGGACATGAAGCCAGTCGCCCTCCTCGATTCTTTCTTCATGACGACCATCATGGAACTTGTCACCTGGGTAGTAACCAACGATTTCATCATCCACGATCTTCACATCACCAGATGCGAGAGCTTCATTCAGGTACTGCGCATATTGTTCGTTGGTCACGGAGGTGACCATGATCTCGTAGTCATAATCGACCATGGTCTCGTGCTCGTGAAGCCCCATCAGGAACTCGCCTGCTGGAACGAGGACCCAAGTATCAGGGTCAACGCCGGTATCAATACTCGCGGGCGGTGTTGTGGAGATTTCGCTTTCTGCTGTGCATCCAATCGCAAGGATCGGGATGAGAAATAGAAGTAGAAATGCTCGTTTCATCGCCGCACCTCCACGTCTGGTTGAATGGTCACTTTGAGCGGGATTGAGAGTTCTTCAATCTCCTTGAGTTTGTCAAAACCCTCCTCAACGAGCTCTTCCTTCCATTGCCCATCCTTCTTGAGCCAATCGAGCCATCGCCAGATTAAAAAGATGGCTAATGCCAGCAGGACAACGCCAAGGCCGATATCCATGAGGAGCATGGTCGTGTTCACAAGTGGCTGTTGTTCCGCTTCAGAGACGAAGAGGCGCTTCAATTCGAAGACAGTAGCGGCCGCGAAGGCAATATCGGAGAAGATGATTACCACCCACCCGAACAGCTTCCGTGCCCGCCCCTTCAACCCTACCAAGGCCGCATAGTAGAACAGAATGATGGTCGCGATGATACCTGAGAGGACGTGCCAGTGGCCTGTAAGGATGATGCGTTCATCTCGTGCCGGCCAAACGCGGAAGATCTCGTCCAACTTGACCGCTGTGAAGATCCCTACTCCACTCACAGTGAAGTTCATGAACACCATCTGCCATGTGCTCCCGAATCGCAATGGATCTCGCAATAATGCACCAATTTTCTGGAACACATTCCCTTTCTCAAGGCCATTCTCGGCAACTCCCCCTCGGATCAGTTTATCCCAGGCGAAGATGACGAGGAGAAGAGCTGCGAGCATCACCAAGACTGAGCCCAGGTAGATGATATAGTGGGCAGCTTCTGTCAGAATGACTGACCAAGCGCCCACTGTGATGACGATGGTGCCGAAGATCATCATGGGCATGGCGAGCTTGTGAAGCTGTCCTTTGAAGTTGAACCACCGGCCAATGATGAGTGTGATGGATATGCCGATGAGAGTCAACATGATGTGAAGATGGCCGATGATCGAGAGTTGTAACAGGGTTTTGTGCGGCTCGCGAATCAAGTCCTCAGCCAGAAAAGTTTCGTGACCATTCCCCCAATAAGAGCCCGTTATTGCACCGAACAACGCTGAGCCCAGTGTGGCGACGGCCATGGTGAAGAAAGCCACACGCTCAAGGTCCACACCACTTTTGGTACGAGAATATGCCGGATCCAGGACGCGGTATTCTTTCTTCCAAGGCCATAACACGATGGTGAGTAAAATGCCGGCAAAGAACATGAGCGACAATCCGAAGAGCCACAAACCGTGAAGAATCCAGTTATGCCCGAAGTAGACGAAACTCAACCCAAAGATCATGGACGTTAGATAGCCTGCGGTGATGATACCGTTGATAAGCTTTCGCTGCTGGTCCCTCAATGCTAAGTTGCCAGTGATGAAATACGTATTGATTGCTACGACGGCCATCGAGATGGCATGATACAGGATGACGATTCTCCCTTCACGCTCAGCGGGGACGAGTTTTAAGCCGGTAAGATCGGTGACCAGGTCCGTCACGCCCCATTCTTTCATTGGACCAGATAGGGTGCCAAATAGGACGGTAACGATGGCAATCATCGTGATCGCCAGGAGTACAAGCCCGCGTGTGGATTGGAAAAGGTATGTGGATCGTTTCAATTGCATAATTCCCTTCCTCGATGACCTTTCTTCTTTCCCGGATCAGTCCACCCCTTCAAATACTCCCGAAAAAGTGCCCTGCGGGATCTCGCAGCAAATAGTCTAACAAATCAAGGATCACTCGCCGCTGTTGTTTGTCATATCTCTACTTAGCGGGATGGTATCTTTTTTACTCTCCATGGGCTGCTTGTGCTGGACAGATGACAGCTATCTGCTTTCAGCAACCACCTGATTCGTCTAACCCCACGCACTGGCCAAGACCATCAGCAGGAGCAGCGGTGCTAAAATCGTCAAAAACAAAGTCCTCTGAGTTGAATATTACCGGTCCGATCACTCAGCTATCACCGAGTCGCTCAACTCCCAGGGGTTTCCAGGGTAATGGCATCGATCGCAGTGTGCAGCCTTCACGATATTATGAGAGGTAATAACGCGTACTCCTTCCGTCCCGCCAGTCTCTTGGCTAATGACCGTGGTCCAGATGTTCAAGTCCTCAATATAAGCAATCGCATAACCCTCGGCGTCGTGGCAGGCTACACAAGAAATTGCTGCGTGATTGTCGTCATGACCAACAATTCCAACAGCGGTCTCAAAGATATTTTCATGACAACCCGATGCCGAGCAGGAGGCTGTGTTGTCGTGAGCGTCGTGACAGTCGGTGCAGTGATAGCCTGGGTGGTCCCCTTCCACGATGACTGAATTGTGATTTTGGATATCACCAGCAAGATGGCACTTGTCACACAGCTCAGTGGTTGTTGCTACATCGGCATATTCCTCGATGGGTGCAATCTCGAGCCATACATATTCGGGCTGAACCTCTTTCCTCTTCACCTTATGGCAGACATTGCACTCGATGTTCGCCCAATCGGTTTCTGAAGTGTAAGGAGGTGGCGGATCGATTTCGAATTTGCACGCAGAACAACTTTCGGGCATGTCCTCCACGGTTGGGATCCAATTCTCCGGCGAGTGGCAGCGGGCGCATGTGCTGTTTTTTCCTTCATCCGTCACGACGAAGGTGTTCGAATGACCACTGGAAGACCATTTTGTTTCGATGGTGTCGGTATCATCGGGCACTGGGGGTTGGGTGGGTTGATCCTCAGATGGTGCCGTTGGTGTATCATGATCCGTCTGGTTTTCCGTCGCTCCTGGAACCGAAGTTGGTGCTCCGGTTCCAACCTCGGATTGACATGCGGCCAGGTTGAATCCGATCAAAATGATACTGATCACAAGAGCGAATCTGAAGATTTTCAGAGGTTTAAGGAACCTTTTTGTTGAAGAGTTATTTGATTGTGGCACCATGACATCCTGATTCCATGGTCATTCAAGATACTTCATGAGAAGCTGTAACCCTCATCTATTATTTGAAGAAGGTTGGCACTTGCTTATACTCAAAGTAAACTTATGGAGTGATGGGAGGTCCTTTGCCTCGTTGCTTATACGGCTGCTGTCCACAACGACGGCTATTCGGCAGAGGACCTCTCATCCTCAACTTGTGGTTATCGTTAGTCCGTAGTCTCCTCCGGAACCATGCCATCCGCGGTCAGAACAGTCAACTCCCAGGGATTCTCCTCGAAGTGACAGCGATCGCAGGAGACCTCCCACTTGATGCTGTGGGATTTGACGTAATCTATCGATGGACCCCCTCGACCGACAGAACTCACTAGGGTGACAAAAACACCGCCCTCGGCTTCATCGGGATGTGGTCCAACTTCCATCTCATCAGCATCGTGGCAGGCCATGCAAGTCACTTTGTCCAGGTGGATTGCGTTTAAGCCTTTGATGTGATCAGCGGAGGTCGGGACGTCCTCATGGCAGGTTGCGCATTGCAGTGGCTCCGTTGTGTGTGGATTATGGCAGTCAGTGCAGTAGGTGGGCGGGGGAGTCTCCCCAAGAAAACCACCATAATTGAGATGGGCGCTACCGCCAAGAGTCACCTTATGTGTGACAGCTGAGCCGAATGAGTTTCCAGTTGTCGTGACATGGCACTTCTCACATAACTCAGTTGTTGTTGCGACATCTTCATGTTCGCCTTTGATTGGGTTGAACCAAGCGTTTTCCGTAGCAACACCCTCTGTCATCCTGTGGCAGGTTTCACAGGGGATGCCGACCCAGTCTTCCTCGAGCACGAGCGGATTGCCTTCCGCAATTCTGACCTCTTCATCGGTAGGGAATTTACAGGTGAAGCAGGCAGGTGGTGGCCCTCGAAATGCTTCTGGGTCCCAGTTTTGCGGTGAGTGGCAGCGGGAGCACCAGGTATTGGGCCCTTTCCCGAGGTCGTAGTTCTCGGCATGCGGGCCGCTCTGCCAGTCCGCGAGGAATGCGGACTGATCGGGAAGAGGTGTCGCAGTCGGCGGCGGTGGTGGTTCCGTCGCAGTTGGGGGAACTTCTGTGGGCGGTGGAGGTTCAGTAGGCGCTGCGGGTGTCGCTGTTGCCTCACATGCAGCCAATGTTAGCCCCACCAGGAGGAGCACTCCGAAACATAGGAGCAATTTCCAGTTGATTCTATGCATAGACATTCTCCTTCTCCTGAAGCTTCGCTCCAACTAGCCGGATTGGAGGTGAAGACTTCGATCGGAAACGCAAAACAGCATGTAATCCACCAATTTAAGTACGAATTGGCCTATTTGTGAAAAATTTCACTACTCTTATAGTAAAAATTATCACAAAGACAAGGAGAAGTATTTGTCAATTGTTAAGTCGGATCGAATTTGTCGGAAAAAAGGAAGCAGTTGGGGTGCTAAATGGGAGATTCTGTGAATGGATAGGGCGTTATGAGTGCCAATTTGGCGAGACCGGAGACATCTAAGATGGTGATTTTTGAGCGGGTGCATTCAATAATTTCTTCATCCTTTAAAGTTGTCAATGAGCGACTGATCGCCTCTGGGACTGTTGCGATGCTGGCGGCCATGTCTTTGATGGGGTATTCACGGCGGTTGATCACTGAATTTCCGTTATTGCTGATTTCCATGAGTAATTTCGCCGTTCGAGCGAGAACTGGCCGAAATGAGAGATCCTCACAGCGGGTGATCAGCATCCTGGTTCTGGCGGCTAGCACACGAAGCATTCCAAGCCCGATCTCAGGATCCGGGTAGCGCCTGACCAGGTCTTCGAAAGCCTCGTGGGTAATATTCCATGTGAGGCAATCCTTCGCCGCGATTGCGGTGAACGGATTCGGGCCACCATCGATGACAGTGACCTCATTGAACATGATGACCGGTTCAATGATTGAAATGATTTGGATTTGACCGCTATGGCTGAGCTTGCAGAGATGAACCTTGCCAGAGAAGAGAACGAACATGCCCGCGCTTGGCTCGGTTTCTTGAAAGATCAGCGAACCTTTTCGAAATCGTTTAATTTGTCCGGCAGAGACGATTCTATGTAAGTCCCCCGAGGAAAGATGCCGGAAATGCCATACGCGCCCAAGTAAATTGCTAAGGTTTCCGATTCTCATCTTTACACCAGGTCATCTCTTTATAGAGGATAACACGATGATTGAGCAGGAGACAAGCGTTTGTGTCCGGTCTGACACGACTAAAACTTTCATTTCTAATCAGGTTCCTTCATGTCACGGCTATCTTTCGTGCCTCCTCATTTATACAAATCTCTCGTCGGTGACCTCCCTAGAGTTCCAGCATCATATCTGCCTCCGGTGAGTTTGTCAGGTGATAAATAGGTACTTTCAGGAAATTTTCAGCTTGATTTCGAGATTGTAGTTGTACAATAGATGATACTAGGGGTAATCATTACGTTCGTTGACCGCGAAGTAGTGAGGTGAAGAGAGGTGATAAGATGATCGTCGCCAAACAAGTTGCCGACTTATTCACCTACATCCGTGTCCTCCTAGCGCCAACCCTTGTGGTGCTGGGTATTTGGCGGGGAGAGGAAAACCTACCCATTGCTATCGGGCTGATGATCATCTCATGGACGAGTGACAGTCTGGATGGTCCACTGGCAAGGCGCAGCAGCAAGCAGTACAACACCTGGATAGGCGATCACGACCTGGAAGTTGATATGTGGGTCAGCATTGGATTGTTGATCTACATGGTGACAGCCGGATTCCTCAACATCCTGGTTGCAGTGACCTATGTCCTCCTATGGGTCCTGATCTTTTGGCGCTGGGGTTTCCAACGCTCACTTGGAATGCTTGTCCAGGCGCCGATCTACGGATACTTCCTATATCTTGGCCTCACGATCGCGCCAGCTGCTGGTGCATGGATGATTGGTTGGATCCTCGCCGCGCTGGTAATCACATGGCCTAAGTTCCCCAAGGAAATTGTTCCAGGCTTCTTGGGAGGCATGAAGTCAGCCCTACGCCTCGGAAGGAAGAGGGATAAGGTTTGAGAATACGAAAGAGACTTCCATATCGGCGTTGGTGTGGAAGTCTCTTGATTCTTGTCAAGCTAGCATATCAAACAGGGTAAGCAAAAACTCCCAGGATGCCTGGTCCGCCATGGACCGCCAGGGATGCGACGAGGTCACAAAATTGTACTTCCTGACAGTTCAAGCGCTCCTTGGTCATCGCAAGGACTTGCTCTCCTTCTTCCGGGCAGTGCGCGTGAATTACAGCTGCATTCACGGGTTGATCGCCCATAGCCTCCTTCGTGAAGGTAAGAAGCTGCTCGATGGCTTTCCCTCGCGTGCGGACGTTCTCCTTCGCTTCAAGCAGACCATCGTCGACGCTGATGATGGGTTTCAGACTGAGCAGCGAACCAAGCGCACTTTGCAGAGCACCCACCCGTCCGCTCATTTGAAGATATTTCAAGGTTTCGGGGGTAAGGTAAAGTGTGCTGGTAGATCGGATGTGCTCTAGACGGGCGATAATCGAGCCAAGATCCTTCCCTTGGTCACGCATGCGTGCAGCTTCAAGGACCATCCATCCTGTCCCCATTGAAATAGTGGCTGAATCGAAAACTGTAACCTTGGCGTCTGGGACCATGGACTTCGCCAGTATAGCGGAGTCGTAGGTTCCACTATGTTTCTCCGTTATGGCGATGACAAGAATTTCATCTTCCCTATCGATCTCCTCATAGAATTTTGAGAACCACGCAGGGCTAGGTTGGGCCGTAGTTGGGATGATACCCATCTCATCAATCTTCTGGTAGAAAGTGTTACGGTCGATGTCGATGTCCTCTTCGTAGGTCTCATTTCCAAACTGGATTGAGATGGGGGCAATACGTATGTTGTGTTTCTGAATTTGATCCGGGGATAAGTTGCACGTGCTGTCAGCAATCAGTTGCATCATTATCCTCTCCTTAAGTGAGGTAGCGGTCATAATGCTAAACACGAATCCAGCGATTTCGCCGCGCTCACATGGTCGGCTTGTTGCACAATTTGGGGGTAAGTAAATCATTTTGAAGGACAGTCCACATTTGACGATTGTGGTATACTTCGCCCCAATTTATGGTAGGAACGATGAGGGAAGGTACCTTTGACGGCTAATGCATCGCAGAATGGCGCACGCCGACGCGGGCGTGCGTTTTCTATGTCCAACTTAAAAGTAAAGCTTCGCAAGATCGTGCAAGATCCTCGTTGGAGGATTTTGAAACCACCGATCAGCAAAGTATTGGCCGTAATGCGACCATCCAGGATTGTACGCGTCCTAGCTTCACCACCATCCATTAATACCCCAAAAGAATCCATCACAGTGATCAGTGCCAACCTGTGGCATGATTGGCCGTTGCGGAGAAAGCTCTGGGGGCGTATGGAATCATTCGCTCAGCTTATCGAGGCGGAGGGTGCAGATGTGGTCCTGCTTCAAGAGGTCGTACGTTCCACCTCACTCAACGTTGACGATTGGCTTGCCGAGCGCCTCGGAATGGGCTTTGTATATTCACGCGCAAACGGTGACGGGGATGCGATCGGTTTTGAGGAGGGCCTTGCGGTCTTCAGCCGATATCCTCTTTCGGCACCCCGGGTGATCACATTAGGGGAATGGGACGGTTTGACGCGGCGCATTGCGCTGGCAGCAGAGATTAATTCCCCATTTGGTGCATTGTTGGTAATATCGGTGCACCTTGGTCTGATCCCACGAAAGAATGTGCGGCAGTGGGACGACTTGCGCACATGGGTCACAGATATGTCAGGAGGACGGACGACGTTAATAGGGGGTGATTTCAACGCCCACGAAAAAACTCACCAAGTCTACAGGGCTCAACATGAGTGGGTGGATACATTCAGGACCATCCATCCGGATGTGGATGGCACCACCCATGGATTTCAATGGCCGTGGGGAGGGTCGTGGCTGCGTCGTAGGTTGGATTACATATTCCTTCGACAAGGGAATGAACCTCTGGCAGTCGCAGACGCCAAACACATTCAAGCTCCATTAGAGGCGCATTCCGATCACCGCGCAGTCGTTGCACGATTGATGTATGGGAAATAGATAATAGCTGTAAGCTGTAAGCGATAAGCTTTAAGCTAACAGCTTCACCTGGTTCCGGGGCTCTGCGCCACAACAGTCTGGATAAACCCAAATTTGATGAATCATTGTTCCACAGCAGAGCTGTGGAGCGAGTGGGGAGTCGTGAAGCTTGTGAGTAGGGCCGCATTCCATTGCCGCCGGTGGAGGATCGGTCCGAAGAGTACATATGTTAACAAATAATCGCCCGGCGATGAAGTCGCCGGGCTCATAGCAAAAGGGTGCTAAAGCAACCTCAATTCAGGCCCGAAGGGCCTTAAGCCGTGAGCCCGGTCATTCATGACCGGGCGGAAATTCGGATACGAGTTCAAGGTAATAACCCGTTGACGTGTTCACTTCTTGACTTCTTGACGAATTGACCACCGTTCCACGATAGAGTAATGGCCCGACGAGTAACGGCGGGTATGGATACCCGCCCTACGCCAACCCATATCAAGCGTTAAGCAGTATCTCCAATGCAGCCTTAGATTTCTCCTCTACTTGCATATGTATGCTCTCGCCGTGAGAGTCCATGGTTACTACTGCAGGGAAGTCCCGCACCTCGATAACCCAAATTGCTTCTGGGACGCCAAATTCGAGTTTATATACGGTCCTCACTTCTTGGACAGATTGAGCTATGAGTGAAGCTGCGCCACCGATTGCATGTAGGTATAGGCAGGGCAATTCTATGCAGGCTTTTAGCGTTTTTGGACCCATTCCGCCCTTGCCGATAACCGCTTTCGCGTTGAAATGACGCAGTACATCAGCCTGATATGGTTCCTCGCGGATGCTCGTAGTTGGACCAGCGGCGACGAATGCGTAATCTCCCGAATCGAGACCAGCGACAACGGGCCCGCAGTGATAAATCGCGCTACCATCAAGCACTAGTTTCAAGGCCTCGTAGATTTCCAGGTCATCTCCTTGTGGTTGGTGTGTTTCCTCGATGAAAGTCTCGATCATCCATTTATGCACTGCGTCTCGGCCGGTGATCATCGTGCCGGTGAGTGAAACCGAATCTCCAACCTTAAGTCCGCGAACTTCAGAGTCTTCAATGGGAATTTGGAGTTTAATCATTGCTCATTTCCTTATGTGTATGCCACATCATTGCCATTAATCACCAAACGGCGCCGGCGATGGGCCCAGCACATGTATGCAACGGAGACAAAATAACTTGCTGGAAGGCGGTGCATGCCTTTTATCTTCACGCCAAGCACCGTGGTCTTTCCACCGAAACCCATGGGTCCGATACCGAGTTCGTTGCACTGCTTCAGAAGCACATCCTCCAATGCAGCCAGGGTGAGATCGGGGTGCTGATGCTCCATTGGCCGGAATAGCGCTTCCTTAGCGCCGTAATAGGAGGATCCCCTATCTCCGCCGATGGCTACACCCAAAACGCCTGGAGCACAACCCTTACCCTGCGCTCGATAGACGGCGTCCAGAACAACCTTTCGTACCCCCTCCAAGTCACGTCCAGCGCCAATGCCGGTATGAGGTAGCGAGTATTGTGTGCTCACATTTTCGCACCCGCCTCCCTTTAACATCAGATCAATGACCAGTAGGTCGTCGTTGGATTCTGCAAAGTGGATTGTTGGAAATGCGTCATCACCGAGGTTGTTCCCACTGTTAGTCCCCTTGATGGAATCAACCGCATTTGGTCTTAGATAGGTTTTATCTGTCGCTTCTGCGGTAGCATTCCTGATCTGCCCCCTAAGCTCTCGGGTGCTCATACCTTTCGGGTACTGAACGTAGAAGACGGGCGTTCCAGTGTCCTGACAGATCGGCGTGGAGTTTTCACGGGCGAGCCGAACGTTTTCCAATAAGGTCTCAAAAACACTTCGAGCTGCAGAGCCAGGCTTTTCCTTGTCCTTCGAGCGCAGGATTGCATCCTCAACATCCGGCGCAAGATCCGTCGCAGCGAGTCGGATCAATTCTAGGAAATGAGGTGTGAAATCATGCATTTTTTCCCTCCGGGTGAGCGCAGAAGGGCGTTGTAGTAATCGTGCGGCGTATCTTTTTCAACGCCCTGAATGATTGATTCTTGCTTCCTGGACCTACGAACGAATACGATATTAGAACGTAATCGCACTATGTGTATTTTCGTGTGAATTCAACACTTGGTGAAGTGATGAAATACCAATCCTCCGCTGTCGAGTTTCGTCAAAGGGAATGAGCCTTGATGAACACTTTCCGCAAAGGACGGAATGGATCCAATGATTGGATACACAGAAAGGATCTCTTAGGTGGTTGTTCGTCCAGGAATACCAACGGGCTGGACAGTTCTGATTAATTATCGGCAGTATCCAGCTCGCCTCGTACGATCAATGTGGAGCAAAGGGTGCTGGAAAGCAATTTAGGCGCAATCCTGCCGAGTAACAATCTGTCCAAGATAGCGCGAGGTTCGGGAGCACCCAGGACGACCAGGTCGTGCGGTTTCACCTCGCATGCGCGCAGTATCTCTTCCGGAACTAAGCCGTGACGTAACTCAAGGTCTGCTTTGACGCCTGCCCCTTCCGCCATGCTAGCAGCGGATTTCAGGTGCTTGGCGAGTGGGCTCTCACGCGAGAGTACTTGTGAAAGGTCCTCCTCGAGAGCATCGAGTCCGGTATACATCGTGGGGGGGCTGGATGCGACGTGTAGTATGGTAACTTGTTGGTTAATGGTTTGTGCGAGGCATATTCCCCACGAAATGACCTTCGTTGATTCCTCATGCCCTGCAGTGCATATGAGAATCCTCTCAATCTGTTTTGGCGGGTTCCGAAGAAGGAGCACGCTTGTGGAAACTTGATTGGCTAGATCTTGGCTCATGCGTGAAGGTGCTAAATTGGCATCTCGCTCCGATGTCCCAAGAACAAGAAGTTGGTAGTTTCGTTGTTCGAGTTCTCTGAGTATCTGAGATTTTGGTTGGCCCGCAATGCAGAGGAGCTCTGCATCTTCTATACCGAGCATCTGCTGCGCTTTCTCCAGACGCTCGGCACCTTCATCCGACGATGATCCAGGACGAAGTACGTGGAAAAGGATGGGGTGAAGATCAAGAGCGTTCAAAATTGCACCTGAAACCTCCATGGCATTTCTATCGAGCGGTTTATCTCCAATACATACCAATGCAACTTTATTTTTAGGAGTGGTTTGGTTCATTCATTCTCCAATTCAACCTATGATTCGTAGCAGGACCAAAATTGCAGCGATGATGGGTAAGATGGAGAAAAGAAGGCGGATGGATGGTCCTGAAAAGTAACGTGTCGCTGATGCGCCGATTTGGGCGCCAATGGCTGCTCCAGTCTGCATAGTTAAAGCAATAAGTACATCAACATTGCCCTTCAACGCATGACTCACAGTCCCGAAACCTGCAGAGATCACGATCTCGAAGAGGTCGGTCCCCACAGCGACATGGGTAGGGATGCCAAGGACATAGACCAAAAGGGGCATGCGTAAAAAGCCTCCACCAACACCAAGCAGGCCAGCCAGGATACCTGTCACCAGGCCCACTAGGATGATGGCCCAAATAGATACCCCTTCGACACCGGATACTGGTAGCTTGATGAGGGGAGGTATTTTCATCAAAGGTGAGCTGTAGAGCAGGCTGTTCACGCCAACCACTTCTTGGGCTTCGAGGTGATCTGTGCGCCTTACACGGATGGCTCGTAGACTCTCCCAGGCAGTGAAGATACCTATCGCTGTAAGAATGAAAACATAAGAAAGCCCTACAACCAATTCAATATTACCTGTTTCTTCCAAGAGTTCGATAATCTGTGCGCCTATTTCGACGCCGGGGATGGTTCCTATAATCATCAGTAATGCTAGCCGCAGATCGACATGTCCCAATGCGCGGTGGCTGCGAGCAGCTACAATGGACTTACCTGTCATATGGGCCAGATCGGTGCCTACAACAAAGTTGATGGGCACACCAATCCAGATCATCAACGGACCCGCGATGAAACCGCCACCAACGCCGAAGAAACCGCCCAATACACCGACGAAGAAGCCGGTCAGTGCTAGGATGATTGGGCTGATGACAACTCCCGAGATGGGGAAGAACATCGTTGTCTACCTCAACCCGATTCTTCGCAAGAGCCAGGATGTCAGCATTTCAAGCAGTACCCCCTGTATCACAATGACCACAAGCGTGGCGATAGCGTAGACGGTCAGATTCTCTTGATAAAGACGAACGAGGGGTTCCTTCAGGAAACGGATTACGACAAAGAAATATATGGTGACAAGAGGCGCATAGATGGCCAATTCGATTGCCAAGCTTCGCATCAAAGGCCTGAAAGAAGGATCGGATCGAATGGGCCGCTCAATGTCCTCAGTCATTGCTCCACCTTCTAGCGTTCCCAGCTGGCATTGATATTATCCAATTGTAAAGGATTTTTCCAGGATTACACATGAATGTGATATCTGGATGGTTTTCACTCATAGTCCGTGATTCACCACCAAATGGGCTTGGAATTATGTTACACTGCTCTCGCTATGGAAGAGAAATCACAAGTCACCCTTGAGCTCCCAGTCATCCTTGAGTATCTGGCAGGGTTTGCCGCATTTTCGGCTTCCAAGGATCTGGCGGTCAGCATTGAGCCGTCTTCGGATCTGGAGACTGTTCTCAAGTGGCAAAGTGAAACTACAGAGGCACGCCTTCTATTGAGCCTGAATCCTGGGCTGACGATTGGTGGTGCTCATGATGTACGTTCGAGTGTAATCGCTGCGAAACGCAATGCCGTCCTCGATCCAACCGATCTGCTCGATATCAAGAGTACGTTGATCGCTGCGCGGAATATAAAACGTCTGCTGGAAGCAAATGAGTCCCAAACCCCAGCTTTGTCCTCTGAGGCTGAGAAGATCCAACCAGTGCATGGCATTGTTGATTCCATCTCGCGCACAATAGACGAGCGCGGCAGAGTGCTGGACAATGCCTCCGACAAGTTGGCATCCATTCGTCGTGATCTGAAAGTCGCAAGCGAACGGCTTATCTCCAAGCTGCAGCGTCTGATAAACGATCCTAAGATCATTCCCATGTTGCAGGAGCCGATCATCACTCAACGTGATGGGCGGTATGTTATACCTCTGAGGGCGGAGTTCAAAGGACGAATTAAGTCTGTCATACACGACCGCTCAGCATCGGGTGCCACACTTTTTATTGAGCCACTTTCAGTCGTTGATCTGAATAATCAGGTGCGCGAGTTAGAGTTGTCGGAAAGAGATGAGATTCGACGAATACTGGCTGAGTTGTCGACTCTTGTTGGGGATCAGGCGGATGAGATTTCACAAACTGTACAGACTCTGGCGATCCTCGATCTGGCCTTTGCGAAAGGGCGCTATGCAGAGGAGATGGACGCAAGCGAACCTGTCTTGAGAGCGTGGCCAGATCGCAAAGAGGATGGACATCCTGGGTCAACTCTTCGCCTTATCAAGGCACGACATCCATTGCTGGAATCGACAACTGTGGTTCCCATTAACCTGATACTGGACGAGACAACCTATGCCCTGGTCATCACCGGCCCCAATACCGGCGGGAAAACAGTCGCGCTGAAGACAACGGGACTGCTGGCACTGATGGCTCAGTGTGGAATGCACATTCCAGCAGAATCCGGCTCGGAATTGAGTGTTTTTGAGGCTATATACGCGGACATCGGAGATGAGCAGTCCATTGAACAATCGCTATCGACGTTTTCATCCCACATCTCAAACATCATACGCATTATGGGAGAAGCTGGAACCCATTCACTGGTTCTTCTCGATGAGCTTGGGGCCGGAACAGATCCTCAGGAGGGTGCAGCTCTAGCACGGGCGTTGCTCGCAAAGTTCTTAGCGCGAGGAGTGACTACACTTGTCGCTACCCATTATCCTGAGTTAAAAGTCTACGCTCACGCAGCAACAGGAGTCCGTAACGCTAGCGTTGAGTTCGATTTGGAAAGTCTCCAACCGACCTATCATCTTACGATCGGTCTGCCAGGACGGTCGAATGCTTTGGCTATTGCCGAACGACTAGGACTTGACCAATCTATTATCGATGACGCAAGGAGCATGATCTCGCCTGATGAGATCCAGGCTGAGGGCTTGTTGGATGAAATTCATCGGCAGAGAGATGCTGCTCGTGAAGCCAGTGAGGATGTAGAGCGAACTCGTCAGGAGGCTGGCAAATTAAAGGCGGAATTACAGGATCGGCTTGAACGGATTGAGGATGAACGGCGGGAAATCCTGGAGATGGCTCGTCATGAGGCCGAAGGGGAAATCGAGGAGCTAAAAAAGGAGATGAGGCAGCTCCGAAGACGGATGGCCGCTGCAGCGCAACCGCTGGATGTCATTGTAGAGGTTGAAGAGTCCATTGATGCGTTGGAGGATGGGGTTCTAGAACCAGTGGAGCGTTCCATCACTCCAGAGGGGGCAGATCAACGGGCCTTTCGACTGGGTGACAGGGTTCATGTGCGGACCATTAATGCAGAGGGGATCGTTACAGATCTCAGCCGGGATCAGGCTGAAGTTCAAATTGGACGATTACGCGTGCGGGCTCGATTGGAGGAACTTTCATTCGATGGAGATCCCGGAACATCTGCTGAATCTGCTCCCGACCGTGATCGCATTCAAGGGATTGGAAGGGGGCAAATTCCCGCTGCACAGGCTCCACCTCTGGAGCTCGATCTACGTGGTCACAATGTCGATGAGGCTTTGGAAATCCTTGATGGTCGACTGGATGCCGCGTTCCTGGCCGGAATGCCATTCATACGTGTTATCCACGGGAAAGGAACTGGGAGGCTTCGGGAAGCAGTCCGGCACGCACTGAAAGAAAATTCGTATGTTGCGTCCTTCGAGCCAGGACATGCGAATGAAGGGGGAGACGGCGTTACAATGGTGAAACTGGCAGTCCAATAGGGTTAACAATCCATCGAAGGTAGAGATTGCCGGACATCACACTTGTAAGGTTGGACCAGTTCATCTTTAGGAGAGAAACCAATGATGGCGGAAATTAAACGTTGCTTTGGTGACAGTGATCCTCTCATGGCACAGTACCATGATGAGGAATGGGGTGTTCCTGTGCATGATGACCGTGCTCTCTTCGAACATCTAGCCCTTGACAGCTTTCAGGCAGGACTTTCATGGCGGACCATCCTCAATAAGCGGGAAAATTTCCGGGCAGCGTTTGATAACTTTGAACCCGAGATTGTCGCCCAGTACGATGAATCGGATAGGGAGCGTCTCCTTGGAGATGCAGGCATTGTACGTAATCGTTTGAAAATTGAGGCAGCGATCAATAATGCTAAAGCTTTCTTGGAAATCCAGGCAGAATTCGGGAGCTTTGATCAATACATTTGGGGTTTCACCAATTATCAAACCCTGCGAGGACCTGATGCAGAGGGCTGGGATGGATTGCCATCTTCGTCACCTGAGTCGGATGCCATGTCAAAGGATCTGAAAGAGCGAGGGTTTAAGTTCGTTGGAACGACAATCTGCTATGCATTCATGCAGGCCATTGGAATGGTCGATGATCACCTCACTTGGTGCTTCCGTCGGGGTAAAAACTAAACGGTATGATGCAGATGATCGAAGAAGCTAATCGTGAAGTGTGAGAGCTAATGACCATCATGGGAGGCGAAGGATCGACTCCACCAGCGCCAATCATCCTTCTGACGGGTCGCCCCGGTTCGGGGAAAACGACGGTCATTATGAAGGTGCTATCCCATCGGGTAGCGGAATCGGGTGGCTTCTATACAGAGGAAATTCGTGAGCGCGGAAGGAGGGTTGGCTTCCGTATTGTCACTCTGGATGGACGACAAGGGATTCTCGCGCATATTAATTTCCATGGACCCAGTATTGGGAGATACGGAGTGGATCTGGCAGCTATCGATGGAATTGCAGTGGAGAGCATCCGACGTGCTATGCACCAGGGTAGGCTTATCGTGATCGATGAGATCGGTCCTATGGAAGTTCTCTCGGAAGCCTTTCGCCAGGTCGTGTATGAGGCTCTGGATAGCGATCTTTCAGTTCTTGGATCCATTGTGAAACGTAATATGCCTTTTACGGATGCTATCAAAGCCACAAAAGGTGTCATGTTGATGGAAATTCATCCAGGAAACCGAGATGCGATCGTGGATGAGATCGTCCGTCTTCTCTCGTGTGGATCGGAAACAAGTTAGCAGGTTGAGAAGTAGTGGCGGCTCGCGTGCCGCCACTGCTAAACGCATAACCTGGTTGCGGGTCTCTGCGCTGCAACCAGTCTGCAAAAGCCCAAGACTTTGATGAATCATCGTTCACAGCAGAGCTGTGGAGTGAGAGTCCGCCCGACGATAAATCACCGGGCTCATAGCTAAAGGGTGCTGAAGCATCCTTCATTCAGGCCCGAAAGGCCTTAAGCCATAAACCCGGTCAATAATGACCGGGCGGAGAATCGTCAACGAGTTAACCGTATTGATTCAATGACGTATTCACTTCTTGACTTTCTGCCACTTGACAGATCACGACTTTTCCATACAATTCTCGGGACCAAAAAAATGCAGGTAACATATACTTCTCCCAAGAAATTGATCGTCTGCCCCAGGGTTAGAGCCCGAAGGCAGAGGTTTTATATATCAACGACGAAGAGCCGGAAGGCTCTCTTTTTTTGCCTTCTCCTTGGGTCACTGGATGGCGGAGGTCATGATGCTTGAGTTGCCAGGTCTCATTGATCCCCACGTCCATCTCCGTGAGCCTGGAGCGACCCATAAGGAGGATTTTAGCAGCGGGACCGCTGCGGCACTCGCCGGAGGTTTCACCGCGGTTCTCGCGATGCCCAACACGCAACCTCCAATTACCGATAGCAGCTCTCTTACGCTTGCAAAGGCTGCTGCAAGATCGAAGGCTTATTGCGATTACGGAATTTACTTGGGCGCCAGTGAAGAAAACACCGAATCAGCGATGGATCTCGCGGAAGAGGTATGCGGGATGAAAATGTACCTGGATCAAACCTATGGTCCGCTCCGGTTGGAAGGATTACGCTCATTACGGAAGCACTTCAACGCCTGGTCCGTGGATAAACCGATTGCGATCCATGCAGAGGGAATGAGCTTGGCAGCGAGCCTTTTGTATTCAGGTCTTTACTCAAGGCCAGTTCACGTATGCCACGTCAGTAGGATAGAGGAGATCAATTTAATCCGATCAGCCAAGGAGAAGGGATTTCCTGTTACCTGTGAGGTTACACCCCATCACCTCTTCTTGACAGAGGAGGACATTCCCCGGCTGGGCGTTGGAAGGGGTGAGGTAAGACCTCGGCTGGCGGCGCCACAAGATCGTGATGCCCTTTGGAATAACATCGCGGTGATCGACTGCTTCGCCACAGACCATGCGCCGCACACGCTTACAGAGAAGGACTCCGATGATCCACCACCCGGATTTCCTGGCTTGGAGACAGCTTTGGGACTTTTCCTGAACGCAGTGAGGGAGGACAGGCTCTCTCTCGACCAGGTGGTCAGCCGGATGCAGACCAATCCTCGCAAGATCTTTCATCTGCCCGAACAGATTGACACTCGGATTCTCGTCGATGATGCTGAGGAGTGGATCGTCCATGCAGATCAATTGCAGAGCCGATGTGGATGGACACCTTTCGAAGGGATGCGTCTTGTGGGTCATGTGCGAAGTGTTACGCTCCGCGGAAGGCAGGTCTATGATGGTGACAATATCACCGTGCCCGCAGGGTACGGCACGGATTTGATGAGTCTTTGAGATTTGTCTGATTGAAAGGAGGTAAGATGGCAACATTCATCCCACCAAGCGAGCGACGAGAGCAGAGTCCTCACCTGCCGTTTGGCGACCGGCGAGAGGCTCCATTCTACGGAACGGATATTCTCTCGGTTTCACAATTCAAACGGGCGGATCTGGAGTACATTTTCGGGGTTGCCAAAGAGATGCGTGCTATGGTTGAGCGGGTTGGGACATTTGATCTTTTAAAGGGGAAGATCCTGGCAAACCTCTTTTATGAGCCATCGACGCGAACTTCGTCCTCATTCTTCTCGGCTATGGAACGGCTGGGTGGAAGTGTGATTCCGATCAATGAGGTAACCTATTCCTCCGTGGCGAAGGGTGAGTCGCTTCCAGACACAATTCGCACCTTGGAGTGTTATGCTGATGTCATCGTCTTGCGGCATCCAGAAGTCGGCTCGGCGGAACTTGCCGCAAAGTATGCTCGGAAACCAGTTATTAATGCCGGTGATGGGATTGGTGAGCACCCAACACAGGCACTCCTCGACCTTTTCACAATCGAAGAGGAGTTGAATCAAGTAGATGGTTTAACGGTTACCATGCTCGGTGACCTGAAATACGGCCGTACAGTTCACTCGTTAGCCAGGCTGCTGTCACTCTTTGTGGTAAGGCTCAACTACGTATCCCCCGAGATTTTGAGTATGCCGCCAGATCTGATCGAAGAGCTTTCTTCCTCCGGAGTATCCCAGAAGGAATTTAACACCCTCGATCCAGTCATTGCGGAGACCGATGTGTTATACGTAACTCGGGTGCAGAAGGAGCGATTTGAAAATCAGAATGAGTATGAGCAAGTCAAGGGAGCTTATGTGATCTCCCAAGAGATGCTTCAAGAAGCCAAGGATGAAATGATTGTGATGCACCCACTTCCGAGAGTGGGGGAGATCAGTATGGAAATCGACAGCGATCCTCGTGCGGCCTACTTCAGACAAATGGAGTATGGGCTTTATGTCCGCATGGCATTATTGGCCATGGTTCTCGGAAAAGCTTAATCGCCTTATAAGCAAGAAGAGTATGCCTTGGAGGTAAGTGGATTAAGTTAAGTGGTTCGAGACGAGGTTATTGATTACCAATCGGTTTTACTTCGAGGGTGTTTTCGATCCGACGGATAAGACGGTCAAAAGGATGATCAAGGATGGTTCTCTCATTCATAGACAAGTTGGAGAAGAGGGCAAAAGAAGTAAATTCGCTCCTGTGTGTTGGGCTTGATCCCCATAAGGAGATGTTGTCTGAGCCCAGCGCAGGTGCGGCGCAAGCCTTCTGCAGGGAAATCATTGAATCAACCGCTGACGTCGCGTGTGCATTCAAGCCGAACAGCGCTTTCTTTGAGGCGATGGGAGAAGGGGGCTACCGTGCGCTGCGCGACGTGATTGCCGCTGTCCCTAATGGGATCCCAGTTATCCTCGATGCTAAACGAGGGGATATCGCTTCCACTGCTCAAGCTTATGCAACGGCTGCGTTTGAATATCTCGGGGCTGATGCGATTACGCTCAGCCCTTATCTTGGATGGGATTCATTGGAACCTTTTCTCTCTGATCCTGAGAAGGGTGCTTTCATTCTTTGTAAGACCTCCAATCCCAGTGCTGATGAGATGCAAATACGAATCGTTGATCAATCCATGCCCCTTTATGTTGACCTCGCATACCGGGCTGTGGAGTGGAATAAGAACCATAATCTGGGGCTGGTGGTGGGCGCGACAGATCCTTTAGCCCTAGAGGCTGTACGGGCTGCCGCCCCTGAGGCATGGATGTTGGCACCAGGCGTTGGACCTCAAGGCGGTGATCTAGATTCAGCACTTCGAGCAGGGCTGCGTAATGATGGGCTTGGGATGTTGATCTCTGTGTCACGTAGCATTGCACAGGCGAAGGATCCACAGAAGGAAGCCTCACGCCTGAGAGAGGCTATCAATCAAGTGAGGAGGAAAATGGTGGTGGAGGCCGATGCAGGATTGCCCCCTCTTCTCAAGGCTGTAGCAAATGGACTCCTCAGTGCAGGTTGTGTTCGCTTCGGATCTTTCAAGCTCAAGTCAGGGATTGTCTCTCCGATCTACATTGATCTTCGCCTCCTTGCCTCCTTCCCAGATCTTTTAGCTCTGACAGCAAAGGCATACGCGCCAATCCTGAAGCAGCTTCGTTATGACTGTTTGGCAGCGTTGCCATATGCTGCCATCCCAATTGGGACGGCGGTGGCATTACAGATGGGTGAGCCCTTAATTTACCCTCGGAAGGAGATCAAGGAGTACGGCACTCGGGCGTCCATTGAAGGGAAGTATGCCGATGGTGATTGTGCTGTCGTATTGGATGATTTGATCACGACTGGCGCCAGTAAGCGGGAGGCCATTGATCGGTTGTTGGAAGCCGGACTAGCTGTGAAGGATGTAGTAGTGCTCATTGATCGACAAGGTGGCGGGGCGAATAATTTGGAAGAAGCTGGGTACACCCTCCATGCCGTGTTCACCCTTGAGGAATTATTGCGTTACTGGGAGGATCAAGGGCATATTGCGCCGGATCAAGCAGTTGAAGTCCGTGAGTTCCTTGGCAAGAATGACAGCGCATCAGGATAATGGGGATGAGGTAGATGAGGTCGGATCCAAGTTATCCACTTTTGCGTCGATTGGTTCCACAGGTTTGATAGTGTACGAACGGATTCGTCCCATACTTTTCAAGCTGGAACCCGAGCGCGCGCATCATCTCACTCTCCGATTACTCTCGCTCGCAGGTTCAGTTCCACTGGTTAGGAACCAACTGAATAAACATTTCTCCTTTTCCGATCCCCTGCTGGAAACTCAATCTTTTGGATTGGATTTCAAAAATCCGGTTGGATTGGCAGGTGGGTACGATAAGGATGGGATAGGCATGCAAGGTCTTGCCTGCCTCGGTTTTGGTCACATCGAGTTAGGCACAGTGACTCTCAAGCCACAGGGCGGGAATCCCCGCCCGCGTGTATTTCGGCTTATTGATGATCAGGGATTGATTAATCGCATGGGATCCCCAAATGAAGGGGGTGATGCGCTTCTCAAGCGAATTCGCAAATGGAATTCCAGTGATGTTGTGTTGGGCGTTAATATCGGAAAGGGGGTCGATACTCCGATTGAGGAGGCCTCCGGTGACTACGTTCAATTACTCCAGATGTTCTATTCTCATGTCGACTATTTGGCGGTGAACGTCTCGTCTCCCAATACAATCGGTCTACGACAATTACAGGCACGTGATTATCTTGAAGGCCTATTGGCAACGCTGATGGAGGAGAGGGAAATCCTGCAGGAAGTGCACGGGCGAATGGTCCCGCTCCTGGTGAAGTTGGCTCCAGACCTCACCGAGGGAGAATTGGACGATGCACTGGGCGTTATCATGGAATCGTCGCTGGATGGCGTGATTGCAACGAACACGACGGTCGAACGGGGTGGTTTAAGTTCCCAATTCCGAACGGAGACAGGGGGTTTGAGCGGTATTCCACTCCGTGAAAGGGCGAGGGAAGTCGTATCGATCATCTACAGAAGGACGTCAGGAGTAGTTCCGATCATCGGTGTCGGGGGGATTTTCAGTTTTGAGGATGCCAAGGCAATGTTCGATGCCGGTGCAAGCCTAATTCAGATTTACACTGGAATGGTGTATCGTGGACCGGGTTTGGTGCGGGAGATTCTGGAGGGGTTGGCGACTCGGGATTGATCAAATCTAGAAAGTAATACGTCGAAATGTCGATATGTCAAGAGGTCAATAAAGAAGCTTTAAGCGGTGAGAGATAAGCATAGGTCTTTTGGAACGAGAGGAAGTCAACAAGCTTTTACGTAGGGCGGCATTCCATTGCCGCCTGAAGAGTGCCGGACCTACGAATAACGGCGGGTATGGAAACCCGCCCTACGCCCTGGATGAACACATCATAACCCGGCGACTTTATCGCCGGGCGGACTATCGTCGATGGCGCTTGCGGCGCAGGAGACGCCACCGTCTTCGATGTCTGCGCTCACCCCCGCGTCTGAATCTGAAGCCTCTACGTGCATGATGCTTACCATGAAAGACTCGGTCAACCTGGATTTGGGATGCAACATCCTCTTCAAGAGCGAGCTCGGTGAAGTCCACTTGGATGACCGTCACTGGACGGTGTTGCTTTACCTCCACATAGCTCCCTGGAGTTACGCCGAATGCGAGTAGTCGATTTCGTTTATCTGCTGTGGTACCCTCGATGCTGAGTATCCGAACATGACTGCCAGGAGGGATGTCCAACAGCGTTAGTCCTCTTTGTTCGCATTCATGGTCCATTCGATTCAGATTCCAATCCTCGAAGATTCTCTAAAGCTTGACTAAGTTTCACCGAAAGGCGTCCGAGTTTTGTCTTTTCCGGCTGAACCATGGAGTAGCCACATGCCGGGCAGCATACCATACTGCACGACCTATCCAGAGGACAACCAGCACAACTCGGATTTGTCTCTGGATTGAAGCGATGACCGCATAATGAGCATTGCATAGTTGGATCGTTCATACGCCCCATTCTACGATTCCCAGGATCCTATGAAGGACACCGCCTACAAGGAACGCGATAGGAAAGATTGCCACAGCCATGGCAGCAGCAGTGCGCCAGCCGCGTGATTTTGCGATCATAAAAATGCTAGCGACACATGGGATGAAAAGGGTGATTGTCACCATGGCGACAACTACTTGCGCAGGCGAGAGTGCGCCCTGTGATTCCATCATGAAAAGATTCGTTGCACCAAAATCGCGCCGCATGAAACCCAGCAGGAAAGCGGCGCTCGCTTCAGGAGGCAGTCCGAGCCAGCCTGTGACCAGGGGTTCTCCCGCTCGGATCATAGCATTGAGCAATCCAACCTTATCCATTACAAATAGGACGGCTGCTCCCAGAAGGAAGAGCGGGATGACTTCCTTGGCGTACCACTCCAACCTGGCGAGAGTTTTTGTAAGAACGTTGGAAGGGACTGGCCAGCGTAAGGGTGGCAATTCAAGCAGAAGAGTTGAACGTTCCCCGGGGATCAACCGGGCTGCGAGCCAACCTACAGCCAGCATAATACCAAGGACGACACCAAACCAAATAAGTGTGGCGCCTAATGAGATACTCGCCAGCATCCCCATGACGATCCCCAACTGTGCGGAGCAAGGAATCGCCAGTGCGAGGAGCAAGATGACGAGCAGCCTGTCACGGCGGTTCTCCAAGATTCGAGTGGTCAACGTGGCCATGGTTACACAGCCCAACCCGAGCATCATTGGGAGCACCGCTTTACCGTTCAAACCCATCATGCTGAAGAGGCGGTTGCTAAGGACTGCAAGCCGTGGTAAGTACCCGGAATCCTCCAGAATACCAAATGCGATGAAAAATGTAGTCACTATCGGTAAAATGAGGGCCAGAGCATAAGTCATCCCCATCGTCCAAAGCCCATATTCTCCCACAAGAAGATCGCCCAGGATTTCGAATGGAATCACGTCGTACACAAGTGTGATAATCCAAGGATTGATGATTCCGTTGAATAATTTTTCCTCCAGGAAACCCACCAGTGTCCCTGCGCCGAAAATCCCTACAAACCAATATGCCCCGAGAAGTACGACCGCTAGAATCAATAGCCCCCAGAGCGGGTGAATTGCAAGCTGGCCAAGTTTGGATGCAAAACTACGTCTCTCATCACCACTCTCATGGAGCGCTTCTCTGGTCAGGCGTTCGGCAACATCCAATCGTGTGCGCTGGATGGCTTGTGCTGCGGGTTCGCCAAGTGATTGCTCGAGGGAGGCGCGCTTAGAGCGCAGTTGCATCAGATTTTCTTCATCGATTCGTGCTTCGATCCAAGATTGGGCGACGAGATCGCCGTTTAGCCACAAAATAGCAAGCGATCGAGAAGAGATTTGAGCTTCCGGCAGGTGAGGTTCCATGATCGAGATCGCTTCTTCAATCTCCTGTGGATATGTCAGATTTGTGTGGTGAGTTTGAGCGTTCTGAATCTCATCCGTTAACTCATTAATTCCCAAGCCTCTAACTGCAACTGTTGGGACGACGGCGATATCGAGTTGTTCATTGAGAAGCTGGTGATCCACTTTAAGACCGTGGCTATTGGCTTCGTCCATCATGTTCAATGCGAGGGCCATCGGGATCCCTAATTCGGCCAGTTGCAGTGTAAACATCAACGTCCGCCGCAGGTTCTTCGCATCACCGACCTGGACGATGGCACTCAAAGGCTCATTCAGCAGCATCTCAGCGGTGACCCGTTCATCCTCTGTTTGGGATGGTAGTGTGATCACTCCCGGGGTGTCTATGATCACAGTTTCTGGGAGTTTTTTTGCATTCCCGCGAGTTACTTCCACTGTGGTTCCGGGATAATTAGCGATGGTGACAGACCGACCAGTGAGTCGTTGGAAGATCACGGATTTCCCTACATTGGGCTGACCAACAAGGGCGATACTTCCACCATCGATCAACAATTTGCCATTCTCACTGGCGTGGCAGTTCATTCTGTGCCGTCTCCTGATGAAGTTGGATACCTTTTCAATCGGGTGCTTTCCATATGCCAATCTTCAAGGAGAGTCCTCGATTGATCGAGATTCCAACGAATGTCATTTTCCTTTAATTATTCATAGTGACTCACTCATTAAGCGGTTTCTCCATTGGCTGAACGACGAGGCGTGATGCGATAGGTCTTCCGAGATGCTCTTCATGATCATCCACGCATACTGTCCACAAGCGGTCAAACTCGTTAAATGCTATGATCTCGAGTATGGTGCCGGGTTTGATGCCTCGATTAGCGAGGTAATGGAGTACTGCTTGGCTTTCCGGGCGAATTCGCAGCACTATACATCGGACTCCGTGCGTGAGAGTGTCCAACTGCACACCGGATTGGTTATCGAGTCTTCCCTCAGGATTCGGAATTGGATTGCCGTGTGGGCAGGAAGTCGGCCTGTGGAGGTAATCATCTAGGGCATTCACCAGGTCTTGATCAGTGGCATGCTCCAAGCGGCATGCAAGATCATGTACCTTCTCCCAGGGTAGGTGTAGTTCATCCGCAAGGAACCGCTCCCAAAGACGGTGTCGGCGAATGACACGCAATGCTCTTTGCGCCCCATTATTTGTCAGCCTTACTCCCTTATAGCGCTCGTGCTCCAGGAGGTTATTCTCCTGCATGCGGTGGACCATTTCTGTCGCTGAGACAGGAGAGATACCCAACCGATCCGCCAATGTCGAGATTGGTACTAAAGAATCCGGTGTGGATAACTCACAGATCGTCTTCAAGTACATCTCAGTGCTTTCGCCGAAAGAATGCATCTGGCTCACAAGACTCCCCTTTCAAATGAGCAACTTTTAAGGCGTACCTTATAATA
>JABAOF010001917.1_pt5 | contig 85119 bp, 76 predicted proteins | sample 7062171 | NCBI WGS metagenome assembly JABAOF01 (sample SAMN14538628, study PRJNA623070) | marine sediment metagenome | biome: marine biome [ENVO:00000428]; feature: marine pelagic biome [ENVO:01000023]; material: deep marine sediment [ENVO:00002113] | place: India: Gulf of Khambhat ...
AGATATTTTTCATACCAACCGGTAACATGCAGATCAAAACGTCCCGCTGGATTCACAGACGAAGGTGTCGGAAAGCTAGGCTCCGTCCCAAGATTATCTGGGTTTCGGCCGCCAGGTGGTCCTCGTCGGTCCGTATACCAACTATTATCCCCATCCGGCATGACAATGACCATGTCGTCCATATCAGAGACCCACGAGTCGGGATTCGTCGGCAGATAATAAACGATCGAGTCGACTACTCCATTAACGTTACCCAACTCTGTCGGTCCAGCGACCGCATTTAGCTGGCTTGCCAGTGTTGCACGAAATTCATCGACCGTATTGCTCTCCATCAAGCTATAGGCGATATATGGTAAATAAAATCCCGGGCCCGTAATGCTGAGAACCCAAGCATGTTCATTGGTTTCTCCAAGATTTGTCAGGCCAAGTTCCTCCAGGACATCTCCAACACTAGCACTGATTGGATTGCGGGAAAAGTTATATCCGTGAAGCGCATATATGACTGGGAACTTTTTACCTTCCTCATGAAAACTGGGTGGATACATGATCCAGTACCCTTGTCTAATGCCAAGGATTGTACTTTGAAACTGTTTATATTGAATGTAGTCGGGAAGAGGAATAAACTCGGTTTTGCTTTCGTCCCTATTGAACAGTCCGCGAGATACTTTAATCTTTGACCTTACTACTCCCCCAGGCACCCTAACGCGGAGTATGTTTTCAGATGCCCCCAGAACTTCGGCTTCTAGCTCACCAAAGGTGACTTTATTCCCGGCTGTATCATTTGAGAAGCCACTTCCAATGATTTCAATCTCAGAGCCCTCTTGGCCACCTTGCGGTACGAAAGTCTTGATGCTCACGCAGCCCACGAAGGTGATGCTGAGAAATATCAGGAAAGGAACTAAAAGAGAGGTTTTGAAGATGCCAACTTTGTGATACCTCATACCTATCCTCCTCGTTTGTGGATCAGGAATACAAGGGCCACTTATGTTGGAAATAAAATCAGATAGCAATACGTTACTATCGGGCTTAGATTCGGTCGATCCAAAACTCCTGACCCCCAATTGTTAGCGTTTGTAACGACCCCGTGAGGGTAGCCAGACCTCGCTTGTCACCGTCAGCAAGCGAAGGGGTCAAGTCTTCGTTTGACTCTTAGCTACTTGCACCCGAAGCGGATCATCAAAAACCCAGGAGCTATCGTCGCATCGTTACTTCACCCCTCAATAGTATTAACTTCCTCCAAAAGCTTTCAAACGGTATTGCTAGATATTTACACCCAGAAAAAGCCGAATTACCCATTCCCTTCGGCAACCCGGCTCTCTGTTATGATACCCTAATCCGAAAGCCCAAGGTCTAATCTCCCCAACAAACGCGTCGCTTTTCATAACACCCTAACGGATGGTTTGACTTTGTCGAGGCCTAAAATACAAAAGCCTCAGAAGAGGTTTAGCAACCCCTCAGAGGCTTCATTAGGACACCTTCTGGATTCTATTTCTCATAATTCACCCCAGAAGGTTAAGGTCGGATTATCGATTAATTTGCCATAGAGTTTGTGTGGATCCTGATACCGAGGATCGGAAACTCAATTGCATTATGTTAAATGCAGTGAAATAGATACTGCTTAGTGGTAGGCCTTGTCAAGTTTTCCTTGAGGACTTTTGCCTCGTCTGGACCGAACTCGAAGAACCTCCTGCAGATTAGATCAGGGCAAGATACTTTCCGTACTTCCCGAGAAAGCCCGTCACTTTTCGAGTGAGGTTAACAGCCTGCCCAGCCATCTCAATAGAATTGTCGAATATCTCCTGGAGCCTTTTTTGTTTGGCGACGTCCTTTTCTGCTTGTTTCAAGAGATCTTCAAAATCAGCGGGAAGTTCAGGGAAATCATAGCCATTAGCCATGAAATGTTCTGCGATATCATCGGCAAGGTCGGCCAGCTCATCCTCCATATCGGCCTTCTTGTCGGGGTCTGGTTCCATTTGGATGGCAAGCTCGGCAGCCTCCTTGAGCTTTTCCCAGTTATCCTTTGAGTACGTGTTGATGTCCATGTATTCCCTCCTACTAGGGTTCAGATGCCTACTCTTCCTCACCAAATTCCTTCCTGGCAGCGTCCACAAGATCCTTTGCTAACTTGAACTGTTCCCTGAGATCGTCAACGGTCTCACGAAGGTAATCACGCAGGTCTGCAAAGTCCCTGTACGGCAGAAAAGCGGACCTTCCTGGACCCCCAAAGGCCCGGCGCCTTGCCCCGAGGTAGGCATGGATTGCCTGCTGATTCCTCGTAATCCCTTCAAGGGTCGTGTCCAACGCCTTAAAGGTATCCAAGATGGCATTTGCCCTCAGCTCGCCAGCCTCCTTTTCATTTTCCGTCTTAGCCCGAACAGCGGCGTTGGCTTCGGCGAGTTTCTCGATTGCCCCTTCGACCGATCCTGTGGGTGGATCTGGGACCGCCACGGACCTATAAATGGCCTGCCGATCGGCGGCCGCCTGACGACGCATTATGGCAGCCCGGCGTCTCGTTGTACTGGTGATCAGGGCATCCGATGTAACACGGAAAGTGTCCTGGGCTTGGACAAGAGCCGGACGAAGTTCTTTGTAGAACCGCGTCTCCTCCTCGGAAACCTTCAAAAGATCCCGAGAAGCCAGGGGCGCACACCCTGAAGTTATTAGCAAAAGCCCGATGACCCTCCATTTCTCTCGAGATTTCATTGGCCTCCTCCCAGCTCGCTACGCAACTCAGTCCAGGTTTTTTGCGCTTCTGCAACCGCTTCTCGAGCGTTTTTCATGACCTCTTTTGCCTCGTTCACCTGCTCCTCGGTGAGTCGGAACTCAATCTGAAGGAACTCATCAACGAGGGTATGGGCTTCACGAGTGAGGGCGACAGACCTCGTGAGCCGGGCGAAGCTCTTCTCGGCTTCATTACGGCCCCTCACCAGCCCCAGATACCGTTTTAAGTGCTTGTCGTCGCACTGCTCGTCCGGCTCGCGAAGGAATTCTTTCTTGAGCATTTCCCACTTTTGGCAATACTTATCGTCAAAAAAGATGTCGGGCAACTCGGCCAGATAGTTGGCGGCTCCGTCAAGAATCTCTTTGACCCTCTCCATCCGCCGTGTTTCGGATGTTCCCGGGTCGATTTTCCGGATTTCTTGGGCGGCTCGTCGAGACACCCGGGACTGCTCGAGGTCCATCTGACTTTCGAGTAGTATCTGTCGACGCGCTTCGATCTCTTCGTCGTAGAATTCCAGCACTTTTGTTTGGAGCTCCCCAAAAGTCCTTTGAAACTCTCCGAGGAGTTGGCTCTGCTGGTGGGACGCCTCCTTCATCACCTGAGGCGTAGCGCACCCAGCAACCCAGAGAAAACCCAGTCCAATGATTGCCATTCCCTTCATATCGATCCTCACTTTTTCTTTGGAATCTGGTATCCGATGTAAGTCCCTGAACTAATTCCCATCAACCCCAGCAGGGTTGTCGGAATGGTGATAAACTGCTGATCTTTATAGCAGAACCAGGTAAATACAACGCCAATCAGAAGGGTCCAAATCAACATCTGAAGCTTGTGCAGACTGGTGTTGTTTTGATCGTCTAGGATTAGGTCGACCCATTTCCAGGGTTTTGTTCGGTCGGCAGGGGTTGTCAAAGAACTCAGTTCGGCCTGCAGAGAGGAAATCTCTCCATTTAGCTTTGTTCGCTTATCCTTAGGGATGTTTCCCTTGCCGAGTTCGGTCTCTTTCTGTTCAATGAGTGGTTCCAACTCGCTGATTCTCTTCTCAGCCCTGTTCTTTGCAATAGATTTTGCGCCGAGAAAGGTTGTACTCGCTATCCCCATTAGCCAGAGAATGGAGGCGTCTGGCTCGAATATCTCCCCTTTAAGTAGGACGAGGTAAAGGTACCCACTAAGAACGATCCATGTCCAAACTGTCATTTGAAACTTTGCCAAACTTAGTTTTCCATCGTGTCCTATGAAGGGGTTATATCTGCGGCTAGAAAAGGAGATGATGGATAGCAGGGCTCCTACGCCAATAAAAACGAGCAAGAAGATTCTGGGAGAGAGATAGGTAAACTTGAACTTTACTCGATTCGATTGAAAATTCGAGTCCTTTGTCGAGAGGCTGAGGTAATAGGATTTTGTCGCATAGGTTCGGCCCCAGGCGAGTTCGTGTAGATAGTCTATTTCTTGTAGATCTCTTGTAGACCTGCCGGGTTTATTGCCTATCCGGAAGGTCAACTGATCCGTACCGGTTGGGATCAGTTTGTCCTTTACCGGATGGCCGTCGATATTGAGATTCAGGTTGGATATGTCGAGATCATCCGGTTTTTCGATCCTGATGGTCACATCCTTACCCAAGGAACCGCTGTCGGGCAAGATTTCGAGGATTTGGAGTGACGATGATGCCAAGACATCTCCACAGGCCAGGAACATGACGACAATGCCGAGGATGGCAATTGATGGAGTCCGACGCATTTCTCACCCCCTTTGAAATTGGGCCTCGTCCACTGTCTTTGACCTCATCAGCCTCGTGACAATGGAACAGAAAAGCCCCCGACGAGACTGATGGATCCCGCGGAGGCTTCATAAGGGTAACTTTTGGAACCCCCTCTGCATGACTCACTCCCGTAAACCGAGATTCTGGCCTTCAGGCAGCTGCCACGATTACGTTCTTAGAGAGTCGACTGGGAGGGTCATTGATGACGGTTAAAGTCGTGGCAAGTGCGATCAAATGATAACCGAATCGTGGTAAGGATTGTCAAGGGATTTCTTCGGTCTCGCAGATTTTTCGTCGCCTATGCGTTCCTGGGGTCCAGCTTTTCCCTTGGAATCCTGAGAAGTTCGGATGCCCTCGTCATAGCCTCCTTGGGGAAGTCCATGGCCAGCAGTTGCTGGTAGTTCTTTTCAACGGGATTCTCGATTTTCAATATCCGAAGAAACTCTTCCACGTTAATCGTTTCAACAAAATGAGGTGGCATGTCATCGATCGGAACAGGATAGTCACTCCCAAAAACCATTCGGTGATGAGGGATCTTCTCCAGGACATCATCAATGATGGACGCCCTGAATTGGGTACACATGGCAGAAATATCTGCGTATAATTTCCAGCCCCTTCGATCAGCCTCCTCTAGCATCTCGCTCAGTTCTTTCAAATAGCTGCTCTCCCATGGAAAGAAAGACGAGGCACAATGGGCTGCAATGACTGTGACACCCACATCGAGAGCAAGCCTTAACCTTCGCGGATCACCTAATTTCTGATACTCCTTTTTGAGAACCGGAACGGCGTGTTCCGGCCCAGTATGACATAAAAGTGGAAGATCCTGATCGGCGAGTTTTTCGTAAAACCATTTGTGTTTTTTATTGGACGGGTCGATTATCTGGGAATTAGGAATCCACTTTATGAGGACAGCTCCATTCTCAACCGATTTGTCGATCTCTTCTGTTCCATTGCCTTTTCCTCTATTGGGGTGGACCGAGGCCCCGAAGAGCACTTTCTGGGTGTTCTTTGCAATATCCATCACATATTGGTTCGGGGTTATCATGTGGCTCTTCCTTTTATCAACGTCACCGTTCTCTTTATAAACCGCGTCGAGTGCTAGAAATACACCAAAGTCAATACTTGGAGCGTTGTTGAGCCGACTGATGATGGTATTGCGGATGGCCCGGTCATGATCCTCAAGGAGGTCCCGCAAAGGAATTCCAGATCGCACCACCATGTATAAATAGGCCGGGCTGGAGACAAACCTTCTGGACATTTTACAGGGGGTGCTGTTACCCCTTCCCCCGATATGCATGTGAAGGTCGATAACCTTTTTGTCCATTTTTCTTCCCTTCCCGTTCTCGTTAAGAGCCACCATCCTGATCTCATTTTACGATGAGTCGCCCATCTCAGGAAAGTGCACCTCCTTGGTCGTTATGTGGTCATTCGAGATCAGAGTGGTTTGGGACCCTATGGACAAACAGCAAATAACCGGATTCCTTTATCCCATGATGCCACGAGATTAGCCTGAAACTCTGTTATCACTAATGGATGTTTGCGGAGGCAAGGAGTTGGACCTGCCGGGGCCGTTCCGACATCCCTTTTCTCGGCTTTTGTTTGATGAAAACGGCCTTCCATAAAAGCACTCGTTCCTCTCGCCCGCTCTGCCCTGCAGGAATCTGCGGGGTATCGCTCGAGCTCTCAGAGTCCGCAGAGTGAGAAAACGGATGGACCAGGCGTTTGGCCTAATTTTTTGAGGGGAAAAATTAGGCCAAGTAATCTCCTCTGGATTGGCCTCTCACCAATCCAGAGGACGTTCCCTCTGAGTTTCCGTGTGCTCTGTGAGAGGTTGTGGAGACGTCCAATTTGCTGCGATTATCTTGTTGAGAAACTCCTAGATCGGGTACAGCGCTTTCTTTCCCCCTTTCTGGCGGAAATCTCTGAAGATGACTTCGGCACAAGTGGTCTAAAGAAATCGCACAACAGCCCGTCCCTAGGTGGCCCGCCAAGAGTGCAGAAGCAAAGGGATGAGAGAGTTCACGCCGCAAATCCGAGTTTTCTATGAACCCGTAACCATAGGGGAACGATACATTAGAAAATGGGGTAGCTCAGCCAAGACCAGAGAATTGAGCAATTACCAATCCACAGGTAATTCGATCCTCCTCGGACTTTCTATCTCACTAGCTTTTGCCACCACCGTATTCCGGCATATCGCCTGTAAAGCTTATTACTCAACTCTGCATCTGCGGCACCCTCTCGTACCCTCTCAAAAAAGAGGCTTCGCAAGGGATCGGTAATGACTCTGAGAACTCGACGGATCGTGCTTTCTTCCCGGTATTCAAAGTAGGGGTCCATGTTGGAAAAAACGGAGTAGAAAAAGTTGCCAAAATAGTACTCCATATCAAGCCCAAAGGCGAATTTAGAGACGATGTCAGGGACATTTACCCAGTCAGGATATAAGGTGCGGTCCCCTAACATATGGATTTCTGGTTTTCCAAAGACATCCACGGCTTCCCTCATGTATCCGCTCACCATGGGATCCAGCCCCATCTTCGCTGCACCAATCCAGGCCACGGCGACGATATCGTCACCTCCAATTATGGTGTCTGTGTAATTGGGATCCTTATCGGCAAAGATACCAAAGGGTCCATCGGCGCTGATATGTGCATCTACGAACCCGAAATGGACGGGAAAGTGCCTTAGAAACTCTATGGTGGTAGAAGTTATGTCGCGTTCACAGTGGTATTCCTTGAATTTGTTCTCTTCTGGCAGTGCTCCATAAATATTCTTGATCGTTAAGGTGTAGTAGGAGTAGGAGTGGGTTTTGTTCTTGGCGAAGGATATTCTGAAATCGGCGTTCTTCCACTCGGAATTGACAGCGTGTTTCCCCAGCTTACCTTCAAATTGATATTCTTCTTTGCCTAGAGAAAGATCAATGATTCGATAGGTCCCTTCGCCAGGACAGATCCCGTCCAATCCAATGTAATTCGCTACGGTGCTCACCTCTCTGTTGGTAAAGAACGTCCCGTAAGTGCTTCTGGCTTCCGCAACGGCGATGTTACGGTATCCCTTTGTCCAAATGAGACTTACCAGATGCTCAATAAGTTCGGGATCAACAAAAGTCGTGCGATCTTTCAGAGAATACATGAACATGAAATTCGGTTTTATAATTATGGAAAAATCCTTCTTGCTTTTGCCTGTTTTTCCCCTCGAGGCCTCCAGCTTATCGAAGAACCGGGTCATTTCAACGACCTGTTCCAGGGCTTCATATTTATCGGGATGCTTGACTGCTGCCACCACCGCTTTTCGATCACACCCGATGCTTGCCAGATTCAGAAGGTCCATATTCTCCTCTAAGGCAAAGCACCCCTCTCTACCGCCGTCTTTTAACGCAACAATTCGCCGTTGAAAAACCGCCGTGGGATAATGGTCATTGTTGATCTCCAAAAGGACTTTCTCTGGCGGGGGAAATTTATCTCCTTCAGCTCTCGAGAGTAGACGGGGCTTGTTCTTTTTTATTTCAAAGTCCAGCCACGCAAAATGGTCGATGATCTTTCCCAATTGTCCTTCAATTTTGTCGATTAAAAAGTCTTTTCTGTGCTCTCTAAGGGTATCGGCGCGGATATGGAGTCTTACGACGTCCGCGGCAGGATCAACGGCGCAGAAGTAGTTGTAGTAAAGGGTGGGCCACCTCACATTCTTGAAGGAAGAGATCTCGGCCTCACCCAGAATTTCATTCTCAGGTACCGTGAAATGGGACGTCTCGGATTCTTTTATCAAGGTGATATGTCCATCCTCAATTGTAACCCGGTGCGGCGTTATGTGGATTCCCAGGGTATCGAGATGGGGCAGCCATTCACGGATATCCTCCATGAATGATCTGATGACGTGCTTTTGGAAGTCTGATCTCAGGGGAAAGGGAATGTGCTGAGTCGGAAATGGTTTCGCCGTGAACCGCAGATCTATTTTGATTTCAAGTTTTTCGAGGTGGTCAGGTAGCGAGGATCCTGTCATGTGGCTGACAGAAGCACCATACCCATCTTTGATTTCGTATATTTCTCCTTCGTAATGATATGAGCCCTTTTCTACGTCAAGGTACAGATCCTCGATCCTGTGATTGGATAGGGCAAAGGGTCTATATTGTCCATCCTCTTTTTCTATTAAGAGGGCGATGTCCCAAAAGGTGGTTTTGTCTCCCCAGGGGAAGTCCTTGTCGTGGATTCCGGAAAAAAAGAAAAAACGTTTCTTTTTGCCTCCCCCCTCCTGGGATAGGCGGCCTGATAAGACGAGGTTCTCATAATCGGTATAGTAGAATGGGCTGATATCATGAAGATAGGTGTCACGAAGCTCGCCATAGACAAAAGAGAAAAACCTGAGCTTGACCCTTATTTTTTCAATAATGTTTTTGCAATGCGTCGGCTCGAGAGAGGCCATCATGGAAGGGAGATCGGTCAAGCGATATTTGAGGATACCTGAACCGAAGAGATTCATTTCGTCATCGGTAACCCGGTAGATTCGGGTAAAGAGGGTGGTCATGTCTTCGAGGGGGTCGATCTTTCCCTTATCATGGTAAATGACTTTATAGCCGTGCAAATAGTATTCCGCCTTATCCTGCCCGGTAAAAGAGAAACTGTAACTCATTCTTCTGTGTCCGGTAACGTGAGAGGGCTGAAAGAGATTGAATTCGCCCCGTTGGATCTCGAGATCCTTTCCCACTCCTGAGCAGGACACCCGTCCTGTGAGTTTTGCTTTGCGTCCAGAAATCTTGATAAAATCCTCCATGTTTTCAATATCTATCGTTGCCCAAAACTGAAGTCGGCGATTCGAGTTTTTGCCCTGTTCAAACCCCTTATGGAAATCATCCACCCCTTCAGCAAAATGACCCAACATTGTCTCTTTGAACCTAAGACCTGGCGTTTTTGGCATCGCGACCTTCCTCCCTACTGACGTCTCTTGATCCTAAGACTGTGAAAAGGAGTCTTTATCAGCGTTTATTCATGATACCGAAATGGGATAACGGATCCTTGGAAAAAGGATGGGACAAAATCAAAAAACCAATTAATCGTCTTAGTTGTTCGATTCCCACTATTCGGCCGTTCCGATTTGACTGCAATCACTGGGGTCTTCGGTAGAGCCGCTGACCCCACGAGATTCAGTGCCCGGTGCCATCGTTTTTGAAAATCGCCATTTCGTGCCCATCAAGGGGCACCCTGACGACATGGCGGGCGCCTCTTTGGTTCACGACAACGTGCTTGTCAGGTTTGAGGAGATTGATCAGCTTTTGTTTGGGACTATTCAGATTGACATCTACGGTCACGAAATCGTTCCTGGGTATGCTGTCGAGATTCATGGCAACAAGGATCTCAGTCGTGTCGAGTATCCTTGAATAGGCCAGCGTAGTTTTCCCATTCAGAGGATGTCCGAAATCGATCCCGTTCCCTGAGATCTCACGAAAGTACTGTCTGCCATAACGCAGGGCCGGTTCCACCTTCCTGATCGCCGCTATTCTGGCGATGCCTTGATAGGTTGGGTGGTTCTGATTGAAAAAGTGAAATCCCTGGCTATCAAAGGCGCCCCATGTGCCACCAAACATACATTCTCTGACGTAACTATCATCTTTCCCCCCGCCATCAAACCCCTGCTCGGTGCCATAGTAGATACACGGTAAGCCCTGACTGGTCAGCAGATACCCGATTGCCAGGACCGCCTGTCTGGGGAAAGGATTCTGATGGAGAAACCGCCTATAGGTTCTGGACATCTGATCGTGGTTGTCAACAAATGTGACAAAGTAACGGCCGGCCTCTCCGTGATCGGCATACTGCATCTTAAAGCGTTCGTATCGTTCCCGCAAATGGAACGGATTGAGAAAGCCTTTTATGACTTCTTCCAAAACGAAATAGAGAGGAAAATCCAAAGCTGCATTCAATGAGGGAAACCGTTCAGTCGTGCCCTGGATGCGGCTGTTACGACCAATATACTGCCGTATAGTCGAATCATCCCCCACAATCTCACCAAAGATAAGGAAATTGTGTTTGCCAATCCGCTTCGCATATTCGCGAACTGCGTTACAGAAAATAGCAGTTGCACTCGATTCCATGTGCTTGACTGCATCCACCCGAAACCCATCCACATCCGTAATGGCTATCCAGTATTTATAGACTTTGATTAGGGTGTCCAACACCTTAGGCTGGGAAATATCTAACTCTTTAAGACTCAGAAAATCACCATTGATGGCCTGGTCAGGGTCGCTCCAATCAATAATCTCCCCCCTTCTCTTGTATCGTTCGGGGAACTGCAGTTCTTCTGGCCAGACCGCATCATCCTCTTGAAGTCCTTGTTCAGGATTGACCTCTCGCCAGAAACCGAACTCAAAAGGGCCCGAAGCTTCTTTCCAATAATAGTATGAATGGTCGTCCGGATACGCCCAGTTGTCCCCCGTATGGTTGATGATGATGTCTAGGATGACATAGATACCTCTTGCGTGAGCCTCCCTCACCAGCTTTTGCAAGTCCTCTTTGGTGCCGAATCGGTGGTCCACCTCCAAGAAATTCTGAATCCCATATCCGTGATAGCTATCGTTCTTCTCCTGGCGGTTCTTGAGAACAGGACTTAGCCATATGCAGTTCGCGCCAAGGCCCTTGATGTAATCCAGGCGCCGCAGAATGCCGCTGAGATTTCCGCCCTGAAATGCTTTGCCCTGCTCCGGATCTCGCGGTTGTGTCACTGCGTCAGGGTGATAGGGCGAAAGGTCCTCTTGATTGTTGTCAAATCGATCTACCAACAGGAAATAGATGAACGTATCTCGCCAGTCATTCGGAGAGGGAAAGACTTCCCCGCGAGGAGTGAAGTCCAGTTCCCTCACCGATTTGATTCTCTTTACCATATTCTATGCCTCCACGTCCTATTTTTGCCAAAAGGATAATGGCATGGTCCGGCAGTGCATGTACTGGACAGATTCTCACCCCCTCCGCCACCAGCAATTCCAAAAAACAATCACACAAGAATCTTTCACCCAATTCGGACATCCGCCACGGTCACCTGATTCTGTTCGACGGTTATTTCCCGTGCCCAGTCTTTGCCAGGAGAATTGTCAGACGCAAGGATATATTGAATACCGTTCATATTTTCCCATTGACTGGATACGTGTTTGTGCCCAAATAGAATAACCTGAACCCTGCAATAGATAGTTCGCATGAGCTCATAGGCATCTCTCAATTCCATAAAAGGGTTATTGTGCATAAAAGGGTGATGATGGAAACACAGGAACTTGATCATATTTGATGCCGAAGGATTTGACAGGATAGTGTCGAGTGCGGCCAGCTGTTCAGTTCCGACCTCCCCAGAGGCAAAATCAAAAGGATGTTCCGTTTCTAGGTTGGTATCCAGGGCTATTACCATGACCCGATCATTGTTTTCCTCCACCAGGTTGACGACAGGTGTGTTATCACCGCTAAATGTACCCCCCTGCTCCAGGGGGGCCGACAGCATCTCGTCAAACCGCACTGCCCTTTCTCGGCTGTAGAAGTTTCCAACAGCACCAAAGTCATGGTTTCCGGGGGTGATGAAGATGTGTCCTTTGAATTGTTCCAGGCCTTCAAGAGCACGTTTGTACTGTTCCTCATGCCCGTCGTCGGCAATATCACCTGTTACGATCACGCAGTGATTAGGATATTCCTTCTTGACGGTCTTGAGGGTCTTTGTCGTTGCCGTGTTGTCTCTCTTTTTTCGATGAAAATGGAGATCGCTTAAATGTAAGAATTTCATTTCTATCCTCCTTTTCCAGGTTTCTCTGTTCTGGCGTGGTCTTTGGATCCTATGAATCGCGTGGTTATTCCGACCGGTTTCGATTATCCGAATGGCGGTGCGGCTTTGCCCCCCCATGCCAGCGCAGATTGTGTTGCGGCTGAATCTTGCGCTGAGCTATGTCCCCCTTGTTTGGCTTTTTTTGTTGCCATCACACCGGACGGACCTGAAAAGGGTTGTTTCATGGCTGCCCATCCATGTCGCTAGGTGAAAAGCGAACAAGGTCGGCTAAACAGCCTCCGTTGAGGCATAATAGCCCCTGTGGAGGCGAGATATCGGTACTTTCGGAAAGCCTCTCTTTATGATTCTATCTAGAAGACCTGGGGTAGGCTCAGAGACTGCAATAAACCGAGATTATCTTTCCTGATCTGATTTTACACTGTAACCGAATCGACCGACTTGAACAATGTGCCCTTTATGAGTCACTACACCTCATCTGCTCTAACAACTGGTGGGAGACTTCTAGAGCTTTCTCTTTGAGTCCATCGCTGATGAGACCATTTGTCGTTATCGATTCGAGTTCCTCCTGGTCGATGATTTTTGGTGCGTCCTTTCCCTTTCGGACCACGTCTACATGAAGGTCGACATAGCGGATTCGGTCTGGGTAAAACTCGACAGGGGTGTTGACGTTCCCATACTCCCCTTTGAGAGTTCCTCCTTTTGCAAAGTACCGATGCCTCAAAAACCAGGCGTTCGCCTTTACCTCGGTGATTCCATAATCACCAGGCTCGATCGGAAAATCGAGGCCGTCGTATCGGCCCTGTTGGAAGTGTCTTTTCAAAATCAGCGTGTCCTCTTCGAGGAGGACGATCTCTCCCTCTCGAAGATTCAGGACCGTTCCATCCGGTTTGACGTGCTCTATTCTGACCACTTCGTATTTCCTCAGGGGCTGGAAAACAAGACGATCCATCAATTCACGCTCCACGTCTGCTCCCCGGTGAGGTGCTTTTTCTATGTTCCCCTCTAAAAGATCGACATAATGAGAGCTGATGATCCTTAGGCGGTGATGGTTTGTCAGCGTCGGTAAGACTCGACCTCTCAGGTGGTCGAGAACGGCCTTGGCGGCTCCCGGAAATTCGAGATCAAAAGCGACTTCCTCTTCTCTGATTGAATTCCTGTCATCATGGGCCAACTCTCTTCGAACAACCATGTCGATGAGGATTCGCCAGAGGCGATCAATCAATTCTTCCACCAGTGCACGTTTCCCAGCGACTCGGACCCCCTGTTTGTCGTCTCTGTCGATAATAGACATGTCCCCGGTCCCTTCCTGTTCTGGGATCTGAAAACGCTCTCGGATCTCATGAGAGGGCTGGGCGATCCCGTATTCCATGTCCAGGGTAAGGCGGGTCAACGCGGTCGTATAGATGCCACGAATCTTAAGATAAGTCTTTCCCACGCCAAATGCCTCTTTCGGCTCTTAGCCATTAGCGATAAGCTATCAGCAAAATGAAGAAGAACAGAAGGCCACCGAAAACTGAGAATGATGGAAAGCTAAATGCTGAATGCTATCCGCTCACTGCTTTTCATATCCAATCCCCTCGATCATCACGCGATTATCCTCAATCGATGTTTGAGCGTCGAGAATCGTCTCGATCAGCCAGAGATTTGTTTCTACATGGTCGGTCAACCGGGGGATTCGATAGGTGGTTGTCCCGCTCGCGAGCCCCGCGAATAGGATAAGTTGGTCCGCAAGATGGCGATCGACTGTCGCACCTGTTTCCAGGTCTTCTAAAAGACACCTGCCCACAAAAGTCCCGATTGCCTCTGACCGACGACCCACCCGGCCAGCCTGATCGGCACCGATAAGGCATCCTGTGTCCGACTCTGCACGCACGAAAAGTGCTGCTCCTCGTTGCGGAGCTGATTTATCATCGACCATTTCGAATCGCGCCTCAAGGCCCCCGCGAGACAAAACGGTTCTGCATCGCTCCGCCATTCTTTTACTGACCTCTTGGGAACTCAGGTGAGAGGCCAGCGAGACACCGCGGACATGGCTCACCCGGCCTTGCTCTCGTAGGCCAAGAGGTGCCAGCTTTCCCTTAACAGGGTGAGTACTCAGTTCGATTATTCCTCCCCCTTTGGGCACATAACCTGGGCGTGCGATCTTTAGATTGGCCTTCGGTCCCATCCTTTCCAGGAGTGGGAGAAGAATGCGTTCCATGTGAAAAGCGCCGGGAGCGAAATCCTGAAAGAGACCACCCGAGATTTTGAAGTGGAGGGACCTGGAAGAGAATATGGCGAGGGGGAGAATGCTGAAAGCAAGCATGGTTGTGGACCCGGCGGTTCCGATATCCCAAATATACCGTGTTTTCTCAGAGCCCGGTCCAGGGCGATATCGTATTCTGGTCGAGTCGACTGCTGCGCCATCGACCTCTCCATCTGTCATCTCGCAGCACGCGATAACCGATCGGAGATGTTGAGGCCGAAGGCCTGGTTTCTTCCGCGAGGCCCGGATATTGATCATTTCAAGCTCTTCCCCCAAGAGAGAGGAGAGGGCCAAGGCATACCGGAGAATGGTACCACTCCCAGACTTTTCCGAGCCGTCTATGCGAATCATGGAACCCCGTGAAGTTTCTCCTTTGGCCAGCCGATATGACTGCCGCCGGCTCGCGGAGGATACTGAGTCTCTGTGGGCGGGATTGGTTTGTCGTGAGATTGAGACAAATCAGAAAAGACAGTCCCCATAGGACGACCGAGAGTTCTCGATTGCTTTCGTCATGGCAGGCTGGTCATATGGGGCCTCATAGGTGACATCGGTGGTGCGCACGATGAAATCACCATGATTCGATAACCCGCCCCCAAGGATGGGAGATTCCATCCAATCCCTGTCTCACGATTGTTAGAAGAAAGGGAACCTTTTGACCCCTGAGCCTCTGTGATGGATCAGATCATCAGGGAACCATTCTATTAGCACATTAGGATATTTTCCGGCGAAACTCCAGAGAATTTCTCTCACGATGCTCTGGGTGTTATAATAGATTGAAGCGTTCAGCGGTCAGCACTCGGCTGTCAGTAAAGTCAATCAAAACACCCCTTTGGTGAGCGGCAGCCCCTCCTCAAGAAAACATTCTGAAGCGCTGAATCCCGAACCGCTAGCCTGCATTATTTACGAATCTTTGGAAGGGATTCATGAAGAATCCGGGCTAGATGCTGAGGGCTTACTTTATGGCAGGCTTCATTGAGATCGTCGGAGCACGATCCCATAATCTGAAGAACATCAGTTGCAAGATTCCCCGCGGAAAGATCACCGTGGTTACGGGTGTCTCCGGATCAGGCAAGTCGACACTGGCGTTCGACACACTCTTTGCCGAGGGACAGCGGCGCTACGTAGAGTCTCTGTCAACCTACGCGAGGCAATTCCTCGAGAGAATGAATCGCCCTGATGTCGACAAAATCGTGGGCATTCCGCCGGCGATTGCAATCGAACAGAAGAATACCATTAAGAACGCCCGGTCCACCGTCGGGACGGCTTCGGAGATTTATGACCATGTCAGGCTTCTCTTTGCAAAGGTGGGGGACACGATGTGTCCCGACTGCGGCACCAAGGTAGCTGGTGACACGGTTCAGGGTACAGTCCAATGGGTTATGGAGAATTTGACAGAGAAAAGGATCTACGTGGTTGCACCTGTGGAGCTGGGTGGGCGAAAGGATGCAGCCTTCCGGGTTCAAGACCTCATCAAAAACGGCTTCTACCGAATGCTTGCCGACGGAGATCTTGTCGATATGACAGAACTGCCTCGGACGTATTTTGAGGACTGCGAACAGATCGATCTCCTTATCGACCGGATTGCAATCGAGCCTGGCTCGGAGAATCGGTTGGCTGAGGCGGTTCAAACGTGTTTTGCCCATGGAGGGAAAACCTGTGAGATTGAAACCACCGAGGGAGATCGCCACCGCTTCGTCCAGAAGTTTTTGTGCAACAAATGTATGAGGGAGTTTGTGGAACCCCATCCCCTGTTGTTTTCTTTCAACAGCCCCTTGGGAGCCTGTCCGACGTGCCAGGGGTTCGGCCGAGTAATCGGAATCGATCTGGACAAAGTGATCCCGAACAAGAAGAGAACCCTGAAAGAAGAACCCATTGTAGCATGGAACACGCCGGCCTATTACGAGGCGTATGACTATCTCTGGAAAGCGTGCCGACGATATTCGGTTCCAACAGATCGACCATTCGAATCACTCACGGAGAGACAACGTGAGATCATCATCAGTGGCCGTGGAGATTGGTTTGGCATAAAAGGGTTTTTCGATTGGCTCGAGAGCCGTCGCTATAGAGTTCATGTTCGCGTATATCTCAGCCGATACCGCTCCTACACGGATTGTGAGACCTGTGAAGGGACTCGGTTAAAGGAGGAGGCCCGCCAGGTCTATATCGATGGGAAAAACATCGCGGACCTTGCGAGGTTGAGCATCGAAGAACTGCTTGTTTTTTTTCAGAACCTTCACCTGGGACGGCTAAAGGAGACCATCGGCCGTCGAATTCTTAGGGAGATCAGAAACCGCCTCGGGTTTATGACCGAGGTCGGACTGGGCTACCTCACCTTGAATCGGCAGACTCGGACCCTCAGCAGCGGGGAGTTTCAGCGGATTACTCTGGCCCGTTCCCTGGGCAGCGCATTGACGGAGACCCTTTATGTGTTGGATGAGCCCAGTATTGGTCTCCACCCCAGGGACAGTTGGAGACTCCTTGGGGCATTGAAGAGAATGCGAGACGGTGGCAACACAATTGTGGTTGTAGAACACGATCCAGAGATCATTACCGAAGCCGATGAGATCATCGACCTTGGCCCGGGTGCAGGCCATGTGGGTGGGTCGGTTGTCTTCCAGGGGAAGTTGTCTGAACTTCTCAAATGCAAGCATTCTATAACAGCAAAATACTTGGATAACCAAAAAGCGCTTTGTCTTCAAGCCCAGAACAGGGAGCCGAAAGGGTGGATTACCGTTCGGAATGCCTGGGAGAATAATCTAAAACACATCGACGTATCCATCCCCCTCGGGCTTTTGGTCTGCATCACCGGAGTCTCGGGTGCCGGGAAGACCACATTGGTCCAAAATGTCTTGTACGCAGGTATTCGGGAGACGCCGGATCCTCGATATGACCGGGGCAAGTTTGATTCTATTGAAGGTCTTGAACAGATCAAAGAGATTATCATGGTAGACCAGTCTCCCATTGGAAGGAGTATCCGTTCCAATTCTGCGACGTATTTGAAGATCTTCGATGAGGTTCGTCAGATTTTCGCTGGTACCAGAGTGGCGAAGCGAAATGGACTGAAGCCGAGCTACTTCTCCTTCAATGTCTCAGGGGGGCGGTGTGAGGCATGTCAGGGAGCCGGTGTTCAGATCATGGAGATGCAGTTCTTAGAGGATGTAATCGTTACCTGTGACAAATGTGGGGGAAGGCGATTTGAACCCGACGTCTTAGAGATTCTCTTTGAGGGAAAGAGCATCCTCGATGTACTCAATATGACGGTGGAAGAGGCCCTCGATTTCTTCACGGATCATCGAAGAATCACCCGAAAGTTACGCGTTCTAAGAGAGGTGGGCTTGGCCTACCTCAGCCTGGGACAGTCGACGAGCACGCTGAGCGGTGGAGAAGCCCAGCGTCTAAAGCTCGCTCACCATATTGCCGATTCAGGGGGGTCGGGCAGGATGTTCATTTTCGATGAACCGACGACGGGTCTCCACCTGGCGGACATCGAGGCGCTCCTGAAGAGTGTGAATAAGCTTCTGGATCAGGGTAACTCCGTCGTGGTGATCGAGCACAACCTGGACCTGATCTCTTGTGCCGATCACATCATCGACCTTGGGCCGGAGGGAGGAGACAGAGGCGGCGCGGTCGTCGCCCAGGGACCTCTCTCCGGAATTATGGAGAATCAGTCGTCTCACACAGGGAAGTTCCTCAGAAAGAAATTTCTGGGGGAAGAGATCGTCGGGGAACGGAAAGCCTTCTCCGACTCTTGACCATGCTCTTCCGTGAGTTCGCTTAGATACTCGTGGCTCTTATGTCGAACACCGACAGCACCGTCGGAGCCCGAGTTTTGAGCGCACATGATCATAAGAAGGACGGGGGTGGGGTCGGGCTAGACATCGACATCATAAGATCCTCAACCAGTGAGATCGAAGATGGCATTGGCTCGCTCTTTGTTTCGCAAAGAATCTTGAGGGGGCAACCTAATGAAGGTTCACCATATCGCTGTGGTCTGTCAATCAGAGGAGAATGCTGATCGATTCTACCGAGACCTCCTTGGCCTCGAAAAAATCCGCACTTTTGTCGTTTCGGCAGAGCTGTCTCGGGGCTGTTTCGATTTTGATCAGAGCTATGAGGCGAGGACTTACGCGGGCAAGGGGATGACCTTTGAAGTTTTTGTTGTCAAGAATTTGGATGCGCCCCGTCTCCGCCTCCATCATGTTGGCTTGGAGGTCGAGGATCACCAGAAATTCTTAGCAATGTGCAGGGAAATGGGGGTCGAGGTCAGACAGGTTCCCAAGGAAGATAGAATAATTACCATGACAAAGGATTTTGATGGGAACCTTTTCGAGATAAAGGAAAAGGCTTGACATGACCGTCGTTTTTCATCCGAGATTTATTGATTCATACAAGCACGACCCCGCGGCCGCACCAGAGAGAATCGAGCCGGTTCTGAAAGCCTTGAAAGGCAAATTTCCCTTTGTTGAGCCAGATCCTGCCGTCGAGGCAGATCTTGCCCTTGTTCACACCACGGCCCACATCGAAAGGGTCAAAAGGGAGCCAGAGGTTTATGAAATGGCTCGGTTGGCTGCTGGTGGAGCTATCGAGGCGGCCAGACGTGCAATTCAGGATGATCCGTCATTTGCCCTGATTAGACCCCCGGGTCATCATGCCAGCCCAGACTCTTGCTGGGGATTTTGCTATTTCAACAACCTTGCCATCTCGATCAGAAAACTGATTCAGGTTAAGGAGATCGAAAGGGCCTTCATTCTCGACTTTGACCTCCATCATGGTGATGGTACAGAGAATGCCTTCTGCGGGAGCACGGCCGTCGTCTACCATCATCCGGAGGCAGCAGGGAGGCAGGATTACATTGAGTCGGTTTTGCGTGTCCTCCAGGAAGGGAACACCTTCGATATATTGGCGGTTTCGGCTGGATTTGATCGTCATGAAAACGACTGGGGAGGTACACTGACGACCGAAGACTACCGGGCTATTGGTCGACATGTGAGAGAGGCGGCGTTGCGAGTTTGCGGCGGGAAGCGTTTTGGGGTGCTGGAAGGAGGATACAACCACGCCGTTTTGGGTGAAAATGTCAGAGCTTTCATTGAGGGGATGGAATAAGAAGCCATATTAGCGCACAGCATATAGCGATTGGCTAGGGGCAAAGTAAGAAATAGCTAGATAACCTAGGTTCTCATTGGATCAGGATTGAAAGACTACAAGAACCTAAAGGTGTGGGAGAAGGCCCATGCACTAGCTTTGGAGGTCTATGAGGCCACCAAAGCCTTTCCACTTGAAGAGATCTATGGTTTGACAAGTCAAATGAGGCGGTCATGCACTTCTATTCCGGCTAACATTGCAGAAGGATGTGGCAGAAGTGGTGACGCCGAGCTTGGTCGTTTCCTTCAGGTTGCGTTGGGTTCAGCGAGCGAGCTTGAGTATCATATCCTGCTAGCACGTGATCTCCGGATAATGGATAGGTTCGTTTATGAGCGGCTTTACAGAGAGGTCAGTGAAGTGAAAAAATGCTCGTATCATTAATCAAAAAGCTAAAGGCTGATCGCTAGTAGCTGAATGCTAGTCAGGGGGATTGCCTTGTGAGAAAGGGTGGTCGATTTGGAAAATATGGAGATCAAAAAAGACTTAAGCGGTTGCGACAGGCCAGATCGAAGCAGGAGCCACGCTTGCTTCGCCAGTTGGGATCGCAGCCGAAGCGAGCGAGAAAGGTTGAAGTTTAAGAAGAAAAGTAGTTCCATGTGATTTGCGTGTCGATTCCGGCGGAGTCCTATTGAATCTCAATGCCGAAGGAGGGAGTCATGGCAGAACTTAACACGTTTAAGATTGCTCAGCATCAACTCGATGAGGCAGCGGAAAAACTGGGGCTAGACCCTGCCATCCATGAGCTCTTGCGATGGCCGCAGCGGGAACTGAAGGTTACCCTCCCCGTGGAAATGGATGATGGGACATTTGAGGTTTTTCATGGATATCGGGTTCAATACAACAGTGCCCGGGGGCCAACCAAAGGGGGGATCCGATGGCATCCTGAGGAGACGCTCGATACGGTTCGTGCTTTAGCTGCCTGGATGACCTGGAAAACCGCTGTCGTTGATATTCCCCTCGGAGGCGGGAAGGGAGGCGTGACCTGCAATCCCAAAGGGATGTCGGACAGGGAAAAACAACGGCTCGCTCGAGCCTATATCAGAGCGGTGGCCGGCATGCTCTCGGTAACGCAGGATGTGCCAGCACCGGATGTTTACACAACCCCCGAGATCATGGGGTGGATGATGGACGAATATGAGACCCTGGTTGGCGAACATCACCCAGGCGTCATTACTGGCAAACCCATTCCGATCGGAGGATCGGAGGGTCGAGGAGACGCAACAGCCCGGGGTGGGATTTATATAACCCGAGAAGCGGCAAAGGTGCTAAACATAGACTTGAAGAACAAGAGGATGGCCATCCAGGGTTTTGGGAATGCCGGTCAATACGCCGCGCTTCTCGGCCATCAAATGCTCGGTCTGAAACTCGTCGCCGCCTCAGATTCGAAGGGCGGCATCTACAATGAGAAGGGAATGGACCCGAAGAAGGTGGTGGAATACAAGCTAAATAACGGCAGCCTCCAGGGATATCCGGAGGCTGCTGAGATCAGCAATGAGGAGCTTCTCGAATTGGATGTGACCGTCCTGTTCCCTGCGGCCCTTGAGAACGTGATTACCGCTGAAAATGCAGGCAAGATCAAATGTAAGATCTCATGTGAACTGGCCAATGGGCCGACCACACCGCAGGCTGATGAGGTTCTTCATGAGAAAAAGGTCTTTGTTTTGCCCGATTTTCTCGCCAACGCCGGCGGGGTAACGGTCTCATATTTTGAACAGGTCCAGAACACGTATAACTTCTATTGGCCTCTGGAAGAGGTTCAAGCGCGACTGGACGAGAGAATGACCAAAGCTTTCCATGGGGTCTATGAGATGTACAAGCGGGAGAAGGTCAACATGCGACAGGCGGCCTACCTCGTCTCGGTAGCGAGGGTTGCGGAGGCGTGCAAGTTGCGGGGTTGGGTCTAGAGATAGTTCAGGGCCTTCAAACTTCACCCTTTTGAGAGTAAAATTGATTATGGTGGGACAGAAGAGATTTTATCCTGCCGAAACCCTCCAAGCGGGCGTGAAGAGCAAAAAGCATGGATGTCATCAAGACCTATCGATTGTTCCGTAAGATGAATCAGTATCCTGAACTGATCGGGGAGATGCGTAGCACTTTCATGGAGGTGCTGGAGCAGAGGAAGATCATCACCCGGAAAGAACTCTATCGGCGGGCTTTAAATGAACTCAAGGCAGATGGGATAACTGACACGGAGATCAATCGGCAGGAGTATGTTGACGCCCTCATCGATCACTATTTTGCCAACAATCTGAGTCCCAATGAAATCGAGAATTATATCAACCTGGCACGAAAGCGGGACAAGTGCCGAACCCTAAGCATGGTGAGCGGGCAGGAAAACGCAACGTCCATGGAAATCTACAAGGCTTTGGGAGAATTTTGCGATATTCCCATGGGCGAGGTCTACATATCCCGGGAAGAAGCCGAGGGGATTCGGGTCTCTTTGATCAACCATTATATTTCCAGCCAACTGCCTTTTATCAGCATTGCAAAGAATTTCGTTACCATCCGTGACATCGACGGCCTGGTCAGGCGAAGCCTTTGGAGCCGCAGGCGACCGGGCAAACTCGGCGGCAAGGCTGCCGGCATGATTCTAGCCGAGAAGATTCTCTTGCCCACTCTAGACCAACGGGATCCTGAGCTAGAGAAGTATGTCCACGTTCCGGAGACGTGGTATTTGAACTCCGGTGTCTTTGCGGAATTCATTGACCGGAACAACCTCTATCTCTACCACACCCACAAGTACAAGGATAGACAGACCATCGAAAAAGAGTTCCTCCGTATCGAAGAGAGTTTCAAGTATGCGGCCTTCGCACCAGAGGTTGTTGCCGACTTTCGACGGATCCTGGACGAAATAGGAGAACACCCGATCATCATCCGCTCTTCCAGCTTTCTCGAAGATAACTTCGGTCTTGCCTTCTCAGGAAAATATCTCTCCGTCTTTCTGGCCAATCAGGGGGATTTAGAGACACGGGTGAAGGAGTTTATTAAGGCCGTCAAGCAGGTTTTTGTAAGTATCTTCGGACCTGATCCCATCCTTTATCGTCACGACCATGGTTTACTCGACTTCAATGAAAAGATGGCTATGGTCGTTCAAAAGGTCGTTGGCCGACGATTTGGAGACTACTTTTTCCCCTGTGCTGCGGGGGTCATGTTCTCTAGCAACCTATACGCCTGGAATCCAAAGATCAAGAAAGATGAGGGTTTGGTTCGGCTGGTTTTCGGCCTCGGTACCCGAGCGGTTGACCGAGTTGGTGCCGACTATCCTCGAATGATCCCCTTAAGCCACCCTAAACTCCGTCCAGAAGTTACGGCAGACCAGATCAAGAAGTATTCTCAGAAGAAAGTTGACGTGATCAATTTGAAGAAAGGTGGCCTTGAGACGATCGACTTTCGGACTCTTGTCTCCAAGATTGATCATCCGGATCTCTTCTATGCCGTATCGGTTCAGAAAGACGGGCATCTTGCCGCTCCCATGTTCAAAACTCATGATTTCAAAAAAGGGGAACTCTGCGTGACCTTCGAAAATCAGCTGACCAAAACAGATTTTGTTCGCCTAGTGAGAAAGGTTCTCTCCAAAGTTGAAAAGGCTTACAATCGCCCGATAGACATGGAGTTTGCATGGGATGAGGACAAGCTCTATCTCCTCCAGTGCCGCCCGCTCTCCACTCGAAAAGAAATGGAACACGTCGCAATCCCAAAGGAAATTCCAAAAGAGCAAATACTATTCAGGGCTGAAGGGGGCCTGTCCAACAGCGTTGTCCGTGACCTCGAATACATTGTCTATGTCGATCCCAAGGCCTACGACAAGATCCCGAGCTTTGATGAGAAGATGAAGATTGGGCGAGTCGTGAACCTATTGAATAAAAACCTTGCGGAGAAAAGCTATGCCTTGATGGGACCGGGACGGTGGGGAAGTAATGACATCAATCTCGGTGTCCATGTAACGTATGCCGATATCAACAAAACCAAGCTTCTGGTGGAGATTGCTTTTGCCAAAGAAGGGTACACCCCCGAAGTCTCTTATGGGACGCATTTTTTCCAGGATCTGGTAGAAGCCGATATCGTCATGATTCCGTTGTTCCCGGATAATCCTAAGACGGTATTCAATGAAAACTTCTTAGTGAATGCCGACAACGTTCTGAAAAAGGTAGTTCCAGAGGTCAAGGATTGTGAAAAGGTCGTGCGGGTGGTTCATGTGCCGTCGGTCCAAAAAGGCCTTTACCTGCAGGTCTTTTTGGATGGCCATGGACAAAAGGGACTGGGGTTTTTTGGGGCTAAGCAGGGGGCCAAGTAATTCTTGCCCTGCACTGCCTCACTCCCATTCGATGGAGACAATGAAGGAACGAAAACAAGAGTTTCCCTTTTCGATTGCCAGGGTGTTTGGCTAGTCCTTAGACATCAGTTTTGTGTGTAATACAAGAAAGCATTTGATCAAGACGAGTTTTGTCGAATCCCACCATAACGTCGCCGCAGGCAGTAATAACGGGTACTGAGCGAGCTCCCGATATCTTGACCATCTCCTCGAGCACCTTGGGATCTTTTGTGACATCGTAATCCGTGTATTGAATGCCCTTTTGCGAAAGATACTCTTTCGCCATTTTACAGTAGGGTCACGTCGGACTCGTGTATACTTTGACTTCCTCCTCCACTGAACTGTCTCCTTTCATGAGTTGTGAATTTACCCTAAACCTTAGCACGCTAATCCAACCGCGTCAATTCAAACCTGGGCGAAGTTTCCTCCCTTTTGTGGGTGCTCATATCGCTTAGGGACTTTTGCAGACCAATTGGGGTCAGTATTGTATGGACCTTTGCCCAGTTCCTTCAGAACACTCTGGTTACGGTTGTAAAAGAGTAATTCGCCGGAAAGGGGGAAAGGACATTCTGAGCGCGAATCAAGATTTTCTCCTCAAAAATATCCAAGCACAGCGAACCTCTCCAAGATTTCTCACAGAGCACACAGAGNNTGGATTGGTGAGAGGCCAATCCAGAGGAAATCACTTGGCCTAATTTTTCCTCTCAAAAAATTAGGCCAAAAGCCTGATCCATTGATCTTCATACTCGGCGAACTCTGAGAGCTCAAGCGATCCCTCGCAGATTTCTGTGGGGGAGAGCGGGCGAGAGAAACTGGTGCTTCTATGGAAGTCCGTTTTCATCAGATTTTGAGAATTCCGGATACTCTTCAAACCTGGAGGGCTTTTCCTAGGACGAGTAGGCGGCACCGAAGGGAACCGTTTAGCAAAGAAACCTCCCATCAGGTATTGCGAATCGAGTTAATTTATTTGTTGGCGAGATTCTTCTCTAGAAGGCCAAACTTGATTGTATCGATCAGTCCTTCGTGTCCCATCTCCTTCTGAATCGCTCGGATACCACAGATGATACAGAGGAGGATAGGATCTGTTCTTTCAAGTTTTTTGGCGTTCCTCATCGACGGTTCTTTCAGAAGAGAGACCCTCTGGTGGCAGATGAACCGATAGATCTCACGGTAGGTCTCAAGGTCGGATGTGGTTTCAGATCGTCGCATTTTCTTTCTCAATCCACCTGAAAAAGCCTCAGACCATCGTGTCAAACGCTGTTCAGGAAGCTCTTTCCTTAGAATGTCCAATATTCTTGTATTCTCGATGTTCCATTGGGTGATTTCTTCCAGTATTTCATTGTAACTCCTGGGTCCTTCCTGGTTATTTGGATGAACGCCGGACCTGGGCTGGATTTCACCCTTTCTCCTGAATAGCCTCTTAAGAATCAACCCCCCGGCTCCTTTTTCGAGGCAAAAGAGATTTTTCTGGATTATCCTAATACTCAGTGAGGAACAAAATCAATGGGGATCTCTTTGATCGGAGTTTCTGTTGAAATTATATCAGAAAAGCCTTTCACTCCCAATCCGGGGGCGCGAATGTCTCCTGAGGACTGACACCCAATAACTGCCCCACAGTGGACTCGTCTTCGGGATTCTTCGCTTCTATGCTATAGTGATGACGTGGGAGAAATTGATGGATAAGCAACGAGTTACGGATGTGGCCTCCCTTAGAAAAGGGGCGGAAGATTTCAGATATCTTCTCGGGCGAGGCTTTCCTCGTAAGAATTGCCTTGACCTAATCGGGAACCGATACGGATTCAAAAAAGATGAGAGAGAACTACTACACCGGGGCGTTTTTGCTCCAGAGGATGCTGCGAGGCGCAAAGAGAAGCTTTTTGCTATGGAGGGCCTAGAAGACGGAAATGTCGCTGTGGATGGTTATAACGTGATCATAACGGTTGAGTCGGCTCTTCGCTGGAGACCTCTGATTGCAGCAGATGACGGTCTCATCAGAGACATTGCTGGAATCTCCTCAGCATTCAAGATAGCGGAGGTAACCCACAAAGCGATCCATCTTGTGATGGAGATCCTCAGCGATCATCGTCCAAAAAGGGTTGACTTCCTTTTCGATTCACCTATTAGCAGGAGCGGCCGCCTCGCCTCTCTTGTGGCGGATTGTATAGGTCAGGCCGGTCTTGTCGGCGAGGCCCGAGCGGTGCGGGTCCCCGAGAAGATTCTCATCGGTTATCGCGGTGTCGTTGCGACAAGCGATTCTGCCATCATTGATGAGGTCGAACGGGTGGTGGATGTGGCGGGTCAGGTCATTCGAACAAAGATACCAGAAGCTAGATTAATCAAACTCTGACTCTTGAATCTCATCTCAGAGACACAGAGAACACGGAGGGCTGGCTTTTTGATTTGCCAGGAGGTATCGGCCAACCAAAAGCGGTCGTCCGTACCTGAAAGAAGAAACGTTTCGATCGTAGCAGTTATCATAGGGACGATTACAACTGGGCACAAACTTTGTCGCAGGCGGAGGAGTTCTTTTATCCAATCGTCGTCTCCTGAAAGGATAAAAGGGACAAAACCTCTGCGCCTCCGTGTTGTCTTTGGTTCGTGGTTAGATTCGAAACAGAACAAGAAAGCGGATGACCCGAGATCTGGGCGTCTACCAACGGAGCATGTAGGATAGGCGTGACCAACCACTCAATCGGAGACGTTAATGTGGAGATAGAGATCCCCTGGCGGACCTCCGCTGGGACGTGGCCTTCCTTTACCCTTCAACCTGAGGCGGCTTCCGGGCCTGGTATTAGACGGAATCGTTACATTCAGTTTTTCAGACTTCTGTCCTCTCTTCACTGCGATTCTAATCTTGGATCCCGAGGTGGCCTCCCGCCTTGTTAGGGTGACAGTATACCTAAGATCAGGAGAATGCTCACTTGGACCCGCTCCAGAGCGGTGGTCCAGGAGAGCTGCTCCGACTTTTCGGCCGAGTCGGGAAAGCAATCCTCCTTTGCGGGCGCTCCGGTTCAGAACGGCGGCCTCCTGAACCTTTCGATGAAAGAAAGAAGGTCTGGCATGACCCCCAGAAGGGGGCATGCCCCCAAAGTTCGGCCCTCCGAAAAAGAAGCCTCCGAAAAATATACCCCGGCCTCCAAACAAGACGCGGTTGACGAATCTTTGATCAAACCGGATACCGTATTTCTCAAATTCTTTGCTCAGCTCCCGAAACAGATCGTGGGCATCTGGATTTCTGAACATATCGCGGAAGATGTCCTCCTGGCGATACTGATATCCTTTACCAAACATTGCCTCGCCGGAATCATGGCGTCTTCGTTTCTCAGGATCTATCAGCACACCGTAGGCTTCGCTGATCTCCTTGAATTCTTCTTCGGCACGGGGGTCCCCGGGGTTACGGTCGGGATGGCATTCCAGGGCGAGTTTTCGATAGGCCTGTTTGATCTCATCCGCTGAAGCCCCGCGGCCAACTCCGAGGATCTTATAGTAGTCTTTTGCAGTCATGGTGAGGCGATTCCTTATCTTTGGAGGATGATATCAACATGACCCATGGATTTCAACTCAGGGGCAAGGAATCTCCTTGACAGGATATAGGAATTCCACGATATTCTCTAACAGGTGCTCTGGGGAGGGTATTTATTGGTCTCTGGAGGGGGACTAGAATGCACGACTGTGGCAGAAATGATATGGAGGGAAACCGTGAAAGGGAGGAAGATCCGAATCCTGGTCGCAAAGCCGGGACTTGACGGCCATGATCGAGGGGCAAAGGTGATGGCATTCGCGTTGAGGGATGCAGGAATGGAGGTTATCTATAGCGGACTTCATCAGACGGTCGACCAGATCGTGAATACGGCCATCCAGGAAGACGTCGACGTCATCGGCCTCAGCATTATGTCCGGGGCCCATCTGCCGATCTGTCAGAAACTGATAGACAAAATGAGAGAGAAGAAGATAGAAGACGTCCTTGTTGTTGTCGGAGGCGTGATCCCGAAAAAAGACATTCCCCGCTTGAAGGCGCTTGGAATTGAAGGCGTCTTTCCCGGGGGAACGCCCTTTGAAGAATCGATTCGGTGGATTCAGGAGCATGCAAGAAAGGCGTGACGCACGAACCAAAGGCGAAAGGACCAAGGTTCGAGGAGCACGGTGAAAGGGCGGAGAAGATTAAGAGATGGATGAAAGGCAGATCGTTCGAAGTCAACGGTTGCTGACTGAGAACTAAGGCTGACAGCTGATAGCCGAAAGCTGATTGCTGAATTTTGGAGGTGCAACATGGGAGTTGCGAGGTACGTAAAAAACGAGAAGAATCAGATCGAAGATGTGATCCTCCAATCTGGTATTCATATCAAGCCGGTTTACACCCCCACGGATCTAGAAGAGATAGGGTTCGACTATGAGAACGACGCACCAGATCCGGGTCAGTATCCCTTCACGAGGGGTATCCATCCTTTAGGGTATCGCTCTAGAGCGTGGACGACGCGACAATATTCTGGCTTCGGGACTCCGGAGGAAACCAATGAGAGATTTAAGTTTCTCATATCCCATGGACAGACCGGTTTGAACGTTGCCTTCGATCTTCCAACCCAGATGGGATACGATTCTGATGATCCAATCGCCGGAGGGGAGGTCGGACGGGTGGGCATGGCCGTCGACTCCCTTCGGGATTTTGAAGTCGCCTTCAAAGACATTCCGCTTAATAGGATTGGAAGCGGGTTGACCATCAATGCTGTCGCCTCGATCATGTTGGCCATGTATCAAGCCGTTGCGGAGAAGTACGGATTCAGCAAAACCGAGATCAGTGCGACCCCTCAGAATGACATCCTCAAAGAGATGGTCGGTCGAGGCGCTTGGATATTCCCGGTGGAACCCGCTGTTCGTCTTATTGGAGACACGATTGAATACTCGATGAAGGAAATGCCACGGTCGAATCCGGTGAGCGTCTGTGGATATCATATCCGCGAGTCGGGGGCGACGCCGGCTCAAGAAATCGCCTATGCAATCCAGATTGCCAACGCCTACATCGATGAAGTTCTAGAGAGGGGATACGATGTGGATGACTTTGTCGGCCGGTTTTCATTTAACATCAATATCTTCGGCAATCTCTGGGAGCAGATAGCCAAATTTCGGGCTGCCCGCAAACTCTGGGCCAAGAACCTTCGGGAACGCTACGGAGCAGGAAAGAAAGGAGAAAAGGCGCTATTCTTCCGTGGTCTATTCGGGGGCGGGGGATACGGTTTGACCAAAAGGCAACCCGAGAATAATATCATGCGAGGCGCCTACTACGCACTGGCTGCGGCCTTGGGTGGTGCCCAGACCACGGCGCTATGTTCCTTTGATGAAGCGTACACTATCCCCACAGAGAGGGCCGCCTTACTGTCTCTGAGAACACTCCAGCTCCTCATGGATGAGATCGGCCTTAGGGATACCGTCGACCCCCTGGCGGGATCGTACTTTATTGAGACCCTGACAAAACAGATGGAAGAGAAGATCTTGGAAGAGATTGGGCGGATTGATGGCCTGGGTGGCATGGTCAAGGCCGTCTCCTCGGGGTATGTCCAGCGAGAGGTGGCACGGCAGGCATATGAATTTGAAAAAGGCGTTCAGTCCGGTGAGTTGCTCAAAGTGGGTGTCAACGTCTATTCCGACGGAGAGGACGAAGAGGTTGAACTTCACGAATACAGGTGGGAATCCGCTGAGGAACAGATAAGGAGTCTCAAGGAAGTCAAAAAAACCCGGAACAACAAAAAGGTAACAAAAACCCTCAAAAACTTGGAAAAGGCAACCAGAGACAAACGGAATGTCATGCCCTATCTCCTCGAATGCTGCAAGGCCTATGCATCGGTCGGAGAGATGACCGGTGTTTTCCGGGAGGTTTTTGGAGAGTTCAAGGAACCAGGCATATTCTAGAGGGAAATTGCCCACATTCTGATCTGGGTGGGACGGACCACGGAAAACGAACGACAGGCAAGGCCTGTTTGTGAGCACGTGTCGACGAAAAAATCTTGATTCGTTTTCAGCACTTCCTTTTCCAAAATCGTAGGTACTCTCTGGATTCTCAGAAATCGTCTCATAGAGATGAGGGTGATCGGATAGGCGTTCCCCGTGACCGAGTTCTCAGTGTTTACGGGCAGGTGAGAGTAATTACCCTCTGGCGAAAGCCAGGAGCGTAAATGAGAGTGGACGCTTTTGGCTATGAGGGTGTGAAAAGGGTGACCCAGTGATCAACGTCGGTCAGTGGATTCAGAAATGGGGTATACTCCAGCCCGAAAAGGAGGCCTTGATCTTCGAAGAGGCCTCTTTTTCTTACCGTCAATTGGGTGAACGGGTCCGTCGCATATCCAATGCCCTGCTAAAAATGAACATCAAGAAAGGAGACCGGGTTGCTCTCCTTCTTTACAATTGCAATCAATATCTTGAGGTCTATTTCGCCGCGGCCACCATAGGGGCAATCGCAGTTCCTCTCAACTACCGCTTGGCTCCACCGGAGCTCGAGTATCTGTTGAAGGACTCTGGCGCCAGTACATTCATTTTCCACGCAGAGTTTGTTGACACGGTGGAGAAACTCCGTACTCAGATTTCCCTGAAAGGGGATCAGTACGTGGGCGTGGGAGATGACCTGCCGCATTGGGCTCTCAACTATGAAGACCTGGTAGGAGCGTGTTCACCCGAGGCGCCTCGCATTCCGGGTGAGGTCGGTGGGGAAGACCCCCATCTCATTATGTATACGTCAGGGACAACGGGACTTCCCAAAGGGGCTGTCCTTCCCCATCGAAAGACTTTTTACAACTGCCTCAATGCGGAGATCTTTTTCAAATTGAAATCCACAGATGTCATGTTGATTGTGGTTCCCCTTTTCCATTCGGCCGGGCTGATTATAACAGCGAGCCCAATCTACTATAAGGGTGGAACCGCAATCCTGCACAGACGGTTCGATCCCCGGCATGTCTTGGAGGACATCCAGAGGTACCGGGTGAATAAGTTACTGGCTGTGACAACCATGTACAATCTTATTCTCCAAAAGGAGAACCTAGAAGAATATGACATAAGTTCTCTGGAAACATGTGTCATCGGAGGAGAAAGGGTCCCCCCCTCCCTTATAGCGAGGTATCGAGACCACGGAATCTGTCTTAGGCAGATTTTCGGACAGACTGAGACTTCCATCCTTCTCTGGACGACGGAAGAGGATGCTGCGAAAAAAAAGGGGACCGTAGGCAAACCCGTCCCTCATTCCGAGATTCGCCTCGTCGATCCCAAAGGGAGGGACGTCAGGGTCGGTGAGGTTGGTGAGATAATTGCCCGAGGCCCCATACTCATGAGCGGATACTGGAACAGCCCGAAACTGACGAGACAGACCATTCGAGGAGGATGGCTCCACACCGGGGATCTGGCCAGGACAGATGAAAGTGGGTGTTTCTACATTGTGGGCCGAGAAGAGGATATGTATATCAGTGGCGGCGAGAACGTTTATCCAGCAGAGATTGAAAAGATCTATTCCGCCCATCCAAAGGTTTTCGAAGTTGCCGTGATCGGTGTGCCGGACGAAAAATGGGGTCAAGTCGGCAAGGTCTTCATTGTATTAAAAGAAGGCGCGTCAATGACTGAGGAGGAAGTCATTGGATATTGTGACGGGAAAGTGGCCCGATTCAAGATTCCAAAGCACTGTCAATTCGTTGCTGTCCTGCCGAAGACCGAAAGCGGCAAGATCAAGAAGACCGCCTTAAAGAGCATTTCCTAAAATCGGATACCTTCATAAGTATCTCAACAGGTCATGGGGGGATGAGAATCCCACCTCCAACTGACATCCTGAGTGGTTTGTCCCAATCGACACCTGACCGGCGACGTGCCGTCAACGGGTTTTGATTGGTGACGCGTGGCTTCTTCTGAAACGGCTCAATGCGCCTTTGACTGAAGAAATCAATCTGATATATTTAGTTCAATATTTCACGAACACAGGGGCGAGGAGACTGGCGATGAGTTACAAGGTTGGAATCGACGTCGGTGGCACATTTACAGATTTTCTTCTGGCTCACGGAGACGGGACGTCAGAGATCTACAAAGTCCTATCCACCCCGGATGACCCGTCCATCGGATTGATGAACGGTCTCATTGAGATGGCAAAAAGCAAAGGACTCGCCCTCGAGGAGTTCATCAAAGATGTGGATACCATTGTCCACGGAACAACAGTGACAACCAACGCTGTTTTGACCTATCGGGGTGCGAAGACGGGACTTCTCACGACAAGGGGGGTTCGGGATGCTCTCGAGATGAGAAGGGGAATACGCGAGGAGCAGTACAATAACCACTATGAAAACGTAAAGCCCCTCGTGCCCCGTTACCTGAGAATCCCTGTAGAGGGACGCCTGGATTTCAAAGGGGATGAACTGAACCCGCTCAACACTGCCGGCATCGAGAGTGCCCTCGATCTGTTTGAGAAGGAAGAGGTTGAGGCGATCGCTATTTGTTTTATGAACTCCTTTGCCAACGGCGAGCATGAACGGAAGGCAGCCGAGATTGCGAAACGACACATGCCCGATTCCTATCTAACAATATCGAGCACCCTTCTTCCCTCCATCAGATTCTATGATCGAGTGAGCACGACCGTACTGAATTCCTACGTTGGCCCCATACTGAGGAACTATTTGAGAAATCTCTTGGAAAAGCTGGAGAAGGTCTCGTTCAAAGGAGTTCTTCTGATTATGCAGTCTAACGGCGGTGTGATTTCGCCCGAGAATGCTATCGATACAGCTGCAGTTACCCTTCTGTCCGGACCTGCGGGGGGGCCTGTTGCCGGTATTTCCTACACTTCCATTCAGGGCTACGAGGATTGCATTACTGTGGATATGGGGGGGACCAGCTTTGATACCTCATTGATCAAGAACCGCACGCCTGTGGTGACAATGGAGGGAGAAATCAATCGCCTTCGATTGGCCCTCCCGATGCTCAGCATTGTTACCATTGGAGCTGGAGGCGGGAGTATCGGTTGGATCGACGAAGGGGGGCTGTTACGGATGGGACCTCAGAGTGCCGGGGCCAAGCCCGGACCAGCCTGTTACGACCTCGGAGGGGAACGTCCCACATGTACCGACGCCGACCTCGTTCTGGGCTATCTCGATCCAGCGTATTTTGCTGGGGGAAAGATGCCTCTCAACAAGAAAAAGGCGGAAAAGGCCATCGAAGAGCATGTGGCCAAGAAGATGAAGATGGACACCATTGAGGCAGCCGCTGGAATGTACAATGTTATTAATGTGAACATGGCGGCGGGCGTTCGGGAGGTGTCCGTGAAGCGGGGGCACGATCCTCGGGACTTCCCCATGGTCATTGCCGGAGGGGCCGGTCCCAATCATGCTTGTATGATTGCCCTTGAACTTGAAATCCCTATCATGATCATTCCAAAAGAGTCCTCAATCTTTTGTGCAGCCGGGATGCTCATGTCCGATCTCCAACATAATTTTGTTCGAACATACGTTGCCAATCTGGACGAGATGGATGTGAAAAAGTTCAAGAACCTTTTTCATGAGATGGAAAGGGAGGGAGCTGGTCTGCTGGAATCAGAGCATATTCCCAAGAATAGGGTTGAGTACGTCTATTCCCTGGATATGCGATACATCAAACAGTATCATGAGGTCAATGTGATCGTTACGAAAGAGGAGATCGAGAGTGGAGACGTCGTTTCGATGGCGAAGAGATTCCATCCCGAACACGATCGGCTCTTCGGCTATTCTCTGGAGGCGGAGAGAACCCCTATCGAGCTGATCAACATGAGGTTGACCTGCACCGGAAGAACGGAAAAACCGAGATTCATTGAAGAGAAACACGATGGAAGCGACCCATCGAAGGCGTTCAAGAAGACGAGAGATGTCTACCTCCCTCTGAAAAAGGAATTCGCAAAAGTCGATGTTTTTGATGGACATAAACTCCTTTACGGGAACAAGGTGGAAGGACCGGCTATCATCGAACAGGTTAATACCACCACTTTTGTCACTCCCGAATACAGTGTTATCTGCGATCGTTATGGCAGCTACACAATGTATCTAAAGAAGAGAGAGTCCGAGTTCATCGGGAGGATCGTGAAATGACAGATGTGAAAATCGATAGAATCCTCGTTTCCGTTTTTCAGAGACGTTTCAAATCCATAACAGAGGAGATGAGCATCGCCCTGACTCGGACGACCCGATCCCCTATCCTGTGTGAAGCAAAGGATTTTGTGACGGGTCTTTACGATGGCAGGGGCAAAATGCTTGAGCAGACAGAAAACCTTCCAATTCTTGCATTTTCTCTCGGTCCGGTCTGTGAGTATATTGTCAATTATTTCGGCGATGAGATCTATCCAGGCGATGTGATTTTTCACAATGATGTCTTCTCGATGGGAAATCAGAATAACGATGTTGCCGTTTACAAACCCATCTTCTTCAAGGAACAACTTGTTGCATGGGCGGCGTGTAAGGGGCATCAGGCAGACGTAGGGGGAGCAGTTCAGGGTGGGTACAACCCTCAGGCTACCGAGGTTTTCCAGGAGGCTATCAGGATTCCACCCGTCAAGGTCTATGAGAAGGGCAGGCAGAGAAAGGATGTGTGGGAACTCATATTTGCCAACATCCGCCTCAAAATAGTTGAGGAGGATATGAAAGCGGAGACGGGCAGTTGCGTCGTCGGAGAACGAAGAATGGTCGAGCTTATCGAGAGGTATGGCGTGGACGTTTACGAGACTCATAAGGAGTACCTTTTCGATTCTACTGAGAAGATGATGCGGGCAGAGATTCGAAGTATTCCGAATGGGGTTTATCGGGGAGAGGCAACGGGATACTACGATGGACAAACCCCTGGATCCAAGTACACGATCCGGGTGAAGATCGTGGTGGAGGACGAGCACATGACGTTCGACTATTCTGACACGGATCCACAGACTCCCGGATTCGTAAACGGGACATACACGTCGAGTGCCTCGGCCACCCTTTTGACATTTCTCCAAATGGTTAATCCCGATATTCCTCACAACGATGGAATGGTTCGCCCCCTCGACATAATCATCCCTGAGGGAACCATTCTTAATGCCGCCTATCCGGCGGCAACAACGTACGGAAACCATCTATGTCCCATCAATGCGAATGCCATCATGCGGGCCCTGAGTCCGGTGATTCCCGAACGCGTTACTGCCGAGTGGAATGCCCTTCTCTGCAGTTTGACCACCGGAAACGATCGTCGCAAGAACGCTCCCTACGTGGACATCGGATTTATGGGACTCAAGGGTGGCTCGGGAGGCATAGAGGGGACTGACGGATATGACCATATTGGCATGATCGATGCCTCGGGAGGCGTCCTGGATCAGGATTATGAGATGTTTGAGCAGCAGACTCCTCATCTGCTTTACCAGCACGAATATTGGAAAGATTCTGCTGGAGCGGGTCAGTGGCGAGGAGGGCTCGGCGTGGTGACGGTTTTTCGGATTGGTGGAGAGAACACAAAGGTTGTGACCTTCGGCGAAGGAGACGTGGAGGCACCTCGAGGAGCCCACGGGGGGAAGGAGGCTACGCTAAACAAGATCGAGCTCCACTACCCGGATGGTAAGGTATACCGGTGTACTACAAAAGACCTCGTTGAAAACGTTCCGGAAGGAACGGTCTATTATCAGGAAGCAGGCGGGGGCGGAGGGTACGGAGATCCGTTCAAACGTCCCGTTGACCTAGTGAGAGAAGAAGTCCGGAATGAAATCATCTCCGTGGAAAAGGCGAAGGAGAAATTTGGGGTGGTCATTGATCCTGTAACGTTGGAGGTCGATGTAGACGCTACCCGAGCTATTCGGGGATGATTTCACCCTCTTGTTTTTGCTAAGTTAAAATATATCACCGCGGAAGAAACCGAAAAAAGATGCCTTCTGGTCAAAGGTAAAATACGAACGTTGAGGAAAAAGGCACAGGGGCGATACACTCACGGAGAATCAATGTCTTCTATCATTAACGAATTGTGGAAAAAACGTTTAGACAAGGAAGAGGGATTTCTTCGACTTTTCCGATACGCCAGGTGAATTCGGGACTTCGTATATCGCCGGAACTGGGGGGATGAACACATGATCACGGTAGAAAAAATCTTGGTTCCAACCGATTTTTCGGAATCTTCGAGGGAAGCTCTCTGCTATGCGGGTGCCCTCGCAGAACGCTATAAGTCAAAAGTCCTCCTGCTCCATGTCATGGAATCTGACATGATGGAACCTCTTCGGGCTATAGAGGGAGGCCAGAATCTCACCACGAAGTTAAAGACCGACAGAGAACAATACCTCAAGAACCTGATGAAACTGGATGAGGTAGCAGGCATTGAGGTTGAGTCTCGTATCGTAGAAGGTCCGCCTGCCTATGAGATAGTTGAGGCAGCCGAGGACTATGGGGCGGACCTCATCACCATTGGGACTCAGGGTTTAACGGGTCCTCAACGAGTGTTCTTTGGTAGCGTTGCCGAGCAGGTTGTCAGGACGTCGCCTATTCCTGTTCTCACGGTGAGGTGTCCTGAGCATGGATTCGTGGACTGCACCATTGGACGAAGACATGTCATGGGATTGAAAAACATCCTCGTGCCAACGGATTTCTCGGAGGCCTCTGCCTATGCTGCTCGATATGCAATCGCCTTGGCCGGAGAATACAGTGCTCGACTCCACCTGCTCCACGTGGTTTCGATTTCAGCAACAGGTCGCAACAAGGAATCTCTGGAAAGTGAGGCGATGGTAGAGGCTCAAAAGGCCATCGAAAAATTCATGGAAGACAGATTGGCCGGTCTCGAGGTAGTTCGGGACGTAAAGGCTGGGACGCCCTTTCAGGAGATCGTCGGTGAGGCCCGAAAAAGAGAAGCGGATCTAATTGTCACGGGAACCCATGGCAGGACCTTTCTCAAATACGCCCTCTTGGGTAGTGTCTCAAGTAAGGTCGTTCGCAAGGCCCCGTGTCCAGTCCTTTCCGTGAAACACCCAAAACACAAATTCGAAAGGCCATAAAAGTCGATCCAGCCGTTCAATAGGCCGTCAATTTTCTCAACAGGGGAACAAGGCCTGGGGCTTTTTCCTCTAGTGCCTTCCATTCCACATCATAGGCTGTATCGAGAAAGGATTTTGCGTCTGAGGAGGAAAAGCGGATTTTTTTCCCTCCAGCCTTTTGAAATTCCCTCCATTCCATCGAAATCGCGCTATCGAAATACCCCACCATGTACGGTTCAAACCATGCTGTAATGTTTCGAATCTTTTCTTGCAGAGACTGGGGAAGGCCGGTCCATGTGTCGAGATTCATCAGAATAGTCCGGTTCTGAGTGTAGAATGGGTGATCAATGACGTACTTTAGGGTCTCTGTCCAGCCAAGCTCTCTGACACCGAGAAGAGGCCACCCAGCCCCTTCGACGATACCGTTTTTCAGGGCTGTGGAGGTCTCTGCGATTGATATAGGCACCGGAACGGTTTCAAGGGCAGTCATGAAACGTCCATATGGGGCTGAGATTTGGAGTTTCCGACCCTTCAACTCTCCTGGCGTTCGGGCATTATCTTTGAGCCAGATGTAGGAAGGACCGTGTAGCCATCGTCCGAGGTAAACCGTGTTGATCGTCCTATGGCGTTCCACCATCAAGTCGTAAAACCCTCCGGGCCTTCTCTCCTCCCATGGCGTAATCTTGGACAAGGGAATTGCGATTGCCTCGGGCAGGAAGGGTTCATAGTCTGTTGTCCGACTGAAGGTTATCTGAACGAGACCCTCTCTCAAGGCTTTGATCTGTTCCTGGGGTGGGATTACTTCGGGACCTCCGAGATATTTGACCCGAAGCTCTCCCTGGCAGTAATCGTTAATTCGGTTAACCCACTCTGCGATCATGATGGCAAGGGGATGATTTTTTGGCAAAAGGGACACCGCCTGTAATTCTTTTTCTGCGGCTAAAGCCGCGTGAACAAGGAGAACAAGCAGAACCGTGACAACCATTGCGATACAGGGAAATCTTCTCATTACGCCACCCCCTTTTTCCGTGACTGCCAATGTCGCCAAATCGACCATTCCGCTCTCGCTCTTTGCGCCTTCTTAGTGGGAGAAACTATTCTAGGGGATCAGGTTAGCCGTCGAATCGATTGACACCCCGCATTGAGAATATATATACAGGATACGGCCGAGTTAGTATAGAGGGATTTGCATATTTAGAGGACGGAGGTCATGTCCTGGAGATGGTCGTGAGAGCGCCGGGGATTGGTCGGATCATAACGGCTGATGTGAATGAAGACTGGGGTATGGAAAAACGAACATTGCGGCTTTTGGGGCTTCTCAGCCCGGTTACTATCTTGAGATTGAATTCACAAAGATCGACCCAGCAACATCGATCAGACGGCAGAGACAATTCTTCGGTTTCCGTCTGACATCATCTATAGTGCTGTCACGCTTCAATCCTGGTGGGTCATCATTGCGCTGCGAGAGGACTTGTTCGACCAGCTGGACAAGGCGCGATTCGGTCCGTGGCTCCCCATGCAGCTCACTCTGGTTTACAAACTCATCGAGGCGGGCAGAAAGACAGGGCTGGATGTCCGAGTGATCAACTCAGCCTTCCCCGACGGTGTTCATCCTGTTATTGCGAGGATTGGATTGGCGCCAACAACCGGCATTGGCAATGTGGCAAATCCGATTCTCCCTATCAGGAGTTCTGTTGCTCACAGACTTCGAGTATCGATGACTGTCGTAAAGATTCTTCTTGTAGCTCACCATAACGTGAGCCCTTACCTCCCCCCTTTCGGTTCCACGGGGGGTGTGCCCTATTATTTGAAAACCGTCGCAGGAGATCGCGATGTAACAGAGGATGTGAATTTTGAACCGGTATTCAAAGATCTCCCGACTCGATTTCGACGGCCTGGTGGTGGGGACGGACAAATCTTGACAGCTTCATCGGCCCTAGGGATCATTCTGGCCATCGTCCATGACACAGTGGATCTTATGCATGCCCCCAGGCCCTGAGGGGCTGCCGGGCTCCTACCCCGTTCGGGTTGGCCGCGATGGCGGAAGAATCGATCTTCCAAGCGATTTGACACTGGATGAGGCAATCCGCATCAACGAAGAGGGGCAGCGGTACGATGGTATTGATCGTATCGATCAGGATGGAACGGCTTACTTTACCGGAGACGGGACCGCCATCATGAGGGAGATGATGGGGTATGACTGTCGGGTGTTAAAGCTCGAAGAAACTGAGGCGCGGGCTGCAGAGGTGGGCGTGAGATTCAGGGAGTTGGTGAAAAAACACCAGTCGTTCACTCCCCTCCTTCATGACAATAGCTAAAAGACTAGAGAGACTATCTTACTGGGAAAAGCCATTTTTTGAAACGGGGCTTCTTCCCGACACAAATCTCTAGAAAAAGGCTCTGGAGTTTTTTAGTGATAGGTCCTGGAGCGCCTCGAATAACTCTGTCCTCGATCTTCTTGATGGGTACTATTTTCTCGGTAGTCGAACAAATGAGAAGTTCATCGGCTTTCATCAGGGTCTCGGGTTTCACTCGCTTCTCAGCGGTTTGGATATGAGCCCGTTCGGCTGCCTCAAGGATCGATTTTCGGGTTACTCCTTGAAGAATGGTTCCAAGGGGTGGCGTTGCCAGGACCCAGTCTTTTACAAAAAAGACTGATTGAATGCTCCCTTCAGCGATAAAACCCTCAGTGTCGACCATGATGCCCACGTCGAAACCTCGTTGTTTTGCTTCCTGTTGTGCCATCATTCCGTTGAGATAGTTCGCTGCAACTTTGGCCTCTATGGGAACGGTCTCGGGATGGAGCTTCCTCCATCTACAGATGCTGGCCGACACGCCTTTGGTGGGCGACAGGGAACGTTCCCCGAGATCGAGGGCAGGGTCCAAGACCACAATACATATGTCGAGCGTCTTCTGAGCAGCGAGGATGTCAAAGGCAATATCGTGATAATAGCAGACGAGCTTCACCATCCCCGTTTTCAAATGGTTTGTTTTCACCGTTTCAAGGACAGCGTCCTGAATGGCCTCTTTCGAGAATGGAAGCTTCATGGACAGTATTTCTGCTGTCCTACAGAGACGGGTGATATGCTCATCGAGGCGGAAAACTGCGGCTCCTTTTTCTGTGTCGTGGAAACTCATGACCTCAAAAATCGCCGATCCACGAGCCAGGCTGTGAGACATGATGTGAACCGTAGCCTTTTCCCACTCGATAAATTTCCCGTTGAGAAAGACCGTCCTGTCAATCAGCATGGCTTTTCCTTTACCAACTAAATGTGATTAGGCAACAAGATTAAATCAATAAAAGAGAAATGTGAAGCCCCTTGTTGCAGGGTACGACCTTGGGGTAGTGGCGTGGGTTCTGCTGCGTTTTTGATTGAACCAATCTGGGAGAGTGTCACAGCGGGGCGGACCCCAATTGGAATTCTTCTCCGGGGATCACTTCCCTGCGATATCGTATTTTTGCATCTTGTATCGGAGGACCCTTTCGCTAAGTCCAAGGCTTTCGGCAGCCTTGGTCTGAACGCCTCCATGCCTGTCGAGAGCTTTCAGAATGAGGTCCCTTTCAATATTCGAGAGCATGGCATTTAGCGACTGTTCATCAGTTTCAGGATGGAGTTTGGCCTCTCTTATCTCTTCGCGGACTTGAAAGGGAAGGTCATCCGTCTCAATGGTATCGCCTCTGCTGACAACAATACTTCTTTCAATTATGTTTTCCAATTCTCTCACATTTCCGGGGTAGTCATATTGAAGTAGTAGATCCCTCACCTCTTTTGTAACTTTAGGGACCTTCCTTCGATTCCTCTCGCTGTATTTCTTGAAGAAGTGGTCAACCAATGGCGGAATGTCCTCCCGTCTTTCCCTCAAGGGCGGCAGAAAAATGGTCACCACATTGAGTCGATAGTAGAGGTCGTCACGAAACGTCTTTTTTTGGAGAGCCTCTTCTAAATTACTATTGGTTGCTGCAATAAGCCTGACGTCGATCTTGATGGTCTGATTGCTTCCTAACCGCTCAAACTCCTTTTCCTGAAGTACTCTGAGCAGTTTCATCTGAAGGGATGGTGACAGATCGCCGATCTCATCCAGGAAAATGCTGCCCCTGTGGGCCTGTTCAAATCGACCGATTCGCCTCTGGACGGCACCAGTGAAGGCCCCTCGTTCGTGACCAAATAGTTCGCTCTCTAGGAGATTCTCTGGCAAGGCCGTGCAGTTGACTTTGATGAAAGGTTTGCTAGCCCTGGGGCTCGCATAGTGGATTGCGTTGGCAATGAGTTCCTTTCCTGTTCCACTCTCACCCCGGATGAGGACGGTGGCCTCGCTGTTGGCGGCTCTTCCGGTTAGGTTTAAGACCTCCTCGATCTTTCCGCTGGCGTAGACGATCTGATCAAACTGATATCTCTCACGAAGTCTTTCTTTCAGTTCCCTGTTCTCTCGCCGAAGCAGAATCCTTTCAGATACTCTCTCGATGAGGAGGAGAATCTCGTCTAAGTCGATCGGTTTGGTGAGGTAGTCTGCTGCGCCTGATTTCATTGACTGAACTGCTGTCTCTACTGTCCCGTAGGCAGTCATCATGACAACAGTCAACTCAGGATTGATCTTCTTCAGCTCCTGAAGGGTCTGGAGGCCATTCATATGGGGCATTTTGTAATCCAAGAAGACAAGATCGAAGGCCTCCCGGCGAACCAAATCCAGGGCTTTTTTCCCCGCGTCCACCGCTGAAACACTGAAACCCTGCTGAAGGAGAAACCCCTCAAGCATTTCCCGTTGGGATCGTTCATCTTCAACAACGAGAAGTTTTAGATCTTTGGTCGGCATAAAGACCCATCTCTAGAAACCTGGCCTATAGGAATTGCAGTTGGCGAGTCGGGATGACCGATGGCCGTTCTTCGATTCAACGTTTCTCGTCTCCCAAAGGCCATGTCTCGCATCTGGTTTTCCATATCGCAGTCAGAGCCTCTGTCGCGAATCTTCACGGTAAACCATCAAGGCCCTCCCACGGGGAGATAAATGGCGATCCTTGTCCCCTTACGGACTTGACTCTCTATCGTTATCTTTCCGCCGTGTTCCTCGATAACCTTATGAGCAATCGGGAGACCTAGTCCTAGGCCTTTCTCCCGAGTAGTATAGGAGTAGTCGAAAACTTTTTCAATTTCCTCTTTGGGAATCCCCTTTCCCGTATCTGAGACCGTCACTCTTACCCAGTCCCTTCTCTCGATTTCGGCCCGAATTGCCAACTCCCCTCCTCCTTCCATGGCATAAAGGCCGTTGGTGACGATATTGATGAGGGCCTGAGTAATCTTGCCTTTATCGATTTTCAAGGGTGGGAGTGTCGGATCGACCTTTAGGTCCATCACAATCGATCGTGTTTTGAGCTCTTCGGCGAAAAGGACAGCGATGTTGTCGAGGATGTCAGCGAGAGAGACGGAGGCAAGAGCGAGCGTGTAAGGTTTAGAGAAAAGAACGAATTGATCTACGATCTGGTTCAGCCTGGTTATCTCCTCGCGAATGACTCCCATGAATCGTCCATATTCCTCCTGCTTGGTTTCGTCCCGAGGAAGAAACTCTCTCTGTAATCGTTGTACGGCCATGCCGATGGCGTTGAGAGGGTTGCGGATTTCATGAGCGAGCCCCGCGCCGAGTTTCCCGATGGCAAGATGTCTTTCGGCAGCCTGCGCCCTTCCTTCCATCTCTCTCAATCTTCGGAGGTGTCGTTCTTGATTGACGTAAATCAGGGTCACCCCTGCCATGCTGAGTGCCAAAAGCACTGCAATCGATAAGACAACATTGCTTTTTGAACGGGACAAGACACTTTGAATCTCCTGGGTCGATAGGCCGACCTGGATGACTCCATAGGGTCTTTCCTCAAGTTTCAGAATCTTAGCGACTTCAAACACTTCCTGCTTGTCCGGCATCAATCGCAGACGCGATTCTGTCCGGACCCCCTCTCCAACAGATTCAAGAACAGATGATCCTTCTATGTCGCCTGTACTATCACTCTTTACCTGGGCAACAGGGAGCAAGGAACTGTCAAATACCAATAGGTATAAGACTCCCTCCCCAAAACCCATGGTTTCGAGAACCTCCTGGATTGCGAATCTTCGCCTTAGATTCTTCATTTGAAGGTGATCGATACTCACTGCAACAATTCCATCCCGTGCCGTTCTGCGAATGGCGACCGAGAAGAGATCCCCCTTATCTGGCTGAAGCTTTTTGAAGGGCACGATGACCATGTTTCTAATCCCTTCCACGAGCGGGAGGTATGGAGAGAGACCCCTCTCGGTGATTTCTGATCGAGAAAGCCCATCGAGGATGTCGATCCTACTGAGACCACTACTCCGGGCCGCATTCTCGAGTTCTTGTGATGAGAGTGTTTGGAGAGCGGCGTTTTGATCAACCAGCGTTGCGATCTCCAGAAGGTAGTCCACAATGTCGTCTTCGAGAGCAAAGAAATTCCTCGAGGAGGCAATATTAAGAAGATGCGCTCCGGGAACGCTTTCCATCACCTCGATGGTTGAAACCGTATTCTGGATCTGTCTTTCGAGTCCTCGAAGGAGTGTTACCCCTTGATTCTCCAGAATATCTCTTAGGCTCTCTTGGGTGCGATTGAGCTCAAACAGACCATTTACGATGAGGACGAGAATGATAAGACAACAGATGAGGATAAGATGGAGAGGACCTATGGATATCCAGTGAGATCCTGATTTTGCTTTTGCTGCCATTCTTTTGAACTGCCTGGGGAACTATTCGGGCATCATGCCCATTCCCTGTTCCTGATTCATCGGACCCATTCCGCGTCCATGGTGCATGCCGTGGCCGAAAGGCATCCCATGACGGGATACCCAAACCTTAAACTGGTCGGGTGTGAGGATCTCTCTTACCTCAAGTTGGTAATCGAGAATCCTTTCTTGGATCTGGTTCTCAAGGGCGAAAACTTCCTTCTGTTTCGATCTGATATCAGAACCCTTGGATTTGGAGTTGGAGAGAAGCCTTGTAAGCTCGTATCTCTTGTTCAAAAGGTCGTTTCTCAAGGCCGCCATGTCTTTCAAGTAGCGATCCTGAGTGAATTTCATTTGCTGTATTTGTTTTTTGGTTAGTTGGAGGTCTTCAGGACGCAAAGATCGAGGCGCACGTTCGGTTCTGCCCTCTGGAATGAGCGGCTGTTTCCATTGACTCCAGCCGAGGGAACCGTGAAGGAAAAGAAAAGATATCGAGAAGAAAATGGCGAACCCAATCTTCATGTGCTGCCCTTACATAGCTTGATTACCCCAACCCAAAGAGAAAAGCAATAGGGCCAGGGTCAGTTCTGACCACTGGAGAGCTGACCCTGGCCTATGCGTCAGGCTGCTGCGAAAGCACCTTCAGCAGCCTTTTTTGGGGATGAGACTACAACCCCCACATGTGTCCCCCTCCACGCATGTGGCCGAAACCCATACCACCGCCGTGACCCATGTGATGGTCGTAACCCATCGGGCCATGGCCAAAACCCTCCTCAGGAAGAAGTTCCCGAGTGGCAAGTCTGTACTCGAGGGCTTTTTCTCGGAGCTGTTGCTGCAGACTGAATATCTCTCTTTCCTTTGCCCTGATCTTTTCGGGATCAGTCTTGGGATCTACCCACAGTCCTTGCAATTCGAGTCTCCTCTGATAGATGTTCCGGCGGAGTTCAGAAGTTTCTTCGTAGAACTTCTGCTCCTGGGCCTCGAGTTTTTCCCGCTGTTCCTTTGGGAGGTTCGAGTAGTCTCGATAACACGATCCAGCATACCCATCGCCCCTCTTACCCCATGAACCATGAGCAAAGGCCCAGCCACTGGCGAGGACAAGTGCCGTGATTACGGCAACAGTTGAAATTGTGAGTTTCGATTTTCCCATCGTACCAACCTCCTTGTTGAGTTTGAAGCGTTTTGCTATTGGAAACGCAAGGGGTGTGCCAAGAATAAGAACTGTTTCGAGGTATTTGATATTATATAGGTTTCTAGTTTCGGACAACAGCTGGGGGGGCCTTTGAAATGGGTTTTTTCGACAGAATTGTCGATAAAAGAAAAGATCTTTTGTTCAATTATTCATAGAGTCCAATAACTTATGATTTTTCGACGGAACTGTGTTTTTCGACATTTTTGTCGAAATGAACCGCCCTTTCTCTTACCTGTCCATCAAAACAGGTCACTCCGCCCATCCGAAGGGCTTCCTGAGTTTTGAACGCAAGGTTTGTTGAGCATTCTGGTTTATCAGAGAATTTTGAATCTGTAAATGGGACGATCAGATCCCTTCACTCCCGCTGATCCTTGTTCCCCTTATTGGGGGATGCTCCCCTAAACATCCCTCAGGCATATGAGCACCCGCAAGGCTGAGGAAACGCATGGGGATCCGTATTGATTTTTTGTAGTGTCTAGCGTACAAGATTTAGATCAATTATGAGACAAGGAGGCCCTATGAAAGGTCTGGAGTTCACAGCGATCAAAAAGGAAACCCTTATACTCGATCCAAAGAACAACATGTCTCGCAAAGCTATCCCGAGTGAGATCCGGAGAGACCCGCTAACTGGAAGGAGCTCACGAATATGTCATTTTATGGCATTGAAGTGGGAAAAGCCTGATTTCAAGAAACTTGTAAATGGAACGGAAGCATGGTGTCCTTTCTGCCCAGATAAGGTTCTGGAGGTGACCCCCTTCTTTCCGGAAGAGATACTTTCTGAAGGGCGGCTCATGTCGGATGACATGGTTCTCTTTCCCAACATTGCCCCGTATGACAGCCTCGGCGCGGTCGCCACTATGGGGAGCCGTCATTTCATTCCCATGACCGAGATCACTCCAGAGCGGATTGCAAAGGCCTTTGGCCTGTCCATAGAGTTCTTTCGCAAGGTTCACAGCACGTCCAATCCGGAATCGGTCTATCATCTCATCAATTGGAACTACATGCCTCCGTCCGGGAGCTCGCTGATACATGCACATTTGCAGGTGTTTGCCTGCTCTGTTGCTCCTAACCTCATGCGGGAAGAATTGGAGGCAGCCCGGACGTACATGGATGCCGACGGGAGCAACTACTGGACCGATCTGATAGCGGCAGAAACCGCCCAAGGAGAACGTTATCTTGGGGAAATCGGTCGTACGACTTGGCTGACGTCGTATGCCCCTCTTGGCGTGGCTGGAGATGTACTGGCCGTGGTCGACGGTGCTCGATCCACCCTCGAGCTCACAGCCGATGACCTTTGTGATTTGTCTATGGGACTCACCAAGGCTATGGCAGCCTATGACAGGATGGGGATTTACAGTTTCAACATGAATCTATTCACCGGTGCTGAGGGGGATGACCATGCCCGGGTCCATCTTCTTTTTTCACCACGGACCTTCTTCAATCAGGCATTAGGGGCGACTGACGTTGGAGCAATTAGGAACCTTTACAATGAACCGATTTGCATGGCCTTCCCCGAGGAGATCAATGGGATGCTAAAAGAAGAATTCTGATCAACCCCAAAGGAGCCGGATGTCCCTAGTCAGTATTCAGAATAGAAACTGCGAGGGATGAGCTACCAGAGCATGTTATCCCCCAGTCAAGGCAATTGGTCGTCTTTCACACCGTCAATATGGTACAATAGACTCATATTACGGTTCAGGAGAATGGGCCGTTTGGTGGTCATTGTTGGGTTATTCTGAATTCTGACTCCTGACTGCCGAATTCTGGGTTCCGTCTCCCGACTTCATAAACAGGGAACGAATTCATGGGTGAGATCCTCATATTAGGTATAATTGCTGTAGGATGGTTTGTCCTTAACCGGTATGTCCTTCCAAAATTCGGAGTTGATACCTGACTCTCTTCGCCTTGCCGTGTCGAGGATCGATACGAGACCGATTGACCCCCGAATCTGGTGGGGACTTCAATCCCACACTGACGGCTCAGGCCTTACCGGCATCGGGGTCACCGGCTGTCATTTAGATGATTCTGGAAAAGAGAATGAAGTTGGCTGTGGCATGAAGGATAAATGGGGCGTAAAGGCTGCCTGTGTACTCATAGAGTAAGGCGAATATGATTCCACCAACCAAAGGTACGAATACAACGGCTAAGGTCCCTGCACTCAGGAGGTGACTCATGCCAAAAAGGATTGCCGAGAGGATCACGGATAACAATACCCCGCCGTGAGCCCTGATCAGCCTGTAGCAGAGACCCCGAAAGAAGATCTCCTCGACAAAAGGCCCAATAAGGGATAACACCGCCAGGGGGATGATTCCCCGAACCCTGACTCCGGGATTTACATACGCCCTCAGATCCACTCCCCCCAAAACCCGCGCAGCGTAAAGGAAAAGGAAGAATCCCGACCCGAGGACGACTGAACCCCCTAAGCCGGTGAGAAAACCTTTAATCGGTTTCCTCAAGCCAGCCACTGAGAGAGGAACGGATAAGGCCCGAAAGAGGCTGAAGAATAGGACGAGGTCTAGACAGCGTACCATGCCCGTCCAGATTAGGGGGCTAAGCTCTCTGGCCAGAGGGAGACCGTGCAGGACATTTGAGGCTAACTCGAGGCCGACGAGAACTCCCGCGGTGATGAGAAACGCTTTTTCGTTTATCTGTTCCATCCGAGTCTCCGGAGCGCACGAAAAAGGTAGTGCTTAACGTACCAATCCTCTTTTCCCCGCAGCCACGACTCGAGGATCGGGATCATCCTCCTCTCTCCCTGAAAGGAAAGAGCAAGTATGGCCTTGCAGCGAACGATCGGAACTGGGTCCTTGCGCGCGAGATTGGTCAGCATCTCGACATTTTGCTTCGAGGGGAGGTAGGCGAGAGCCTCGGCTGCCCACAAACGGACCGCCGGGTTCGCACTGTTTAGATGCTTTATGAAGTTCTTTCTTGTCTCAGGATTTCGTGTTTTCTTTTCCGAGATGACCCAGCTGCGAATTTCCTCAACCTTTTCAGCAGGTAAGGGCCCTCTGGAATTCGAGACCTTCTGGGGAAGAAGGCTGTAGATCAAGAGAGCTGAGAACAATGCGACACACGTCAATACAACAATCCTCGAGTATTTGGAAAGGGCGAGTAGGCTGTCTGTAGCCAAGACGACAAAAAGCATGATCGCAAGGGGAGCAGTGAGGAAGATGGAATAGAAAGTTGTTCTCCTCAATCTCTGGGCGCTCCCACCTCCAGACCATGTCTCGACACTTTTCAGAATGGCAGGGCCTGTTCTCAAGTCGCTGGGAAGGGCTAGATCCGCAGCCTCTCTGGTTGAGACCGTGTAAAGGCCACGTTTCAAAAGCCATGATTTTTCGGTCTCCATCACGGACGCACCTGTCCAAATCGTGACCTGGGTTCGTTCTTTGGGAGGGGTGATGAGTTCCGCCGATATTGGGGAATATCGATAGTAGAACGCTACCACCTTTGTTCCCCAGGAGTTCTGAAGGAGATAATCCCGGACTCCCAAAAAGCCCTGTTCCTGAAAGACAAAAAGAACCATAATGAGCGGGACTAGGGAGAGTAGTGCCACCTTGTGGAATGGAGCTTCCGGAATTCGTATTAGAAAATGGGCCACCCCAAAAAAGGCGATGAGAAGAAGCAGTCCCAGAGGAGAGAATCCCACGAGGAACGACAACAAAACAGAAATGAAAATGGTCCACCCCAAGCGAATCGGCTTTGAGACCTTGAAACGGTGTAGAGACAAAGATCCAGCAAAAGCGATCACCCCCAGGGTAAAACCCAGAGTGAACGCAAAGAACATGCCTGCCTGTGCGAGCGAGCCCGCGTGGAGATGAGCTGAGAACTCATTGGGTAGAGGAATCGGTATGTAACTGGAGGCAGCTAAGGCCTCCAGTTTTGTCATGAACGCGAGACCAAAAGCTCTCAGCCTAGCGTACCCCCAGATTTCTGTCGTGAGGAAAGCCAGGATCTGAATCAAGAAGAAAGGTTTGAGATACATGGGAGCATTCCGGCTGCAAGGCATATACCAAACGGTTCAGTGTTTTTCTTTTCTCCCTCTCTGACCTGAGAGGGGAAGCGATAGGCCAGTGAGCCAAGCTAGATTATTGAGGAGTTTCATGTGTTTTCAAAATCTGATGAAAACGGCCTTCCATAAAAGCACTCGTTCCTCTCGCCCGCTCTCCCCTACAGGAATCTGCGGGGTATCGCTCGAGCTCTCAGAGTCCGCAGAGTGAGAAAACGGATGGACCAGGCGTTTGGCCTAATTTTTCGAGGGGAAAAATTAGGCCAAGTAATCTCCTCTGGATTGGCCTCTCACCAATCCAGAGGCCGTTCCCTCTGCGGCTCCGTGTGCTCTGTGAGAGGTTGTGGAGACGTCCAATTTGCTGCGATTATCTTGTTGAGAAACTCCTAGATCGGGTACAGCGCTTCCTTTCCCCCTTTCTGGCAGATTAGTTTCGTGAAGCCGTGACTAGGGTGTTCTGAGATATAAAGGCAACGGCCCTGGGAATATTCACCCCTTGTCTCCGGTAACGTCCCTCAGGGACATGAGCGTCCACAGAACTCAGGGAAGTCCTCTGAGTTATTTCGGCGTTTCCGCAGTTTCGGTTTCCTATTGAGAGCAAATTGGTGAAATTCTTCCAGGGGATGCAAGAGATAGCTTCAAATGTCAAAATCCAATTGTCAAACGAAATCCCAAAGCCACCATGTCAACAAATTGAAATACCTCTGGCAATCAAGTCGTGTAGATAACCGATCGATCAACCGCCGATCCTGCCAGCCCTTATTCCTGCTTTGTTAGTTGAGCTTTGACATTCATTTGGATTTCAGGCTTTGTCTTTTGACATTTTGGTTCTTCGTCCGTGCACATTAACTTTGCATGATTCTAAAGTGGTTTCTTGAGGAGACTCCTCTCGATTATTGTCTTGCTTTTATCCTGTTTTTTCGGTTAAATAGAGGTTTACCCTGTTGATTGCGTTTTATGTTTACCCAAACGAGGCGATTCTATTCAACAGGCGTTTTTCCTGTCCATCGAGATGCGGCGAGAACGCACATGTCGAGTTCACTCCCGCCACCATCAGACTTGGTTAGGATTGTTTCCTAGAAAGGCTTTTGACGAACATTCAGAGATGCTTTGACAATCCGTCAACTTGAGAGCGAGGCACCAACCCGAACAGACGGCCCAGTCATTGCCGCAGCGGCATTATATCAGCACCCATCTGTTTTTGAAATGAAAAACCCTCGGTCCGGTTAATTCTCCCGCTAATCGGGTGACCGAAGTGCGAGTGAAGGGGGATCGTGTCGTCTTGAAGAGAAGGATCCTTGCAATCCTCCTGATTGGCTTCATGGCGCTTGTTATTGTCGGAGTCGGAATGACCTATGTCCGATTCCAATTGGGTGCCCGGTTAGCCGAGAAGGGCCTCGAAAAGACGATCCAGTCGGGATTCGGTGGCAAATTGACCATTTCCCGAACAGTGATTCACTGGTTGGGCAGGTTTGACATTGAGTACCGAGGGGTATCTGTCGGACGGGAGGGAGAGCCAGAAGGATGGCTCCGTGTCAGTCGGATCGTCGTAAGACCGAAATTGAGGAGTATCTTTTCAAAATCTATCACGTGGAAAAGCCTCGATCTCGAAGATCTTGAGTTGCGTCTCGCCGGAGGAGGAGGTCCATTTCCTTTGGATTACCTCGTTTCTGTACTTCCCCAGTTTGGTCAGTTACGGGTCACGGGAGGAAAGGTTGAACTACCTCAAAGAGTGATTCACGACCTGTTTCTTTCTCTCAGCAACCTTTCAACATCTGGCCCTTTTCCTTTGGTGGCAAAGGGCACCCTCAAGGTGGACGGTGGTTCTGCCGGAAGGGTGTCAATTCACGGGCTGGTTCAGCGCCTTTCTGAGGAGTGGAATGCCTCGGGTCTCAAGGTCTCCGCAAAGATAGAAGGCAGAGGTATCGATCCATTGTGGTTTGGTGGCAATGATTCCCGATACTTTCCCGCTGAGCTTGTTGGAAGCAGACTGTCCATCTTTGCGGCGTTTGATGGCTACCCCAAGGGGTGGTTTCAGACATCTGGGACAGTGAGCATCCTTGGATCACCCCTATTGGAGGGAAAGGATAGCCTAGATGCCGACTTCGCGGTTACCTGGGACGGGCAGGACCTTGAGTTTCAGAAGTTTAGGCTCAAACCGCCTTTCATTCCGCTCGAAATAAAGGGGCGAATCAACGCGACAAGAGAAGGCGATCCGTTCGTTTCTCTTACCGTTGATTGCCCATGGTTTTCAATCGGTAAGGGGGCAAGAATCCTTCCTTTTGTTCCGGAGAAGATCCGTTCTTTGTTGGAGTCTGTCAAAGAGGGTGAGATTTCGCTGTCATCATTTGGGTTTACCGGCCCTCTCAGAAGTCTCGGACCGCCAGAAGATGAAGAATCCCTTCGCCTCTGGGAGGGAGTCGTCAGACTCAGGAAGATTATTGTCCCCTGGCGGGGAGCGTATTTCAAATTCCGAAATGGCGCTGTCCGGATGGACGATGGCCGTATTCTGGCGGAGGCCGTTGGCCTACGTTTCGGCGGTTCAGAACTCGAGATTTCTCGGCTTTCCCTCTCTCAGCCCTTCGGGGATCGCGCGCTTGAACTGACTCTCAAGGGTGAAGTCGACCTGGCTGACATTCCGAAATGGGTTTCCACTGGAATAATTCCCGGGAAGGTGACCCGTTTGTTGTCGGATATAGAGGCTCTCTCTGGTACGGGGGACATCAGTCTCCGCTTTGAGAAATCCCTTGGATTGTCAATCTCCCCCGTGCTAAGTGGCCGATTGGTACTCGAAGACGGCACCCTCCGAATCCCCCATCTCCCTGGGACTTTCAAGAACTTAGAGGGCTTGGTTGAGTTTTCTTCTCGGGAACTCGCTGTCGACAAGCTTCGAGGTAGGTGGCGGAATTCGACTGTGATTGCCCACGGGTCGGTCAGTGCGCCTTTCTCAGGCCATCCCGATCTTGATCTCTCAGTCACGGGTCGTCTCGATCTAGAAAACCTCCGCGAAATCGGCTCTTGGAAGGGTTTACCCGAAGGCATGCGGAAAGTCCTTCGAGAAGTTTCCTATCCGTTGGGTCAGGGAGACTACACCCTGACCATAATGGGTCCCCTCGATGGCCCTGAGGGCGTAAAGGTCAAAGGGGAGTTGTCTGTCCAGGGTGGATCCTTTCGTCTCTGGAACGCGTATCCCGTCAAGGGTGTAAAAGGTACGGTTCTCATTTCCAAAGGGCGAGTCATGGTTCCTCACTTGGAAGGAATCTGGAAGAACTCGGACATTGCGTTGAAGACGGTTCTCAAACAGTCTGGGAAAACTTTCCAAAGGGATCTAACCTTTTCGGGATCTTTCGATCTTCGGGATATCGCCTCAGAAAGATTTGATCACGGATTGCCAAGGATCTGGCGAAAATTTCTTAGACCATTTGATTTTCAGAAGGGTCAGGCTTTCTTGGAGGTGATCAACCGGAAACGTAGCGATCGGGGCACGGTAGGAGGTCATGTCACCTTTCGGAATGCAACGGTTCGGTATGTGCCCGTCTTTCCTCCTGTCACGGACATGGACGGGGCGGTCTCTTTTGACGGAAGGGGCATCAAAACCATCGACGTTCGGGGGAGACTCGATTCGGGCCCCGTGAGCGTTCAGGGTAACCTCGTCCCGAACTCTTGGGATTCGGCTCCTGCCCTTCTCATTCAGGCCGGCAAGATCGATCTAGACGAGCTTCTCTCGTGGCCGTGGAAGAAGGGTTTTTCCAAAGGCAAAAGGACTCGCTCTCCCTTACTCGTCCGTCTGGAGATCGATCGGGGAGGGTATAAAGAGATTCACGTCACAGACATTAATGGGAGAGTGAGGTTCGAGGAAGAGGGGATATCTTTTGAGGAGATTACCTTTGCCTCGACCGCCGGACAGGGTTTGATTACGGGGTGGCTCGGTTTTGAAGAAAACGGCGACCTGTCGTTTGAATTTCACCCCTATGTCTTAAGAATCGAAACAAGTCCAGTTCTGATGAGTTTTCAAAAAGCCGGACGCAAGGAGCAGCTAACCGGCTTGGGATCCGCCTATGGGGTCATCCGGGGACGCGGTAATGGGATCAAGGAGATAGCCCGATCCCTAAACGGAGAAATAGGAGTTTTTCTGGAAGAAGGCAGAATCGCGCAATTCAACGTCCTGTCCAAGGTGTTTTCTCTCTTGGATTTTTCGCAGGTGGCTCGTGGTAATTTCCCGAACCTGAAGGAAGAGGGGATGCCCTACAGAACCGTCACCGGAGAGATTGCTGTCAACAACGGAAGGGCGACAACGGATGATCTCCTGGTTGATGGCGAGTCCATGAAAATCTCCGTGGTCGGAGACCTCGATATCCCTTCCGGGGATGTGGATCTGACTCTTGGGCTTCGCCGGGTCGGTGCTGGAGGGAAGATTGTCAGGGCAGTCCCGATTTTTGGGGAAATCGTGACAACAGATGGCGGAAGTTTTATTCATTACTATCTGGAAGTGAAGGGGAAAATAGACAAGCCTGAGGTAAAAGGTGTTCCCTTTATGTCAGTCTCGGACGGGGTTTCTGGGCTCATGCGAAGGCTGTTAGAGACGCCGACTGAGGTCATTCCTTTTCAGAGACAACCAGACCTAGAACGATTCTTCAGGAATAGAAAGCATCCCTATCCCTAAGCCCCATGGCATCAATATTTGTCTGTGATAACAGGGGGCGGCCTATCATCCCTCTTTTTTCTCTCATCAAATTGTCCATTTCTTCCGAAGGATTATATAAGACAGCATGTTGTAAACCATGAGCCCAGGTTCAATGAAAAAAAAGATCGGGACCATAGGGGATCCTTACCGGCATTTTTTTGAAAATGCCGATGACGGGATGGTTCTGTTTGACCCAGCCGGCAAAATCCTTTTGGCCAATCCAAGTTTCTTGGAGGTTATGGGATATGCGATTGAGGACATAGACAGGGGTATCAGTCTTCCGGATTTTGTCAATTCGAAGGATGTTCTAACTGTGGAGAAATACCATCGTCGAATCATATCCGGAGAGAAATTGCATGAGTACGAGTTTGGCGCTACGACGACAAGGAAGGATAGCCTCCGCTTCAGCGCAAAGGGATGTCGCTTGACGGATAGAAACGGTGAACCGTTGGGAGTGATGGTGCTGTTAAGGGAGGTAACTTTGTTATTCAAAAGGTTGGAACTTGTCGATCAAAAGCTAAAAGAATCGGAAGGCAACTACAGGACGTTGCTGGAAAAGGTTAGCGAGGGGATCGCTGTTCTCCGCAATCGACGTTTTGTGGTTATCAATGAGAAGCTTGCCCAGATGACTGGTTTTGACCGACATGAATTGGAAGGACAAAGGCTAAGCAGAATTGTTTCGGCCGAATCATTGATTGACGCTGAGACATGGTATGACAGGATCATGTCAGGCACAAAGGCTGAGGGTGCCGCCGAGATACACCTCATGACGAATAACTTTCAGCCGCTCACTGCGGAGGCTACGGGCGGCCTGGTGCAGTACGGTGCAAAACCGGCTGTGCTCTGCCTGTTCAGAGACGTTACTGATAGAAAAGACATCGAGGATATGCTTCTTCAGTCGGAGAGGGATCGTGCGGTCTGCGAATTGGCCGGGGCAACTGCTCATGAGCTGAATCAACCCCTCACCGTCATCATGGGGAATGTGGAACTCTTTCTTGACAAGATCGAAGGCGAGGAACCTTTTGCACGATATCTCCATAACATTTACAACGAGTCACTCCGGCTTGCTGATCTAATCAAGAAGATTGGGAACATAACACGGTACAAAAGCAAGCCGTATGTAGGAACGACCCAGATCATCGACATCGATGGGGCGTCGAGCTAGTTTTTGGATAAGTTTTTAGGAGGTTTGGTATGGCAAAGATACTTGTGCTGGATGATGAGCCAGGAATGCGGGAACTACTCCAGGAGTATCTGGAGACAGAGGGCCATCAGGTTCGTGTCGCATGTGATGGTGTCGAGGGCTATGAGGTCTACGAGGCTTATCAACCGGATCTTCTCCTTGTCGATGTCCGTATGCCTAAGGGAGACGGCATCGAGTTGGTTCAGGCTGTGAGAGCCAAGAAGGCGGACATCAAGGTTGTCTATATAACGGGTTGGCTCGACGATATGAATGTTGGAAGTCGAATCGTCACAGAGTTAGCGAATCACCCCGAGTACAAGACGCTAATCAAGCCCTTTAGACTCAAAGACGCCTCCCAGCTAGTTAGAGAGTACGTGGGAGACTAACTGGTTCAAACTACCTCAATCTGAGAAGGATTCCTTAGAACGATTGAAATAGCCGATGGCGAGATAGGGAAAGGTCTTCCGGAGAATAGCGAGCATCTTGGAGACCCCCAGGGCTGGACCTTCTAGATTTCCGATTTTCTTCAAATACCATTCAGAATCGATATTGAGATTTCGCATCTGAATCATGTCAATCCCTGTGACCCTTACCATCCTGATCAGGGCATCGATCTCATCCTCCTGGTCCGTGAACCCTGGGAAGACAAGTAGATTGAGCGACACAAAAACTCCCCGGGCTTTTGCGCCACAAATCGATTCCAGAACGTCCTCAAATCGATATCCCTCAGGCTGATGATAGCGCCCGTAGTATTTCGGCCTGGCGCTACTGAGGGTGATCCGCATACTGTCGAGCCCTACCCCAGCGAGTCGATCGACAACTTGAGGAAGGCTCCCGTTGGTGTTGACGTTGAGAGTGCCTCGTGAGGTTTTCTCTCTGAGTCTTGCGATCGTCTTTTCCAAGAGTTGATCTTGTAATAGGGGTTCACCTTCACAGCCCTGGCCGAAGCTGACAATCGGGGCTTCAGCCCTCTCCATGTGAGGCAAAGCCACTTCAATAAGCTCTTCCACGGTGGGAACAAAAGAGATCCTCTGATGGGATGCCTTACAGCCATTCGATGGCTGGGAGGACAGACATCCGAGACACCTGGCGTTGCAGCTGGGTGAGGTAGGAACGGGGATCTCCCATCGCCGATAAAAGACGTTTTTTGCCGCAAAACAGTGATAGTTCAGGGCGCAATGAGATAGATGTTTCAGAAATCGGTTTTGTGGGTACTCCTTTAGGTATCTGTCGACCCGACGGGTCAAGTCCTCGTCGTCCGTAAAGAATTTTGTGTGCCAGTGGGGGTTGGAGTCTACCAAGATTGCCGATACCCAGAAACTCTCCTCTCTCAGGCCGACGGCTCCATAGGCCCAAAGGGGGAGAACCGAAGACTTCTCCTTAAGGTTAGTCGCCGGCAACAAGCATCTCAGATACCCAGGAGCCAAGAAAGCCGCGACGGCCGTGCACTCGATTCTGCGACCATCGATTACCGCTTCCTCCACGGTCACAAAATTCTCAGACTCTGGATCCCATCCAACGGGGTAGCGACCCGGAAGCGTAAAGAGTTGGCTTCCCTCAGGGAGGGGCGTTAGTCTGTCGGCGTGACCGGGTAATTTTCTTGTGCCTGACTGGGCTGCCATATAGAGGCTGGGATGGTCAAAGATCTGACCCTCTGGGTCGGAGAAGACCATCCTGGGGGGTAGGGTGATGTCCCGTTGGGCTAACGTCTTTTTCGTCTGCTTCGATACAGATACTAAAGAGATTTGGCGTCTCCTTCAGTGGTTGAGGCTCCAGTCATAGTTTTTGTATTGGATTCTTACCTGGCTAATGTTTTTCCTGAGGTATCCCTTTTTCTCTCCATAGTCAAGGTAGCGGATGATAAACCCGATCAGATTGTCTCGGCCTCCGAAATCGCCCCCGTACCACTTAAATATCTGGGAAATTCGCAAAACCCTCTCCTCAAGGATGATCTCGACCTCTTTGGAATTAACGAAGGTCTGGGTGGCCAGTTCGAGCTGCGATTCTATATCGTTAGCATTATAGAAACCAATGGGAGGGCAGGACTGTGAACCACAGACAAGGGCAAAATGTATCCGGACATCCATTGGTGAGATGATGAAATGGCAGCGCGGATCGCTACGACCGAAAGCTCTCCAGAGGCGATGGGGGATTCTCTTGTTTCCTCTGAGAATTCCGTGTTCAATATCATTAAGAGAAAAAAGGTAGCCAGCAATATCGTAAGTGACCCGATCGAAGAATCCACGCTTTTCCTTGACCGATTCCTTGATTCCTAACGATACGATGCCATGGATGACCATCGTATTATACAGGTTGATCCAGAAAGCCAAACGCTGCTCTCGGTCGGTTAGAGATTTCAAATCGTACTTCTTGAGAAAACCAGCCAGTCTCACGTAGTTATTGAACTGTTTGGTGCCCCGCATTGCGTCGTAGTTGATTTTCCCCGCCTCTAGGTCGAAAAAGTCGGCTTGAAGATCGGCGATAGCTTTTCTGAGAGCAATGTGAATTTCTTCGGTCGGCTCCCTCCCAGAATCAGTCTCTGAATTGAGAATCATTACTTTTGCGGCCATGTTTTGCTCGAATTCCGGCGGTTCCGTGAGTTCAGAGATGATACACCATTTCCTGCTTTACCCGCATCAACTCTTCAGCCAGGGTGTAAGGGAGGCAGACGCCATTTCCGACTATGCCCAGTTCCGCCTTCTCCATCAAGTTGCCGTGAAAATCTGAACCCCCGGTCTTCAGAAGACCGACTTTTTCTGCAAGCTGTCTATATTGTGCCGTCTGCTCCCGGGTGTGGTCTGGATAGAAAGCCTCTATACCCTTAAGTCCTTCTTTTGTAAGTTCAACCACTAGGTTTTCGAGATCTCTTGGCATATAGTTCAATGTGAAAGGATGGGCGAGAACGGGAATGCCCTGGGCCTTCAAGACCATGTCAATCGCATCTCTCACGTCCAGCCGAAATTTGTTTACATAGGCCGGAGCCCCCTGCGCCAGATACCGGTCGAAAGCGTCGTTAAGGGAAGCCACATATCCTTTATCCACGAGAACCTGAGCAAAGTGTGGTCTGCCAACCTGTCCTCCTCCTGAAGCCGCAACAACCTCCTGATAGGTGATGTCGATGCCCAGATCGTTGAGTTTGTCGACGATTTTGGGATTCCTCTCAGATCTGGCCTCTTTCAGCTTTTCCAGTTTTTCTCTGAGGATGCCCCCCTTTGTTTGCACGAAATATCCTAACAGATGGACACTTCCCGTCTTGATATTGGCGCTAATCTCTATCCCTGGAATGATTTCCAAAGAGACTCTCTGTCCTTCTTCCTGTGCTTCCTGGACCCCGTCCACCGTATCATGGTCTGTGATCGCAATCGCTTTCAATCGCCTCTTCTTTGCCAGATGGACGACCTGTGAGGGGGTTAGCGTTCCATCTGAGGCGGTCGTGTGAACGTGGAGGTCAATTTCTACCATCGTCTGCCTTTGCTCTAACGGGGTCTATGCGGTTTCGCTTTACAATTCGCGTATATTTCAAGGGGACCATCTTAAATTTATCAAAAGATGTGGACGAGTTCAAAGAAAATCGAGAAGGTAAAGATTTCAGGTACAAAACGGTGGGTTTGAGGAACCAGTAAGGTCGTTGGACGGATCGCATATTGAGGATAGGTACCGGCAGGAGAAGAGGGTCGGCTATCCTCGGGATCTAAGCCCGCTACACGTGAAGGGCACAGCATGCTGGAAGTCGGATTATCTGAACATACTATTGTGCACTAACGGTGCGTCCTCTGGCCCATTCCCTCAGAGACTCAACATATTCGGACCGCGTCTTCGATAGAGGACGGGTCTTTCTCGTCTCCTCTAGCAGGAGATCGTTGCTTAAGGGGAGATTACTCGAAAATGCGGTATAGAGAGCCGAGACAACCACCTGTTCAATCTCCGCTCCGCTGAAGCCGGCTGTGGCGGCTGCGAGAGCGGGAAGGTCGAACTGTTTTCGATCATGACCTCGGCGTCTGAGATGAATCTCAAAAATTGCCTCTCTCTCTGTAGAACTTGGAAGATCGACAAAGAAAATCTCGTCAAAGCGACCCTTACGCAGCAATTCAGGTGGCAGCCGAGTCACGTCGTTCGACGTGGCAACCACAAAGACATCGCCCTTCCGTTCTTGCATCCATGAGAGGAAGATACCCAAAACCCTTTGGGATACGCCGCCATCTTCTGTGCCACCAGCGAAGAAGGCTTTTTCTATTTCGTCAATCCACAGTACCACAGGGGACATCTTCTCAGATGTTGCCATTGCTCGCTTGAAGTTTTTCTCACTTTCGCCAATGTATTTGTTGTAAAGGTTTGACGGGTCCATTTTGAGCAAGGGCAAGCCCCATTCCATAGCTACGGCCTTGGCACATAGGCTCTTGCCCGAGCCAGGTATGCCCAGCAACAGAATGCCCTTTGGGAAAGGCAAACCGTATTGTTCGGCCAGTTTAGGGTCGGTGATGATGGGCTTGCGCTTTGTGAGCCATATCTTCAACCGTCTCAAACCTGCTATGTCTGACATGCTTTCTTCAACTGGGAAATACTCCAAGAGACCCTCTCGTTCGATGATGGCCTTTTTGGCCTGTATGACGACCTTGAGATCATTAGGGGCAAGTCGCCCGTCTTCGATAAACGCCTTGGTCAGAATTTTCTCTGCTTCGAGCAGGGTTAAGCCCTTCAGGTTATGGATGAATCGGTTCAAATCTTTTTTGCTCATCTCCACCTTGATTTGCATTCGCGCGGAGAGATCACGGAAGATGTGCTGCAGCAGTTCTAAATAGTCTTGTCGCTGAGGCGGGGAAGGCCTTACGCGGGCTGTATGGGGTTTCACCGAATCGGGAACCTGCACACCGGTTCCTGTCAAGATTAGAGCTCCTTCGATCTCGGTAAATGTGCGGGCAGCTTGGGTGAGCTTTGCGCCGAGGACCATGTCCTCGAGAAATGGTCCTAGCCCCTGGAAATGATAAACCGCTGGAAATCTCGAGATTTCGATATGATCCATCGCCAACTTTGGATCGATGGTTCCGTAGATGGTCTTTTCTATGTCCGACCGTTGCAGCCCACGGTTTACAGTCCAAAAGAAAAAGGCCAGATTCATATGGTCAGCAAGATGTCTCAACAGACTCTCCGCACGGTCCTCCTCGGTTGTCTCCAGGCAGATGAGACTATAGCGCGACCGGATGAGCAGCTTGAGTTCTTTGATTAGATCGTCATCCTTTCCGGCGTGGCGCCGTCCATATTGCGTCCCGCTCCATGGCTGTCTGGAACGTCTAGATGTGCGGGGTTTTTCTTTTTGACCTCCCATTCCTTTCCGTGCAGAGGGTTCTGCCTTGGCGTATATTGCGCCGCATTTTGGGCATTCGTATGGTGGCGCCAAGTCTATGGGTTGTCTTGCGTAACCACACTGCACACATTTCTTGCTCATTTTACCAGTTCCCTTGTCCGCCCTAGGACGAGTGACCCGACTGTTTTACGATCATGTGAATGTCAGTCATGTTTCATTATGTCTCGACAACTGACACCCTCTGAGTTCGACTGAAAGATTGATCGCTTTTGGGTTCGCAATGAATTCATGGAAACCGTCAAACGGATTGGTGAGTATGAGCTCTCTCAGTTTCGTTCTCCCAGCAACGCACTCAAATTTCTCTTTTTCTGGTTTGACCGTGTCAATGTCATGCGGTGTGATCGGCCTGCGGCAGAGGATGTTGATAGGTCTACTTGATGTAATACCCAGCTACCCTCCACGTGCCATCCCTATCCAACATGGGTGTTACCGTCTCTATTGCGAACTTCTTGTGTTCGAATACTGTCTCATACTGGATTACAACATACTGCCCGTCTGGGGCACCCGGAAGAGTCTCGGTATACCGTCGCAATTTGAGTCTCCGTGAAAGGACTTTGCCGAGCGGTTTTCTGAAAGCACTTAATGTGGCCCGCCATTGTTCTTCGGTCATGGCTGCCCTGAACAATTCGGCGGCCTCGTTCCAACTGGCGGCGTATTCGCCCTTATCGGCTAGAGCGAGCCAGACTTCAGAGGCGACGGTCGCCAGCTCTTCCACCGGCTCTTTAGCAGGAAGTGTTTGGCAGAACACGAACAGAGAGAGGAATGCGAGCACAGTAGGGATCCAGTCTTTCAGATTCATACCTGTGAGCCTCCTATATATTGATCGATGCGTGACGGCCAAGTGGATGCCTGAATCAAGCCATCGGAAGGGAGCTCGGAGGCCCGGCGATCGGCCCCCGAGGAAGCTCCTAACGAGAGGCGTCATGTGTCAAAGCAAATAGACCGTGACCGTTCCTTGGGCAAGTGAGAAAATAAGTATTGCAACAAGTATTGAAATTGATATGGGCGTTCTGAATTCTTTTCGACCCTTCTGGAAGAGGACCATATGGATTCCGAAACCGAAGATCCCGGCGACAGATAATCCTAAGGAGAAGATCAAACCGGCGAAAGCCTGTTGAAAGACGAGAATCAACCCATACAAAACAAGAACCAGTAAGGGGAAATGAATGAGGAGGAATCCAGTGATGCCGCCAGGTAGTCCAAACACATCCCACTCTTTCCAATAGGCCGAATCGATTTCATGAATTATCAAAAGCACCGAATTGATCAGATACAGCCAGGGCAAGAGATTCTCCATGACCTGTCCCTTTCACACCACCTTTCGTTAACGTGACAATCTCAGTTATCTGAACCTTTCCGGCTACAGGTGAGATCGAGATACCGTTCGGTTGATCATGCGATCGGCTCTGGGCCAGGGGCCCGGTGGATGTTCTGACACCTCTCTGGTAAAAACCTTTTCCTTGGAAACGCGAAGCCCCCTGGTACGGTAGTTTGCGAGAGCACCGGGATGATCGAGGGTGCACGTGTGTACTCAGACACGACATGTATTCAAATTCCATGCCTTTTCAGTGGCAACTGTGAGTAATTGGCCACCCAATCCTTTCCCAAGAAAGACGGGAAAAGGCCCGAGAAAAGCAATCAAAACAATTCTGTCTGGCTGGACCTCAAGCTCGAAATAACCCGCTGGGGTTCCATAGATATAGGCAATCCAGGTGTGTAACTCGGGGCGATCGACCTATTGTTGCCATTGCCGATAGGTCCAATTCAACCAATCGGTCCAATACCAATATCCCTAAGGGGGATAGAAAAAACGATTGAGCTCTGGCAAGGGCACCTCTGCCCTCTTTATTTCTCGGCCAGAGAGTTTGATCCGTTTTGGGACGAGATCATTTGGATCTATCATCTCAAGATAGCGGATCGTCACGTTGACTTTCACGTTTTCCCCTCTCCATAATTTCCTGGAATTGGGGTCAGTTGCCGCATTGACGCCCGAACCACTTTCTTTGAGTTTTGCCTGTCATCCATCTTACCGTGACTTTCCATCTGTCTCTACTCTTAAGTTTCAGCACCGGCAGACCCCACGAAAAAACGAGTGGGCCGACGAGGCGTTCCACTAGGGAGTACCCCGTGACGGCCTGTCCTGTCCCGTTCTGTTTGCAATTGGGCTTCAAGGCTGCATCAAAAGCAACAGGATGATGGGCCGTCAGTTTTGTCGAAAGGTCTAGGTGGTGAGCTTCGAGATCAGTTGCGGGTGCTGTAGTCCGCGGAGACGATGATTCTGATGGCTGGGATGACAAGGTCCATTTGCAATCTACTTGAAGATTCGTCGGGCATTCTTATGTGCGATCAATTCGGCAGCCTCTGGACGGATACAACCAAGTATCCTCCGCATACGTCGGATTTTTTTCTCATATTGTGCAACTTTTGCCCCTTGGGGGCATGGACGCCTTTTCCTATCCGACCAAACTTTTCATCCGTACCCACCATAAATCGCATTGGCATCTCTTCAAAAAGCTCACCCCAGTCGTTGTACAAGCGTCCTTCTTTGTCTGTTATCGGTTCCAGGTTCCTCCATAGACGGTGTTTTCTTATTCGCTTGAAGTTCACCATGATGTTTGGATACGTCATCAGTATCCCTCGCACATTTGCTGGATTTGTCATCGCAGTGTGAGAAAGGATTAACTTAAGATTGGAATAGTTGTGGAATAGCAATTCCAAACCCCCAAAAACCTGATTCTCATAAGACGTCCCAAATGGATCGACCGGCTCCGCATGAAGATCAATCCACCTCCCCTTTTTTTCTATGCGGCCGACTATTTTGAGAAAGGGCTCAAAGGTTGGCGGACACTCAATGACATTCTGTAACCCATCTTTATTGAAATGGGTGAGACCGATCTCTCCAATTCCCAAACAGTCAGGATCATCCAGATCGTCTGATAATCTGTTAAGTACCTTGTTTAGGCCCTGTTCTTAAACCCGTTACGATATGCATCGTGCAGCCAATTTGAGATATATTCACTTCCGCAAAAGAGTCTTATCCTGCCCTCTTCTAGCTCCTTGAGTTTTTTTCTTTGTTTCCCACCTGTTGAACGCTTTGTCATGTGCCCTTCATTCGGAACGGGCATGATAATAATCATCTCAACACCGGTTCCGTTTATGAATTCAGCAATTCGGCGGAGAGACTTCTTGCTCATGTATCCACTTCTCGCCGGATCCAGATGCGCGTGGGTATCTATGATAGGCCCTTCATACTTTCCGTCATATTCTCTGACAGGACGATCTGGTTTAGACCGGATATGGTTGACCTTGAATCTAGGTGCAGGTAATTTGGCGACTGGCATCATGTTTCTTGAATATTCATATCCACAGACGATCAAAAGAATGACAAGCGCAGTCAGCCCACAAATGTGTGTCTGTCTCTTTCGACTCTTCCTCAAAAACCTCAGCTCCTTTTTCGCCTGACCATCACACAGCATCCAACGATCCAGACCCATCATCGTCCTTGTCCCCGGCAGCTACCGCACCGAGTCATTAGATGGCAAACTCTCGGAGTATGCGGAATAGATTCGCTGGTGCAGCGCTGTTGTGTCCAGGCAGACGATATATGTCAAAGGATGACGCCACAAAGAGTGCGATGATCATTGCACCGATGATTAGTAGGGCATAAGGCACTCGGAATAGACAGAACAGAAACCAGTTGATTGCTCGAGCTAGGATGTAAAGAAGACCGCCGAATATGACGACATGGAGCCAGAGAGTGGCGAGGATCCAAAAGCCTTCTGCGGTGAATTTTGGCAAAGCGACAATGGACCCGTACCCTGCCAGATAGAGAATACAGAATGTTGGAACTATCCCCCCCACGACCAGCATGGTGTAAGGCACTGGGAAAGTCAACAAAAAGGCTGAAAAGAGTGTCCACATCGACTAACGTTTCATCTTTCCAACTTTGGGATCCATGGGGCACTTTTTCAAAAGATATTTCATGTCTGGGCCCAAATCGCGATCTTGGATCGCGGACGGCCTCAGAAGAGCCAGATGACAATCAGGCCATCCAGCAATAACAACGAACCAAAAGCTATCCAACCGCATCCTAAGTAGACGGCATTTCTACCGGCGTAACGGCGATAGCCTCTTCCAAAGCACGCTTTTCTGGTTTTTATCGCCCTCACACCGGACCAAATCAGCCACGGAGATAACGGAACGAGGATAAGAATATGTATGTAGGTTCGCATCTAGAAGATTGATGATCCTGAAGGTGATAGGGAATCTCCTGGTTTGATCTGAGAGATGAACCTTAGCAGCTAACGTGCCAAACGAGCTTCGGACCTGATGCCCGTTGTGCACGGTCGAGGCAAGGAACCACAAGATATCTTTCCGTCACGGACAGCGACCACTTTTCCGGTTCCAGTTATTAAGTTTGGGATCATGTCCTTTAAAGGGTTTGAACGCTTTTGGTCAGCAACGTTGGAATTCCCATCTTTAGATCTATCTTGCCTTCAGTCAAGACGCTTCGTCCAGTCAATTGTTCCATGACGAAACCAGAGTCAAAAAGGTCGGCATAGATTCTGGCCCCGTCATCTTCCATGTAAAACCGATAGCCTCTTTGATCCCGTATATCGATGACCCCCTTCAAAGTCAAGGTTTCGCCGTCATACCTACCGGGAAAGTCGAATACCTCGGCTACGGGGTAGCTTGTCGATTGAAAATAGGCGGTCCCAATTTATTTAAATGGCCATCTCCACAGCGAGCTATGAATAGTGAAAAGGCGATCAATAGCAAGAATAATCGCAAGAAGTCTCTTATCTTTGCCATAATTCTCTCTCTTCTCAGATGTGGTCAAAACCCGGACTCAGCGGCGTCGCTTGCTGTGGCCATTGGAATGTCGTGTGTTCCTGCTCAGGGAAGCTATCGTTAGATCTAACTCAAAGTATAGTGCGCCAGGTATAGGGTTGTGGCGGTATGGCGGAATCGTCAAGAAACCGAGCGACGTGTACAAGGCTCTTGCCTCTCTCATGGATGGGACAGTGTCGAGGCGCATGGTGCGGTAGCCCCTGGAGCACGCTTCGGAAATGATGGCTTCCGCGAGTCTTCTGCCAACCCCACTGCCACGGTGATAAGGTTTGACGTACAGCCTTTTCATCTCACAGACTCCAGGCTCAAGGGGTCGCAGTGCAACACATCCAATGGTCTCACCATGTTCCCGTGCAAGCAGCAGACACCCATCTGGCCGGGCATACTGTTCCGGGAGTTTTTCCAGTTCCTCATCGAAATTCTGAAAACAGAGGTCGAAATCTAAAGACTCCGCGTACTCCTGGAAAAGCCCCCTGGCCTCTTTGATGTCATGGTCTGATCGAAGGTAACAAAGTTCCATTAATGCTTCTCTGTGACCGTTGCGCAGCAGGGCCGCCAGCGAAAGGGTGTCAGCTGTTTTGCTGGTCGGTCCGGGCGATACGTGGAGACGATTTATCCTGGCTACTCTCCCAGGTAAACCTGAAAAGTTTTTCCAGCCAGTTTATGGTTCTGTAACCAGAATTCAATTGTCCACTCACCAGGCACGAGTTCATACTCATGATCAAATCCGTATCCTTCAACGCCTCTGATGGTTCCGTCTTTGGTGGTCGGTATAGCCATGTGAAGGGTATAGCCTTTAGACACCTTTCCGTCAGGTTTTGTAATCTTAGGATGATTGACTGTTTTTCTGAGAATAACGACGCTGTTACTCGGTAGGCCTGTAACAAAGAACTCGATCCCAAACTGAAGCCCTATTCTTGCAGGAATCTTACCTGTTCTTTTTGTAACTTTCCATCGAGCAATCCTTCTGATACCACCCGTTGTCTCGGGGGAATCCTCCGTTCTCTCTTTTGTAATAGGCTCTATGAGACCGAAATTGATTATTCTCCCCTTTGTCTCTCCAGAAGCAGTTGCTCGAGTCGGGAAATTAACCAGAAAAAAAGCTACCAATAGCAGAGTAATAGGCCAAACCCACTTCTTTTTCATAAGTCCTCCAGGCGATTTAGGCGGTATGGGCTGAGAAAGGTCAGTCTGTTTCGGCTGAATCTGTCACTTATTTGATACCTGCGTTTTTCTTAATTGCCTCAATATCTAGCTCGTTGATCCACCTGATAAGATTGTTCCAGATCCCATGAAACCCGAATCCTCCCTGGGTCATTTCCTTTAGGGCCTCTTCCGTGCTCCACCCTTGCACGGCGATACGGTAGAGTGCAGACACGGCCCCGGTGCGATCTGCACCATGCTGGCAGTGGACCAGAACTGGAGTAGATTTCTGATTTGTGACGATCCGGAGGAATCTGACAGCTTCTTTTTTCTCTGGATGCCATGCCTTCATATGAATGTGTTCATATGCCAATCCGGTGTTCCCGATCTCGATCCGGTCCGAATGGAATGAACGGAGGCTCACAATGGTCTCGATTCCCATCGCCTTGAGGTTTATCATACCTTCGGTAGATGGCTGTGCGCTTCGATAGAGTTCATCTGAGACCTTGTGGAGGTTGGGTACGCCTCTTCGCTCCATCGGTTTGGCCCAACGAAGGGGACGGTTTGCTAGAGGATTTCCGCCCCCATGAGCATGACTGAACAAAACCATTGCGGTGATAGAAGACACCATCGGCTTCATTTCTCGAGCACTTTCCGGGAGAGCTTTGCCTGGCGTGCCAAAATCACTTAGAGTCAGCAGGACATCGATGTGAGCCCGCCAGCTTTTTCCCGTCAAGTGGAGCGACTTCTTAAGCGGCTAAAGTTAGCCGTTTTTTGTTCAGAACCTCATGTTGTCCGTGCTTAGGATGTGAAAAAGATGTTTAATCCGAGCCGTCGTATGAGAAGATATGACAGGACCAAAATCCATGGTAACAGTAAGGCCATGGCGTTTATCAAGGTCAGTGGAATCTGTGCGATGTAGCCCCAATCTCCATCTGTTTGAAACCAATTCCATGAAGATACAGCTATACCGAATGAGAAACCAAAAGCAAAAAAGAGAATCAATCCAGCTATTCGATCAAAAGCCTTGAGTTTCATTCCAGGTGCCAGTCAGTGTCCTTTCCGCCAGCCGCTCACCCATAGAGTTCAAAGGGGTTCACCCTGTCGGAGGGTCCTTTTCAGCGAATCGCTAGGCTTACTTCTCCTTTTTTTCATCGATGTGTCTTAGCTCAGTAAGGACCTCATGACCCGCATAGAAAAGATTTGACAACGCATGCGTTCTGTTTCCCAAATCGTTTTCATCTGCTGCTGCGGTCAGGGGGCCTGAGAACGTCAAAACGTAGAACCTCACCGTCCCAACATGGGGATAGGGAAAGGACTTGGTTGGTTCCAACGCCTTTTGGTATTGCTCTGCAACGGCGAGGAATCTCATGGACGCAGTTCTGACACTGTCGTGTTCCCCGGCTCCGATTATGCCTCCCCCATGGCCGAAATAGAGACTTGTTGTCCCGTCGGCAAGAACAATCAGGGTAGCCAATCCCCCTGGATAACCCGTTTCCATCAAGATGCCCCACACGGTGGACCCGTCTTTGGGTTGAGTGAGACCGATATCACCCGGAGAGAGAGATAGGACCTTCTGACGGAGGTCTTTAATAATCTGGGTGGGTTCCGGAACAGGTTTTGCGTTTGACATCTTGTCTCCCGCGACCGAGTGTGTCGCCAGCAGCATGATTGCCAGAGCGGCAAGAAACTCATATTTCTTGTTTTTCATTTCTTGATGGCTGACGGCCGAATTCAACGGCCCGGTTTACCTCCCAGACGGCAGCGAGTCGCCAAAAAACAGCGGCTTCCTATTGGGAAATCTCACTTAGCCTTTCGGCCAATTTCCAATAATCTGAAGGATCTCACGGACGTATGCACACTCGCATTCAGCGGGACAGGGACGTGATTCATTCTGATTCAAACAATAACGGCGACATTCTTTACTCCCTGTGGCACGGGCGCTAAAAATTGGACCCTGATACAGGTCCTTGAAATCACCTGCGAAAAGTCCAAGTGTTGTTCTGCAGGAGTGATTAAACAGGAAAATTCCCGCGGTGAGTTCCTCAAAATGTACTTGGTAGCCGATGATCTCAATGTTAGGATTTCTGAGAAAGTAGTCCCGTGAAATCCACTCGAAGCCACAACTGGGGCATTCCTTAAAAATGGTCCGTCTTCGACGAGACAGATTCGCATACGTCATTTCGATTGTGTCTCACCGATCAAGCGTAGCTCTTCGGAGCGACCGGAACGGGGCGAAGGGTCAGCGAGAGGGACTGGCTGCCGCCTATGGGTTGTTACCCGTCACGATTCTCCACTCGCCATTTTCTAGGATGACCGACATCTGTTCTTTGTTCAGCGTCTGCGCTCCGTCTGGAGAGCTATTCTCGCTGTATGTTATTAATGTGTCATTGATCCATATGGCATCGGATGGTCCGGAAGCAGTATAACCCTTGGACCACTCAAGTTCGACCCTATCGCCGATGAACCGGAAAATAGCGATCCGGTTAGGGCGGTATCCTGCTTCAATATCGAGAGAGGTGACGATGAATCGTTTGGTGTCTCGTGAAACAATGGGGACGCCGATGAGGGGGATAGGGTCGCCAGTAGACCCATTAATCATCAGGTAATGGAAGCCCTCCCAGCCATGAACTTGAACGAGAAAATATCCGATTTGGCGATAATACGTCATGAACCAATAGACTTTGTTTCCTGTATCGTTGGCAGTGATATTACGAAGAATGACTGGTGGCCCGGCGGTGATGTTAAGCTTCAAGTCTCCATCATGGCGAGTTACTTTTTCGGAAAAACGGTCGATTTGTTTTTTTTCAAAGGCCTTATTCGAGCACGACACTCCAGATAAGCCGCACCCCTTCTGAATCGCCAGGCTTTCATCGTAATCTGTCGAAGCGAGCGATAAGTTGGTCGATAGGGCGAATATCCCGACACAAAACGGAACTGACAGAATACGCATACTCCTTCATCCTTTCCTAAATGGGGGAACCTGACGGTCGCGGGCAGTTGCATTTCGCAGCCAAAGCTTCGACTATGCCATCTATTGGGCCCTGCTCGCACGGAGTCTATCAAGTTGCTCTATCTCAGCCTCTGCTGAAGCGACGTCCTTTGTCCCTGTGCATATTCCCGTCTGTATGTCTTCCGGCTCATGGACCAGGTACACGAGATAGTCCTTGTTTACTTCAAAGGGATACCCGCACGCCTCGCCGCTCAACCGGGTGGTAGCGGTAATGGTTTTCGATTTTGGACCCTTCCACCGTTTCTTGATTTGAAACTCGACTCGATGTCCATAAGTCTTTTTAATGCCTAACCTATCCAGGAACGGACGGCGAATCTTCGTCACCCTGCCTATCAATACAGCAAAAGACTTGCCATAAGCTTCCTCAACGGACCGTGGAGGCATACACGTACATCCATACGCTAAGCCTTCGCCGAGGAAGACACTGAATACCACGGAAAGCAATACTAGTTTAGCAGGTTTCATTTAGACTCATCGTTTTAGAGCGTTTAAGAATCGAGGTCAACGACCCTGAGTGGGTTGAGCGAAACTCCCGTGTACGAACGGGTCAGATGCCCTTATGCTGCCTTACCCCTTGTGCCAATTCTGGGAACCCACTTCCCCGTTCTCTTCTTATACTCTCTGTAATCTTCTCCGAACTTCTTATCGAGCAACTTCTCCTCATAGCTTGCGATGTAATCATAGAAAAAGAAGATCACGAGGAGCAGCGCAAGGGAGAAAAGCGAACCGGTGGAAAAGGACAGGCCGAGGTAAACCAAGATGCTCGCTAGATACAATGGGTGCCTCACGTACCGGAAGGCGCCGGTTGATACGACAGCGGTGGGACGTTGCTCATGGCTCACGACGACATGGCCTGATATGAAAAGATAAGCGGCAGTAATGAGGGCGAGGCTCAAGATGACCAGACGAATATGCAGGGGTAAGAAATACGGCAGAAAGGTTGATATACGAAGGAAGAACGAATCGACAGCCCACACGGCCAAAAACAAACCAAGGAATATCAGCTGTCCAGTATCACCGAGAGGGTGTTCGCCCCTTTTTTCCCTCATTTCTACCCCTTTCAATCTGGGCGGGCTGGCGATTGAGCTCTGCCCCAGGTCCACAGTTCCCACTGTGCCCGGCAGCCTTCGTCCGGTGGGTAGACGAAAGTTCCCATCTCAAAGAAGATCCGTTTCTGGTTGCTCAATGGCGGTGCCTTTGCCGGTTTCCAGGTGTTGTTTCCGTATCTCGAATTGATTTGTGTAGGTTTCGTACCCGAAAAGAATTCTATATATGCCCACATCTGCTATTGTGTCGCTCCTGTTGTACCCGATGGTTTTCCATATATACACGTGGGAGTGGCCGGGCTTCAAGACCTTGCTTATCGAGACGGCTGCTGCAGCGAACAATTCGATTGCCTGCCACTCCCCCTTACTATCTTTCTTCTCAATTGTTGCAACACCGGCATCGACGTGTGTTCTGTTGATGATGAATACCGGTACGTCAGAGACATTTGCGACCGTGATATTTACCTCATCACCCTGTTTGTATACCTTTTTGTCCGTGATACATGCGATTTTTCGATTAATCTCACTTCCAGTGGCGTTTTTCTCCTGATAAAGGTAGTCCACTTTCTGCTCTTGTGCTTCCCCTTGGCCGAATAGAGTCAACCCACCTCCAACCAGACCGATCACGACAAGCTTTATCAGGTTTGACGTAAGCCTAATGGTGGTCATGTTTCCTATCTCCAGAGTGATTGATAATAATATCTGGCTCGTCCCATGCCGCTCATCAAAAGATCTCTGAATCTCTGCCTGTCAACTGCCCTTATAGCTTAGGTCTGGTCTATATCCACACGTTATCTTCCGCCGTCAAATCACCGCCGCCATCGCCCGTGTTTATCGTGCCGGCAGGTTCGACAAGCATGATCTTGCATTCCTTCTCGGCGAATGGTTTGTGCTCCACCCCCTTTGACACAACAAACATTTCTCCTGATTTCAAATCAACGGTGCCATCAGTGAATTCTATGGTCATTTCTCCATCAAGAACGATGAAAACCTCGTCCGTATCACTGTGACGATGCCATACAAAATTGCCTTGGAGCTTAACCAATTTGAAATGGTAGTCGTTCATCTGGGCGATGATTTTCGGCGACCACTGTTCTGAAAACTTGGCGAGTTTTTCGTTTAAGTTGATGGCTAGATAGGCCATTTCCCTCTCCCATATCTTTTGTAGCCAGTGCCCGAGGTCAGCGGCGGCGTCCTTTTGGGCGGCTCCGCGAAATCACCTGATAGGGTGCTTCTCAAAGAACTCCCAGATCAGATCGTTTGCTTTGATCTTGTCTGAGGTCTTCCCCACTATCCTCTCTGGCAGGATACTGATCCCACCGGGCCAGGCGTGTCCCATCCCTTCGATTTTATAAAAGATGACCTCAGCCCCTTCCCTGCACGGACTGTATGCAAGACCTGTGACGCCCTCTTTGTCGTAAACGACTCGTGGCTCCAGGGGACAGCCTAAAATCTTCACCCATTTCTGGATTAGCTCGCGCACTGGCGGCTTCTTTCCGAATGTTCCTGACCGTATCGTGATTTCACCGCCCTCGATCGGGTTGAGCGGATCAGCTGTGCCGGTAACATACAGGACAGGAATCGGACGATCGATTGTTGTTTTGTCTGACCAATCACTCCCAGCCACTGGTGCAATAGCGGCAAGGCGTCTGGAAAGTTCTCGACCCGCGCGAAAGGCCATTGAGGCTCCATTAGAAAATCCAGTGGCATAAATCCGACGGTCATCCACGTTAAACCGACCGGTGATGTCATCAATTAGTCTGTTTACAAACTTTGTGTCGTCGATTTTTCTTTTCACGGCCCCAACAGTCAGGCGGTTCGATCCATCATTCCAGGTCTGGGGATTACCCACGAATCTGGCCGGCCTGGAAGGGTCTGCACGTGTTCCCTCTGGAAATACCGCCAAGAATCCCTCTTCGTCGGACTTTTCTGCCCATCCTGTCTCCCTGAAGGCGGCTTTTGCTGTGCTCCCCCCGCCGTGGAACATTATCAGGACAGGTGCAGGCTTATTTTCATTGTAACGACTTGGTACATGAACCCTGTAACGACGGTCTAATCCGTCTACTGAGATACCGAAAATCTGATCGTCTGGCATCGTCTTCTTGGTTCGTCCAGACCCTGCCAGGCCCATGACGCCAATAACGCATCCAATCAGAACCACCAGTTCCAGTAGACCCCCTATCTTAGCCGTTTTGTACCTATACATCGCCCGCGCCTCTTGCCCGACGTCGACCAGGATAGATCTCCTGAATCAATGCCTGAAAACTTGATTCCATCAGTACCCAGTCATCTGCACCGTATTCGATGAATCTGGCACTGTCAACCGGATTTCGTATTGGCCAACACCAATACGGAAAGCGAAGCTTCCTGGTGAAACTGCTGGATCAATTTCGTGATGTAATTCCCAAAGGGAGGGAAGAATGCGGCCTGGTCTCAAAAGTTGGCATTTCCCTAAACTGTTAATTTCGTTGGGTGTTGAGACCCGCCCATTTGCTGTTCAACGCCATCGAGAAGCCAAGAAAGCGCTAAGGGATAACCTGGCTCCCTTCGACTTCTCTGGCGTAGCAAATACGACTGTGATTTGTCGACTGTCCCTATCGGGCCACTCGCCGTGCGGATTACCCTGGTGCAATTTCACTCTCTTCAGTCCGTACCTGTGAGAGGCTGGTTTCCAATCGCAAGCCGTTGAAGCCATAACCAGGGCCCATTCGTATCCATATGATAAGAATCTAATTCCTTGCGAATCCCTTTGTAATAAATTGGCACCGTCACCATGAGTTCGCCCAGTAGATCACTTCTCCAAGTACCTCATTCCATGCATAGCCGTATGCATTACCGTAGTTCCATGATGGCTCGTTATCGGTGGTGGCGGGGCGACAATGCAAGANNGCTGCCCATCAGGCGTCACGTCGAATTCCCTCAGTCGCGCGACTTCGCGATTGACCTCCTGTGTGGTTCAAAACGCAATCGGAGCTCCATTTCTGTAGCGGCTTGCAGGGCTCCAGCATTGAAGTAGAACCCTATCGCCCTCGCTCCTTCAGGAACCGGTCTTGGGAAATGGGCAATGGTCTTCGGTTGCCATTGGCGGCGGAGAAAAGAATAGGCGAGTGGACTCCGAACAGTCATATAGGGAAAGACGAAGAGCCAGAAGAAAAGGAGCACCCCGACCAGACCGACGGCACCGACTGGGATAAATGGCAGAGAACGTTTCATTGTGCTAAGTGAACAGCCAGTATCAGCTGCTTTGAGCGGGCAAGGCGAGTCGAATAGGTCAGTTGCCTTGAGCTGTTACGCCAAACTGGCGGCGACAGTTGTCTCATGTCAAGACTTGACCCGAACCTACGGTTGTCTTCTAGCTCATCACAGCACGACGGAACAGAACATCCAAATAAGGACTCCTACTAATGCAACCACTAAACTACCTGATATAAATATGATCTCTCGCTCCGGGATCATTTCTATCCACCACCAACATCAACCTAGCCAAATCATTTTCATTGGGACGGAGCGGTTTTGGGGCGATAGGAAATGCCCCATGAAAAACCAACTCCTTTTCACCGATCAGAAATAGTAAATGTTTTCCGGTAATCCAGTGAAATCCGACATATTGCTTAGGGACAATTGTATTTATCACTATTCGATCAATCGGTATCTTTTTGTGTTGTGGTTTTCTGCGAAGGAGGGCCGCAACGTAATTTCTTAGATAAGAGAATTTGACGTCGCCGGGAATAACCCCCCCAGCAACTCTTGTAAGAAGGTAAATTCTGTTCTCCATCCCTTGAAAAACCACACACGCGAACCGTGTATTAAGAACTCTGGATGAGGAAAGACATTTAGGGTCGGTGCAATTACTCCTGTAGCATAAATTCTAAACAAGTTCTCTTTTATAGCAACTCGATGCGAGAGTTTTTCGAATCTTGAGTTACTAAATATCGTATCAATGTCTGTTTTACGATAATTTGCACATTCACTTAAAGCTCTTTTTGTCAATAGGGCTCCAAAGGTCCAGAAAAATGAATAGTCTCCTGCGACAAACAGTTCATAAACTGAATTGAGTGATGATGGATCAATGTACTCTAGACCTTTTGATTGAAAATAGGAAACAAGGGTATTTGACACGGTATCATCGGATAAATAACAATGACTGATTACTTCTTCTGCCTCTTTCAGTTTACCACTGACTAAAAGGTGATCTAGTTCAATCCGGTCGAAACCATTCTTGGTGAGAAGCCTGTTCAGATGATTTTCTCTTTTTTGAAGATATTGATTACCGTAGGTTGTATAATCCTTTCGTGCCTGTGGGATCCAGGTCCTCAATAATGTATAAAAGTGTTCATTTGAATTTCCTTTACAACCGAGCATCTTTGCGTACTCGATTTTTAGCGCTAGCAGCTGAGACTCGCTGACCTGGAAAACAGATCCACTGATCCTCTCGTCAGTTCCAAATGCCTAGCCTGCCCTCTTATATTGGACGATTCGAACCTCCCCTTCAAACTCAAGCCGAGACAGTTCAAACCGTATGATGTCAATAACTTTTTCTGCTTTGCTCCCACCTGTGCCGGCACCAATCAAAGGAAAAGCAATTGAACCAAATCCTCTCTCCTTGGCTAGACCGATCGCGTTCCGAACTGATGATCGAATTGGCCGCTCCGAGGAACGCCAGAACATACCGATGCCGGCGACGTGGATGATTGCTTTAAATGGCAGACGACCTGCTCCCGTCAAAACGGCACCGCCCAAGGGAATTGGCCCTTTGCGGGCAAGTTCTCGGAACGGATCATGGCCGCCACGTTTTTTATAGCGCCCGAAACCCCCTGCGGAAGAAGTAGCCACCAGGGAATTATATTCCGATTCCAAGGGTTAACGATGCAGTTAACGTCCTGATCCAAGAGGTCGCCTTGCACAACTATGACATCCATGGTGAGCTAAAAGGTTGAGATCAACTGTTCCGAGTTGTTAGGCACAGCCGTCAGCTAGAACTGTCTCATGTCAAAGCACGACACCGTCGACAGGCTGTGGTGAATTGGTCGGTTCTCGTTAGAAAGACCAGGGATACACCGTGTTGATACCCCCACAGGAAGGGCACTTCTTTCCACCGTGATCATGCAGACCGGCAGGCCCCCGGCAGGCGCTCCATGCGAAGGGCACCTGTATGGAGACGAAGACTGAAATCCCCAGTACAATCCAACTCCAGTAGCCCGCGTGAATCAGGAAGAGAAACCCAGCGATGGCGTACAGAAAAAGGGCGAAGAAAAAAAACACCCCTGGGGCGCTTGAACCGCCAGGCCAGGGCTGACTGATGTCAACCGGGTATGCCTTAGCACATCTCTTGCATATCATTGTATGAACCGATCCATCGTCCTAGGAAAGGTTTTCCCCATAATCCACCGGAACGGGCACCCCCGACGCTCTTTTTCAGAGACCAGATACTACCTCGTGGCTAAGCAAGCCCCATGCCAAGGGATTGTTTGGATCGACAACACTGGTCGAGAACCGGAGAAATTTGAAAAAGGCTTGCAAGAAGCTGTTTGGCCAGGTTTGGGATATGATGAGGGCGACGACCTATTCAATTCGAAGGGACAAATCATGTATGATAGGGATCACAACGCTTGATGGCTTCACGTTTCGTTTGGCGAGAATGACATGGGCGCTCAATTTTGCCCAGTCGCCGTTGATCTCTTTGAGATCGGGAGGAGGCGGTCATGGATAGGACAGCTCAAGAAGAGAAGGAGTTTCCACGGCGGCTCGTTCCCCCGGATGCAGACTTAGGCCGATGGGCCGACATAGAGCCTCTTTTGGTGGCCCTCCATTCGAGAGAGATAGAGACCCGGGCTGACATGGAGCGATGGCTTTTGGATCTCAGCGAGTTGGCCTCTTGCATTGATGAGGAGGGCTCGCGCCGCTACATTGCCATGACATGCCATACAGACGATCCAGTGTCCGAAAAGGCGTATCTCTATTTCGTGGAAGAGATTGCTCCTCGATTCAAACCGTGGTGGCAGAAGCTGTTCAGAAAGTACACTGACCATCCCCTTCGAAGCAGTCTCGAGCGGGAGCGATACGCCGTTTTGGATCGGAGGATTGAAAATGAAGTCTTGTTGTTCAGGGAGGAGAATGTCCCTCTCGAGGTGGAGGAGGCGAAGCTCTCTCAGCAGTACCAGAAGATCACCGGGGCAATGACAGGCTGGTTCGAGGGCAAAGAGCAAACCCTCCAACAACTCGGGCGATACTTAGAGCAACCCGACCGAAATGTCAGACAGACCGTGTGGGAGATGATTATCTCGAGGCGCCTCGAGGATAGCGAGAAGATTGAGGGGATCTTTGATCGACTCATCGACCTTCGACAGGAAATTGCCAGAAACGCCGGATTTGAAAACTATCGAGACTATGCATTCCGCCATAGGGAGCGATTCGATTACGCGCCCGATGACTGTTTCCATTTTCACCAGACTATCGAAACAGTCGTCGTCCCCGCAGCGAGAGGGATTATGGAAGAACGTCGGAGTCGACTCCGGGTTGACCCCCTCCGGCCATGGGATCTAAATGTGGACACAGAGGGTCGGCCTCCGCTTCATCCCTTCAAAAGTTCAGACGAACTGATCGACGGCTGTTTTCGGATATTTTGTCGGATTGATCCGGAATTTGGGAGACACTTTGCCGACCTCAGAGAGAAGGGTCTTCTCGATCTCGAGAGTCGCAAGGGTAAAGCACCGGGTGGCTACCAGAGTAACCTCAGTGAGGTGAGGCTACCGTTTATTTTCATGAATGCAGTGGGTATCGACGGGGATGTCCGGACCCTTCTTCACGAGGGTGGCCATGCTTTCCATACGCTGGCGTGCCGCAATGAATCCCTCCATTTCTATCGGGAGCCTCCCATCGAGTTCTGTGAAGTTGCCTCCATGAGTATGGAGCTCTTAGGGGCGCAATTTCTGAATGAGTTTTACGATGAAGAGGGTTCTCGACGCTCCTATAAGGATCTTCTTGAAGAGGTGATCACACTTTTTCCGTGGATTGCCACCATCGATGCTTTCCAGCACTGGATCTACACTCACGAGGGTCACACGCGCAAAGAAAGAAGGGATTTTTGGCTCGATCTGCGGCGTCGATTCGGCGGTATCGAGGACTGGCAAGGCTTTGATGATGGCCTCTCAAACTTGTGGCAAAAACAACCCCACCTTTTCCTTCACCCCTTCTATTACATAGAATATGGAATCGCACAATTGGGGGCGCTCCAGGTGTGGAGGTTGGCCAGAGAAGACGTCAGGCAAGCTACCCGGCTTTTTCGATCTTCCTTGTCACTCGGTGGTTCCAAACCCCTGCCGGTCTTGTTTCGGAATGGTGGTATCCGTTTCGACTTCGGCCCTCAAACGATAGAGAACCTTGTGAACGAGGTCCTAGATCAGTTGCGCGCCATAGGAAAGGCAGATTAATTCTCTTTTTTTAGGATATAGCGCATTCTGAGGGCCTTCTGTCCTGCGGGATAAGTCCACGGTTCTGTGCGGTTGATTTCGAAACCGTGACGGTGAAAGAAGGACTGCCCTTTGACATTGGATTCGGCGACAGACAGACGGACTTCAGAGATCGGAATCTGTCCTGAAAAAGAGAGGGGCCACTGCTTGGCGAATTCAATCATCTGGGATCCGATTCCCTGGTTCCTCCGTGCCTCTTCTACAGCAATGGCTACGATTTCAGCAAAGTAGGGTCCGCGTCTCTTCTCTTTTCTGATTATCATCATAAGAATACCGACGGGAGTATTTCCATCATCCCGAGACTCCTCAGCGACGTAAGTATGGACGCCTTCGGAAACGAAGAAATCGGTCAAGACGGTCTCATAGTCCCCATAAACCGAGAACGCCTCGAGGGCAAGGGAACGGAGGAAGGCGAGGTCGTCAGGAAAGGCCTGTCGGACGATCATTTGGTGACCGGTGTTCTTCGTTGCCTCCATGGTTGTCAGCCCCTCTCTGTGGTCAAGAGGTAAACAGCTGGGCAGGCAGAGTATATCACAAAGCCTTGAACCGGGCGTCTTTTCATGTTAAGAATGCGAGCGAACTTGTTTCTGCACGATATTCTGGTAATTGATTCGACCCCCCGCAGTTCACAAAAGAACTGTTCCACTGGTAGGGGATCCGCGGGATTGCTACGCCACGCTGATGGAGGAAAAGACGATGGCCAAGACAAAACAAATCTCTGTTTTTCTTCCGAATACACCGGGCGAACTCCTCAAGCTCTGTGATTATCTGAAAGGGGAGGATGTCAACATTCTGGCGATTAGCATTCAGAATGCCAGGGACTACGTTGAAGAGCTTTTCAAAGCCAGGGAGAGAACCGGTCGTCGAATCGTTTTGGAAGAGAGCTATCGTGGCGTCCTGCGGGAATCTTCAGATTACTCGGTCATTAGATTGGTTGTGGAACAGCCCGAAAAGGCTGAAGAAGTTCTGCAAAACGCGGAGTATACTGTTGATATAGAGCCGGTCATCTGTCTGACTTTGAAGAACAAACCGGGCGCCCTCGGCGAGGTAGCGGGGAAGTTTGCCCAGGCCAACATCAATATCGACTATGTCTATGGATCGGTGATGGAAGATGCGGAGGAATCCCTCTTTGTCGTCCACATCCCAGAGATAAAAAAAGGTTTAGATCTCTTTGAAGATTGACGATCCAGCCTCTTGGAAGGTACTTCCTGTCAGAGGCCAGGTGTGAAAAGGGACCAAAATTCTTGGCTTAACCAAGACAACAAAGATGTTGCTGACTCGGGTCTCTTTAGGCCGAATATCCGGAGTCCAGCAAAAGGCTAAGAAACGTCACGTTGGTAGCATTGGCGCCCAGCGGCAAAGGCCGCCGGTTGAGAAAGTCACAAATGGCCGATTCCCCAAGAAGGATCACAGACCATATATAGGACCAGCCTATTTGACCGTGACGCACGTACAATCAGCGGCGTGGCATACTTTGCTGGAAACGCTTCCGAGAAACAGGCCTTTGACGCTTCCCAGGCCACGACTTCCAATGATAATCATATCAACGTCCTTTTCCCTGGCAAACTCGATGATTCTATCAGCCGGGTCGCCCTGTACCACTTCCGACTGGACGTTTTTTACACCGTTCTCTCTGGCCCGTTTTTCAGCTGCTCCAACGATGCCCTCACCGATTTTTTTGAAATACACGGCCTGAGGAGGTTGTTCGATTCTCTCAACCTTTATGTATTGGAGCACCTCGTCAGGGATCTTGTTGTCTGAAATCACATGGAGGAGATAGACGGTGGCGTCGTACTTCGCCGCGATGTCACTGGCATACTCAATGGCCCTTCTCGCATGATCTGAACCATCTGTGGCAACAAGGATTTTCTTAACCATAAGTTAATGCCCTCCTTTCCTCTAAAAACCTTTTTCTCCCATTTTCTCTTCCCATCCAATAGATATCGACCGACTGGATTCAATGCGGGTGGCGACGGTCAACCACGTCACCTTTCCCTGTCCACTCGCCTCTTCGATTCGTGTTATCAGTCCACCGTGAAACCCCTACATTATTCTATCATGGTGCCTGAATAATTTCAGTTGTTCCTCTTCAGAAATATTGTAATAGCTTTTCAAAGGCTGTTTCAAGATTTGACATAATCTGTATGAGTTCTCCCATGAATTCGAATTCCACCAGATCTCTCTGTTTCTTTTGGGGGTGAGACCAGCAGATTGGGCCACGGATTAAAAGAGAGTGACCTCCGTGGGAGCCGTCGAATAACCGAATCCAGAGACCAAATAAAAGAGGCCGCAATTCTGTCTAGGTATAACGGCCATCATATCTTCCTGTATTTCCGCTTCCCTTTGTTGGAATTACTCACGCAATTTCAACGGGTCATCCCGCCCACTGGAGCAGGACGAATTTCTCAGCCTATTGAGATCCCTCGGCAAATTCTCTAAATCAGCCTTAATGGGGCCAAATGTCAACCGGCCGACTCGGAATGGGCCGGTTTAGTTCTCAGATGCCTTGTTAACAATTGAACACATACTTCACCTATTTTACTTGACTTTACTAAAATTTACAGTATTAATAGATTGTTCTTCTGAGAGGGGCTCACCGTTGGAAAAGATTCATAGTTGCGTTATCACACGGGCAATTCTCGAATACGTCGGCTCTCGACGTCCTGAGAGGGTGGATAGCCTTATCGAAAACCTTCACCCGGAGCTGGACGTTCTCCCCGACGCGAAGGCCTACCTCATGGATGGCAACAACTGGGTATCGAGCCAGGTCTGTGCGGAGATGTTTGAGCGGGCTCAGGGGATTTTTGACGATCCCCGTATTGCTTTCGCGATTGGCTATGACTCCACGGTGAATATGCGGGTGGGTGACATTCAGAAGGTCCTTATCCGATTTTTTGGTTCACCAAAAAGTATTCTCCTGAAAATTCAAAAGGTAAACGACAAATTCAATCGAAATAAGACCGTTGAGTTGGTCGAAATGGGCCGGCGGGACGCCATCATTCGTCTCCACTGGTTCAAAGAGACCAAGCCGGCAAGGAGCTTCTGCTATTTTGGCCAGGGTGTCTACCAGGCGATTCCCTTGTTATGGAAAATGCCTAAAGCGGATCTTCAGGAAACGGCCTGCTTCTTTGAAGGAGACGACTTTTGCGAATATCGGATGAGGTGGACCAAAAGGCCTTTCTTCTTCCCAATGAAATTCGGCGACTTCACTCGAAAAAGGTTCCTGGAGGAGAGCATTCAGGAAATGGAGCGGGACAAGCACCTGCTTCAACGAAAGTACGATGAGATTCATCAACTCAACCTTCAGCTCCAGAAAAAGGTGCGACAACTCTCCTCGATCCAGGAGGCGAGTCAGGCTGTTGTCTCAATACTCGATTTGAAGAACATTCTCGAAGTTACCTTCAGCCTTTTGGTGAGTCTTTTTGGATTTGATCGATTGGTTATTTTCACCATCGATGAGGACAAAAAAGCCCTGAAGATTCTTCATGCGAGCGGATCGGAAAAGGATCTCATAGAAAAGATAAAAAATTATGAGGTGCCACTGACGAGATTGAACAATATCCTTGCGCGGGTCGCCAGCACGGGTGTCCCCGCCATTATTGAAGACGTGAAAAAATCCTCGATCAATTTGAAGAATCCAATCATCAAACTATTTCAACCAAAGGCGTTTGCAGTGGTCCCACTCATCGCCAAGAACAAGATCATCGGCGTTCTGGCGGCTGACAAGAGGGATGATAAGATTGCGGTGAGCCAGGAGGATAGGGATTACCTTGTGAGCTTTGCCAACAATATTGCCATCGCTATAGAAAACTCCAGACTCTACCAGGATCTGAAAAAGAATTTTGTCAGCTCCATTCAAGCCCTTGCCTATGCCCTCGAGGCGAAAGACCCTTACACCCGGGGACATTCCGAAGTGGTGGCCCAGTATTCGACAAAGATTGCTCGCCAACTCGGATTCTCTGAGGAGAGAGTTGAACAGTTACGTCAAATGTGCCTTCTCCATGATATTGGCAAGATCGGCGTGGTGCCGGATATCCTCGAAAAGGACGGGGTCCCTAGCAGGAATGAATGGCAGATGGTGCGAAAACACCCTCTCATTGGCGAGAACATTGTCAGACCGTTGAGCCTGCCTCTGGAAATACGGTCTATCATTCGAAACCATCATGAGCGGTTTGACGGACGGGGATATCCAGATGGCCTCATCGGATCACAAATCCCCCTCGAAGCACGGATCATTGCCGTGGCTGATGCCTATGATGCGATGGTTTCGACCCGCCCCTACCGTAAAGCCATTTCATCGGAAAAAGCGCTTATGGAGCTTGAGCAGAAAGCAGGAACCCAGTTCGACCCAGAGGTGGTGAGCGTTTTCAAGCGTCTGATTCAGAGAGAATCGTTTAACTAAAAGCTGTTTTCAGTGATTCTCCTTTTCCGGTTTGATTGCTGATTGTGTGCCACCCTATCCCTCCGAATCCTGTATAAACCCGTTTTTCTCAAGTAAAATGCGATCTCAACAGGAACGAGATGCTCGATCGTCTTTCCCTTAGATAGGTCTTTTCGGATGTGGGTTGACGACACGTGTCGCGTCGCGAAAGGCATCTCAAAGGGAACTATTTTCTCGGCAAAGGGGCGATTCTCTTTTTGAAGTGCCAGCCGCTTGATTCGGTCGGTGCCAACATTTCCACGGGTCGCTACGAGAAGCCGTGATTCTGCAAAGAGACGGTTTAAAGATGCGTCTCTGTCTTCATAGTACTTCGCATCGAGGATTCTGGTCAGCGTATCGTACCCCACAATGAATCTAATCATCGTGTTGTCTGGATAGGCTTTTTTGAGGAGCGTGAGTTTATCAACGAAGAGTCCTCGATTGGTAAAGGCAATTGACACAGTTGGATCGTTCTCGAAGCACAGCAACATCATCAAAAGCCTTTGCTCCAGGGAGACTCCAGCAATCTCTTTGTCCAGAGGCTTCTTGTCAAGGACCAAAACGATTTCATCAATTGGTTCCACCGTGCAAGCTCTCTCTATAAGTGCCTTGTGAGCCGTTGTCGGGGGGTTGAATGAAGACGGGAGGACCCCGAGACTTCTGCCTTGTCCCGTAATTCCCTGCAGTGCCCTTCTGATCAAATGAAACACAGGGGGTTCCTCAAGGGGTGCTCCCCTAACGATCTCTCTGAGGCGATCCAGCTTGAGTTTCTCATCTCGTGGCTTCATGACTGTTGCAGTACTCCAAAACCATTTCCAGTGCCTTTTCTGCCGCCAGTTCCTTGATCTGTATTCTTCTCCCTGGGAAGTGAAATCGTTTTACGGTGGCATCATCCGGGGTGGCAAGGGCAATAAAGACCGTCCCTACGGGGACTTCAGGTGTTCCTCCTGAAGGCCCAGCCACACCGGTTGCTGCTAGTCCAATCGTCGTTTTTCTTCCCTCACGAATTCCCTCCGCCATTTCTCTTGCCACAGCCTCGGAGACAGGTCCATGCTGGTCGATCAGGGATTGTGGAACCCTGAGGAGTTCCACTTTGGTTTGGTTGCTGTAAGACACAACTGCCGACTCAAAGTAGTCCGAACTCCCAGCCACATTCGTGATGCGATGAGCGATCAACCCACCCGTACACGATTCGGCGACAGAAATCGTGGCCCTCATTTTTCTCAGTAGATGGCCGATCCTCTCTTCGATTCGCTTCATGGTTGGACTCCGTTGAACCGCCTAAGTGTGCTCGCGAGTCTCTCCCCTGAAGACAGTTTTATGTGGATCTTTCAGAATAGGACTTGGGTATCTCTCGTTGTTTTGACTGCGGTTTGGCGAGACGAAAAAACCCAAGGCAAATTGAATCCCGGCGGATTATGAAAGCGCAACGGATTCAACGGCTTTCTCGAGTCAACATCATACTCCTTATCGGGTTTTGGGCCGAATGTCAATTTGACCAGTCGAGGAGTTTACTGAGTCTTCAAAATCTGATGAAAACGGGCTTGCAGAAAACCCCCCGGTTCTCTCGCCCGCTCTCCCCCGCAGAAATCTCTGGGGGATCGCTCGAGCTCTCAGAGTTCGCAGAGCGAGAAGGTCGATACATCAGATATTTGGCCTAATTTAATGAGAAAAATTAGGCCAAGTTATCTCCTCTGGATTGACCTCTCACCAATCCAGAGGACGTTCCCTCTGAGGCTCCGCGTGCTCTGTGAGAAATTGTAGAAACGTCCAATTCGCGGCTGAAAAGATTTTCCTCGTGCTGTCGGTTGTCAGTGGTCAGTTGTAACTATCTATTCACGTCATTCGACTAAGAATGAAATACCTTGAACCCCCTACTTGAATCCCGTGGATGGGCAAATCCTAGTCTTTTTGCCACAAACCACGGACGACAGACCACGAACAANNCAAAGCCGTGACCAGCGTGTTCTGAAGGAACCGGGAACGGTCCGGGCCGTAGGGATCCCATTCCTCTGCACCGGGAAAAGAGCTGTGCAGAGTCCCAGAACTAAATAGTAGGGACTTTCTATTGTCGGAATCTTGACAGACTCGATTGAGAATCGGAACATATGACATTCAAATCCGATAATGCTCGAAGTTCTGATGGCTAGACCTGATGATAAAGTCTCTCGATCACAGTTTCCCGCCAAAGAGATTACTTCTCTTCCCTATCCTTTTGACAGTTCTGTTTCTGACACCCCACTTCTCCTTTGGCCAAGATGACCTGTTCTTTCGAATGCGGGTTCTGAAGTATAAGGAGCCATTCTCTGCACGGAACTTTGAAGCCATCAACCTGAAAGTAGGAAATTCCGTACAATTGAATGAGTTTCAGGGAAAGGTGGTCATGCTGAATTTTTGGGCCACGTGGTGCGGTCCCTGCAAGCGAGAAATGGGCCCGATGGAGGTCCTTTACAAGAGATTCAAAGACAGGGGGTTTGTAATCCTGGCTCTATCACTCGACCAGGGTGGGGCGAAAGTGGTCCAATCGTTTGTGGAGAAAAAGGGCCTCACCTTTCCGATCCTGATGGACCCTTCGGGAAAAATCAAGTCCATCTATCACGTTACCTCCCTTCCAACCACATATCTCATCGACCAGAAAGGTCGAATTATCGGAAAATCTCTGGGACCGAGGGACTGGGGAAGCGAAGATGCTTTTTCCCTGATTGAATCGTTACTGGATGGGAGTCATTGAGACCCTTCTGAAGCATTTTTGTACTTCTTCTCCCCGGCTGTGATCCTGACGGAGAGAGAATTTTCCTCCGGTGGTATCGGACATGTGAAATTGTCATTGAACATACAGTTTGGACTATAGGCCATGTTGAAATCGATGACGGTGTGGTATCCAGGAAGGATCTCTGCATCGATGTAGCGCCCCATTTCATAAGTCTCCGTGCCATTTGTCTTGTCTCTGAAAGGAACGAACAGAGAATCACTCAGGATGGACTTGTAGAGCTCGAGCCTATAGGTTTTTCCATTGAGCTCGAAGGTGAACTTCCCATATCGGACGTACCGCTTGTTAGTCCCTTTATTGGTGGGGAAGGTGGCGTAGTAGTCAGGATTATGAATATTCAGATTGTACCGGTCGATTTTTCCGGCAAAAACGTACTTCAAGTCTAT